>Ga0335072_10001475_pt1 | contig 38275 bp, 39 predicted proteins | sample Lox_Sample_21_FD_206725 | JGI IMG/M metagenome (GOLD analysis project Ga0335072, IMG submission 206725) | Soil microbial communities from Loxahatchee National Wildlife Refuge, Florida, United States - Lox_Sample_2.1 | ecosystem: Environmental > Terrestrial > Soil > Wetlands | place: USA... | reverse complement strand
GTCGCCCGGTCCGGAGCCGCGTTCGTGAACGCCGAGCCTCGGGGCGCCGTTCTGCGTCTGCCAGCCGCGACCTTCAGCCTGACTACGTTCGGCGAGTTCGACGCCGAGCAGCCCGGACCAGAACCGACGCGCGCGGTCGGGATCATCGGCCGGGAATTCGATCAGCCCAAGCGTTCCATCCACGCCTCAGACGATACCCAGAGCATGAGTCGGTCTGCGTCCGCGCCGGCTACGGAACCTGCTTGGATCCGTGACCGAGCACAGCCCCGACGAGGAGGTGGCATGAACATCGAGTTCCTTTCGAGTGTGGCGGTGATCGCGCCCGATCCGCCCGCCAGCCGCAGGCTGTACATCGACACGCTCGGGATGCCGCTGGCGAGCCAGGGCGGCGACTATTACCACAGCGAGCAAATCGCCGGTTGCAAGTCCTTCGGGATCTGGCCGCTGGCCCAGGCCGCCGAGGCCTGCTTCGGGGCGCCGCAATGGCCCGCGGACCGGCCGGTGCCGCAGGTCAGCATAGAGTTCGACGTCGCGGACGCCGCGGCGGTAGGCCCGGCGGCGCGGGAGCTCGAGCAGGCTGGGTACGCGCTGTTGCACCCGCCGCGCGAGGAGCCGTGGGGTCAAACGGTCGCCAGGCTACAGTCGCCCGAGGGCGCGATCGTGGGGATCTCGTATGCCCCTGTGCTGCACGATCAGGACTGACCCTGTCGCCTTTTCAATCGACGCGACGCTGGCGCGATCGACCGGTGTCGCGCTGAAACCTTCGCGCAACCACCCATCTCGTACAACCGTACGCATCGGACTCGAAGGAACACAGGAAGGACACCAGATGCGAGACGGCATCCACGCAAAGCGGCTGGCCCGCTCCCGGCGGCCGGCCTCGGTCGCCGCAATGCTCTTGGTCGGAGCCCTGGTCGCGGGATGCGGAGGGAGCTCCCCCACCACGGCCGGTGCGACCGCGGGTGGCACCAGGAGTTCGGCGTCGACCGCGGGAGGCGCGTACGGGTCAGGGCCGCTCGCGTTCTCCAAATGCATGCGCGCCAACGGCGTGCCGAACTTCCCCGACGTGGACAGCAACGGGATGCGGATCGGGGGACACGGGCAAACGGTGTCGGTAAATGGGGTCTCGGTCAACGCCCCGGCATTCACCGCCGCTCTGCAAAAGTGCGAGCGGTACAGGCCGCATACGTATGGCAGCCCGGCACAGACCGCACAGCAGATACGGCAGGGACTCCAGTTCGCGCGGTGCATGCGCAGCCACGGCGTGCCGAACTTCCCCGACCCTGAGGTCAGGGCCGGCATTGGCGGCAACCAAGAGGCCTACCTGCCAGGAGTTAACCTCGACTCGCCCGCCGTCCAGTCCGCCGCGAAGGCCTGCGGCGGCGGCCCCAAGGGACCCTGAGCAGACGAGCGTCGACGTCTCGACAGCCCGATCGCGCCGATCGGCGACGTCCGCGGCGAGATCACCACGGGATCGGTCGCAACCCAGACCTCTGCTATGCCCCGGCGAACTGCGGCGCGAGCTGAGCCAGCCGCAAGTGGTTGCCGGACGGGTCTCGCAGGCCGCAGTCCCGGCCGTATGGCACGTCGGTCGGGGCGGTCGTGAACTCCACGCCGGCCTCGAGGAGACGCTTGTAGTCGCCGTCGACGTCGTCGGTCGTCAGGAACACCGTCCCGGCGAAGCCCTTCGCCATCAGGGAGCGGACCTGCTCGGCGGTCTCTGAGTCCATCACCGGCGGGCCCGGGATCGCCATCAGCACGACAGCGAAGTCGGGCTGGCTGGGCGGGCTCACGGTCAGCCAGCGGAATCCGCCGATCTCCGCCATCGTGACGTCGTTGCGGACCTCCCAGCCGAGCTTGCCAACGTAGAAGTCGAGCGCCTCGTCCTGATCGTGGACCCAGAGTTGTGCGTTTTGTACGTGCATCGTTGCTCCTTGTCAGCGGTGTGCTGTCCAGGAAGCTAATGCGTGGCCGCCGCTTGGTCTTCTCGGTTTGTGCTGTGTTGTGGGCGGCCGTATTGGCGCACGTAGCACGCGGGCACGATCGCCTGCGCCGAGGCCGGCGGGAAGCTCACCCGGTACTCCGTCGGAGTCTTGCCGAAATGCCGCTTGAAGCTCGTGGTGAACGACCCGAGGCCGACCAGCCCAACGTTGAGACAGATCTCGCTCACCGACCGGTCGGTATTTCGCAGCAGCGCCGCGGCCCGCTCGAGCCGACGTGTCATCAGGTAGGCCTTCGGAGACTCGCCGAACGTGCGGCTGAACTCGCGGCTGAAGTGCGCCCGCGACAGTCCGGCGGCAGCCGCCATGTCATCGACGCCGATCGGCTCGGCGTAGCGGCGGTCCGCGAAATCCCGTGCGCGCAAGAGATGCCTGGCGGGCGGCACCGGGGTCATACGGCGAGGCTATCGGCTGACCCTGGGGCAGGGCGCTCGGAGCCCGAGGATCGCTCCACCCGTGGCCTCCTTGCGACGCCGGAGCCGCGACGCCCGGTTGGGTCGTCTACGCGGCGTCGCTCGCCGGGATTGTGACCATCGCCATGCCGCAACGGCGGGCCTGCGCGAAGGTCACAAGCCGCCCCGAGCGCTCGTCCCAGAGCTTCAGGCGCACCGCGCGCAGGCCATCCCACAGCGTCAGGGTTGGAACATCGGCGAACACTGGGCTCGATTCGTGCGCTCGCTTGAGGTGGTAGTTGGGGATGCGCGCGTTGAGGTGGTGGACGTGATGTAACCCGATGTTCCCGGTAAAGAACTCGAGCACCGGCGGAAGCTTCAAGTACGAGCTCCCGCGCAGCGCGGCGTCGGCGTAGTTCCAGTCGCCGCGTCTCTCCCAGTAGGTGTCCTCGAACTGGTGCTGGACGTAGAACAGCCAGATGCCGACCGAGCCTGCGAGCATCGCCGCCGGGGCCCAGACAAGCAGAAAGTCCCCCAATCCGATCAACCAGCAGAGTGCGCCTACGAGCACGAGGATCGCGGCGTCGGTGGCCAGCACGCTTTTGCGCATGCGCGGCTTTGCGCCACGGGCGACGATGCGTGGGCCGATCACCATCGCGACGACCGGGCCAAGCCCGAACATGACCAGGGGGTTTCGGAGCAGCCGGTAGCCCAACCGGCCTCGCCAGGGGCGCGCGGCGTACTCGTCGACGGTCAGTGTGGCGATGTCCCCGACGCCGCGGCGGTCAAGATCACCGGCGGTGGCGTGATGCACCGCATGGTCGTGCCGCCAACGCACGAACGGAGAGAGGACGAGTACTCCCAACGCGGTGCCCACCACTGCGTTGGCGCGCCGGGACGGCAGCAGCGAGCCGTGCGCGCAGTCGTGGAAGACAACGAACACGCGCAAAAGAAACCCTGCGGCCAGGATCGTCACGGCAACCGTCAGCGCAAGCGAGACGCTCAGCGTCGAGTAGAGCGCGGCGGTCAGCGCGAGGTACGGAACGGCGGAAGTTGCGACGGCGAGCAGGCCGCGGCCGGTACTCGGCGAGGCGAAGGGCACGAGCGTGTCGCGCCACGGCGGCGGTGATGGTCGAGAAAACATGGTGCTCCGTGTGATCGTGTCGGCGAAATCGACTACCGATGGCACACGTCACGCGCGTCCCCGACGGTCGAGATTAGGCTCCCTGCGGCCGCCGGTCACGACGCGGCCGCGCACGACCGTACCTGCGTCACATAAGAGACGCATGAGAAGAGCCCGAGGACGCGTCTCACGGCCGGCGACGCCAGCCGCTTCTCAGACTCTCGGGGTTCAGCCTTGATCCCGGCGCGCGAAGTCGTCCGATAGGGACGGGCGAAGGCACGATCGCCGATAGCGCTTGTGATGCCGCGGCGACTTACTACGTTCGGCATCACACCCTGTTTGGCGACGACATGAGCTTCTGTGACGTTTGTGTGACGGCCCGCGGTCAGGATCCACGCATGAGACAAGCCAGAAGTCGTGCAACTCGCCGAGCTCTGCTCTGCGTCGGACTGGCGCTCGCGTCGCTCGGCGTCGGCGCCGCGTCGCCCCCGTCCGGCCTCAGTGCGCTCGGTCCTTGGGCCCGCGCCAGTGACGCGTCCGGATGCCCATCGCAGGTGGGAGTGGTACCCGAGCATGAGCACTGCGTGTCGTGGCCCGCGACCGTGGTGCTCGTGCCCACGGGACCAGGAGGCTGTGCGGGCTCCGGCGGAGGCAGCGTCCAGTTCATCGACGTGCCGCTCGCATCCGGTGGGATAAGCGAGGAAAACGTGGATCAGTACGTGGCCTTGTGGAATTACGATCAGCCCAACCAGAACCCTCCCCCAGGCTCTCCGTGGGTGTTCACGACGACCGGCGGACCTAACGGCACCGGCAGCGGGCCTTACGGTCAACCCTGGTCCACGACCTCGATCACGTCCGGCACTTTGACCTACCCGGTGCCACGTGGCGATGGAGCCTGGCTTGTGTCCGGCGGCGGCGGCTGCGGAGCCGCTAGCACTGTGACCGCCTACGCCGTGGTCAGCACGTGCGGCGGCGACATGAGCGACGCCGCGCGGATTGCCGCGGCGGCTTGCTGCGCCGCGGACCCCTCGCTCGTGGCGCGCGCCAAGCGCGATCCACTCAACGGTGAGGTCAGCCTCCAGGTCACGGCCACAAAGCTCGGGAAGATCGCCGTCTGCGGACGCGCGCAGATCACGGTCAGCTTGCCGGACGGCGCCAGGGAATTCCTGCGCGTGAAGGAGAGTCACGGAACGGCGAGCGCGCACCGCGAGCTGACAGACGTGTGCGGCGACAAGATTCTCGCGCGGGTGACGCTCCCGAAGACTGGCGCCACCGCTAAGCGCGAGGTCATCGTGAGCGGCCCGGTGCCGAGGGTATGCAAGAGCCCGAAGCCCTGATTCCCGCCGCGGCACGTGGCTGAGCTCGAGCAGCCGAGATGGCTGGTTTCCCGCGCGAGCGCTCGAGCAGCGCGCTTTTACAGTGCCGGCTGAGCGGCGTAGCGGGCTTGGCGGTCATGGTGAGGATGTTGACCATGGTCGTCTGGGCATGCCACGCGGCATTGGCGGGTGCCAGCGCCCGAGGTGCCCAGCCGGATTCCTACGTTCTTCCGACAACGCTCTTCTGGTTTTCTGAGGCCGGTCCCGGATGTTCGTGGCGTGCTCGAGCCGCGAGAAGACAACCGGGTCCGAGTTGCGGCGGGCTGGGTGATGGGCGGCGGTGGGGAGGGTCGCTCCTGGTCGCACCGCCTGTTCTTGTGCGTGTTGGGTGTGCTGGCCGCCGTGGTCGGTTTTCTGGCCGTTTCGCAGCTCGGCACCCCGAGTAGTAGCTCCGCACGGACCGAGAGTGAGGTCGTGACCGCCGCTGACGGCGTTGTTCAGACGACGGCGTCAGGTACGGGGAATGTCGAGGCGGGCACGGACGATGATTTGAACTTCGGCACGAGCGGGACCCTCGAGCACGTTTACGTCCACGAGGGCGAGCGAGTGAGGAGAGGTCAGGTCATCGCGACGCTTGACCCGACCTCGGCGCGGCTGGCGCTGGATCAGGCCAACGCGACGCTGACCGCGGCCCAGGACACGCTGGAGGAGGCCGAGGACTCGTCGTCCTCTTCCTCCTCGTCTTCTACGGCCACGACGTCGACGAGCGCGGACGAGGCCACGTCGATCGACGAGGACGAGCTCTCGGTGGACAGTGATGAGCAGACGGTCAAGAGCGACGAGCTGGCGTTGGCGGAGACGACGCTGCGCGCGCCGGCGAGCGGCACGATCGTCTCGCTCGAGGATCTCTACCCCGGAGATGCGGTTGACGGGGGGTCCTCGTCGAGCGATTCATCGTCGAGTAGCTCACCGTCGGACTCGAGCACGACGTCGAGCAGCGACACCTCGGGCAGCTCGACCACCTCGACCAGCTCGAGCTTTGCGGAGATCGTGAACACGAGCACGCTGAGGATGACCGTCGCGATCAGCGAGGCGGACATTGGCGAGATCAAGGTTCGGCAACCGGCGGCGGTGACGATGGACGCGCTCAGCGGCGTCGAGCTCGCTGCTCACGTGGCCGCGATCTCCTCCACCGCGACCGCAAGCGATGACGTGGTCTCCTACGACGTGACTCTTGATCTGGACCAGACCGATCCCCGGGTGCTGTCGGGGATGAGCGCGTCGGCGGTGGTCACCGTCGATCAGGCCGAGGGCGTGACCGTACCCAACGACGCGGTCAGTGGATCCGGGTCGGAGGGCACGGTGACGGTGGACGAGGACGGCAAGGACGTAGAACGCCAGGTGGTGGTTGGCCTTAGGGGCTCCACGCGTTCGGTGATCGTCAGCGGCCTCCGGGCCGGTGACGAGTTGGTCGTCGCTGAGTCGTTGCCATCGCTGGGGTCGAGCACAACCACCGCGACGACCACGAGCGGCTCGGGCGGGACCCTTGGCGGCTCATCGGGTGTGAGCGGCGCGCTGGGTGCTGGGGGTGGCGCTGGCGCCGGCCCGGGTCAGGGAGGGCTTCCCTGATGTCCGGGCTTGGTGGGGTGATCGAGACCGTCCGTGTTGCCCTGGGCGGGTTGGCTGCGAACAAGCTGCGCGCCGGGTTGACGATCCTTGGGCTGATGATCGGTGTCGGGTCGGTGATCGTGCTGATCGCGGTCGGGACGGGTTCCTCCTCGGCGGTCGAGAATCAGATCGACTCGCTGGGAACGAACCTGCTGACGGTCACCTCGACGACCGGTCTTGGCGGTCTGGGCTTCGCCGGCGGCGGCACGACGAGTTCCTCGAGCTCCTCGAGCGGGTTGACACTCCAGGAGGCCGACGCCCTGGAGAACAAGTTCGAGGCCCCGGATGTGAAAAGCGCGGCGCCGGTCGTCACCGCCAACGAGGTCACGCTGACATACGGGACGTCGACGTATGAGCCCTCGACGTTCGTCGGGAGCACCCCCAGCTACGCCCAGGCGCGGGATTACACGATCGCGGAGGGGTCGTGGTTCACCAACGCTCAGGAGACCGACCATTCCCGGGTGCTCGTGGTGGGCCCGACGGTCGTAGAGGAGCTGTTCAATGGCGCGGACCCGGTCGGCGACACGGTCAAGGTGAACGGCACCGCCTTCGAGATCATCGGCGTCACCGGGTCTAAGGGCTCGAACGGCACCAGCGACGAAGACGATGTCGCGTTCGCGCCACTGACCGCGGTGCAGGACACCCTGACCGGGTACGGATCGCTCAGCCAGATCCTCGTGCAGGCGACATCGCGCGACTCGGTGGACGCCGCGCAGACGGAGGTGACGGACATCCTTAACCAACTCGATCCACCGTCGGCCGACGACGAGGATGAGAGCAATTTCGAGGTCACCAACCAGGCGTCGATCCTTCAGGCGTCGACATCGTCCAGCAAGGTGTTCACGACCCTACTTGGGGAGGTCGCGGCGATCTCGCTGCTGGTGGGCGGGATCGGCGTGATGAACATCATGCTCGTGTCGGTCACCGAGCGAACCCGCGAGATAGGCATTCGCAAGGCGGTCGGCGCCCGGCGGGGCGACATCCTCACCCAGTTCCTGACCGAGGCGGTGCTCCTCTCCCTGCTCGGCGGGATCGCCGGCATCGCCGCGGGCCTGATCGGCAGCCAGTTCACGATCGCCGGGGTGCAACCCGTGATCGCCCCTTACTCGATCGCGCTGGCGTTCGGCGCCTCACTGCTGATCGGCCTGTTCTTCGGCACCTACCCGGCCGGGCGAGCCGCCCGCCTCCGACCGATCGAGGCACTCAGATTCGAATGAGCAAGCCACTCCCACGAACATGAACGATCCACCATCCCCCGTACACGATTGGCCCGCCAGCGATATCGACCAGGGCCTGACCGAACCGACCGGCAGCGACCCGCCGCCGCGGAGAGGGCGGTGGCTAACGCCAACGAGCGTGGTGCTCGTCGCAGTAACGGTCGGCTTTGCCGGCTTCTTCGCGGGCGTGCACGAGGAAAAGCCACAGGCGACGGGCTCCGGATCCAGCCACTCCGTCGCCCGTGCCCGCGTCGCAGCGTCCGCGTCCGAGGCGAGCGGCTCTGCGTTCGCGTCTCCGGCCAGCCTCACCAGCGGCACCGTGTCCCGCGTCGACGGAGACACGATCTATATCACGGAGAGCTCCGGCGAAACCGTCAAGGTCAAGCTGCTTGCCGGCACCACGATCAGCAAATCACAGAGTGTCATCGGCCGCTCAGTCCGCCCCGGCGACTCCGTCACTGTCCAGGGCGCCGGCTGAGCATGAGTGCTCGTCAAGCAGCCGACGAGCGCCCACGGCAACCGACGCCGCCGCTGCACTCGGCCGCGACGGTTCCAACCACAACACCATCGAGAGGAGCAAACCAAACGGCAGGAGCGACACATTCAGGCCGACGGCAGGCAGCCTAACGAGACCAATTCCGGCTCGAGCGGCCTCCCTGTACTCCTCGTGGACGGCCGGCTGGGCGGGTCCCGGTCGCCAACCACCGTCTATGCCGCATCGCCATGAAGGCGAAAGCGAGCGGGCGCTCGCTCACGACCTGAACTGAAGCGTCGAGGGGCGCAGCTTGCGGCAGTCGCGCATCGCCGCGGTGAACGCGGGCGCCTGGGGGGTGATCGCTGGTCCGAGCTTGAACGCGCCGCTGGCGGTCGGGTCGGGGAAGTTCGGGACGCCGTGGGAGCGCATGCAGTTGGCGAACCGGAGCGCTTGTTGCTGGGAGTTACCGGCACCGGTGGCCGCTGGCGCCTGCGATTGCTGCGGGAGATACTTCGCGCAGGCCGCGGTGGCGGATTGGTAGGCGGGGGAGGCGACTTCGGTCGGGCTCATCTGGGGGTTCTGCATGATCAGCTCGGTCGCCGACACGCTGATCTTGGGGTCGGCGAAGTTCGGCACGCCGTGGGTGCGCATGCATTTGGAGTACTCAAGCCCGGACTCGACCTGGTTCCGGAACTTCGCCGGGACCGATCCGATCGCTATTGCGGAGCTCGTCGTGCTCGCCGAGCCACCACAGCCAGCGGTGAAGAGCATCATGGTGAGCGCGGCCAGGCCCACCCGCGCTGCCAACCGGGAGGTTGCCCGAATCGTCGGCTGTTGCCGGCAGCAGGACATGCTCTCAATAGACCCTGGGGGGCGGCCGATGCGAAACGACAAACAATCTGGGTCGCTTGGATGATTGCAGCGACCGAGATTGCGCCCCCGGCCGTGGCAGCGGCCTGCCCTTGGAACGCGACCGCCTCGATCTCGGCGTCTGACCGTCGCATCGAAGCGGCCATCCCACGAGTCGCCGGCCGTCGCGGGTGCCGGCGCTGAGCCGAGCTGATACTTCGCGCGGCGGAGCAGCAGCGGCCGAGGAGCGTGACGCGTTTGCTTAGACCTCCGCGGATGACCGGGAGCAAGCGGCCGTCGGGGCGCTGGGCTTGTCGGCCGAGTGGGTGCGCGGCCCTCGATCAGGAAGCTTCATAGTCCGGAATCGGCGTCAGCCGGCGAGTCCGCGGTTCCGACGTGTACGCCCGTCAGCAGCCCCGGACGCGAGCCGGGTCCCGAAGGGCAACAGCGCAGCCGTTAGGTCCCCGGACCGCGCGATCATGCAGATCCTGCCAACCGGCGAGCGAGCCCGAGGCCCTGGCAACCGGTGCATGCCCCACATGCACTCCATGCCACGGCCGCGCCCATTCACGCTGAATGGCATGTTATGCATGACCGCACGGATCGCGGCGTCCGCGATCCGCCTCTCGCCACATACGCAAACCACGGCTTTTCGCCGGCGGACCGGCCCCCACCCAGCCCCGCACGCCACGCTGCACATAACCGGCAACTCAGCGCTTGCGCAAAAGCCTCGCTTTCCAGGCCGTTCTGGATGGATGGAAAGCGGACGACGGGTCTCGAACCCGCGACCTTCGGCTTGGGAAGCCGACGCTCTACCAACTGAGCTACGTCCGCGTTCGGGGGCGATTCTACGGCCCGGCCGATACGGCCGTGGCCCGCGTCCAGTCCCAGGCCCAAGCCTTCTCGGAGGGCCGCAAAAGGTGCGCGTCGTCAGGGCCGGTAAGCCCGACCAGACGCGTCCACCGGGGAGAGGCGAGTGGCGATTCGCGGTCGGGATGCCCGAAAACGGACGGTTGAGTCGGCTCCCGGCTAGGGCGGTTGCAAAACAATGCGCGGCGGCTCAGGACGGCCTTGGCCACTCGCCAGCGCCGGCCGGATCCCCCGTCTCGATCGGGACGAACGGCAGCAGTCCGACGATCTCCATCAGCCGCCGGGCGTGGGCCGGCATATCGGCGCTGAGCCTGAGCTTGCAGCCCTTGGTCTTAGCGGTCCGCACGAGGGCGGTCATGGCGCGCAGACCGGTGGAGTCGATGAAGTCGATACGCGAGAAGTCGAGTAGGACGTGGCTGTGGGCCTGAAGCTCGCGTTCGACCGCGACCTCGAGGATCGAGGCGCTCGTCAGCGCGAGCTCCCCTTCCACGCGCACGCGGACCCACCCGCGATCCATCGGCTCGAGCCGGAGGGCGAACGGCGCAGCAGAGTCGTCCTCGGTGAGGAATCCGCTGCCGTTGGATGGGTTGGGTGGCGATGACAAGGTTCAGGCCGATTCTCGTCGACTGCCGGCGCCGGCTGCAAACATCCCGTCAGATTTCGGTCAATCCGCCCCGATGGCTGTTGGAAATGAACACGCACGTTGCGGAATCTTCAACGCGCCCCGGGACAGCCGAAACGTCGCGCGCCGACCCGCGACCGCGGCGGTGCCCTGGCGGGTCGGGCCAACGGACCGGCCCATGCCACACGCGTATTACTCTCCGAACATGCGCCGGATCGCGATCCCCGCCGTCGTCGTCGCCATCGCTGTCGGGCTCCTCGCCCTACTCGCGTTCGGCGTCTCGGCTCAGGGGACCAACAGCTCAATCGATGCCTCGGTCGCCCGTGGGGATTATCCGCAGGCGCCGGGCTATCACCTCAAGTTGCCGATTCTCGGCGGCTCGGGAACCGAGAGCCTGGCCGACTTCCGCGGGAAGGTGGTCGTGATGAACGTGTTCGCGTCTTGGTGCCAGCCCTGCCTGGCCGAGGCTCCGATCCTCGAGCGGGAGCAGCAGCGAATCGTCAAGGACAACGCGACCATCCTGGGCGTCACCTATCTGGATAACTCGAGCGCGTCCGAGACCTTCGTCCAGCAGAACCATCTCACCTATCCGGTGATTCGAGACGTGAACGGCGAGCTTGTGCGCGGGTTTGGGACGACCGGAGTTCCGGAGACGTTCGTGATCAATCGCCAGGGCCGGATCGTGGCCCTGCGGCGCTACCAGCTGGCCGGCGAGTGGCTCCAACAGACGGTGGCGCGGGTCCTGGACGAGCACTCATGAGCCGTACCCGCGCCCGGAGCGACACCCACCGCCGAACCGGCACGACTCGCCGGGTCGCCCAGCTCGCCCTGCTGATGGCGTCGATCGTCCTCGCGCTTGTTCCCTCCGCGTGGGCCACCACGAAGCCCCGCGCGTCGCTCACCGACATCGAGAACGACGTCATGTGCACGGCCTGCCACGAGCCGCTCGCGGTCGCGAACTCGCCGGAGGCTCAGTCAGAGCGCAACTACATCAGAGGCCTGATCGCACAAGGGCTGACCAAGCCTCAGATCGAGCGGAACCTCGTAGCTCAATACGGTGAGGCCGTGCTCGGCAAGCCGCCGGCGAGCGGCGTCAACCTCACGATCTACATCCTTCCGCCGGCGCTCCTGGCGGTCGGGATCGCGATCCTCGCCGTCACCCTGCCGCGGTGGCGACGACGGACACGCGCCGCCGCGAGCGAGCCCGGGGAAACGCCCGCCCGGCCGCTCAACCCGGCCGACGCCGAGCGACTCGAGCAGGAGCTCAGCCACTTCCGCGGCTAGACAGACTCGCCTACATCGACTCCGGGGCGCTCACCCCGAGCAGCCCGAGCGACAGCGCGATCGTCCGCTGCGCCGCCACCGACAGCGCGACCCGCTGGGACTCCAGCGGCTCCGGCGCAGCACCGACCACGCGGCAGGCCTCGTAGAAGGCCGTGAAGTCTTGGGACAGCTCGAGCGCGTAGCCGGCGATCCGGTGCGGCGCACGTCTCACCGCCGCCTCGGCGACCTCCTCCGGGAACGCCACGAGCTTCTTGATCAAGTCTCGTTCGGGTCCCTCCAGCGGCGCCGAGCCCCAGTCGGCATCGTCCCGCAGTGCCGCCGCCACCCGCTCGTCCCGCAACCGGCGCAGCATCGAGGCGATCCTCGCGTGCGCGTACTGGACGTAGTACACGGGGTTCTCGCGGGACTGCCTGCGCGCCAGTCCGACATCCAGATCGATCGTGCGCTCGTGCGAGCGCTGGAGCATGAAGAACCGCGTGGCATCGACCCCGATCTCATCCAACAGGTCGTCGAGCGTGACGAAGTCTCCACGCCGCTTCGACATGGCAAACGCCTTGCCGCCCTCGACGAGGTGGACGAACTGCAGAATCGGAGACTCGACCGTGTCGGGATCGCCGCCGAGAGCCGCCATCGCCGCCTTCAACGACACGGCGTAGGTGTTGTGGTCGGCGCCGAGCGGCAGGAGCTGGCGCTCGAACCCGCGCTCGCGCTTGTTCTGGATGTAGGCGACGTCCGCGGCGAGATAGGTCGGCGTGCCGTTCGAGCGCACGACCACACGGTCCTTATCGTCGCCGAAGTCGGTCGTCCGCAGCCACAGTGCGCCCTCGGCCCGGTAGACGTGACCGGAGCGCTCGAGCAGCGCGAGCGCCCGCTCGAGCTCGTTCGGCGACCCGTCATGCAGCGTCCGTTCGCTGAAGAACGTGTCGAAACGGACCTGGTAGCGATCGAGCGTGGCCTTGATCGCGTCGAGCAGCAGCTCCACCGCGTACGCGGCGACTTCGTCGGCCGGCGCCTCGGCGGCCCCCGGAATCTGCGTCGCCAGGTCGGCCACGTAGGAGCCCTGGTAGCCGTCGTCCGGTGGCTGTTCCCCGCGGGCGCGCGCCTGTACGGACACTCCCAGCAGCCGGATCTGGTTGCCGGCATCGTTGAAGTAGTACTCGGTGTCCACCGAGTGCCCGTAGTGCCGGAGGATTCGCGCCAGCGCGTCTCCGTACGCCGCGTGGCGGCCGCTGGCGGCGACCAGCGGCCCCGTCGGGTTGGCCGACACGAACTCGAGCAGGATCCGCTCGGGGCGCTCCGCACCGCCGCCGCCGAATGACTCGCCCGCGTCGAGCACCGAGTGCAGCGCGCCGCGGTGCCAGGCATCGGACAGCACGAGGTTGAGGAAACCCGGGCCGGCCACCTCCACCTGCTCCAGCTCGGGTCCGAGGACGGCTCGCAGCCCAGCCGCGATCCGTTCGGCGATCTCGCGCGGCGGACCGCCGAGCACAGGCGCCAGCAGCATGGCCGCGTTGGTTGAGTAATCCCCCATCCCCTTCCGTCGCGGACGCTCCAGCGTCGGCTCCACCGACAGCTCGCCGGCCGGGCTGCGGACCGCCTCGACCGCTTCGCGCACGGCAGCGGTCAGCTCCTTGAGCGGAGCCTCTGTCCGGTGGGTCGTCACAGCTCCTGAATCGCTCCCCGGATCGACGAGAACCCTCGCGGGGGCTGGAACAGGCGGTCAAGACGCTCGACTGCCGGGGGCGGGCCCATGGCAATGATCATGTCTCCAACCTGTAGCACGGTCTCGGCCGGCGGCTGGGTCTCGAGCTCGCCGCGCGCGTGCCGGATGGCGACGATTACCGCGCCACCGCTCACCTCGCCGATCTGGCGACCCAAGGCCTCGCACTCCGGGGAGACCTCGATCTCCTCCATGCGGTAATCGGCCACGTCGAACGCTCCGCCCACCTGCGGACGGAGGGCCACCCGGGCCATCTCGGAGCCCGACGTCTTGTAGGGGGAGATCACCCGATCGGCGCCGGCGCGCTGGAGCTTCTTCTCGGAATCCTCGGCCGAGGCCCGGGCGATGATGAAGATGTCCGAGCGCAGCTCGCGGGCGGTCAGCGCGATGAAGATGTTCTCGGCGTCCGAGTCGACGCAGGCGATAACCGCCCGCGCCCGGTCGATCCCAGCCTGCTTGAGGACCTCGTCGTCGGACGCCTGGCTCTCGATCAGGGGGATCCCCGCCGACCGTGCCAACTCGCGGTTGAACGGATTGGGATCGATCACCACGTGCTCGGCGCCGGCGGCGCGCAGATCGCGCGAGACCTGGCGGCCGACCCGGCCGAAGCCGCAGACGATGTAGTGGTCGCTGAAGGAATCGATCATCTTGTCTATCCGGCGCTCTTCGAGCACGCCGCTGAGCTGGCCCGAGACGAAGAACTCGGCCACCGTCGCCAGCCCGTAAAAGAGCGTACCTATGCCGAGCAGCTCGAGGCCGACCTTGAGCGCCCGGCCGCCGGTGTCGGTCGGATCGGGAATCGACCCGAGCGTCGTGACGGTGTCGAGCGTCCATTCGAACCCGTAGGCCGGCGAGACCTTCTCGATCACCGCGAACCCGATCGTTCCGGCGAGCACGAGCGCGGACAGCGCCACCAGCAGGATCCCTAGCCGGCGCATGAACAGCCGCAGCTCGCGCCGGGCGTGCTCGCGCTGGCGGAGCGCCCGGCGGCGTTCCCTCCCCCCGTCCTCGTCCGGGGTCTGCCACGCGCCACTCTGACTCCAGTCCGCCATCAGTCCGCTCTCATCGAGACGCTCGCCCTCACCCAGACCTTAGTAGTGATACGGCTCACCGGCCAGGATCTTGTGGGCGCGATAGAGCTGCTCGAGCAACACGACGCGCGCAAGCTGATGCGGCAGCGTGATCTTGCCGAGCGACAGCCGGTGGTCGACGGCATCGAGCTCCAACCCAAACGGCCCCCCGATCACGAAGCACAGGTCCTGGCCACTCTGGCGGCGCGTCTCCAGAAACTCGCTCAAGCCGATCGAGTCGAGCTCCTCGCCCTCGCGATCGAGCAGGGTCACGAATGTCCGCTCGGGGACGCGACGGGCGACCCGATCGTCCTCACGCACCTCGATCAGCTCGAGCCTGACATGGCGCGCGAGCAGCTTCTGATAATGCTGGACGTCGTCGGAGAACGGGGGGCGCAGCCTCCCCACGGCGACGACGAGGATCCTCACGATGGGATACTACGTGCCGATGGACGATCCTGGCCGCCCGGAGCGGCACATCAACATTCACTTCTCGCCGGACATCATGGCCGGCGTGTACGCGAACTTCGCCAACGTCAGTCACTCCGACTACGAGTTCACGATCACCTTCGCGCGGGTCGACCACGAGGTCGAGGACGAGGAGATTCCCGGGGTCGTCGTGTCGCGGATCAACCTGAGCGCCCGCTTCATGCGGGAGCTGATCGACGCCATGCAGGACAACTACTCCAAGTGGCAGACGCGCGAGGGGATCAAGAACCTGCCCGAGTACGGCGGCCGTCAGGACCCCGACGAGCCGTCCGTCGAGGAGTAGCTGACCGCCGCCGCGATGCGCTCCGCCGTTGGCGGATGCGTGGCCAGCAGCGACGTCAGCCACCGCGGCGGCTCCAGGTCGGCGACGTTCTGCACGGCGATCGCGCGCTCGAACGAGATGAACGCCCGCGGCGCGCCGGTCAGCGTCAGCGAGTAGGCATCCGAGCGCCGCTCGATCGTGCGCGACAGGCGGTTGCCGATCAGCCCGGTGGGCGCGGCCACCAGTCCGGCCGCGAGAGCCAGCGCCGGCAGGGCCCCGGGCGTCCCACGCTCGGGCGAGAGCTCCCAGCTCAGCTGCTGCACCGCGAGCGTCGCCGCCGGCGCCACCAGCGCGGCGAATGCCACGCCACGGAGGACGTCCCGGTTGCGCACATGAGCCAGCTCGTGCGCCACCACGACGCGCACCTCGTCGCGGCTATAGCGGTCGAGCAGGGTGTCGAACAGGACGACCCGCTTGGTCGGGCCCAGACCGGCCACATACGCGTTGGCCGCGGTGGTCCGGCGGCTCGCGTCGACCGAATACACCTCCCCCACCTTGACCCCGGCGGCCCGCGCCAGCTCGAGTACGTCGGACCGCGTCTCACCCTCGGGGAGCGGGGTGAAGTCGTTGAACACGGGATCGAGCACGACCGGCGCCACTGTGGCGAGCACGGCGCCGAGCACCACCGACCCGATGGAGGCCGGCAGCCACCACCGGCGCGGATAGCGCCGCGTAAGCGCCACCACCCCCGCGCCCGCGCCGCCCGCGAGCGCCGCCTCGATGGCCTCGCCCTTGAGCAGATCGACGGCCCAGCCCCGCCAGGACTGGGTGACCAGCCCCACGGCCATCCCGCGCCGGCGGGCGATCGCGCTCAGGGGCAGGGGCGGCAGCGACAGCGCGATCGCCATTCCTGCACCGGTTACCGCGCCGCCCGGCACCGGACTCCGGTTCCCGCCGTTCAGCCAGCGCGGCGGACGCCGCACGATCGCGGCGAGCGCCCCGACCTCGACGGCCGCCCGGGCCAGGGCGAGCGCCATCTGAGGGCGCGCGTACCGCGCCCCGCGCTCGATCTCGGCATCGCTGAAGTAGCTGTGGATGTCGACGGGCGCCGACTTGATAGGACGCTCGCGAGGCGAGAGGATCCGCACGCCCGCCTCGGCGGCGGCGAGCGCCAGCAGCAAGGATTCGACCAGCTGGTGGCGCAAGAGGTGCCTCACCCGCGAGACTGTAGCCCGCGGAACCACCGAGCCGCCGCCCGCACATGCGAATCGCAATCGTCTCTGACATCCATGGAAACCGGCATGCCTTCGAGGCGGTGCTGGATGCGATCGAGGCCTCCGAGTGCCAGGAGATGTGGTGCCTGGGCGATCTCGTAGGTTACGGCGCCGAGCCGGACGCCTGTGTGGAGCTGACCCGCCGGTATGCCGCGATCTGCCTCGCCGGCAACCATGACCTCGGCGTCCGAGGTGCTATTCCGCTCGAGGAGTTCTCCCGCGGCGCCGCTCTCGCGGCTCGGTGGACCCAGGGGGTGATCGTGCCCGAGACGCGCGCGTACCTGGACAAGCTTGAGCCGTCCCACCTCGACGAAGACGTCGGCATGTTCCACGCCAGCCCCCGAGATCCGGTGTGGGAGTACGTGCTCTCGCCGCTTCAGGCAGAGATGTGCCTCGACATCCAGACCCACCGCGTGTGCCTGATCGGCCACTCCCACGTCGCGCTGTCCTTCTCCCGGGCCGACGGTGAGACCGCCACGGGCCAGACCCGGGGGCCCGAGGAGCAGCTCGATCTCGACCAGGGCGAGTGGCTGATCAACCCCGGCAGCGTCGGCCAGCCCCGCGACGGCGATCCCCGGGCCGCCTGGCTCGAGCTCGACCTGAAGACATGGGAGGCCGTCTACCGCCGCACCGAGTACGACATCGCGGGGGCGGCCGCGGCCATCCGGGCGGCGCGCTTGCCCGATTCCCTGGCCGAGCGCCTCGCCTTCGGGCAGTAGGGCCGGAGAGCAGCTAAGGCGCCGTCAGTCCCCCAGAGGCGCCGCCCGCAAAGCCCATAACCCCAAGCCAACGACCCGACCCTCTAAAGTCAGGCCGCGCATGCGCTACGCGCCACGCGCCATCCTCGCCGGCGGGCTCGGGTTCGCCGCGTCGTTTGTCGTCGCCTGCGGCGGCGGCTCCGGCCTGCTCTCGGGCGATCAGTCGGCGGCGCTGAGCAGCCAGGCCGACGCCGTGTCCTCGGCGGTCCAGTCGGGCAACTGCGGCGCCGCGGTCAATGCCAGCTCGGTCCTAAACAACGACGTCCAGACGCTTCCGGTCACGATCAATTCCACCCTCCGGAGCAATCTCACCCAGGCCGCCGGCACGATCGCCCAGCTCGCCCAAAGGGATTGCCAGCAGCAAGCCGCGACCACGGCATCGACCGCGACCACGGCATCGAGCACGAGCACCACCTCCACGTCGACGCCGACCAGCGCCTCCACGAGCACCACGACCCCCACCACGACGACCACCAGCACCACCACAACCACGACTTCCAGCAGCGCAACCACGCCGACTGATACGGGTACTACTTCTACGACCACTGGCGGCGTCGGCCTCGGAGGGGGCACCACGACGACCGGGGGCGGCAATGGCAACAGCGGTGGAACGGGGCCTGGCAATGGCAACAGCGGCGGTAGTGGGTGACTAACGGCACAATGATCGCCGGGCGGTACCGGATCGAGGGCCGCCTCGGCGTCGGCGGGATGTCCACGGTCCAGTTGGCCTTCGACCAGCGCCTCGAGCGCTACGTGGCTATCAAGCTCCTCGCCGAGCATCTGGCCGACGACCCCACGTTCGTCTCGCGCTTCCGCCGTGAGGCGCTCGCCGCCGCCCGCCTGGTGCATCCGAACATCGTTCAGGTATTCGACTTCGGCTTCGACGAGCGCCAGCGCCAGCACTTCATCGTGATGGAGCACGTCCCGGGGCATTCGTGCGCCGAGCTGCTGCGCGATCACGGCCCGATGGACGTCGAGCAGGCCGTCGATGTCATCACGCAGGCCTGTCGCGGCCTCGACTACGCGCACCGAAACGGCGTCGTCCACCGCGACGTCAAGCCGGGCAACCTGCTCGTCTCCGACTCGGATGTCGTCAAGCTCGCCGACTTCGGGATCGCCCGGGCGACCGACCAATCCAGCATCACGCAGGTCGGGTCAGTGCTCGGCACGGCGGCCTACCTGGCGCCCGAGCAGGCGCGCGGCGAGGAGGCCGGCCCGCGTGCCGATCTCTACTCGCTCGGGGTGGTGGCCTATCAGCTCCTGTCGGGACGGCTGCCCTACGAGGCCAACTCCCTGTCCGAGCTCGCGCTCAAGCAGCAGCGGGAGGCGCCGGCGCCCGTCGACGAGCTCAATCCGCGAGTCCCGCCGGAGCTGGCCGACGCGGTCGCGATGGCGCTTGCCCTCGATCAGGAAGAGCGCCCGGCCAACGCGATGCTGCTGGCCGAGGCGGTCGCGAATGGCGCCCGCGGTATCGAGCCGACCGGCTACGAAGCGCGGACCAGGGCTCTCGGCGGCACCGCCGCGACCCGGGTTCTGTCCGGCGGCGTGGGGCCGACCGCCGAAACCCGGGTGGCGCCACGCACCGGCGTCGCCGCCGGGCGGGGCGCGCCCGCCCGGGCCCGGCAGCTCGAGCCGCGCCGGGCGGCCTACGCGCCGGGCATGGCCGACTACGGCCCGCCCGAGACACGGCGCGTCGCCGGACGGTCGGGCGGCTCACGCGCGGCTCGGCGCTTCTTCGCCTTCCTCGCCGTGGTGGTCCTGTTCGTCGCTGCCGTGGCGGTGGCGGTGGCCATCTCCGCGAGCACGTCGAGCAACGTCGTGCACTTCCGCAGGGTCGTCGCGCGCGATACGAACGACGCGATCCAGCAGTTCCAGAACATCATCCACCAGTACACGAAATAGGTTTCCGGAGCGGGTTCTGGGGCCTCGCTTCGCTCGGCGTCCGTGGGGCCGGGTTCCCCGTCCTGACACGCCGCGTCGCCCGAACGCCGACCGGGCCGTCACCGCCACCGCCGTGCACCCCATCCGGACACACTCCCGCCTTTCCGCAACCGCGCATTAGACCCGAAACCTCCCGCGTCCGCACCGCCACGGCCCTCCGACGGACCGAGGCGATCTAAAGCGTGCCTCGAAGCTGTTGCACAAACGAGCGCCATTGTGGGCAGCACACAGTTACTCGAACGGTCGAGGCCGAACTTTGGCGATTCACCTGACATATATGCAGGGTGAGCGCCAAAGTTGGCCAGGCCTGCGGCCTCGGTCGCGGAGGCAGTTGTTACCGGCTCACGATTAATTTCCGGTGTGCGGGCTCTGCGCGACAACCTCCCCACACGCTTATATGGCCTCGCCGGCGGCGGGTCGCGCACTGAGTCACGTTTTGCAGGTAGCGGCGGTCCGGCGGAACCGCGGTGGAATGCACAGGTCGGCGCCGGCGATCAACCTCCCGGCGCCACCGACGCCACCGCCCCGGGCGCGGCGCCACCCCGGAGCCCCGCCGCCACCTCGGCCAGCCGGCCCGTGTCCACGGCCGCCCGCAGGTCCTCCATCAGCCGTGCGATGAACGAGAGGTTGTGCAGCGTCACGAGACGCAGCGCGGTCAGCTCGCCGGCGCGCAACAGGTAGTGCAGATACGCGCGCGAGAAGCCGCCCACGCACGCCGGGCACGGGCACCCGTCCATGATCGGGTCCGCCACCGAGCGCCATCGCCCCTTGGCCAGATCCACCCGCCAGCCCGCTCCCGGGTCGGGGACGAGTGCGACGCCGTGGCGCCCCAGCCGCGTGGGCAGCGCACAGTCGAACGTGTCGATCCCAAGCTCGACGCCGGCGATCAAGTCGTCCACGTCGCCGATCCCGAGCAGGTGGCGCGGCCGATCCGGCGCCAGCCGGTCGAGCTCGGCCGTGGTCCACGAGACCACCTCGTGCATCTGGGCCTTCTCGCGCCCGAGCGAGCCGCCGATCGCCACACCGTCGCAGCCGCTGGCGGCCACAGCCCCGGCAGATACCGACCGCAGATCGTGATCGACCCCGCCCTGGACGATGCCGTACACCGCCTGGCCGAAGTCGACGTGGGCTTCATGCCAGCGTAGGCAGCGCTCGAGCCACCGGTGGGTGCGCTCCATCGAGCGCTCGGTGTACTCGCGCGAGACGTGAAACGGAGTGCACTCGTCGAACACGAGCGCGATGTCCGATCCCAGGGCGGCCTGGACCGCCATCGACCCCTCGGGCGACAGGAACCGCTCGCGCCCGTCCACATAGGAGCGGAACCGGACGCCTTCCTCGTCGATCGACAGGATCGCGCCCGCGCGCTCACCGGCATTTCCAACCCGCGACCGGGAGCGACCCTTGATCTCGTCGGCGACGCCCCCATGCCCCATCGAGAACACCTGGAAGCCCCCCGAGTCGGTCACGATCGCGCGGTCCCACCGCATGAACCGGTGCAGCCCACCGAGCTCGCGGACCAGGTCCGGCCCCGGCGCCAGCAACAGGTGGAACGTGTTCCCGAGAATCAGCTCGTAGCCGAGCGCGGCGACATCGCGAGGCTCGAGCGTCTTGACCGCGCCCTTGGTCGCGAGCGGCACGAAGGCCGGCGTCTGGACGTCGCCATGGGCCAAATGGAGCGTCCCCGTCCGGGCACGAGAGTCGGGTTCACGGTTCCGGACGGTGAACATCAGAGCCCGGACCCTACTCAGGAGATTCGGGATTGTGCGGCGGCGGCTGCGCCGGCGCCTCGCCCTCCCGCCCGGCCGGCGCCCGACTGCGCGCCGGCCGGAGCAAACCCATGGGAGGGAGAGATAGGGAACTACGCTGCGGTCGGCTCGCCCGTGTCCGCCGCGGCCGGCTCGGGGGTGTCGGTCGGCTCGGCCGTCTCGGCGCCCTCGATCGTCTTGGTCTCGCCGCCGAGCGAGATCTGCACCTTGCGCGGCCTGTGCTGCTCGGGCTTCGGGATCCGGACCTCGAGCACGCCGTTGTCGAAGCCGGCCTGGACGGCCTCGGCGTCAACGCCCTCGGGCAGGGTCAGCGAGCGGGTGAACGCGCCGGACGAGCGCTCGAGGCGGTAGTAGCCCTCCTTGCGCTCCTCATGCTCGGCCTTCCGCTGGCCGGAGATCGTCAGCACGTTGTCCTCGATCTCGATGTTGACGTCCTTCTCCGTCAGGCCGGGCAGGTCGGCCCGCAGCACGAAGTGGTCGTCGGTCGCCACTACGTCCATCGCCGGAATCCAGCGGCGCATCGGGGCCTGTCGGCCGTTCGCACCGGCCCTGGGCGAATCCAAGAACGTGCTGAAGAGACGGTTCATCTCGTTCTGCATGGTGTGGAGCTCACGAACGGGCTCCCATCGAATCAATGCCATTTTCAACCTCCCTATGGGATGGAACTATCTATCGGCACAGTATGAAATCTCAGTGCCTCCGTGTCAAGTATACTTCGGCTTGCTCGCGGAGATCGACCCAACCGACGCCGCCGTGCAGGCGCGCCACCTCGAACTCGACCATGGCCACGTCCCCAGCTCGAGCGGCCGCGCCAGACCCACCAGGCGACGGCCCGGTTCCTCGCCGGCGGCTCGGTCTCGGAACTAACTCGATTCGATCATCGAGCGGCCGGTCATCGCCTCGGGCTGCTCGAAGCCAAGGATCTCGAGGACCGTGGGCGCGACGTCGGCCAGGATGCCCTGCTCGCGTAGCGTGACGCCGTTTACGGTCACGATCACCGGGACCGGGTTCAGCGAGTGCGCCGTGTTGGGGCTGCCGTCGTCCTCGAGCATGTGGTCGGAGTTGCCGTGATCGGCGGTGATCACGACCGCTCCGCCCGACTCGTGCACGGCCGCCACCACCTGCCCCAGGCACTGATCCACGGTTTCGACGGCCTTGACCGCGGCAGGGATCACTCCGGTGTGCCCGACCATGTCGGAGTTCGCGAAGTTGATGATCCCGAACGTGAACGACCCCTCCCGCCATGCATCGACGAAGGCGCGGGCGGCGGCGGGGGCGCTCATCTCGGGCGCGTAGTCGTAGGTCGGGACCTCGCGGTTCGAGGGAACCAGCTCGCGCCGCTCGCCTTCGAACGGCTCCTCCTCGCCGCAGCTGAAGAAGTACGTCACGTGGGCGTACTTCTCGGTCTCGGCCACGTGGAGCTGGTGCACCCCACGCTGGGCGAGGGACTTGGGCAGCGTCATCGACGGATGCTCGGGCGCGAACGCGACCGGGTAGTCGAAGTCCTCCTCGTACTGCGTCATGGTCACGTAGCGCTCGACCGGCGGCGCGCCGCCACGGTCGATCTCGTCGAAGCCGGGCTCGGCCAGCGCCCGCGTGATCTGGCGCATCCGGTCCGGACGGAAGTTGAACGCGATCACGGAGTCCCCGGGCCGGATCCGCGCCTCCGACTCGCCGACCAGGACCGGAGTTATGAATTCGTCGGTCTCGTCTCGCTCGTACGCTTCGCGAGCAGCCTGCGCGCCCGTCGGCGCGCGATGCTCGGCGCGACCATGGACCAGCAGGTCATACGCGCGCTGCGTGCGGTCCCAGCGCTTGTCGCGGTCCATCGCCCAGTAGCGGCCGACCACCGAGCCGATTCGCCCCTTGCCGACCTCCTCCATCCACCCCTGGACGGTCTCGAGGTAGCCCTCGCCCGAGTGCGGCAGCGTGTCGCGGCCGTCTGTGAACGCGTGCAGAACGAGGTCGGGGACGTCCATCGCAGCGCCCATCCGGATCAGCGCCTCGAGGTGCGCCCAGCCCGAATGCACGCCGCCGTCGGATACCAGTCCGATCAGGTGCACGCGCTCCGCGTCCGAGAACGCCTGCCGGAGCACCGGATTGGTGTCGAACCCGCCGCTCGTCGCGGCCTCGTCGATCCGAGTCAGGTCCTGCATCACGACCGCTCCGGCGCCCAGGTTCATGTGACCGACCTCGGAGTTCCCCATCTGACCTTCGGGCAGCCCCACCGCCCGCCCGCTGGCGATCAGCTGCGAATGGGGATACGAAGACCAAAGCTCGTCGAACACCGGCGTGTCGGCGAGCGAGATCGCGTTGCCCGGGCCGTCGGGCGCGATACCCCAGCCGTCGAGCACGACCAGCACGCAGGAACCGGCCGGCAGCTCGGAAGGGCCGGACGGGAGGTCCGCCATTAGCGCGCGGCGCCGGCGTCGACGATGGCCGCGAACGACTCGGGGTCGAGGCTCGCCCCCCCGACGAGCGCGCCGTCGGCGTCCGGCAGGGACAGGAGGTCACCGCAGTTCTCCGCCTTGACGCTTCCGCCGTAGAGGACGCGGGTCCGCTCCGCCTGCTCGCGCGACCGATCGGCGACAAGCGCGCGGATGAACCCGATCGCCTCCTGCACCTGCTCCGGCGTGGCCACTCGCCCCGACCCGATCGCCCAGATCGGTTCGTAGGCGATCACGACATCTCCCAGCTGCGAGACGTCCACCCGGGCCAGGTCTTCCTGCACCTGATGGCGCAGCTTGCGCTCGGTGTCGCCCGCCTCGCGCTCCTCCTCGGTCTCCCCCACGCACAGGATCGGGACCAGACCGGCGGCCAGCGCCGCCGGCACCTTGAGCTGGAGCGCGCGGTCGGTCTCGCCGAACATCTCGCGCCGCTCCGAATGCCCGAGGATCACACCCTGAACCCCCACCTCGAGCAGCATGGGCGCCGACACCTCGCCGGTGAACGCCCCCTCCGACGCGTGGTGCATGTTCTGGGCGTACACCTGGACCCGGGACCCCCGGGCCGAGTCGACCAGGGCCTGCAGGTCGAGGTAGGGAGGACAGATCGCGATGTCGACCCCCTGAACGGACGAGATCCGCGGCAGAAAAGCCGCGATGAACGCCTCGGCTTCGCTGACCGTCTTGTACATCTTCCAGTTGCCGGCGATCAGAGGTGTGCGCCCGGTCCCGGTGGAGCTCATGTCAACGCCTCCACCCCGGGCAGCTGCTTGCCCTCGATCAGCTCGAGCGTGGCGCCACCGCCGGTCGACAGGTGCGTCACGGCATCGGCCAGGCCGAAGCGCTGGAGCGCTGCCGCAGAGTCGCCACCGCCCACCACGGTCGTCCCGGATGCTGACGCCACGGCCTCGGCCACGGCCCGGGTTCCCGTCGCGAAGGGAGCGAGCTCGAACGCCCCCATCGGCCCGTTCCAGAACACCGTCGCAGCATCGTCGATCACCTCAGCGTAGAGCTTGCCCGTCCGGGGCCCGATGTCGAGCCCCATCCACCCGTCGGGGACATCCACCCCGTCGATCGCCCGCACCTCCGCGTCCGCGGCGAAGCGGTCCCCGAGCACGAGATCGACGGGCAGCGAGAGCGTCGCCCGGGCCTGCTCCACCGTGGTCAGGATACGCCCGGCCAGCTCAATGTCCTCGGCCGCGCACAGTGAGTCGCCCACCGAGTGGCCCTGGGCGGCCAGGAACGGGAAGGCCATCGCGCCGCCGATCAGGATCGCATCGGCCACCTCCAGGAACCGGTCGATGACCGCGATCTTGTCCGAAACCTTCGCGCCACCGAGCACGGCGACGAGCGGCCGTGCCGGGTCCTCGAGCACGCCCGTCAGCGTGCCCACCTCACGCTCGAGCAGCAGCCCGGCCGCGTGCTGATCCACCAGGTGCGCGACGCCCTCGGTCGAGGCGTGGGCCCGGTGGGCGGCACCGAACGCGTCGTTGACGTACACATCCGCGAGAGACGCGAGCGCGCGGGCTAAGTCAGGATCGTTCTTGGTTTCGCCGGGCTCGTAGCGAACATTCTCGAGCAGCAGCATCTCGCCCGGGCTCAGTGCGTCCACAGCGCTCGAGACATCGTCGCCCACCACCCCCGGCGCCACGCCGACCGATGTGCCGGTCAGCTCGCTCAGGCGCGCGGCCACCGGCGCCATCGACAGCTCGGGCTCGCGATCCTTGGGCCGCCCGAGGTGGGAGACCAGCACGAGCCGCCCGCCCCGCCGGCGCAGCTCCTCGATCGTGGGGAGCGCGGCGCGGATCCGCGTGTCGTCGGCGACCGCTCCGTCGCTTAGCGGCACGTTGAAGTCCACTCTGACGAGCACTCGCTTGCCGTCCAGCTCTCCCAGGTCCCGGAGCGTCTTCACAACAGTTTTTGCGCCACGTCGACCACGCGGTTGGAATATCCCCACTCGTTGTCGTACCAGGCCACGAGCTTGACCATCGTCCCGTCCATCACGGCGGTCAGCAGCGAGTCGAATATCGACGACGCGGGGTTCTTGACGATGTCCGTGGACACGATCGCGTCCTCGGTGTATTCGAGCACGCCCTTCATGGGACCGTCGGCGGCCGCCCTCATGGCCTGGTTGAGCTCCTCGATGCTCGTCTCACGGTTGGCCTCCACGGTCAGGTCGACCACGCTGCCCGTGGGAACCGGCGCGCGGACCGCGAAGCCGTGGAGCTTGCCGTTCAGATCCGGTATCACGAGGCCGATCGCCTTGGCCGCGCCCGTCGAGGCCGGGATCAGGTTGATCGCCGCCGCCCGGGCCCGACGCAGGTCGCGGTGGGGCATGTCCTGAAGACGCTGATCGGCGGTGTACGCGTGGATCGTCGTCATCAGTCCGTGCTTGATCCCCACCGTATCGTGGAGCACCTTGGCGACCGGGGCCAGGCAGTTGGTCGTGCACGAGGCGTTCGAGACCACATGGTGCTGGGCGCGATCGTAGACCTCGTCGAAGTTGACGCCTAGCGCGACGGTCACGTCCGGCTCGGTCGCCGGCGCGGAGATCAGGACCTTCTTGGCGCCCGCCTGGAGGTGCTTGGAAGCGTTCTCCCGATCGGTGAACAGGCCGGTCGACTCGATCACCACATCGGCGCCCAGCTCCTCCCAGGGGAGCTGCGCCGGGTCCTTCTCATTCAGGAAGCGAAGCTCCTTGCCATCGACCCGGATCCCCGTGTCGGTGCCCTCGACGGTCCCTGGGAACGGCCCGTAGTTGGAGTCGTACTTGAGCAGGTGGGCGAACATCTTCGGGTCCCCGATGTCGTTGGCGGCCACCCACTCGATGTCGGCGCCGTTCTCGTAGGCCGCGCGGAAGACGTTGCGGCCGATGCGACCGAAGCCGTTGATCCCGACGCGTACCGCCATGCGCGCACCTCCTTCGTCGACTCCAAAAGAAACGCCGACGACCCCGCCGGCTCGGCGAAGGCTAGCGGGTCACCTGCGTGAGACGACCTCAACCCGCAGGCGGTCCGGGTCGCGCAGGTACGCCGCGTAGTACCGCTCGCCATATTGCGGGCGCATCCCCGGCGCCCCGTCGTCGGCCCCGCCGTTGCCCAACCCACCCGCGTAGGCCGCGTCGACCGCCGCCTTGCCGTTCGCGCTGAGCGCGAGATGGCCATAGCCCGGCCCGGGGTTCGATCCTCGCTGAACTATCCACAGCTGCGGCGCATTGACCCCGTAGGCGACCACGTGCTCGGACTGAACTAGTCGCCGCGCTCCGAGCGCATAGAGCACCGCGTCGTAGAACCGCGCCGAGCGCCCCAGGTCGCTCACCTCGAACCCGACGTGGTCGATCATGTGGGGCGGCTGACGTCGCGGTGGACGACCTGCACCAGGTATGCAGGCTCGTCGCCGTAACGATCGGCCAAGTGGTCGGCGATCGCCACCGAACGGTGCCGGCCGCCGGTGCAGCCGATCGCAAGCACCAGATGGGCCTTGCCCTCGGCCAGATATTGCGGCAGCAAGTAGTCGAGCAGCGGGTGCAGGCGCTCGTAGAAGGCATCGAGCTCCCCGTTGCGGTTGATGAACGCGACGATCCGCTCATCCGCGCCGGTCAGCGGGCGCAACTCCAGCTCGTAGTGGGGATTGGGAAGGAAGCGGACGTCGAGCAGCACATCCGGGTCGCGTGCCGGGCCGTACTTGAAGCCGAAGCTCTGGAAGGTGACCGCCAGACGGCCGGGCACGCGGCTCAGGAGCAGTTCGTTGGCGAGCTTGCGGCGGAGCATCGCCGCCGTCAGGCCGCTCGTGTCGATCACCACATCGGCGCGACCGCGCAGTGGCAGCAGCAGCTCGCGCTCGCGCGCGACCCCCTCGCTGACGCTGCTGGTCGGCGCCATCGGATGGCGCCGACGGGTCTCCTTGTAACGGGTCAGCAGCGTCTGCTCGTCGGCGTCGAGGAACAGCACGCGATGCTTGACGCCGGAGGCACGCAGATCGTCGAGCATGGTCGCGAAACCCTCGAAGTACCTTCCGCCCCGCACGTCCGACACGATGGCGGCGCGCTGCACCTTGGAGCCGGCGTGCATGAACAACTCGACCAGCGAGCGGATCATCTCCGAAGGCAGGTTGTCCACGCAGAAGTAACCCTCGTCCTCGAAGGCGGCCATCGCGGTCGACTTCCCGGCGCCCGAGAAGCCGGTGATGATCACCAGATCGGTCAGCGCCGAGACGGCGTCCGCGTCGGCGGAAGTCACGCTCTGCTCGTCCACTCGATCCATCGGCGTGGCTTCCATGCTAGGAAGCTTGACGGGTCAAGCGGACACGCGCGAGCGAACCTCCGTACTTTGCCGGTATGGCACGATGAGGTTGTGCGGTGGCGTGTGCAGACCACGGTCGCGACCGCGCTGACGCTCCTTGCCCTGGGAGCGGCGACGTGGCTCCTCGTCACCGGCGGGAAGTCCGCGCGCGATCCAGCGCGGGTGGCGGCGCCGGCCGCCGGCCCGACCGACCCGGCAGGCCCGTCGACGGTGTACGCGGCCGTCGGTCAGGGGCCCTCGGGAACGCCGCTGCCGGCGGGGTTCCTCGGCCTCTCGCTCGAGTACACGGCGCTTGACGCCTACACCGGCGCGAACCCAGCCGCAGTCGACCCGGTGTTCATCCGGCTCCTGCGCAACCTGGCCCCCGCGCCCGGTCAGCCACTGGTGCTGCGGATCGGCGGCGACAGCACCGACACGACGTGGTGGCCGATGCGCGGTGTGACGCCTCCGGGCGGCGTGCGCTACGCGCTCACCCCGGCCTGGTTGGCGGGCGCCCGGGCGCTGGCGAGCGCCGTCCCGGCGAAGTTGATCTTGGGCGTCAATCTCGCTGCGGGGCGCCCACGCGTGTCCGCCGCCGAGGCCGCGGCGCTCCTGCGCGGCATCGGGCCCGCCTCCGTGGAGGCGCTCGAACTCGGCAACGAGCCCGACGTCTACGGCGTGTTCCCCTGGTACAGCACGCGACACGGCCCCGTCTACGCCCGCGGCGCGGGCTACAGCTTGAGCGCCTACATCGGCGAGGCCGGGCGCTGGGCGGCGGCCCTTCCCGACGTGCCGCTCGCGGGTCCGGCCGCTGCCGAGCTCCCGTGGCTGTCGGGCATCCCTGCCCTGCTCGATGCGGCGCCTCGGCTCCGCATCGCCACCGTGCACCGCTACGCGCTTGAGGGATGCTTCACCAACCGCAGCTCCCCGCTGTATCCGTCGGTCGCGAACCTGTTGAGCGACCGTTCGTCGGCCGGGCTGGCTCAGGCGCTCACGCCCTACGTGGCGCTGGCGCACAGCAGGGGCCTTCAGTTCCGCGTCGACGAGCTGAACTCGGCCGCCCTGGCCGGGTGCCTCGGCCGCACCGGCGTCAGCAACACGTTCGCCTCAGGCCTGTGGATGCTCGACACGCTCTTCAACCTCGCCAGCGTCGGCGTGGACGGCGTGAACGTCCACTCGCTGCCCGGCGCCGGCTACGAGCTGTTTACCTTCAGCCGCGCCAGCGACGGAGGCTGGCAGGCGTTCGTGCACCCCGACTACTACGGGATGCTGATGTTCGCGCAGGCCTTCCCGCCCGGGGCGCGCCTCGAGCCCGTGAACGCTCCCGCGGGGCCGGTCAAGGTGTGGGCCACGCTCGCCCCGGATGGCCGCACGCGCGTCGCCCTCATCAATGAGGACTCGCGTCCCCACCGCATCGAGCTTCAGCTCCCGCCGGCGTCCACGCCGGCCGAGCTCGAGTGGCTGCGCGCCCCCAGCCCGACCGCCACCGCCGGCGTCACGCTTGGCGGGCAGACGTTCGGCCTCGAGACGAGGAACGGCCGGCTCGCCGCGCCGGCGCTGCAATCCGTTTCGCAGCTGCTGGGCGCCTACTCGATCGAGATGCCGGCGTACAGCGCGGCGCTCCTCACCCGCTAGCGCGGCTGACCTCCCCGAGCACGGCCGCCATGAGCCGCCCAACTGCGGCCTCGACCTGGTCGGAGAGCGCCGCCCCGGCCTCGAACCTCTCACCCTCGACGGCATACACGATCACGCGTCGGGGCAGCCGGTCCAGCGCGCGTCCGAGCTCGATCGCCGCGTGGAGGTCAAATGCGTGGGTCGACGTCGAGCCAGGCGGTCGAGCCGGCAGCGGGTCGCGGCTCACATCGAACCGGCGGATCGTCCCCGCCGGCTGCCCCGAGCGCATGGTGTCGACGAGCACGACCGCGTCTCGACCTTGCCATGCCTCGAGCAAATCGGCCGGCTCACATAGTTGTTCACTCACCTCGATCCCCGTCTGCACGCCGTCTTCGCGCAGTCGTCGCACGACTTCACCGCCCGCCCCGTCGTCGCCACGCAGCGCGTTTCCAACACCTATGACAAGGATGGGACGTTTAGGCACCGGAAAAATACGGACATCGAGTTAGAAAACAACACGCACCACATTAGGCGTGCTAAGGATGCATCGTCACGACCGACGCCGTCCAGCCAACACCGCACACCGGCGCGACGCTCGTCATCGAGCGCGCTGCCCTTGACGAGTTGCTCGCAGCGATCTCCAATCGGGGATACGAGGTTGTGGGTCCCACGGTGCATGACGGCGCGATCGTCTATCGGAACGTCCACTCGGCCACCGACCTCCCGATCGGCTGGGGCGATGAGCAGGAGGGTGGCAGGTACCGCCTCCGGCGCCGCGAGGACGAGGCCGTGTTCGGCTACGCCGTCGGCCCGCACTCGTGGAAACAGTTCCTGCACCCGCCACGCCTGCGGCTGTGGCGCGCGCGACGTGGCGACAACGGCGCGGGCCTCGAGTTCACCGAGGAGCCCACGGATGCGCCTCGCTATGCCTTCTTCGGCGTGCGATCGTGCGAGCTGCACGCAATCGCAATCCAGGATCGGGTGTTTCTGCCGAGCGCCAACCCCGATCAGAGCTACGCCGTGCGGCGCGAGGACGCGCTGCTGGTGGCGGTGAACTGCGGGGAGCCGAGCGGCACGTGCTTCTGCAGCTCGATGGGGACCGGCCCCAAGGCGAGCTCGGGCTACGACCTGGCGCTGACTGAGGTGCTCGACGGCGGGAATCACCGGTTCGTCATCGAAGTGGGATCCGAGCTAGGCGCGCTCGTAGTCGCCGATGTGCCGCACCGCCTCGCCGAAGAGGTCGACGAGCGTGACGCGGCCAAGGTGACCGCGCACGCGATCGAGCACATGGGGCGCCATATGCCCGAGGTCGACCTGCGGGCGCTTCTGTACGCCAACTATCAGCACCCCCGCTGGGACGATGTCGCCGAGCGCTGCTTGACGTGCGGCAACTGCACGATGGTGTGCCCGACCTGCTTCTGCACGTCGGTCGAGGACACCGCGGACCTGAACGGCGAGGAGGCCGAGCGCTGGCGCCGCTGGGAGTCCTGCTTCTCGATCCAGTTCAGCCACGTAACCGGGGGCGAGACGCGCCGCTCGCCGCGCTCCCGCTACCGCCAGTGGATGACGCACAAGCTGGCGACCTGGATTGATCAGTTCGGCACGTCTGGATGCGTGGGTTGCGGGCGCTGCATCACCTGGTGCCCGGTTGGGATCGACATCACCGAGGAGGTCTCGGCCATCCTGTCAGACCCGATCCCGCCGGCCGAGACCTCGTAGGGGCCACCGTGGAGAGCATCGAGGAGGAACTGGCAGGGACTCGGATATTTCGGCATCTCGGTCCGCAGCAGATCAAGTCAATTGCCGAACTGGGCGAGGAGGTCGAGTTTCCCGATGGCCGCGCGCTGATGATCGAGGGCGGCCTAGCGGACTCGTTCTTCCTGATCCGCGATGGATTTGTCGCCCTCCAAACCCAGTCGCCGGCGGGACCGATCACGATCGAGACGCTGCACAACGGCGACCCGGTCGGCTGGTCGTGGCTGGTCGAGCCTTACATCGTCTACTTCGACGCGCACTCGCGCGGCCTCACCCGGGCGATTCGCTTCGACGCCGCAGCGCTGCGTCAGCGCTGCGCGGACGACCCGCAGCTGGGCTACGAGTTGATGCGCAGCTTCGCGTCGATGATCGTCGAGCGTCTGCACGCGACCCGCCTCCAGCTACTCAGCATCTATGCCCGCACCGCCACAGCCTGACTCGCTCGCGCCCGCTACGCGCGCGATGACCCCAAGCCCCCACCGGATCGTCAGCCGGCGCCGCGAGACTGCCGACACCTGGACGGTCGCCCTTGAGCCGCTGCCCGGGCATGAGCTGCCGGTGTTCGCGCCCGGGCAGTTCGGGATGCTGTACGCGTTCGGCGTCGGTGAGATACCGATCTCGGTAAGCGGCACCGCCACGAGGCTCGACCCCCTGCGCTGCACGATCCGCGCAGTCGGCGGGGTGAGTGGAACGCTGGCCGCCGTCGAGCCGGGCGATCTGGTCGGCCTGCGGGGGCCCTTCGGCAGCACCTGGCCGCTGACCGATGCGATCGCCGGCGACGTCGTGATCGTCGCCGGCGGCCTCGGCCTGGCGCCGCTGCGCCCGGCGATCCACCACCTACTCGCGCACCGGGACGAGTACGAGCGCGTCGTCATCTGCTACGGCTGCCGGTCGGCAGCCGAGCTGCTGTATGTGAACGAGTTCGAGGAGTGGCGGAGGCGCTTCGACCTGGACATAGACATGATCGTCGACGTTGGCGGCCCGGACTGGCACGGGAAGGTTGGGGTCGTCACGAAGCTCGTCGAATTGGCGGCCTTCGACCCGGACAACACGATCGCGATGGCGTGTGGCCCGGAGATCATGCTGCGCTTTGTCGCCCTGACTCTGAAAGCGCGCAAGCTCCCCCCCGAGCGTCTCTACATCTCGATGGAGCGCAATATGCACTGTGCAATCGCGCAGTGCGGCCACTGCCAGTTCGGTCCCAAGTTCATTTGCCGCGAGGGCCCTGTGCTGCGCTACGACGACATCGAGCAGTGGCTGAAGGTGGCACAGCTGTGACCAAGCTCGCCGTCAAGCCCAAGCTGGCCGTGTGGAAGTTCTCTTCCTGCGACGGCTGTCAGCTGAGCTTGCTCAGCTGCGAAGACGAGCTGCTCTCGCTCGTCGGTCAGGTCGAGATCTCCTACTTCCTGGAGGCCTCGCGCGCCGAGGTCGAGGGGCCCTACGACCTGTCGCTGGTTGAAGGGTCGATCACCACCGAGCAGGACGCCGAGCGGATCCACCGGGTCCGGCGAGTGTCGCGACGGCTGGTGACGATCGGCGCCTGCGCCAGCGCCGGCGGGATCCAGGCGCTGCGCAACTTCGCTGACATCGAGGACTTCGTCGCAGCCGTGTACCCCTCGCCCGAGTACGTCTCCACGCTCGAGCACTCGACCCCCATCAGCGCCCACGTGCCGGTCGACTTCGAGCTGCGCGGGTGCCCGGTCAACAAGTACCAGCTGCTGGAGGTGGTACGCGCCGCGCTCGGAGACCGCTCGCCACCGATTCCCGCCTCGAGCGTGTGCCAGGAGTGCAAGTTGCGCGGCAACGTCTGCGTCCTGGTCGCGCACGGCACGCCGTGCCTCGGTCCGGTCACGCACGCGGGCTGTGGAGCCATCTGCCCATCGTTCAACCGCGGTTGCTACGGGTGCTACGGACCGATGGAGTCGCCGAACCCCGGCTCGCTCAGCACCTGGCTTCAGAAGGTGGATATGGACGACGTTGACCTGGTTCGGGTGTACCGCACGTTCAACGCGGCCGCGCCGGCATTCGAACGCGAAAGTGAGCGCCATGACCATTCCGTTTGAGCCTCCGGCACGCAGCCGTCGCATCAGCACCGCCGCGCTTGCCCGCGTCGAGGGCGAGGGGGCGATGAGCGTTCGCATCCGCGACGACGAGGTCCTCGAGGTCCAGTTGCGCATCTACGAGCCGCCGCGCTTCTTCGAGGCGTTTCTCAAAGGGCGCTCGTACACCGAGGTACCCGACATCACGGCGCGCATCTGCGGGATCTGCCCGGTCGCCTACCAGACGAGCGGATCACTCGCGATCGAGCAGGCATGCGGCGTGACCGTCGATGGTCCGATCCGCGAGCTGCGCCGCCTGATGTACTGCGGAGAGTGGATCGAGAGCCACGCGCTGCACCTGTACCTGCTGCACGCACCCGATTTCCTGGGCTACGAAAGCGCCATCCACATGGCCGCCGACTATCCGGAGTTGGTTGAGCGCGGGCTCGCCACGCGCAAAGCCGGCAATCGGTTGTTGATCACGCTGGGCGGCCGGGCCGAGCACCCGGTCAACCCACGGACCGGCGGCTTCTATCGCGCCCCGAGCCGGGATGAACTGAAGCCGCTGGTCGAGCCGCTGCAGCGAGCGCTCGAGGACACCCTGAAGACCGTCGCCCTCACGGGCACCCTGACCATGCCCGAGTTCGAGCGTGACTACGAGTTCGTGGCGCTCCGTGACGACACCGGCCGTTACCCGATCGACCTTGGGCGGATCGTTTCCAGTAGCGGTCTCGACATTCCGGCCGAGGCTTTCGACGAGCACTTCGTCGAGGAGCACGTGCCGCACTCCAATGCGCTGCACAGCCGGCTTCGCGACGGCGGCTCGTACATGGTCGGGCCGCTCGCCCGCTACAGCCTCGCGTTCGACGCGCTGTCGCCCCTGGCTCGCCAGGCGGCGCGGGATGCCGGACTCGGGCCCTCATGTCACAACCCCTTCCAGAGCATCATCGTGCGCGGCGTTGAGCTTCTGTACGCGATCGAGGAGGCATTACGCCTGATCGAGGCCTACGAGCAGCCCGACCCGCCGGCGCTCGCACTCGAGCCGCGCGATGGCATCGGCTGCGGCGTCAGCGAGGCCCCGCGCGGAGTCCTCTGGCACCGGTACGAGATCGACGCCTCCGGCGCTATCCGAAACGCGCGCATCGTTCCGCCCACGTCTCAGAATCAACGCGCGATCGAGGAGGACCTCCACGGCTTCGTTTCCGCGCATCTGGACCTCTCTGACGACGAATTGCAGTGGCAATGCGAGCAGGCGATCCGGAACTACGACCCGTGCATCTCATGCGCCACGCACTTCCTCAAGCTCGACGTCGAGCGTCATTAGGGTAAGTCGCTGCCGCTCGAGGCTAGACGCCGGTCTTGTGCAGCTCGCGATACACCTCGCGGGCAAGCTTGCCGGGGATCCCCGGCACCGCCTCGAGCTCCTCGCGCGAAGCGGCCAAGATCGCGTCGGGCGAGCCGAAGTGGTTGAGCAGCGCCCGCTTGCGCGCCGGCCCCACCCCCGGCAGCTCGTCGAGGATCGAGGCGGTCATCGCCCGGTCGCGGCGGATCCGGTGGTGGGTGATCGCGAATCGGTGGGCCTCATCGCGGACCCGCTGAAGCAGCTGGAGCTCGACCGTGTCGTGGGGTAGGCGCAGCGGCTCGGTCGAACCCGGCGTGAACACCTCCTCGATCCGCTTGGCCAGCGAGATCACGTACACCCCGCGCTCACGGAACGCCTGCAACGCCCTCAGGCCCGCCGACAGCTGTCCCTTGCCGCCGTCGATCACCACCACGTTCGGGAGCGCGGCGAAGCTCGGGTCGAAGTCCTTGTCGTGCGGCGAGAGGTCGTGCTGGCGCTCCCACTGGGCCAGCCGACGCGAGAGGACCTCCTCCATTGCGGCGAAGTCATCGGGCTCACCGACCGTGAACGCGCCGTTCCCATCGCCACCGCCATTTGGCTCGGCGAAGTCGCCGCGGATCTTGAACCGGCGATAGTCGGCTTTCTTTGGGGCGCCGCCCTCGAACACCACCATCGACGCCACCGTGTTGGTGCCCATCAGCGTGGAGATGTCGAAGCACTCGATCCGCAGCGGCAGCGTGTCCAGCCCGAGGGCGTCCTGTAGCCCGTCGAGCGCCTCCACGCGCTGCTGGCGCCGGCGCTCGGAGCGGAGCCGTTCCTGGTCGAGGGCGAGCCGCGCGTTGCGCTCGGCAAGCTCGAGGATCCGCCGCTTGTCCCCGCGCTCGGGGGCGCGGATCTCGACCGTCCCGCCGCGGCGGCTGGTCAGCGCTTGCCCCAGCGCGTCCGTGACCGGCAGCTCGTGCTGCACGATCAGCAGCGGCGGCACCATCATCGCGCTCGTGTAGTACTGGAGGATGAAAGCCTCGGCCACCTCGCCGACACCACCACCCGCTTCGTTGTCCAGATAGAAGCTCTGGCGGTCGGACAGCACCCCGTCGCGGACCTGAAAGACCTGGGCGTTGGCTTCGCCCTCGTGCACCGCCACGGCGATCGCGTCGAGCGTGCCGGTCGACTCATTCGCCACCCGCTGACGTTCGAGCAGCGAGTGCACCGCGCGCAGGCGGTTGCGCTCCCGGGCCGCGTCCTCGAACCGCTGCTCGACGGCCGCCTCATGCATGGAACGCTCGAGGGAGCGCTCGATCTCGCGGTAGCGCCCGGACAGGAAGTCGATGACGCCCTGGATCGCCTCGCGGTAGTGCTCCTTGGTGACGTAGCCCACACAGGGGGCCTCGCAGCGCTTGATGTAGTAGTCGAGGCACGGCGAGCCGCTGCGCCGGCCCGGCTCCGGGCCCTCGCAGGAGCGGAACATGAACACCTTGCCCAGCACCTCGAGCGTCGAGCGCACGCGCTTGGCGTTGCTGTAGGGGCCGAAGTACGCGCGGTCGCGGCGGTGGCGCTCGCGCGTGAAGTACACGCGGGGGAAGTCCTCGTCGAGCGAGATCGCGATATACGGGTACGACTTGTCGTCGCGCAGGCGGATGTTGAAGCGCGGCTTGTACTGCTTGATGAAGTTCTGCTCGGCGAGCAGCGCCTCGGCCTCCGTGTGCACGACCAGCGCCTCGATCTGATCGATCATCCCCACCAGACCCTCGCCGCCCCGGGTGCTCGGATTGGTGAAGTGCGACGCGACCCGCTTGCGGATCGACTTGGCCTTGCCGACGTAGATCACCTTCCCGCGGGCATCCCGGAACAGGTACACGCCCGGCTCATCGGGCAGCTCTCGACGGCGATCGGCGGGCACTAGGGACACGGAATCGAGGATAGGACCGCGGGTGACGCGCCGGCGGACCCGAAGCCGGACCGTGCGGCAGCTGGCACGTGGGAGCGCCGCGGTACTCTCAAGCGGGGTACTTCGATGCCTCCCCGTCCTGCCAGCACGCCCGCCGACCTCGGGTTCGCCCAGCTTCTCCGAGCCCGCGGGCTTCGCGCCACCGCACAGCGGCGGGTGATCTACAGCGTGTTCGCCCGGGCCGCCAGCGCCGACGCATCGAACGCGCACCTGGAGGCCGAGGAGGTGTTCCAGCAGGCGCGGGTCCAGCTGCCCGATCTGTCCCGCGCCACCGTGTACAACTCGCTCGGCGAGCTGGTCGAGGCCGGTCTGCTCGGCGTGGTCGAGGGTCCCGGGCCCCAGCAATTCGACGCCAACGTCACCAACCACCACCACTTCCGCTGCGCCCTGTGCGGGAAGCTCCGCGACATCGACCTCGAGCAGGTGGACGTCACCCTGCGCGAGCAGGGGTTTGAGGTCGAGCGCGCCCACGTCCTGCTCGAGGGCCTGTGCCCGCAGTGCGCCGCCGGCGCCGGCGCGGCGTGACGGACAACCACCAACCCCGATAACCGCGGCCTGACGCGCGACCACGAACCCCGATAACTGGTCACGCGCCGCCCGCCCGACGGTCAATGGGCTTTGACCCGGCTCTGGTGCGGAGAGCACGCCATCCGCGCGGCGGGATTCGCCGAGTGACGGGTTACCCGCGCCGGCCGCCCCGCGCCGGCGGATCACAGACGCCGGCAGCGGACCCGCGAGTCACCGGACCGGTACCCAAGGGAGCGCCTGCTCCCTCCCTGGCGGCTCAGTACTTCCGCGCCGACCAGACGACCGTGAAGACGGCATAGATCGAGCCGGCCAGCAGGATCAGCCACGCCACCGACCCGGCCCCGCTCGCCCACAGCCGTGACGTCGCGGTCAACGTGAGCGTGCCGACGCCCAGCGCCACGTAAAGGAGGGCGCGGCGACCGTCGCCCAGCCCGTACAGCGTGTCGCGCTGCTGGCGGTAGACGATCGACAGAAACCACAGGATCGTCCCCAGGAAGACGAGGCTGAGGGCCTGGACGGCAACGTTGGCGGCGGTGACGCCGCCCTGGACAAGCGCCACGATCGCGGCGATCGCCAGCACGATCAAGACGTTGCGCGCGGTCCGGTTCATTGCCTTCAGCGTACCGCGGCCAGGCTCTCACCGGGCGAGCGCACTCGACCGCCCTCACCGCCCGGCTCGTTCGGACGGCGCACGTCGTCCGCCTCGCGCGCGGCACGCCCCTCGCGGCCGGCGCCACCGCCGCCGCCGGACGCCTCGGGCGCGAACCGGTAGCCCACCCCGAAGTGCGTGTGCACGTATCGCCACCCCGGCGAGACGACCTCGAGCTTCTGGCGCAGCTTGCGGACGAACACGTCGACCGACCGGTCGCCACGGGCCATCGTGTAGCCCCACACTCGCTGATAGATGTCCTCTCGCTCCAACACCCGGCCATCGGCGGCGGCCAGCTGGCGCAGCAGCTCAAACTCCTTGCGCGAGAGCGACGCGCCCTGCTCGCCAACATAGGCGTCAAACCGATCGGGCCGGATGGCAAGCTCGCCGGCTTCGATCGTCGCCTCCTCCTGCGGCAGCTCGCCGGCGCGGCGCCGGCGGAGCACGGCCTGGATCCGGGCCAGGAGCTCCTCCGGGTGGCACGGCTTGGTCACCCAGTCGTCGGCACCCGCCCGCAGGCCCTTGACCCGCTCGGACACGGTGACCTGGGCGCTGCAGACGATCAGCGCAAGCCCGGGCA
>Ga0335072_10001474_pt1 | contig 38291 bp, 31 predicted proteins | sample Lox_Sample_21_FD_206725 | JGI IMG/M metagenome (GOLD analysis project Ga0335072, IMG submission 206725) | Soil microbial communities from Loxahatchee National Wildlife Refuge, Florida, United States - Lox_Sample_2.1 | ecosystem: Environmental > Terrestrial > Soil > Wetlands | place: USA... | reverse complement strand
CGACGCCCCGATCGTGATCGGCGACCCCGACGCCCCATGCGACCCCGCCGAGCTAGACGAACCACTGGTGCACGCGGCCAGAGCACCCACCGACAGCACCACAAGGGCGCTCAGTGCCATTGCCTTCTTTCTGGAGACCTTGGGGAATGCGGACTTCATGCCTACTGCCTCCAAGTATCGGGTGACTCTGTTTTTCTTCTGCTCTGCTTCTCTGAAAGACGGTATGCCTGGCACATCGGCATCCGTCCTCATTTTCGCGACAGACAGTGCCCCGCGTCGCGGATCGCGTCAATGCTTTATGTTGACTTGTTATGTAGTTGGTGCAATATGACGGCGGCGGCGCGCCCGCGGGTGTCGCTGCGACGCAAGTCATTCATCGACGTGCATGTAGTCCCAAACTGTCCATTATTCCGATATAACCGTGCATGGCGGGCGCGCTGATGCTCGCGAGGAAAGAAGGAAGGAGGTACCGGTCGTGACGCCTGCCCTTCCCCGGCTCCCCGCGAAGGCCATCGCGGCGGCGGCCATCGCGGTACTCGCCGCAGGCGTACTTGTCGGCTGTACCGGCGGTGGCGGCACGACCGGCAGCACGTCGCAAGACCCTGGCCCTATCACTATCGGGGCGTCGCTGTCCCTGGACGGGCCCCGCTCGGCCGACGGGCTGGCATTCCAGCGCGGATACGAGCTGTGGGCCAGCGACGTCAACGCGCATGGCGGCCTGCTCGGGCGTCAGGTCAAGCTCGAGATCCTCAACGACCACAGCTCGCCGACCCAGGTGGTCACCAACTACGGGACGCTGATCGGCCAGGATAAGGTCGACCTGACCTTCGGCCCGTATTCGACGCTGCTCACCACCCCGGCCGTCGCCGTCGCGGCCCGGTACGGCTACGCCTTCGTGGAGGGCGCCGGCGGGGCGCCTGCCGTCTTTGACACGCCGCTTAACCAGGCCGACCGCATGGTCTTCGACGTGTCACAGCCGGTTGCGGACTCCATGAAGCCGCTGGTGAACTACATCGAGAGCCTGCCGCCCAGCCGTCGGCCGAAGACGGCGGCCTTCCCCTACACGGAGGACCCTTTCGCCGCGCCGCCCGTGCAGCTGGCCAAGACGCTGCTGCAGAGCATCGGGATCAAGACCTACTCCTTCCCGCCCTTCGTCGAGTCCTCCTCGACCGACCAGGCCGCGGCGCAGGCGGTCGCGGCGACGAACGCGGGCATCGTCGTCCTCGGATCCACCGACGTCCCGATGGTCGCCGACTTCATGAAGGTGTTCGAGGAGGATCACTACAACCCGAAGATGTTCGTCGCCGCGACAGGCCCAGACCAGGGCGAGGCCTTCACCACGGCAGTCGGCGTGAACGACGCCACTGGGATCATGGTGCCGAACGGCTGGTTCGGATCGTTCGACAACGCCGAGAGCAAGCAGATGGTCAAGGAGTACACCGCCAAGTACCACGTCACCGTGGCCGACGTCAACGCGGACGTTGCCGAGGCGTACTCGGTCGGCCAGGTGATGGCCCAGGCAGTCACCGCGACGGGCGGGATCGACAACGCGAAGATCATCAGCTACCTGCACAGCGGCGTCACGCTGCAAACCGTGCAGGGTGCGGTGATGTTTGACGCCCTCGGTGAGAACTCTAAGGCCGCCGGCTTCATGTTCCAGTGGGACAACGGCAATTTCGTGCAGGCCCTCGACACGAACGGGACCCCGACGGCTCAGTTCATCGCCAGCAAGCCAGCCTGGGCGACGGGCTGACCGCTTTCCAGTATCACCGCACCACACGATGTACCACCAGTCCGCTTCTCCTGGTGCTCAGTCGCACCAGGCCTTGGGCCAGCAAGGAAGTAAGCATTGGGAAGTCATGAAGTAGCGATTGCCACGGCGCGTGCCGGTAAAGCCAGGAAGCACGCCAGGAAATCCACGAGTCCCGATCTTTCTGGCTCAGTACGTGCCTTGCGTGACAGGCCGGTCTCGTGGCGGCTGCTTGCGGTGAGCACCCTGGCGATTACGATGGGCCTGGTCTTCGGCGGGCTGCGGGTCGCGTCGGCCGCGGGCAGCGCGGCGTCCTTCGGCCGCGTGTCGCAACTCGCTAGCCTCGGGCAGCAGGTCACCGTCCTCGTGCAGGCGCTGGAAGATGAGCGTGATCAGACGACTGGCATCGCTCCGATCGCCACCAGCAAGCAGGTCGCGTCCCTGCGGTCCGCCTACGGCGCGACGAACACGGCGGCGGCCAGCATCCGGACGCTCGCCGCCGGAGTCGATGGCTCCTTCCCTGCCAACATCCAGGCCAAGGTGGCCACCGCGGTGTCGTTTGCCGGCAACCTGGCCCAGCTGCGCACGATCGCGCAGGCCAGCCAGTCGGCGCTGGGTGTGATCGCTGCCTACGCGACCCCGATCGATGCCATGATCTCGCTGAACGACCAGATCGCCCAGGGCATCTCTGACGCCGACCTCGCCAACGACGTCCAGACGCTGAATACGCTGTCGCTGGCCAAGGACGAAGCCGCACAGCAGCGCGCACTGATGTATAACGCGCTGCTGAACAGCAACTTCGCCGACGGGGAACTGCAGGCGCTGGCGACCGCACAGTCCGATCAGGGCACCGACCAGACGGCGTTCGGCATGACCGCGACACCCGCGGAGCGCGCCGCCTTCTTCAACAACGTCGGCGGGCCGCTGGTGAGCGGGGCGGAGGCCATCGAGACCTACATCCTCGACAATGGCGCCGTGGACAGCGCGACCCTGGGCCAGGGCGGGTTCAACCCGGCGACGCTGCCCAAGACGTGGTTCACGGACATGTCAGGGACGATCGACGCGATGCAGGTCGTCGAGCGGCAGGTGTCGGGGAACATCGTCGCACGGGCGCAGGTGCTCCAGCGGGGCGCGGTATCGTCCGCGGTCGACACCGGCGTGGTGACCGTGGTCATCTTGCTCATCGTGGCGCTGGCAACGCTCCTGGTCACCCGGTCCCTGGTGCTGCCGCTGCGCAGGCTGCGGGCTGACGCGCTCGACATCGCGACCGTCCAGTTGCCAGAACGGGTCCGGCGGCTCGGCGAGTCGGCCGACACCGAGGCGAGCCTTGAGGTCGTCCCGATCAACGTGATGTCGGGCGACGAGATCGGTCAGGTCGCCCGGGCGTTCGACCAGGTACACGCCGAGGCAGTGCGACTGGCTGGTAACGAGGCCCTGCTGCGCAGCACCTATAACGCGATGTTCATCAACTTGTCGAGGCGAAGCCAGTCGCTGATCGAGCGGCTAGTGCGAATGATCGACTCCCTGGAGCAGGACGAGGATGACCCTGGCCGGCTGTCCAACCTGTTCGCGATGGACCACCTGGTCACCCGCATGCGCAGGAACTCAGAGAGCCTGCTGCTCCTGGCCGGGCGTGAAACCGCGCGCAAGTGGAGCGAGCCAGTGCCGCTCACCGACGTGGGCCGGGCCGCAATCTCGGAGATCGAGCAGTACAACCGGGTGACACTGGGCATCCAGCACGGTGTCTCGGTCGCCGGGGCGGCCGTATCCGACGTGGTGCACCTGCTCGCCGAGCTCATAGAGAACGCCACGATTTTCTCCCCCAAGGAGACCCCGGTGCAGATGACGGCGCAGGAAGTCAGCAGCGGCGGGGTGCTCATCGAGGTCATGGACAGCGGGGTCGGCATTCCTGGCGAAGTGCTCGCGGGCATCAACGAACGGCTGGACACCCCGCCCGTCGTCGACGTGTCGGTATCGCGCCACATGGGGCTGTTCGCCGCGGGGCGGCTGGCCGAGCGGCACGGCATCCGGATCCGGCTGCGCGCCCGGTCGCCGCAGGGAATCGTCGCCATGGTGTGGCTGCCGGGAACCATCATCATCGAGGGAGGGGACATCCCGTTCCGCAGGCGGCACCCGGCGCTGCGCCAGATTGGCATCCTGGGCCGGCGGGCGGCGAGCGCCGGCCAGCGCTTTTCGCTGACCGACCAGGCTGCCGTGCCGCCACCGGTCCCCACCGCGGAGCGGTCGGTTGGCGTCGCGTCAACGAAGTGGTTCAGTGACCCGCAGGCGCCCGCCGGCATGGGAGCCCGCGGCCAGTTGCCGGGGCTGGCCGGGCAGCCAGGCGGTGGCGCCTTCTTCCCGGCGGCGGCCCAGGTCGCCGCGGCCACGGTTCGTGGTAACCCGATGGGCGGCGGGCTGCCGCGGCGTGTCCCGCAGGCCAACCTCAGTCCCGGGTTCATGGACGGCGCGCGCCAGGCCGACAGCATCGCGCCCGGTTACGAGGCGGACCTTGCCGCACAGGATGGCGCACAGTCATGGCCGCAGCGCTCTCCGGACCTCGCCAGAAGCCGCCTGAGAGGGTTCCAGAGCGGAGCACGCCGCGGCAAGAGCCAGACACCCCACGCGGGAGAGGGAAACGATCGATGACGCAGGCTACGCATCGCCAGGACATCAACTGGCTCGTCACCGATTTCACCACTCGGGTGGCTGGTGTTTCCCATGCCATCGTGGTCTCCGCCGACGGTGTGCCGCTTGGGGTATCGGAGCACATTCCCGAGGCCTTCGCCGGGAAGTTCGCTGCCATTACCTGCGGTCTGTGCAGCCTCATGCAGGGCGCCGCGCGGATCTTCGAGGCGGGCCAGCCTGCCCAGGCGCTGGTGGAGATGGAGACCGGCCTGCTGGTCGTCATGACGATCAGCGACGGGTCGAGCCTGGCCGTCCTCGCCGCCCTCGACAGCGACACCGACGTCGTCTTGTACGAGATGACCCAGCTCGTCGAGGCGGTCGGCCATGCGCTGACCCCGGCCCTGCGCAGTCAGTAGCCAGCTGGCCCGGGCTCACTCACATACGCTGCGCGCCTGCCCTGATGGCCTCGCGGATCCGGGAGTAGGTCCCGCACCGGCAGATGTTCCGCAGCCCGTCGAGGTCCGCGTCACTGATCTCGCGGCCTTCGGCCTGTACCTGGTTCACCAGGGCGACCGCCGCCATGACCTGGCCGGGCTGGCAGTAGCCGCACTGCGCGACGTCGTAGTCCAGCCAGGCCTGCTGCATCGGGTGCAGGTCGGCCCCCGCGGTGGCGGGCAGGCCCTCGATGGTAGTGATCTCGTCGGTCGGCTTGATGTCGCTGACCTGCACGGAGCACGGATTGAATGCGAGGCCGTTGATGTGGCAGGTGCATGCCTTGCAGACATCGAGCGCGCAGCCGTACTTCGGGCCGGTGACGCCCAGGATGTCGCGCAGCACCCACAGGAGGCGGACATTGTCCTCGGCGTTGACGCTGACCTGCTCACCGTTGAGGATGAACGTGTGCGTGGGCATGGACTGGCTCCTTAGCGCGAGGGTCCCTAGAAGGTGCTGTCGAGGCCGTTCGTCGGCGACTGCGGCGTGGACGGCTCGAGCGGCAGTGGCGTGAAGCCGAGCGTGCCGTAGTTGATCGGGAAGCGGGTCGGCAGCGTACCGGTGGCGCGGGCGTACGCGCAGGCGACCGCGGCCATGGTCGGCGCCACGCCGAGCTCGCCGGCGCCGCTCGGGCTGTCGCTGGTGTCCGGCATCACGATGACCTCGACGTCCAGCGGCGTATTCCACTCGCGCGTGTAGAAGTAGTCGTCCCAGCTGCCCTCGAGCGGGATGCCGCCCGCGATGTGCAGGCTGGAGGTGAGCGCGAGCGCGATGCCATCCTGCACGCCGCCAATCATCTGCGCCTCAAGGCCGAGCGGGTTGATGGCGAAGCCGGCGTCGACGACGACGAGGGCCTTCGTCACGCGCGGGCCCGTCACGCCGTTGCTGATCGGCCTGCTGACCGTGGCCGGGGTGCAGTCGATCTCGACAAGGACCGCGATCGCGCCCTGGTACTCGCTGTGCACCGCGATTCCCTGAGCCGTCCGCGGCGGCATGGCCTTGCCCCAGTCTCCCGCTTCCGCTGCCGTGTTCAGCACCGCGAGCAGGCGCTCGTCCTTGAGGAAGCTACGGCGGAAGCCCACCGGGTCCTGGCCCATCTTGCTCGCGAGCTGGTCGACGACGAGTTCCTGCGCGCACACCACGTTCGGGGAGTAGATGTTGCGCATGCTGCCCGTGTTGAACTGCAGCGGGATCTCGTTCAGTGCCTGGATGGTGAGCCCGAAGTCGTACGGGGATGACTGCGTGAGCTCGAAGATGGTCTGGGAGAGGGTCAGGCCGCCGGCGACGGGCAGCTGGGCCGCGGTCGCCGTGACCATGTCGCCGAGCCCGTGCCCGAAGTCGGTCTGCACGCTGGTATGCCGCTGCTCGTAGGTGAGCACGTTGCCCAGGGCGTAGGACGCCCGGACGCGGGAGACGCACATCGGGTGGGTACGACCCTGCCGGAAGTTGTCAGTACGAGACCACGACAGCTTGACCGGCTTGCCCATCTTCTGCGAGGCCTCGGCGGCCTCGAGGGCGGCGTCATGAAAAAGGTGCCGTCCGAATGAGCCCCCGCCCTCGGTCACGTGGACCGTGACGGCACTCGCGGGCAGGTCAAGCGCGGCGGCAATCTCCCCCTGGGCGACGATCGGCACCTTGAGGCTGCTCCAGATCTCGGCGCTGTCGGCGCGGACATCGGCGATCGCGTTGTCCGGCTCGAGCGGGCTGTTGCTGGCGAACGCGAAGAAGAACTCGGCGTCAACGGAAGCCGCGATCAGGGAAAGCGGCGCCGTCAGGTCCGGGAGGGCGGCGCTGAGCTGTGCCTCGACCGTGTCATCCGACTGCCCGGCCAGGGTGCCTGGGACCCAGGTCACGTCGATCACCTGGATCGCGTCGATGCACTGGCCAAACGTCTGCGCCCTGATGGCCACGCCGTGGGTGAGCACGGCGACGTCGGTGACACCCGGCATGGCCAGGACGGCCTGCTCGTTGTTGACGCTCGCGACCGTGCCGTTAATCGTCGGCGGCCTGGCCACCATGGTGGGCAGGGCGCCAGGTACCTGCAGGTCCATGGTGAACTGCTTGCGACCGGTGACGATATCGCGGGCGTCAATGCGGCTTTGCGGAGTGCCGAGGATGCTGAAGTCCGATTGCGCCTTGAGCTGGGCGGTCACGCTGATGGTCGTGTCGGCGGCGGCCGCGACGGCGAGCTCGCCGTAGCTGGCCGTCTGGCCGTCCGGCCCGGTCACGACGCCGTCCTTGGTGGTTAGCTGGGCCGGGTCCGCGTTCCACTTGGCCGCCGCGGTCTCGACGAGCCGCTGGCGGGCGATCGCGGCCGCGGTCCGGACCGGGACATACATGCTCCGCATGGAGTTGGACCCGCCGGTGAGCTGGTTCATCAGGAGCTCGGGCCGGGCATCGGCCAGGGTGATGGCGACATCGCCCAGCGGGAGGTCCAGTTCTTCCGCGACCATCATCGCGATCGCCGTCGTCATGCCCTGGCCGACCTCGGCACGGGGTACCGCGAAGCTGGCGGTGCCGTCCTCACCGATCACAACCGTGATCAGGCCGCTGGTGGGAGCGGCGGCTAGGTCCTGCATGTCGCCGAGGTCGAGGATCTCCTCCGGCTGCGGCAGGGACGGAACGGCGGCTTCCGCCTGCCGCGGGCGGGCCAGCCCAGCCGCCGCGTCGACCGCGACGGCGAGCGTCGGCGCCGCGACTAGGTAGCCGAGGAAGCGGCGGCGGGTCAGCGGGCAATCCTGTTCGACCATGGCGGTTATCTCCCGTTTCTTCATCGAAACGTGTGGTCGTGTGAGGTTGCCCCGGATGCTACCACGAATGTTACCGCCCGGTAATAGGCGCGGTGGGGCGCGCAGCCAGATCGGCTAAGGGGGCGGTCACGACTTCGAGCAGGTTCCTGCTGTGCAACTGCCCGACGCCTGGCACCCGAGCGGCCGACACCGTGATGGAGTAGGCTCCGGCCCGCTGGCCAGGAACCTCCGCCCGCCACTGATGCCCGTCCCGCTCGCAGCGGAAGCTCCCGGCGCGGCCGGCGCCGACTACCCTCACCCACATCCGCGTCGCCTCGTCGGCCGGCCCGCCGAGCACCTCGGCAACGACGGTCACCGGGTCGCCGGCCAGCACGACGTTGTCGAAGCCGATGCCCAGCCAGGGCGACACCGGCTCACGAGGGGACGCCAGCCACGGCGCCATCGTGTCGTAGGCCCTGACCAGATCGGTGACCACCGCGGTTCCTGCCATCGGCAGGTGCCGCTCCGGCACCTGCCGCAGCGCCGCGCTGCCCGGGTCCATCCCTGGAGGAACGGCGGAAAACGCCGGCACCGTGCCGTCTCCACGCCAGCCCGCATGGGGCAGCCATTCCGGGTCGGCCCTGGTGATCCGCAGCCTGCCGTCCGCGAGCACCATGCGGCTGGGTGTCGCGTGGCCCCTGGCGAATACCGCTGCCAGGGTAGGCGCGTCGTCGCCGAGCTCGCGCCAGGCCGTGTCGATCTCGGCGTGCATGTCGCTCGCGGCCGCCGCGCGGTCCAGGAAGCCCGCCGCCGCGATCTCGCCGATGTCCAGCGGGCCGATGGGCCGGCGTACCTGCTGCTGGGCGATCCCGGCAGGCCGTCCGGCGGGATCGGGCCGGAGTGCCCGGTCAGGCGGGCCGGGCAGGATCGCCGGATACACCGGCAGCAGGTCGTAGACACCCTGCCAGTTCCGGGAGACCTCCGTCATCTGAGGCAGCCGCAAACGGCCGATGTGGACGCCGTTCACCAGCCAGTCCAGGGCCTTCGGCACCCCGCGATGCGGCGTGGCCAGGGTGATCAGGGCCAGGCAGTCGGCCGCGCCGCCGAGCGGGCCGAGCCAGTACCGCGCCACCAGGCCGCCCATGGAGTGCCCAATCACGATCACCCGCCGGTTCCTGTCCCGGCGCGGCAGGCCACGCAGCCGCTGCTCGATCTCCGCCTGCAGGCCCAGCGCGGCCGCGCGCACGCCCAGACGGAAATCGTAGGGAAACAGGACGACATCGGCGCTCAGGTCCCTGGGCCGCGCGGGCAGCACCTCGTCGACGCGGATTGCTGGGTACGCGTCCTGGATCCGGCGTACCAGCTGGTCGTAGCCGGGCAGGACGAACGGCGGGAAGATGGTGGCGGTACGAATTACCCCGGCGACGGCCACGCCGGGGCCGTCGGTCACGCTCAGCGGATCGGCCCAGATCATGCTTCTGGCGATGTCCCCGAAGGCGGGTCCCCAGCCCGCTGTCCCGTCCGCGGCGCGCAGCACGCTCCCGCCGAAGCCGGGCACGACGACGACCAGATGCCGGAGAGCGACTGTCTCCATCGGCCCGCGGGGCCCGTCAGCCCGCGGGGATTCCGCCGACGATTCGGCGTACCTGCCGCGCCTGCGCGACGAGCCGACCGCCGGAGTCCCACAGCGAGGTGTCGTCTACGCTCCAGTTTCTCGAGGTCACCGAATTGCGCTGGGATGCGAGGGCGGGCCAGGTTCCCGGCGCCGAGCCGAGTTCCGCGCACAGGTGGACGGTCATCTCCACCGTTGGCCCGGCGACCGGAGCGGTCAGCAGCGGGTAGACACCCGGAGCCAGGTCGCACAGCAGCACCGCCGCACCAGGGCCAACCGGCACCTCGGGGACGACGCCCACCCAGGCCAGCATCCACGGGTCAGCCGCCGCGGTCAGGGGGAAACTGCCGCCGCAGGGCCGGATGTCGAGGTGTGCTCCTACTGGCAGGAACGCGCGGTCGAACTCGAAAGCCTGGCAGCGATCTGGCGGTAGGCTGGCGGGCGCTGACACGGCGAACCACTGCCCGGCCTCCCCGGGCGGCTCGGCGGCCAGCGTGACGATCGCGGTCATCACCTCTGTGCCGGCCTGAGTCACGGTCACGTCGACGAGCCGGATCACCCGGCCTTCCCGGCGGGTGACCGCGGCGAAGGAGAACGCCCCCTCGTCGGACTGCCTGCCGAAATGCGCGGTAACCGTCTTCACCGCGGCGCCCGGCCAGGTCGCCGCCGCGACCTCCGTGGCCAGCCCCGCAACCAGGCCGCCGTGCCGGCCCTGCCAGGAATTCCAGTCGGCGGGGATCGTCAGCGCGGTGGTGTCGCCGGACTGGCTCCGATCGCCGAAAAGATCAAGCAGCGCCACGAGGGTTCCTCCGCGGAATCAACCCGTCATATTATTTCGGGGGCCGATACAGGCAAATGTACCTCGGAAATGATGAACATGGCCGGAGAACAGACCGGGCGCCGCGTCGCGGTGGTGGGCAGCGGCATCGCCGGATTGACCGCGGCGTACCTGCTGCGTCGGTCCCGTGATGTCACCCTGTTCGAAGCCGATGCGCGCCTGGGCGGTCATGCGCACACGCACCAGCTGACCGCGGGCGACGGGCGCGCTCACCTGGTCGACAGCGGATTCATTGTGCATAACGCACGTGCCTACCCGTTGCTACGCAGGCTCCTCGCCGAGCTCGGGGTGCCGACCCAGCCGAGCGGCATGAGCATGTCCATCAGCTGCGGCGGTTGCGGCCTTGAGTACGCGGGCGGGCGCGGCCCGCGCGGCATGGTCGCCGCGATCCCGGCGGGCAGCCGGGCGCCCTTCCTGCGCATGCTGACCGAGATCCGCCGGTTCTACAGGACCGCGCGCGCCCTGGCGGCTGGCGCGGGTGCCCCCGGCGGCAGGCAGGGCAATGACGAGCAGACATTCGGTGAGTTCCTCGTCGCTGGCGGGTACTCCTCCTATTTCGTGCACCATTTCGCCCGGCCCGTCGTGTCGTCGCTATGGTCGTCCCCTCCATCGGCCGTCTTCGATTACCCAGCGGCCTACCTGAGCGCGTTTCTCGCCAACCATGGCTTTCTTTCTGCCCGGCGATCCCTTGCCTGGCGCACGGTGACCGGTGGCTCGGCGACATACGTCGACCGCATCGCCGCGCGGATCCCGAGGGTGCTGCGCGGCACTGCGGTACGGAGCGTGCGCAGGCTCGGCGATGGCGTCGAGATCCGCGATGACGAGGGCCGCGGCTACCTGTTCGACGCCGCGGTCATCGCCACGCATCCCGATCACGCACTCGCCCTGCTGGCGACGCCGACTTCCAGGGAACGGGACACGCTGGGCGCCTTCAGGTATGCCGCGAACGCGGTGGTCTTGCACACCGACACCCGCGTGCTGCCGCGGCGTGCCGCCGCCCGCGCGTGCTGGAACTACCAGCAGGACACCTGCCAGCCGTCCGGGCCTGCCCGGATCAGCTACGACCTGACCCGGCTGCAGCGCCTGTCGGCCAGCGACACCTACGTGGCCACCCTCAACCCGGCGGTTGAGGTCAGGCCAGCCGCCGTGCGGGCGACGATGACCTACGAGCACCCGCTCTACACGCCGGCGTCGGTCGCCGCGCAGCGGCGGCTGCCCGAGCTGAACGACGGTCGCCTGGCGTTCGCCGGCGCCTATCACGGCTGGGGCTTCCACGAGGACGGTTGCCGGTCCGGTGCCGCCGCGGCGATATCCCTGGGAGGGTCCTGGTGAGCGCGGCCAGCCCGGCCATCTACGCCTGCCGGGTGCGCCATGTCCGGAGCGAGCCGCTGCGGCACTCCTTCAGCTACCGCACCTGGCTGTGGCTGGTGGACCTGGACCGGCTGCCGGCACTGCCATGGCTGCTCCGCCCGCTGGCGAGCTTCAGGTCCGCCGATCACCTCGGCCGCGCCGGGCTGACGATCCGGGAGAACGTCGAGCGCTTCGCCGGGGAGCGGGGCGTCGACCTGGCCGGGGGGCGCGTCCTGATGCTGGCCCACGCCCGGTCGCTCGGCTACGTCTTCAACTCGCTGTCGGTCTACTGGTGCTACCGCGCGGACGGGTCGCTCGGCTGCGTCCTCGCCGAGATCCACAACACCTATTCCGAGCGGCACTGCTACCTGCTCCGTCCTGATGACCACCGGCATGCTCGCGTTGCCAAGGACATGTACGTCTCGCCCTTTTACGGCATGGGCGGCGGCTACTCGATGCGGCTGCCCGAGCCGGGCACTCAGCTGGCACTCGTCGTCTCGTTGCACCCGCCCGGCGGGAGGCCCTTCGTGGCGACGCTGCGCGGCCGCCGCCGGCCGGGCACGGCCACCGGGCTGCTGCGCGCCTGGGTCGGCCAGCCCTGCCCGGCACTGGTCGCCGCCATCCGGATCCGGCTGCAGGCTATCGCGCTCCGGCTGCGGGGCCTGCCGGTGGCCGCGCGGCCACCGCACCCGCCGCAGGACGGTGTCTGGTGAGGCGGGTGCCGGCCGCGGCGCCAGCCGCCGACTCCGGTCGCTGGCCGGACGTGGCGACCGTGCCCGCCACGACGGTCCGGGCCGCCGCGGCCCGCCTTGCCTTCCACCGGGTGGCTCGCAGGCTGCGGCTGCGGATCGCCACGCCCGGCGCCGATCCCCCTGCCCTGCCCGGCGGCACCGGGCTGGTGCTGCGCCGCCCGGCTGATTTCTTCAGGCGGCTGGGTGCGGATGGGCCACTGGGATTCGGCGAAGCGTACATGGCCGGCGACTGGGACACCGCTGACCTGGCAGGCCTGCTCGCCGCGCTCGGCGCCGGCTACGACGAGCTGGTACCCGCGCCGCTGCGGGTGCTGCGGCCGCTGGTGGTGCGCAGAAGGCCCGCCGAGGACCAGGGCATCGCCGAGTCGCGCCGCAACATCCAGCTGCACTACGACCTGCCACGGGAGTTGTTCGCTGCCTTCCTCGACGAGACGATGACCTATTCGTGCGCGCTGTTCGCCGATGACGCCGGGAGCGGTTCCCTGGCTGATGCGCAGCGCCGCAAGATCAGCGCGGTCTTGGACCTGGCCAGGGTGGCGGCCGGAACCAGGCTGCTCGAGATCGGGACCGGCTGGGGTGAGCTCGCGATCCAGGCCGCTCGGCGGGGCGCCTCGGTCGTGAGCATCACCAACTCTCCTGAGCAGCACCGCGCGGCGACTGAGCGGGTGCGGGACGCGGGGGCCGGGCACCTGGCCAGCGTCGAGCTGCTGGACTACCGTCAGGTCAGCGGCCAGTTCGACGCGATTGCCAGCGTGGAGATGATCGAGGCCGTGGGTGATGCCCACTGGCCGGCGTACTTCGCCGCGATCGACAGCGCCCTGGCCCCAGGCGGGCGGGCCGCTATCCAGGCGATTACCCTGCCGCACTCACGCATGCGGCAAGTCAGCCGCGACTACAGCTGGATGGACAAGTACATCTTTCCCGGTGCGGTCATCCCGTCCCTGCAGGCCATCGAGCAGACCCTAGCCCGGCATACCACGCTGCGGGTCGCCAGCGTCCGGCCGATGGCACCGCACTACGCGCGCACCCTGCGCGCCTGGCACGCGAGGTTCAGCGCGGCCCACGAGGCGATCATCGCGCTCGGCTTCGACGACGTCTTCTGCCGGATGTGGGAGTTCTACCTCGCCTACTGCGAGGCAGGCTTCCTGACCGGCCTGGTGGACGTCGGACAGTACCTGCTGGAGCGCGGGTAATGACGCGGCGAGCGGTCCTGCTCGCACCGCGGCTAGCAGCCCTCGTCCAGGAGCTGACCGGCCGGCCGCCGGCGTTCGGCCTGCGGGCGTATGACGGCAGCCACGCGGGCCCTGACGAGCCGCCCACGCTGGAGATCACCTCGCCGGCCGCACTGCGCCGGATGATCTGGAATCCTGGCGAGCTGGGGATCGCCGACGCCTACGTGACCGGCGACCTGGAGGTGCACGGGGACCTGCTCAGCCTGCTGCGGCTGCTGCACGGCCCCGCCGCCGCCCGCCCCCGCCGCCTGCCAATCGGGTCGCTGGCAGGAGCCGCCATGCTCGCGCTGGCGCCCCGTGTCCCCGGCCCGCGGCCGCCCGTGCCCGCCGCCAGGGCCAGGGTGCGCGGGCGACAGCACAGCCGGGCCAGGGACCAGGCCATCGTCGCGCACCACTATGACCTGTCCAACGACTTCTACCGGCTGCTGCTCGATCCGGCCATGTGCTACTCGTGCGGCTACTGGTCCAGCCGGGATCCCGGCTACACGCTGGCCGATGCCCAGCGGGACAAGCTCGACCTGGTGTGCCGCAAGCTCGGACTGATCCCGGGCATGCGGCTGCTCGACCTCGGGTGCGGCTGGGGCTCACTCGTGCAGCACGCGGCCGAGCATTACGGCGCGACGGTCACTGGCGTCACGCTGTCGGCCCAGCAGGCGGAGTACGCCCGGCGGCGCATCGCCTCCGCCGGCCTGGATGGCCGCGCCGAGATCCGGCTGGCCGACTACCGCGATGTCGGCGAAGGACCGTACGACGCCATCTCCGTGATCGAGATGGGCGAGCACGTGGGTGCGGCGTGGTATCCACGGTTCGCCGCGCAACTGGCCGGGCTACTCGCGCCGGGCGCGCGGCTGCTGATCCAGCAGATGTCCAGGGGCTCGCGCGCTCCAGGCGGCGGGCCGTTCATCGCCTCCTACATCGCCCCGGACATGCACATGCGCCCGCTACCGCGGACGCTGGCGATGATGCAGGCAGCCGGCCTGGAGATCGCCAGCGTCGAGGGCATGCGCGAGCACTACGCGCGCACGTTCCAGGCCTGGCGCGAGACCCTCGACCTGCGGTACGCGGAGGCCGAGACCCTGCTCGGGCCGCAGATGGCCCGGGTGTGGCGGCTGTTCCTCGCCGCGGGGGGCCTGGCGTTCGAGCGGGGCACGACCGGCGTGGACCAGATCGTCGCATCCCCGCGCGGCTAGCGGGCTCGCCGTGCGGCGATGCGGTCGGCTTGCGGCCAGCGCACGTCCCACGCCCAGCCGAGCTTCTCCAGGATCTGGATGACCCGCGCGCTGGAGTCGACCTGGCCTCGCAGCGCGCCATGCCGGGCGCAGGTCGGATCGGCGTGGTGCATGTTGTGCCACGATTCCCCGTTGGAGAGCAGGCTCAGCCACCAGACGTTTCCCGCCCGGTCCCTGGTCTGGAACGGCTTGCGGCCGGTGACATGGCAGATGGAGTTGATCGACCAGGTCACGTGATGAAACAGCCCGATCCGCACGATCGTGGCCCAGAAGAACGCGGTCACCGCGCCCGGCCAGGACATGGTCAGCATGCCGCCGGCCAGCGGTGGCAGCAGCAGCGAGCTCGCCACCCAGGCCGGGTACAGTCGGCAGACCCGCGCGATCGCGTGATCACCGAGCAGGTCGGGCGCGTACCGCCGCTCGTCGGCGTGCGCGGAGTCGATGATCCAGCCGACGTGGGCGTAGGCCATGCCGCGAGCGAGGCCAGGCACGGAGGTTCCGTAGCGCCAGGGCGAGTGCGGATCCCCTGGCCGGTCGGAGAACCGGTGATGCTGGCGATGGTCGGCCACCCAGCGCGTCACGCGCCCCTGCAGGGCCATGCTCCCGGCGATGGCCAGCGCGACGCGCACCGCGGTCGGAGCCTGGAACGAGCGGTGGGTGAACAGCCGGTGGTAGCCCACCGTGATCCCGTGCCCGCTGATCAGGTACATCGTCACGGCGATACTGGCGTCAGGCCACGACAGCCCTCGCCCCCAGGCCACCGGGACGGCGGCAGCCAGCCCGGCCAGCGGAATCCCGATGAACACCGCGAGCACGACGCGATGCAGCCGGTCGTGCCGCGCCGCCACCGTGCCTGGCCGGGCCGGGGCGGGCATGCTGACATCAGGAACTGCGGACATGCGGTCCTCCGGTCAGGAGCCGAATGCGATCAGGCGCCCCCTGTCCATGGTGCGTGCTGGCGGCCGCATGCGCCAGGCGGGACGCGATACGCGCGACAATAGCCTGGCGCCCGGGCTCAGTTAACCAGGCCCGCTCAGCGCGGGCGCTCGTCGATGATGCGGCGCATCTTGCCGAGGGAGCGCTCAATGGTGCCGGGGCCCGGCACGGTGACAGCGGCGGTCACGCCGATGGTGTTCTTGATCAGGGTGGCGAGGTGGACGCCCGCGGCGTCGGCGTCGGCGGGGGTGGCGTCGGGGCGGCGCTCGACGTGCACGGTCATGGCGTCCATCCGGCCCGGCCGGGTCAGGTGCAGCTGGAAGTGGGGCGACAGCGCGGGCACCCGGAGGATGAGCTCCTCGACCTGGGTGGGGAACAGGTTGACGCCACGCAAGATGATCATGTCGTCGGTGCGGCCGGTGACCTTCTCCATCCGGCGCATCGTGCGGGCCGTGCCGGGCAGCAGCCGGGTGAGGTCGCGGGTGCGGTACCGGACGACGGGCATGGCCTGCTTGGTCAGGGACGTGAAGACAAGCTCGCCGAGCTCGCCGTCGGGCAGGACCTGGCCCGTGACCGGGTCGATGACCTCGGGGTAGAAGTGGTCCTCCCAGACGTGCAGGCCGTCCTTGACCTCAACGCATTCCTGGGCGACTCCCGGGCCGATGACCTCGGAAAGGCCGTAGATGTCGGTGGCGGCAAGGCCGGCCCGGGCCTCGATCTCGGCGCGCATCTCGTTGGTCCACGGCTCGGCGCCGAAGATGCCGTAGCGCAACGAGCACTGGGCCGGGTCCAGGCCGCGGGCCTGCATCTCGTCGATGATGGCGAGCATGTAGGACGGGGTGACCATGATGATGTCGGGGCGGAAGTCGCGGATCAGCGTGACCTGCCGCTCGGTCATGCCACCTGAGGCGGGGACGACTGTGCAGCCGAGCTTCTCCGCGCCGTAGTGGGCGCCGAGGCCGCCAGTGAACAGGCCGTACCCGTAGGCGTTGTGCAGGATGTGCCCGGGGCGGCCGCCCGCGGCCCGGATCGAGCGGGCCATGACCGTGGCCCAGGTGTCCAGGTCGCGCTGGGTGTAGCCGACCACCGTGGGCCGCCCGGTGGTGCCAGAGGACGCGTGGACCCGCGCCACTTGCTCGCGCGGGACCGCGAACAGGCCGAACGGGTAGTTCTCGCGCAGGTCGGCCTTGCTGGTGAAGGGGAACTTCGCCAGGTCCGACAGGTCCTTGCAGTCGTCAGGGTGGATCGCGGCGGCATCGAACAGCCGCCGGTAGTGCGGCACGCGTCCGTAGGCGTGCCGCAGCGACCAGCGCAGCCGCTCCAGCTGCAGCGACCGCAGCTCGTCAAGCGACGCGGTCTCGATCGGCTCCAGGTCGCCGGAAGCACTGGCGGTCGCGGTCATGGCTGTCTCCTCAGGCGTCGTAGTCGACGGCGATGTCGTCGGAGGTCGGGATCGCCTGGCAGGTCAGGACGTAGCCCGCGTCGACCTCGTGCTGCTCTAGGGCGTAGTTGCGGCGCATCGCCGCCGTGCCCCCGATGACTTTCGCCCGGCAGGTGCCGCAGACGCCGCCCTTGCAGGCGAACGGCAGGTCGGGCCGGACCTGCTGGGCGCCGTCAAGGACGGGCGTGCCCGACGGCAGCGTGAGCGTGGACGAGCGGCCGTCGAGGACAACGGTCAGGCGGGAGCCGTCACCCGCCGGGGGCTCGTCGTGGGTCATCAGGGCGGGGGGATCGTCACCGACCCAGAACAGCTCACGGTGGATCCGCTCGGCGCCCACGCCGAGGCCGGACAGGACGTCGGCGGCGTCGGTGACCATGGCGAACGGCCCGCACAGCCACCAGTGGTCGGTGGCCGCGACGCTGACGGTCACCGGCAGCAGCCGGGTGAGCCGGTCGCGGTCGAGGCGCCCGCTGTACAGCTCGGCCTCCTGCGGCTCGCGTGACAGGACATGGACGATCTGCATCCGGGTCGGATAGGCGTCCTTCAGGTCCGCGACCTCGTCGGCGAACATGACCGTCTTGGCGCGCCGGTTGCCGTACAGCAGCGTGACCGTCGACGTGTCGTCAGCGGCCAGCACGGAGGCGGCGATGGACATCATCGGGGTGATGCCCGAGCCGGCCGCGATCAGGACGTGGCGCCCGGGCTGGCTGAGGTCAGGGGTGAACCGGCCACCCGGCTCCTGGACCTCGAGGGTGTCGCCCGCCTTGACCTGGCGCACCAGCCAGCCGGACAGCGCGCCGCCCGGCACCTCGCGGACGCCGATCCGCGGGGCAGCGCCGGCCGGCGCGCAGATCGAGTAGGAGCGCCGCTGGTCGCCACGGCGGATGGTCAGGGACTGGCCCGCCGTGAAGGCGAACGTCTCGGCCAGCACGGGCGGCACCGCGAGCGTGATCGCGGCGGAGTCGTCGGTGAGCGGCTCGACGTCCTGCACGATCAGCGGGTAGAAGCCCCTCCGCTCACTCATAGCGCCTTCACCGCCTCGAAGGGCTCACCGCACTCGTCGCACCGGGCCAGGGACTTGCAGGCCGTGGCGCCGAACTGGGCGGTCTGGCGGGTCCGGGCTGAGCCGCAACGCGGGCAGCGGGCGGTGGCGGGCCGGGTCAGCGTCAGCGGGACCGGCCCGGAGTGCCGGGGGGCCGCTGACGGGGGCGCGATGCCCGCCTCAGCGAGCTTGCGCCGCCCGTCAGGGGTGATCCAGTCGGTGCTCCAGGGCGGGGCGAGCTGGGTCTTGACGGTGACCCGGTCACATCCGGCCCCCTTGAGGCGGCGGGTGATGTCCGCGCTGATCTCGCGCATGGCGGGGCAGCCGCTGTAGGTCGGGGTGATGGTCACCACGACGTCGTCGGCCGTGACGCTCACGCCGCGCAGGATGCCAAGGTCGGCGACGGTCAGCATCGGCAGCTCGGGATCGGGCGTGCCTGCGGCCACGTCGCGGGCGGCCGCCGCCGTCACCATGTCGCGTCCGGGTGGGCGCGGGCCACGGATTGCAGCTCAGCCAGGATGTAGCCCATCGCCTCTGTGTGCACGCCGTCGCGGCCGGCCCGGCCGCCCACCGCGGCGAGCGCTGCCGCGTCCGGGCGGTCAAGGCCGGCGGCGGCCAGCACCTCCTCGAGCACCGTGTCGACCGCACCCGCATCGACGGCTGCGGCCCCGATGAGGGCGGCGTCAGGATCCGGCCGCAGCAACTCGGCTGCCAGCGGCCACACGACGGCGAGCGCGTGCTGCATCCGGTGGCGGGAGACGTCGGTGCCATCGCCGAGGCGGACCACCCACTGGGCCGCGTAGTCCCGGTGGTAGGTCAGCTCGCTGGTCCCCTTGGCGGCGATCGCCGCCAGCACGGGATCGGGCGCGGCCGACAGCTTGGTGAACAGGGCCAGCCGCCAGGCGGAGAAGATCAGCAGCCGGCCGACCAGCTCGGCGAAGTCGCGGTCGGCGTGCTCGGCCAGGCGAACGTTCCTGAAGTCCTTCTCGGCCCGGAAGAAGGCGAGCTGGTCCTCGGTCTGCCCGAGGATGCCGCCGGCCCGGGCGAGCAGCATCCGCGCCTGGCCGAGCAGGTCAAGGGCGATGTTGGCGATCGCCGTCTCCTCCTCAAGCTCGGGCATGCGGGTGACCCATTCCTGCAGGCGGTGGCTGTAGATCAGCGCGTCGTCGCCCAGGGCCAGGCAGTAGCGGGCCAGCGCGGCGGCGTCGACGCCAGCGGGCACGGTGGTGTCGACGCCCGCGAGCGGGTCGGTGAAGCCGGTGCCGAAGGCCCAGCGGTGACCCTCGTCGAGGTCCTCGCCGAGCAGGTCGAACGGGTTGTCACTCATCGCGCCTGCTCACATGTGGGGGACGTCGTCGGGGATCTCATAGAACGTGGGATGCCGGTAGACCTTGTCGCCCGACGGGGCGAAGAACGGGTCCTTCTCATCCGGGCTTGAGGCGGTGATGTCGGCGGCGGCGACCACCCAGATGCTGACGCCCTCGTTGCGCCGGGTGTACAGGTCACGCGCGTGCCGCAGGGCCATCTGCGGGTCCGCGGCGTGCAGGCTGCCGACGTGCACGTGGTTCAGGCCGCGCCTGCCCCGCAGGAACACCTCGAACAGCGGCCAGTCCTGCTCAGTCATGGTTCGCTCCCACAGCCAGGCCAGCCCGTTCTGCCTCGTGGTCCTGATGCTTGCGTGCATGGGCCAGGGCGGCCTCGCGGACCCAGCCGCCGTCCTCGTGGGCCGCGGTGCGGCGCGCGATCCGCTGGGCGTTGCAGGGGCCGTTGCCGGCGATGACGGCCTTGAGCTCGCCGAAGTCCACGGCGCCGAAGTCGTAGTGCCCGCGGGCCTCGTTCCAGCGCAGCTGCGGGTCGGGCAGGGTGACGCCGAGCTTGTCGGCCTGCGGGACGGTCATGTCGACGAACCGCTGCCGTAGCTCGTCGTTGGTGTGCGGCTTGATGCCCCAGGCCATGGACTGCGCGGTGTTGGGCGAGGCGTTGTCGGGCGGGCCGAACATCATCAGCGACGGCCACCAGAACCGGCTGGTGGCGTCCTGGACCATCTGCCGCTGGGCGTCGGTGCCGCGCATCATCGTCAGCAGCAGCTCGTAGCCCTGGCGCTGGTGGAACGACTCTTCCTTGCAGATGCGGATCATCGCCCGCGCGTACGGCCCGTAGGACGACCGGCACAGCGGCACCTGATTGCAGATGGCGGCCCCGTCCACCAGCCAGCCGATGACGCCGACGTCGGCGTAGCTGAGCGTCGGGTAGTTGAAGATCGAGGAGTACTTCTGCCGGCCGGCGATCAGCTTGCCGGTGAGGTCGGCCCGGTCGGCACCCAGGGTCTCGGCGGCGCTGTAGAGGTACATGCCGTGCCCGGCCTCGTCTTGCACCTTGGCCAGCAAGATCGCCTTGCGGCGCAGGCTGGGCGCGCGGGTGATCCAGTTGCCCTCGGGCTGCATGCCGATGATCTCTGAGTGCGCGTGCTGCGCGATCTGCCTGATCATCGTGGCCCGGTACGCCTCCGGCATCCAGTCCCGCGGCTCGATCCGCCGCTCAGCCGCGATCGTGTCATCGAAGTGCGCCTGCAGGGCCGGCTGTGTCGTGATGGTCATGCGTCCCACTCCTTCGCCACCATCGTCAGCACGTCGTAGGTAGCGACCACGGTCTCGTCCTGATTGGTGACCTCGGCGTCCCACCGGACCTCCGCGTAGTCGCCGGGCCGCGGGCTGATCTGCTTGCAGGTCAGGGTCACGGTCATCGCGTCGCCTGGCTTGAGCGGGGTCAGGAAGCGGAGGTTGTCAATGCCGTAATTAGCCAGAACGGGCCCGAAGTCCGGTTGCACGAACAGGCCCGCGGCAAACGAGACGATCAGGTACCCGTGGGCTACCCGGCCGCCGAAGAACGGGTTCCTCGCGGCAGCGTCCTCGTCGGTGTGCGCGTAGAACGTGTCCCCGGTGAACTCGGCGAAGTGCTCGACATCGGCCAGCGTCACGGTGCGCGGGCCGCCGGTGATCGTGTCGCCGATGCGCAGCCGGGAGGCTGGCTTGGTGAAGGGGTGAGCGCCGTCGGCCAGCCGGGGCGCGCCCTTGACCCAGCGGCCGGTGACGGCCTGGAGCATGCGCGGGCTGGCCTGCACGGCGGTGCGCTGCAGGTGGTGGAACACCGCCCGCATGCCCCCCATCTCCTCGCCGCCACCCGCGCGCCCAGGCCCGCCGTGGACCAGCAGGGGCAGCGGCGAGCCGTGGCCGGTGGACTCGGGGGCGGCGTCCGCGTCGAGCACCAGGAGGCGGCCATGCCAGTGGGCGGTGCCAACGACGACGTCGCGGGCGAAGTCGGCGTCATCGGTGACGACCGAGCCAGCCAGGCTGCCCTGGCCCAGGCCAGCCAGGTCGATGACGTCGGCGGTGTCCCGGTAGCCGATCAGCGTGGCGACCGGCCCGAAGGCCTCCACCTCGTGGACCTCGGCCCGCCTTGGCTCGGTGGCGCGCAGCAGGATGGGGGACAGGAATGCCCCGCGCTCGTGGTCGGCCCCGGTGACGTCGACGTGCTCCGGGTCACCGTAGACGACGCGGGCCGCCGCCTCCAGGGCCTTGAGCGAGCGGCGGACCTCTTCGCGCTGGTCGAGGCTGGCCAGCGCACCCATCCGGGTGCTCTTGTCGGCCGGATTGCCGACGACGATCGCGGCGAGCTGCTGGCTGACCGCCTCGGCGACCGCGTCCAGCTGGGACGCGGGGACGAGGGCGCGACGGATGGCGGTGCACTTCTGCCCGGCCTTGACCGTCATCTCGGTGACCAGCTGCTTGACGTAGGCCTCGAACGCCCTGGTTCCTGGGGTGGCGTCGGGGCCGAGGATCGACATGTTGAGCGAGTCGGCCTCGGCGTTGAACCGCACCGAGCGGGCGACGACATTCGGGTGCGATCGCAGCCGCCGGGCGGTGCTCGCCGATCCGGTGAAGCTGAGCAGGTCCTGCTCGGTGAGGTGATCGAGCAAGTCGCCGGCGCTTCCGCTGACCAGCTGCAGCGCGCCGTCCGGCAGCAGTCCCGATTCGATGATCAGCTCGGTGAGGCGGGCCGTGAGGTAGCCGGTCTGCGAGGCTGGCTTGATCAGGCTGGGCACGCCGGCGATGAGGGCCGGCGCGAGCTTTTCCAGCGGCCCCCAGACGGGGAAGTTGAACGCGTTGACCTGCACGGCCACGCCATGCAGGGGGGTGAGCAGGTGCTGGCCGAGGAACTGGCCTGCCTTGCCGAGCTGCTCGGGCGCCCCTTCGACGAGCACGCGGTCGCCTGGCAGCTCGCGCTTGGCCTTGCTGGCGTAGCCGAGCAGCACGCCGATGCCGCCGTCGATGTCGAACTTCGAGTCAAACAGGGTGGCGCCGGTGCGGTAGGAGAGCTGGTACAGCTCCTCGCGGTGCTCGCGGAGCAGCTGGCCGACGGCCTTGACCAGCTCGGCGCGCTGGTGGAAGGTCATCTCCCGCAGCGCGGGACCGCCGGCCTCACGCCCGTAGGCCAGGGCGGCGCCGAAGTCGATGCCGACCGACGAGACCTCGGCGACGAGATCCCCGGTGGCCGCGTCGTAGACCGGGCTGCCGCTGTCGGGCGCGAACCAGCGGCCTGCGACGTAGCTGCGCACTACCGTCACGAGCGCTCCTCCATCCCTGAGGGTTTGACGTCCGGGGTTTACATACCGAACATTCAGTAATTTACTCTACGAGTATGGGCATTGACCAGACACACGCGGGGGGAATCGCGGCGGACGCGCCCCGGGTAACCTTGACCAGTCGCATCGTCGCAGTCGCGGGAGGTCTGGTGAGCCGTCGGTGACCGCCGCGACGGCGGAGGGGGCGCAGCCCCGGCGGGGGCGCGGGCGCCCGGGCTATGACCTGGAGTCGGTGCTGCAGGCGGCGGTCGAGGTGTTCAACGAGCGCGGCTACGACGGCGCGAGCATGGAAGACCTGTCCCGGCGCCTGGGCATCGCCAAGTCCGCGATCTACCACCACGTGTCGGGCAAGGAAGAACTGCTGCGGATGGCCCTGGACCGGGCACTCGACGGATGGGCCGAGGCCGCCGAGCGCGCCAGGGAGCTCGACGCGCCCGCCATCGAGCGGCTGGAGATGCTGGTGCGGGGCACGGTGGCCGTGCTAGAGACGCGACTGCCTTACGTCACGCTGCTGGTGCGGGTCCGCGGCAACACCGACGTCGAGCGGGCGGCACTGGAGCGGCGCCGGTCCTTCGACCGGCTCGTCGCGAGCCTGGTGGAGCAGGCCGAGCGGGACGGCGACGTCCGGGCGGACCTCGACCCGAAGGTGACGGCACGCCTGCTGTTCGGGATGATCAACTCGGTGGTCGAGTGGTACCGGCCCGGCAGCCGGCCCGGCAGCGCGGTATCGCTGGCCGACACCGTGTGCGCCATGGCCTTCGACGGCCTGCGGGTGCAGAGGTAGCCCGCGGTCCTTGCCTCACACCTCATGCTTCCCGCATGCCTCGTGCGTTCCGAGATTTCGTGAATGATTTTCCGGTGCGGAAAGATTTTCGACATAGGAACGTAGTGTAACTTTCACAACCGGAAAAAGTTTCCGCATCTTGGGCCGTGGGGAGGTCGTGCTGAATGCCGTGGGGGAGGTCACACCGCTTGCGGCTATTACCGAACATTCGGTCAGTAATAGGGTGATCCGGCGGGAGGGGTTCTCCGCGGAAGGAGCGCAATGACTGACGTGTACGTGAGCACCGGGGCCGGGCCGCTGGTCGTCGAGGAGCAAGACGACCGCGTCGTCGTCACGCTCAACCGGCCGGAGGTTAGGAACGCGATCGACCTGGCCACCGTGGACGCGCTCCATGAGGTGTGCGCGCTGCTTGAGGCCAGCCCAAGGCCGCTGCTGCTGACCGGCAGCGACGGCGTGTTCGCGGCGGGGGCCGACATCAGGCAGCTGCGCGACCGCCGCCGTGACGAGGCTCTGGCGGCCATCAACCGGCGCGTGTTTGACCGTATCGCGGCGCTGCCGATGCCGGCCGTCGCCGCGGTGAACGGTCCCGCACTCGGCGGCGGCGCGGAGCTGGCGTACGCCTGCGACGTGCGCCTGGCCAGCACCGGCGCCATGTTCGGCAATCCGGAGCCAGGGCTGGGGATCATCGCGGCGGCGGGCGCCGCCTACCGGCTGCCCGCCCTCATCGGTGCCTCCGCGGCCAAGGCCGTCTTGCTGGCCGGCCGCGTCCTGGACGCCGAGGCGGCCTTCCGCCTCGGGCTGGTGACGGAGGTCACCGACCCGGACGAGCTCATGGCCCGCGCGCACGCGATCGTAGACCGCATGGGCCGCCAGTCGGCCCTCGCGCTGCGCATCACCAAGCTGGTGGTTGACTCGCCCGGGGCGCACCCGGCCGCCGACGACCTGGCCCAGGCGATCTTGTTCGAAACGGCGGACAAGGAGAAGCGGATGACGGCGTTCCTGGAAGGGAAGAACCGGTGACTAGGGCATCAGGGGGGCGGGTCGGCGTTATCGGCGGCGGGCGCATGGGCGCCGGGATCGCGCACGCGTTCGCCGCAGTGGGCTGCGCGGTCACCGTGATCGAGCCGGGGACGGATGGCCAGCGGGCGGCTCTCGCCCGGATCGGGTCGATCCTCGAGCGGGCCGCCACGCTGAACCCGGGCGGGGAGCCCGCCACGGAGGTCTTGCGGCGCGTCCAGGCGGCCGGCTCGCCGGACGACCTGCCTGGCGACTGCGACCTGGTCGTCGAGGCGGTGCCCGAGCTGCCCGAGATGAAGGCCGTCGTGCTGGCCGCGGCTGAGCGCGCGGTTGGCGAGCAGTGCCTGATCGCGTCCAACACCAGCTCCTTGTCGATCACCTCGCTGGCCCGGGGCCTGGCGGTGCCCGCGCGGTTCCTCGGCATGCACTTCTTCAACCCAGTCCCGGCATCGGCCCTGGTCGAGATCGTGACCGGGGAGGAGACCAGCGCGGCAGCGGTGGAGCGGGCCGTCTCGTGGACGCGGCTGGTCCGCAAGACCGAGATCGTCGTGCGGGACTCGCCGGGGTTCGCCACCAGTCGCCTGGGCGTCCTGCTGGGCCTGGAGGCGATCCGGATGGTCGAGGAGGGCGTGGCCGATGCCGCGTCGATCGACCGCGCCATGGAGCTGGGCTACCGGCACCCCACTGGCCCGCTGCGGTCGACCGACATCGTCGGCCTGGACGTCCGGCTCAACATCGCCGAGCACCTCGCCGCGACCCTCGGGCCCAGGTTCGAGCCGCCCGCGCTGCTGCGGGACATGGTCGCGCGCGGGGAGCTGGGCCGCAAGTCTGGCCAGGGTTTCTACCGCTGGGACGGGTGATCATCTCGCGGTCGCGGCCCTACAGGTCGCCCAGGGCGCTGGTGGGCGACTCGATGCAATCGGCGACGTAGCGCAGGAAGCCGCCCGCGACCCCGCCGTCGCAGGCGCGGTGGTCGAAGGACAGCGTGAGCTCGGTGACCTTGCGCACCGTGAGCTGGCCGTCGGCCACCCACGGGCGGTCGATCACTCGCCCCAGGCCGAGGATCGCGACCTCCGGGTGGTTGATGATGGCGGCGGAGCCGTCGACGCCGAACACGCCATAGTTGTTGACCGTGAACGTGCCGCCGGCCAGGTCCGCCGGGGCCAGGCGGCGCTCGCGCGCCGCCGCCGTCCGCTCGGCCAGCCGGGCCGACAGCTCGCGCGTGGTCAGCCGGTGCGCGTCGGGCACGACCGGGACGACCAGGCCGTGGTCGGTCTGCGCGGCGAAGCCAAGGTTGACCCGCTCGGGCACGATGATCTCGTCCTGCTCGATGCGGGCGTTCAGCTCGGGGTAGCGGCGCAGGCCCAAGACGGTGAACCGGGCCAGCAGGGCCAGCAGGCTGACCGGGCAGGCGGGATCAGCGGCGTTCAGCGTGCGCCGGGCCTCGACCAGCGCGGTGGCGTCGACGTCGACCCAGACGGTCGCCTCGGGGATCTCCCGGCGGGAGCGCGACAGCTTGTCCGCGGCCGCGCGCCGCGCGCCCCGCAGCGGGATCCGGCGCTCGGCCGCCCCGGTCCCGGTGCCGGCCTCCAGGGTGGGGTGCGCTGCCGGCGGCTGCGGCGTGGCGCGCTCGGCGATGGCCTGCCGGACGTCGCGGCGGCTCACCACGCCCCCCGGGCCGGTCCCGGTGACGCTGGCCAGGTCGAGGCCCGCGTCCCTGGCCTCCTTGCGGACGAGCGGCGAGATCACCGCCACCCGGCCGGGCCGGTCAGCCGAGGCGGGCGGGGCCACCGGGGCGGGCGCGGCCACCGGGGCGGGCGCGACCACCGTCGGCTCGGGCACCGCCGGCTCGGGCACCGCCGGCTCGGGCGTCGTCAGCGCGGCCGGGCGAGCCGGCGGCGCGGCCGGGCTGGCGCGGCGGCGACCACGTCGGGCGCGCGGCGGCGCGGTGGTCGTGCCGTAGCCGATCAGGACGCTGCCACTGGCATCCTCCCGGCTGGCGGGCACGGCAGTGCCCGCAGCGCTGCCTGCTGCCCCGGCCGCGGGGACGACGATGCCGGGCTCGTGCAAGCCCGCCGCTGGCTCGTCGGCCGTGACGGTGACCAGTGGCTGCCCGACGGAGACGACGCTGCCCGGCTCGGCGTGCAGGGCGGAGACGATCCCCGCGTAGGGGACCGGGACCTCGACGACCGCCTTGGCCGTCTCCACCTCGGCGATGGCCTGGTCGACCGCGACGCGGTCGCCCGGCTTCACGTGCCAGGCGATGACCTCGGCCTCGGTGAGCCCCTCGCCCAGGTCGGGGAGCAGGAAGTCAGGCATCGCCGTCCTCCCACTGCAGGCGTCCGATGGCGTCGAGGATGCGGTCGGTGCTGGGCAGGTGGAACCGCTCAAGGTGCGGCGGCGGGTAGGGGACATCGAAGCCGGCCACCCGCAGGATCGGAGCCTCCAGGTAGTGGAAGCACTGCTCGGTCAGCCGGGCGGCGACCTCGGCGCCATAGCCGCCGAAGCCCGCTGCCTCATGCACGATGAGGGCGCGGCCGGTCCGGCGCACCGACGTCGTCAGCGTCTCGTCGTCGAAGGGCGACAGCGACCGCAAGTCGATGACCTCGACGTCCCAGCCTTCCTCCACGGCGGCTTCGGCCGCTTCCAGGGCCGTGGCCACCATGCCCCCGTAGGCGATCAGGGTGACGTCGCGGCCCGGCCGGCGTACGACGGCGCGGTCGATCGGCGGCCCCTCCTGCGTCAGGATGGCGGTTTCCTTCGACCAGTAGCGTCGCTTCGGCTCGAGGAAGATAACCGGGTCGGGACAGCCGATTGCCTGGCGGAGCAGCCGGTAGGCGTCGGCGGGCGTCCCTGGGGCAACGACCCGCAGTCCCGGGGTGTGGGTGTAGTAGGCCTCGGAGGAGTCGCTGTGATGCTCGACGCCTCCGATGCCGCCGCCGAACGGTGCCCGGATGACCACGGGGAGCGCCAGCCGGCCCCGCGTCCGGTTACGCAGCTTGGCGAGGTGGCTGGTGACCTGCTCGAAGGCGGGATAGGCGAACGCGTCGAACTGCATCTCGACGACGGGGACAAGGCCGTTCATCGCCATGCCGATGGCAGTGCCGACGATGGCGGACTCAGCGAGCGGGGTGTCGAAGACGCGGTCGTCCCCGAAGCGGGCGGCGAGCCCGTCGGTGACGCGGAAGACCCCGCCGAGCGTGCCAACGTCCTCGCCGAGCACGACGACCCGCTCATCGCAGGCCAGGCTGTCGGCGAGCGCCTGGTTGAGCGCGGCGGCCATGGTGACCGGCGCCGGGCCGGGAGGCGGCGTGGCCTTCGATGTGCTGCCCGCCGTGGTGGCGGGTGATACCGCGGTGGTCATGATGCGGGCTCCTCCTGCTCGGCTAGTTCCGCGAGCAGGGCCGCGCGCTGCCGCTCAAGGGCGGCCGTCGGGTGGGCGTACACGTGCTCGAACATCTCGGCCGGGTCGACGCTGACGTCGGTGTTCAGCTGCCGCCTGACGTCTTCGGCGAGCTGCTCGGCCTCGGCCGCCAGGGCGTCGCTCGCCGCGTCGTCGAGCAGGCCGCCCGCCGTCAGGAACGCCTCAAGCCGGGTGATCGGGTCGCGTTCGAGCCAGGCGCTGACCTCCTCGCTGGCCCGGTAGCGGGTGGCGTCGTCGGCGTTGGTATGCGCCTCGATGCGGTAGGTGATCGCCTCGATGAGGGTCGGGCCGCCGCCGGCCGCCGCCCGCTCGATCCCGGCCGACACCGCCGCGTAGACCGCGGCGGCGTCGTTGCCGTCGATCAGCAGGGACGGGACGCCGTAGCCGATCCCCTTGGCGGCCAGCGTCGGGGCCGCGGTCTGCTTGGCCAGCGGCACGCTGATCGCGTAGCCGTTGTTCTGCACGAGGAACACCACCGGCGCCTTCCAGACAGCGGCGAAGTTGAGGGCCTCGTGCGTGTCCCCTTCACTAGTGGCCCCATCACCGAGCAGAACGAGGGCGGCCTGATCTTGCTTCCTGAGCCGCGCGGCGTGCGCGAGCCCGACCGCGTGCAGCGTGTTCGTCGCGAGCGGCGTGCAGTGCGGCGCGACCCGGTACTCGTAGGGGTCATAGCCGCAATGCCAGTCGCCGCGCAGCAGCGTGAGGGTCTCGGTGGCCGGGACCCCGCGGCTGAGGACGGCGACCGAGTCGCGGTAGGTGGGAAACAGCCAGTCCTGGTCGCGCAGCGCCAGCGCCGCCCCGACCTGGCAGGCGTCCTGACCGCGCGAGGACGGGTAGACCGCCAGCCGGCCCTGCTTGGTTAGCGCGGTCGCCTGGGCATCGAAGCGCCGCCCGAGCACCATGTGACGATGCAGGTCGTGCAGAATCGCCGGGGCGGGCATCGCCAGGGTACCCGGATTCCCGCCAGGCCGGCCGTCCTGGCCGATCAGCTGGAGTGGCTCCGCGGTCGGCAGCAGGCTATGGGTGTCAGCCGCTTCGCCGGGGTGGGCCAGGGTCGTCATCAGCCCCTCCCTTCAACGAGGTCTTTCCAAGAGGATGGCGCTCGCGGGGCCAATTTTCTAGCGTGCGGGCATAAGTATGGATTTAATGACCTAAAAAGCCCGATACGCTGGCCATATGACTTCCAGTGACGTGCCAGCGGACGGCCTGCCTGGACATATGGCAGCGATGGATGACACCGACCGGATGATCGTCTCGGCGCTGCAGGCCGACGGCCGGATGTCCATGCGTGCCCTGGCTGAGCTCATCCACATCTCACGGGCCAGCGCGTACGCCCGCGTGGCCCGGCTGGAACGGGAGGGGGTCATCGTCGGGTACGCCGCGATCATCGACCCGGTGCGGGCCGGCTACGCGCTGTCGGCCTATGTCTACCTGGACATCGCCCAGCGGTCCTGGAAGTCGGTGCGGGGCCAGTTGCTGAGCGTGCCCGAGGTCGACCATGTCGCGCTGGTCTCCGGCGAGCACGACATCCTGCTGCGGGTCCGCGCCCGTGATGCGGTATTCCTGCGCGACGTGGTGCTGACGCGGCTCCAGGACATCCCCGAGGTCCGCTCGACCCAGACGGTGCTGATCTTCGAGGAGGCTACTCGCCTTCCGCCGTGAGTGCGGACGGTGAGCGCGGGGAAGAAAGTGCGCAAGTGATCGCCGACCATCCCGGGGGGAGGAGAGGCTGGCGTGAGCACCGGTTCCTCAGCCGCCCGCCGCCGAACGCCAGACCCGCGCATGCCCGTGCGGGCCGCCCGACTGCTGAGGGTCCCGGCGATCTGGCTGATCCCGCTGGCCATGGCCTCGGTCGTGGTGGCGACCATCGCCGCGCTGTACATCTCCTCAGTCATCGACCCGACGTCCCAGCTGCGGGGCCTGCCGGTGGGCGTGGTCGACCAGGACAACGGCGTCACCGTCGGCTCGCGGCACCTCAACATCGGGCAGCAAGTGCAAGGCGGCCTGCTGGCCAGCCCGAAGGTCTCCGGCCCGCTGCAGCTGCGGGTGTCGTCCCTGCCGCAGGCGCAGCGAGCCAGCGGCAGCGACGACCTGTACGCGATGCTGGTGATACCGCCCGATTTCACCGCCAGCCTGCTGAACGTGGCCGGCCTGCCGGCGGCAGGTCCCGGCGCCGGCACCATCCCCCAGGTGCAGATCCTGACCAACCAGCGGGCCGGCGCGGAAGGGGCGACCCTGGCGATGGAGATCTTGCAACAGGCGCTGCTCAAGGCGTCACCCAAGATCGGCAAGCAGCTGGCCGCCATGTCCCCGGCTGGCTCGCAAACGGCCGCGGCCAAGGTCCTGCTGGCTAATCCGGTCAGGGTGATGACCATGCAGTTCCGTCCGCTGCCGCCCAACACCGCCCTGGGCAGCAGCGCCTTCTACGTGTCGCTCCTGACGATCATGTGCGGCTTCCTCGGCGGCATTATCGTCAGCAGCGTCGTGGATTCCGCCCTCGGCTACACCAGCACGGAGATAGGGCCACACTGGCGGCAGCGCCGGCCACTAGCCATCAACCGGTGGCAGACCCTGCTCATCAAGTGGTCCATCATCACCGCGCTCACGGCCGTGCTGACCGTGGTGTTGCTCCTGGTCGCCTGGGCCGTCGGCATGGACGAGCCGCACCCGTTCCTGCTGTGGGCCTATACCTGGCTCTGCGCGGCCTGCGTCGGCATCGGGATGATCGTGCTGCTCGCGGTGGCCGGCATCGCCGGCCAGCTGCTCGGCCTGCTGCTGTTCGTCTACGGCGGCCTGGCCTCAGCGGGCGGAGTCGTGCCTGAGCAGGCGCTGCCTAGCCCGCTTCGCACGCTCAGCAACGTAGAGCCACTGCGCCAGACCCTCACGGGGGTCCGGTCGATCTTGTACTTCAACGCCCAGGCCGACGCGGGCCTGGGCCGCGGAGCGCTGGTCGCGGCCCTCAGCCTGGTGTTCTGGCTGGTGGTGGGCACGGCGATCGTCAAGTGGTATGACCACAAGGGCCTTTACCGCCTCCAGCCGGACTTCCTGTCCCACCTCAGTAGGTCCATCCAGGACTACAAGGCCGGGGGAGCAGGCCCGTCCTCCGCTCCTGGGCAGGACGGGCAACCGCCGGGCGACGAGCCTAGGGCCTGATCAGCAGGCGCTCCATCATGTCGTTGTCCTCGTGCTCGGCGATGTGGCAGTGGTGCACGTACTTCTGCTCCGTCGGGCGGCCGCACTTGTCGAGGACGGCGTCTGGCGGGATGAACTTGATGCGTACCACCGTGACCCGACCGGGATTCGCCTTCACCGTCTCCTTCAGCCCCGCCTCGTCGGGAGTGGGCGGGAGGAGGCCGGACTTCAGGAACGGCTTGAGGGTGGACACCGGCAACGGCGGGACGCCGTCGGGCCCGCTGTACCGTGCCGCGTACCCCTTGTCGTCGAAGTCGTAGGAGCCCATGACCTTGAAGGTGACCAGGTGGGTGTGCATGGGGTGGGTGCCCACGGTCAGGTTCACGAAGTACCAGTCCTCGACGCTGTTCCACCGTGCCGTCTCGGTGAACGGCCTGGGGTCGCCATAAGGGCGCGCGTTGAGGTTGAGCCGCCAGGTCGGGGTATCGTCGCCGATCTCATTCAGCGTGATCATCCGGCTCGCCACCGACCCGCCGCTCAGCTGAGGCGGCCCGAGCCTGGTCAGCTCGGTCACGAGCGGGTTGCGCGGCAGCGACCCGGGTCCCGGGACGCGCATCGGCGCGCGGGGGGAGGCCTTGTGCCGCACGGTGATCTGCATGACCTGGGGCAGCGGCGGCGCCCCGGTGTGCACCGGGGCAGGCGGGTTGGCGTTCGTCATGAGCAGCGTCTGGCCCGCGAAACGACGGAAGTCGCAGATCACGTCGAACCGCTCGGCTGGCGCCATCACCAGCGATTCCGCCGGGGCCGGGCTGACCGGCAGCAGGCCGCCCTCGGTGCCGATGATGAACATCGGCACGCTCGCCCGGCCGCTTTCCGTGGCGATGCTCAAGTCCAGGATCCGGGCGTTGCAGGCGTTCAGCATCCGGAACCGGTACACCGCGGGCTCCAGGGTCAGCTTCGGCCAGACCTTGCCGTTGACCAGCATCACATCCCCGAAGTACTCGGGGATCCACGGCCCGTTCTCGGATGCGGGCGCGACCGGGTAGTACAGCGACCCGTCCGGGTAGAACATGCGGTCCTGCACCACCATCAGCAGTTCGTAGACGCCGAAGGGCCCGGGCAGCAGCGGGTTGTGGCCGGTATCGAAGGAGTCGCGCAGCAGGTAGCCGCCGGCCAGCCCGGCCGCCACGTTCATCCGCGTGGCCCCGAGGTAGTGGTCGTGGTACCACATCAGGGTGGCTGGCTGCTCGTTCGGGTAGGTCACCCGCTGGACTTGCCCGGACCTGAACGCGTCCGGCTGCGCGAACGGGTTTCCGTCGTCACGGCCCGCGACGAACCCGCCATGCAGGTGGGTCGAGATCCGCACCTCGGGGAACGACGCGAACTGCAGGTAGCTGGCGCCCTTGTTGGTGAACACGCGCAGGAAGGCATCCGGGGCCAGGCCATTGTGGTACTCGACGTTGACGCCCATCCCGCTGTTAGCGAGGATTAGCGGCCCCAGGTACGAGGCGGCGATGTCGCGCGGGCCCGGCCCGCCCGCCCGCAGGTACCCCAGCAGCGTGGTTGGGGGCAGGTCGCGATGAACCTTGCGAGAGATCAGCGCCGTGGTCAGCCTGATCTTCCCGCCGCAGGTCGCGTCAATGGCGTTATCGATCAGCCTCGGCATCTCATCCTGGTATGGCGTCAGGCTCGACGCCACCTCCGAGATGACCGGGGCCTGGGCCGGCGCCGCCTGCGCCGGGCCGCTCAGGAGCACGCCCCCGGCGGCCACTCCCGCCCCGCTGGTGACACCCCACTTGATGAATTCCCGCCGCGTCGTCACGAAGCCTCCTCGCTATTGAAATCAGGCCTGCGCCAATAAGGATGTCCCGAATTCCGCGAAATTGCGGTGTCGTCTCCTGGTGGCGTGCAGCCCCTCCGCCGGGCTCATCCTGGCACGCGGGATTGGCATTCGCCCTGGATGACACGCCGGACACCGCGCGGGCCCCGGGCCGGCGCGGGGCCACGCGGAAAAACCGGTTGCCTTTCCGCGGGCTTATGCCGCACGCTTGCCATCGTGTTCCGGTTCGCCGTCTTCGCCGCTTCCGCGCTCAGCCGCGCGGCGCTGACGGCTGCCCTGGCATTCCTCGGCGGCCTGCGAGGCTGACCCTTTCCTGCTCGCTCCGGTTGACCCGGCAGGGGAGGGTGAAGCGCGGCGGGTCAGCGAGGAGACCAGGAGGACCAGGAGCAATCAGCCATGACCAAGCAGGTGTACGTCCGCGACAAGCCGCACCTCAACATCGGCACGATGGGGCACGTCGACCACGGGAAGACGACGCTCACGGCCGCCATCACCAAGGTCCTCGCGGGCCGGGGGATGGGCAGCTACGTCCCGTTCGGGCAGATCGACCGGGCGCCTGAGGAGGCCGCGCGGGGCATCACGATCAACATCGCGCACGTCGAGTACGAGACCGCCGCCCGGCACTACGCGCACGTCGACATGCCGGGCCATGCCGACTACGTGAAGAACATGATCACCGGCGCGGCCCAGGTCGACGGGGCGATCCTCGTGGTGTCGGCGGTCGACGGCGTGATGCCGCAGACACGGGAGCATGTCGTGCTGGCCCGGCAGGTGGGCGTCTCGCACATCGTCGTCGCGCTGAACAAGGCCGACGTAGCCGACCAGGAGATCAGCGAGCTGGTGGAGCTGGAAGTTCGCGAGCTGCTCGCTGCCTACGGGTACCCAGGAGACGAGGCCCCCGTGGTGCCCGTCTCCGGGCTGGCGGCGCTGGCGGGCGAGGCGCGCTGGGTGCGCTCGGTGGAAGACCTGCTCGACGCGATCGACCGGTACGTGCCCATGCCGGAGCGGTACGTCAGCGCTCCGTTCCTGATGGCCGTGGAGAACGTCCTCACGATCACCGGCCGGGGCACGGTGGTGACCGGGGCAATCGAGCGCGGCCAGGTGCGCGTCGGCGACGCGGTTGAGGCCGTCGGCCTCGGGCAGCAGCTGGCGTCGGTCGTGACCAGCATCGAGACGTTCGGCAAGACGATGGACTCGGCCCAGGCGGGCGACAACGCGGCGCTGCTGCTGCGCGGGGTCAGGCACGTTCAGGTGCGGCGCGGGCAGGTCCTCGCCGCGCCGGGCAGCCTGGCCCAGCACCGGCGGTTCGCCGCCACGGTCTACCTGCTGCCCGGGGCCGAGGGCGGCCGGGGCACCCCGGTGCGCTCGGGGTACTGCCCGCAGTTCTACGTCCGCACCACGGGCGTGTCCGGCGTGCTCGACCTGGGCGCGGTGGAGCTCGCCCGGCCGGGCGAGACGGCGGAGGTCACGGTCTCGCTGGGCAAGCCGGTGGCGCTCGACGCCGGCCAGACCTTCGCGATCCGCGAGGGCGGCAAGACCGTGGGCGCGGGCACGGTGACCGCTGTCCTTGACTAGCCGGGCCGATGGCGGCGGGACCTGGAGGCCCCAGGTCCCACCGCCATCGCCGGCCTGGTCACACCGAGTCGGCGGCGTCGATCCGTGGCGCCTTGGCCTCCGCCTCCATCGCCTCAGCGGCCTGTGCCCGCGGCTCCCCGGCCTGCGCCGCCATGGCCTGTCCCGCGCTGGCTTGCGCGGCCGCCTGCGCGGCCTTGGCCTGGCGACGGCGGCGGTGCAAGATCGGCTCGGTGTAGCCGCTCGGCTGGGCGGCACCCTCGAAGATCAGGTCACTGGCGGCCGCGAACGCGACACTGGCGTCGTAGTCCGGAGCCATCGGCTGGTAGCCGGGATCGGCCTCGTTCTGCTTGTCCACCACGATCGCCTGCCGTCGCAGGGCGTCAAGCACCTGGTCGCGGTCGATGATGCCATGCCGCAGCCAGTTGGCCAGCAGCTGGCTGGAGATGCGCAGCGTCGCCCGGTCCTCCATGAGCGCGACGTCATTGATGTCAGGCACCTTGGAGCAGCCGATGCCCTGGTCGATCCAGCGGACCACATAGCCGAGGATCGACTGTGCGTTGTTGTCGACCTCCGCCTGCCGGTCCTGGCTGGTCCAGCCGGCGGGGTCGCCCAGCGGGATGCGGAGCATGTCGTCGGCCGGCGTGACCCGGCTGGCCAGCTCCCGCTGCCGGGCGGGGACGTCAACCTTGTGGTAGTGCAGCGCGTGCAGCGTCGCCGCCGTCGGAGAGGGGACCCAGGCGGTGGTCGCGCCCGCCCGCGGGTGGGCGATCTTCTGCTCGAGCATGGCGGCCATCTCCTCGGGCATCGTCCACATGCCCTTGCCGATCTGCGCGCGGCCGGCCAGGCCATGGGCCAGGCCAGCGTCGACGTTGGCGTCCTCGTAAGCTCCGATCCAGGGCTGCGTCTTCATGGCGGCCTTGCGGACCAGTGGCCCCGCCTCCATGGAGGTGTGGATCTCATCACCGGACCGGTCAAGGAAGCCGGTGTTGATGAAGACAAGCCGGCCCGCGGCCGCGTGGATGCAGGCCGCCAGGTTAAGTGAGGTGCGCCGCTCCTCGTCCATGAGGCCGAGCTTGAGGGTGTTAGGCGCGAGGCCAAGGAGTTCTTCCACCCGCTGGAACAGCGTCACGGTGAACGCGACCTCATCGGGGCCGTGCTGCTTGGGCTTGACGATGTAGACGGAGCCTTCCCGGCTGGCCAGCAGCCCGCTGCCGCCCGGCAGGCCAGGCAGCGCGGCGACCGTGGTGACGATCGCGTCCAGGATGCCCTCGAAGACCTCCGCGCCGTCAGCGTCCACGATGGCGTCGGTGGTCATGAGGTGCCCGACGTTGCGCACCAGCAGCAGCGACCGGCCGGGCAGGGTGAACGCCTCGCCGCCTGGGCCGGTGTAGGCCCGGTCGCGCTCCAGCCGCCGGGTGAACGACGTGCCGCCCTTGGCCACCGGCGCGGTCAGCTCGCCGGTGGACAGGCCCAGCCAGTTGCGGTACGCGGCGACCTTATCCTCCGCGTCGACCGCGGCGACGGAGTCCTCGAAGTCGATGATCGTCGTGATGGCCGCCTCGACCAGGACGTCCTGGACACCCGCCGGGTCGGCGGACCCGATGGACCCCGCGCGGTCGATGAGGATCTCCAGGTGCAGGCCGTGGTGGAGCAGCAAGATGCCCGACGGCGCGCCGGGATACCCGGCGTAGCCCCCGAAGGCCGTCTCGTCGGCCAGGCTCGCATGACCGGTGGCGGTCAGGGCGGAAAGCTGCCCGCGGCTGACGACATAGCCGGTCACGTCGTGGTGCGAGGCCCCGGCCAGGGGCGCCACCTCGTCGAGGAAGTCGCGGACGCTGGCGATGACCTTCTGGCCGCGCACCGGGTTGTACTTCCCCTGCCGGGTGGCCCCGTCGTCTTCTCCAATGGCGTCGGTTCCGTACAGGGCGTCATACAGCGACCCCCAGCGCGCGTTGGCCGCGTTGAGCGCGAACCTCGCGTTGCTGACCGGGACCACGAGCTGGGGCCCGGCCAGCGACGCGATCTCCTCATCAACGTGCTCGGTGCTGATGCTGAACGGGCCAGGATCGGGCGTGAGGTACCCGATGCCGGTAAGGAAGTCCCTGTACTCGGCGAGGTCGTCGCTGGCCGCGGGCTGCCGGGCGTGAGCACGGTGCCAGGAGTCGATGGCGGCCTGCAGCTCATCGCGGCGCGCCAGCAGCGCGCGGTTGCTTGGGGTCAGGTCGGCGATGATCGCGGCGACGCCAGCCCAGAAGCCCGCCGGGTCGATCCCGGCGGCAGGCAGGGCCTCCTGGTGCAGGAAGTCATGCAGGCAGGTGGCGACCTGCAGGCCGGCGACGGTGGTCCGGTCAGTCACGACGAACTCCTCGGGTCCTGAAATTTCGTATTGCGGAATTTTCATGTCGTATGATGAAATCACCTAGGACGATAGGTGCCAGGACGGGACCACGTCAAGTTTCGGCGCGTCCCCGGGGAGGCGCCTGTCGCGTCAGGAGGGACAGCGATGACCGAGGCCGCTGGCGGCGTGCAGTCGCTGCACCGGGCGCTTGACGTGCTTGAGGCCTTCGCCACCGCGGGCGGGACCGCGAGCCTGAGCGACGTCGCGAGTGCCTGCGGCCTGCCGGTGCCGACCGTGCACCGGCTCGCCGCCACCCTGGCGGACCGGGGGTACCTTCGGCGGCTGCCCGACCGCCGGTACTGCCTCGGCTCGCGGCTCGTGCCACTCGGCACCCAGGCGCACGCGCTGCTTGGCGACCGCGCGCTGCCGGTCCTGCGCCAGCTCGCCGAGATCACCGGGGAGTCAGCCAACCTCGCGGTGCTGTCCTCCGGCCGGGCCGAGTACGTCTCCCGCGCCCTCGGCCGCCACACCATGCGCATCTTCACCGAGGTGGGCAACCGGGTCTCGCTGCACTGCACCGGTGTCGGCAAGGCGATCCTGGCGGCCCTGCCACCGCCACGCGCCAGCGAGCTCATCGCGGCGGCCCCGCTGACCGCCCACACCCCGGCCACCATCACCGACCCCGAGGCCCTGGCCGCGGAGATCGCGCTGATCAGGCGGCGAGGGTACGCCCTCGACGAGGGAGAGATGGAGATCGGCGTCCGCTGCGTCGCCATCGGGATGCCCGGCGCCATGCCGATGGCCTTGTCGGTCTCTGGGCCGGCCGCGCGCATGACCGACGAGCTCGTTGGCGTCGCGGTCAGCGCACTGCGCGCCGCGAGCGCCGACCTGGCCAGCCAGATCGTCGGATAACACGATTCTCATCTGAGGAAATAGTCTATCCAGCTCCGGAGAGTCCTATTGACCACGGGCCTGGGGGAGTGGCAGCCTTACCGGTAAAAGTGAGTGCTCGCCTGCCGGGATCCCGGTGTGCTCGATAGTCCAGCTTCCGCGGAGGGGATCAGCATGGGACGCGTTCAGGGCAAGGTCGCCTTCATCACCGGGGCCGCGCGCGGCCAGGGCCGCAGCCACGCCATCCGGCTGGCCGAGGAGGGCGCGGACATCATCGCGGTCGACATCTGCCGCGACTTCGAGACCGTGAACTACCCCATGGCGACCTCGGATGACCTGAAGGAGACCGCCGCGGCCATCGAGAAGCTTGACCGCCGAGTGGTCGCCGTCGAGGCCGACGTCAGGGACCGGGGCGCGCTGAAGGACGTCCTCGAGCGCGGCGTCTCCGAGCTTGGCCAGGTCAACGTGGTCGTCGCGCAGGCCGGGATCGCTGGCATGAAGGGCAATCCGCCGCTGCAAGCCTGGACCGACTCCGTCGACACGATCCTGCTGGGAACGATCAACGCGATCCACGCGGCGCTGCCGTTCCTGCCCGACGGGTCGTCCATCATCGCGACCGG
>Ga0335072_10001473_pt1 | contig 38293 bp, 37 predicted proteins | sample Lox_Sample_21_FD_206725 | JGI IMG/M metagenome (GOLD analysis project Ga0335072, IMG submission 206725) | Soil microbial communities from Loxahatchee National Wildlife Refuge, Florida, United States - Lox_Sample_2.1 | ecosystem: Environmental > Terrestrial > Soil > Wetlands | place: USA... | reverse complement strand
GAACGCCAAAATTCCCCAGGCTGCCAGGGAACCTAGTTCTACGCCCAAGCCAAACACATTTTGCCGGTACACCATCGCTCGCTGTATCCCGCTGACGAGGTAAGTCGCCGGCAGGAACAAGCCAACGCGCTGAACTACCCGCGGCAGCATCGCCAACGGCAGCGTTGCTCCCGACAGGAACAGAAGGGCGAGCCACAACAATTGGTTGATAATTTGGGTTTCCTGCACGGTGTTCGTCACGCTGGCCACAATCAGCCCCAACGCGCCGAAGGAAGCAATACCAAAAAGAACGAGCGCAAACACGCTGACGAGGTCGCCAAACTGGCTAACGTGGTACACCAATCGGGCTAGAACGAGTTCCAAAATTACCGTGGGCAGAATCAGCGCGACGTTGGCCACGATGCTCGAGGCGATCATGTTTGTCGCGGGAATGGGTGCCAGCCGGAATCTCCGAAGAATTCCTTGTTCTCTCCAGGTGACCAGCTGGATGCTGAGCCCCCAGAAAGTGCCCATCACCGTGAGCGACAGCACCGGTCCCATCAAGTAAGTGACCTTTTCGGGTTCGCCTTTGGCAAACACGCTGCCGTACAGGAAGAAAAAGCCCAAGGGCATGAACAGGCTAAAGAACAAAAACGCCTTGTTCCGCAGAGTGATGCGGATGCGCATTTTGGCGAGAGTCAAAATTGTTCTCAATCCCGCAGTCTCCTTCCCGTCAGCTCGATAAACACATCTTCCAGCGAGGGCGTGGCAATCTCCAGGCTGACCAATTCGTTGTTTTCCGCTTCCAGATGCTTCACCAGGGCGACAATCGCCGGAGCGGTACGCTGGCAGTGCAGCACGTACGCACCATCCAACTCCCTGGCATCCTCTACTCCATCCAGATTCTTCAGCGTTCCATTGCTCGCGGGTTTGCTCAGCCGCACTTCCACCCGCGTCGTGTTGGCCGAAGACTGCTTCAATTCGCGAGGCGTGCCAGAAGCGATCACTTTGCCGTGATCCACAATGGCCACACGGTCGCACAGCCGCTCGGCTTCCTCAATATAATGAGTTGTCAGTACGATGGTCTTCTTCTCGGCCTTTAGTTCCTCGATGATGGTATAGATTTCGCGGCGCACTTGCGGGTCCAGGCCCGCCGTTGGCTCGTCCAGGAAAAGGACGCGCGGATCATTCACGAGAGCCATGGCCAGCGCCAGCCGCTGCTTTTGCCCCCCGGACAGTTGGTTGTAGAAGCTATTGCGCTTTTCTTCCAGCCCAAAGCGCTTCAGCAGGTCATCCGGATTCCGCGTCTTCTTATAGAAGCCGGCGAACATGCGAATGGCTTCGCCAACCCGCAATTTATCGGGCAGGGAAGTCGCCTGCAAGGTAGCGCCGATAACGCTTTTCAATTCATTCGGGTTCTTTTGTGGATCCAGGCCACAAACCGACACCCGCCCGCCATCTGGTACACGCAAGCCTTCGATGACTTCAATGGTGCTGGTCTTTCCCGCTCCGTTGGGACCCAGCAGCCCAAAAACCTCGCCCTCCTCGACGGAAAAGCTCACGCCGCGCACCGCGTGCACGTCTTCGTAGCGTTTTTCCAGGTTTTCCACCAGCAGAATCGGATTGGGCATGGTTGATAAGCTTCTATGGTAACTCAAGCCGCCGAATCTCTCGAACTTCCCCGCCTTCTTCCCTTACTACGGCGCGCGGCTTCTTTCTGTATCACCCCGCTTTTTGCGGTGCGGCGGCCCGGCGTCCAAAGATACTTCTTCAAATTGACGCGAAACTCCACGATCTCCACGCCTTCGCTCTGCAGCATTTTTCTTTGTAGGGAGCCGTACGGTTCCGGGATGAGCAATTTGCCATGGTCGCCGACCACGCGGTGCCACGGGATGCCTTTTCCAGAGGGCGTCGCCGCCATTGCTCTCCCCGCGGTTCTCGCCCCACCGCGCAAGCGCAAAGTCTTAGCTAACGCCCCATAGGTAGTAACCCGGCCACGCGGGATTTGTTTCACCAGCCGATACACGGGATCCCAGGACATCCGTTGCCTCCTTTGGTCGAATGGCAACCATCCTAGCAAATCCGTGGTGCTCCTTTTTTCGATTTCGCGCTCATCGGGACGGCACGCGATAAACCGAGGCGCACGAAGGCGGTGGCGGGAAATTGGCGCGGTTCCGAAACCGAGATTCTTTTCCAGTGCACGTGTTTTATACCGTAGAGGCAGGAAATCCGGTGGCACCGGGACTACGAGCTCCGTAAGGAAGGCTAGTAGCAGGAGCCGGGCGTGGCAGTAGAAAATCCAATTCGTCGCAGCGAAAAAATGAAGTCAAAAACGTTGACTGATACGTGCCCGCCCGGCTTGACCTTTGTAGTGGAACGACCGTACACTACGACCAGGGAGCAGTACTGCGACGCCGCCCGTCGAGTCTGCTGGGGAAAGTTAATGGCCTTTATTCGCCGTAAGGGCAATTCGTATTATCTGGTGCACAACGTGCGCCGCGGCGGAAAAGTCTGCCAATTGCATCTCGCCCGCCTGGGAGAACGCGCTCGTATCACCGACGCGGTGGTTCGTGAAGTCACCAAAAAACACCCCTTCGTCGAACTGAACTGGCGCTCGCTCCGCGAACAGCTCAATAACCAAATCGATCTGGCCGATCCACAGTCCCCGGCCGTCCAAAAGTTGGTCCAGTCCCTCCGTAACCTCAACCTTGATCTTGCGGACCTGTTTCCACCGGTCCTGCGACTTTCCGAATCGCCTGCAGTGGCACAGGAGCTTCTTGTGCAGCTGCGTCTGCTCCATTCCACGATCCAGGTAAAGCTCGATCAGTTCAGGCTACGGCACGATCTCAAGCGCATCACACGGGGCGGCGGACGGTTGGGAAATGCGCATCCCGCATTGCGGGAGCGCTAGGAGGCGGTCATGGCCACAGGCGGTCTGTCTTTAAATCCAAATATCCGCAGCGCGGAAACCATCGAATTTCAGAAAGCGCTGCGCTCCAAGATCGTCGGTCAGGACGAAGGCGTGCAAGCGCTCGTGGAACTGTTCCAGGTGTTCACCGCCGGCCTCAACTCGCCCGGTCGCCCCGTGGGCAATTTGCTGTTCCTCGGGCCTACCGGCTCCGGCAAAACCCGCTTGGTCGAAGCCGCGGCGGAAATCCTGTTCGGAAGCTCCCGCGCGGTCATCAAGATTGACTGCGCGGAATTCCAGCACTCTCATGAAATTGCCAAGCTGATCGGTTCGCCCCCGGGCTACCTTGGTCACCGGGAAACTCATCCTTTGATTACCCAGGAAGCGCTGGCGGCCAATCATCGCGAGGATCTCAAGCTCAGCTTCTTGCTCTTCGACGAAATCGAGAAAGCCAGCGACGCCCTCTGGCAGTTGTTGCTCGGCATGTTGGACAAGGCGACCCTCACCCTGGGCGACAACCGGCGCGTCGACCTGTCTCAAACTGTGATTTTCATGACCTCCAACCTGGGCGGCACGGACATCACCGAGCTGTTTACCGGTGGCTTTGGCTTCATCAAACCGCAGGACAAGCCGCAGACCGACATTAACCAGAAGGTGGAGCGCACCGCCGTCGAAGCGGCTCGTCGCAAATTCTCACCCGAATTCATCAACCGGATCGATAAGGTCGTGGTGTTCCACCCCTTGGATCGCGACCAACTCCAGTCGGTGCTGGACATCGAGCTCGGCATGGTGCAAAAACGCGTGCTGGACACCGCCACCGGCAAGTTCCTCTTCCGGGTTACCGATGCCGGCCGCGATTTCCTGCTTCAGGAAGGCACCGACCAGCGTTACGGTGCGCGGCACCTTAAACGGGCCATCGAGCGATTCCTGGTCTACCCTCTGGCGAACCTGCTGGCCACGCAACAAGTCCGCATGGGCGACCTCGTGCGTGTCGATTGGGATGGGGTGCACAAGGAACTAACCTTCGTTCGTGAGCGCGAGGGCGCGCTTGTGACTCCGGAAGACTCCGGCCAGGAGGTCAACGCGGCGACGCCGGGTGTTGGCGGCTTGGCGCAGGATGCCCCGGTCGAAGCCGTGTCTGAATCGGCTCCGCCGTCCGCTCTGCCGGCCGTGGCGCCCGCCTCCAGCAGTCAACCATTGCAAGGGCGGAAGAAGCCCGAGCCGCAGTAGAATCGGCGCAATTCGGCGTCGTCGTTGCGCCGCGTATGCGTGAGTAAATAAGGCCCGGACTGCTGTTTCCTTTTTGGAAAACCCCCGGTTTATCGTTCAGACAACCCATCCGTCACCGCGTGTGGAGCGACCGTATATTTTTTTCACGGAGTGCTCGCCTCTTTTTGTCAGTGCTCCTGACACAATGTGTTTTTTCGCTCTCATTTTGGGGCATCTGGGAAACATCGTCTCAACCGGTGAGACAGTTTCCATAGCTGCAATAGTTCTATGTCGTTGAACACATGGCCTTTTCCTGATTCACTCCTTCTTACCCGAATTGGCACTGCTCATGCTCTTTGCCTCCCTGCTTCGTCGTTGAGACGTTGCAGCAGGCCTGGCCCATCACGTTTGCTGTGAATTAAAGAAAAGGGTCGGCCTTGCCGAGGTAAGTGTTATGAGAGCAGCCGTCCGACATCAACTGGATCCCACCATCCGCAGCAACGACACGCGCGATTTCCATCAGTCCCTGCGCGCTAAAATCGTCGGCCAGGAAGAGGGCGTGCAAGCGTTGGTGGATCTGTATCAGGTGTTCTGCGCTGGGCTGAATTCGCCCGGCCGACCGGTAGGCAACCTGCTCTTCCTCGGCCCCACAGGCTCCGGTAAGACGCGCATCGTGGAAGCTGCGGCGGAAATTCTCTTTGGCGATCCCCGCCTAGTGATCAAGGTCGATTGCGCGGAATTCCAGCACTCCCACGAAATTGCCAAGTTGATTGGTTCACCTCCGGGCTACCTGGGCCACCGAGAAACTCATCCTTTAATTACCCAAGAAGCTCTGGCCGCTTCCCACACCGACAAACTCAAGCTTTCGTTTTTGCTCTTCGACGAGATCGAAAAGGCCAGCGACGCCCTGTGGCAGTTGCTGCTCGGCATGCTCGACAAAGCCACCCTGACCCTTGGCGATAACCGCCGCGTCGACCTGTCGCAGACGGTCATTTTCATGACCTCCAACCTCGGTGGCGGCGAAATCACCGAGTTGATGGCGGGCGGCTACGGCTTCATCAAGTCCGATGACAAGCCCAAGAATGATCTGGACCAGAAAGTGGAACGCACCGCCGTGGAAGCGGCGCGCCGCAAGTTCTCTCCCGAGTTTATGAACCGCCTGGATAAGGTGGTGGTGTTCCACCCGCTGCAGCGCACGCAGTTGGAACAGGTTCTCGATATCGAGCTTTCCATGGTGCAGCAGCGGGTCCTCGAGACCGCCAAGGGACAATTCCTGTTCCGCGTTACGGAATCGGGCCGCGATTTCCTGCTGCAAGAGGGCACCGACCAGCGCTACGGGGCACGCCACCTGAAGCGCGCCATCGAACGCCACGTCGTTTATCCCATGGCCAATCTGCTGGCCACCGACCAGGTTCACTGTGGCGATCTCATCTGCATCGATTGGGAAAACGCCGCCGACAAGCTTTCTTTTGTCCGCGAAGGCGAGAATCTGGCCATGCCCGTGCGTCGCGCAGAGCCCGCCGTTGCTGCTCGCACCACCCAAGCTCGCGGTGGCCGCCCTGTGGAAGCTCCGGGACTTCCCGTTACGCCGGAGCCGGCTCCCCGTTTCGCGCGTTAAGTTTCTTTTGCTCCTCCTCTCGATGGCCCGGACTGAGGATCGCCCGGGCCTTTTCTTTTTTCGCGCCTGTGTAGTTTTCGTCGTTGTAGCAGCGGCTTTATGCGGTTGACGTGGCACAGGCACTCCTGCCTGTGCGGAGAGTGTGGCAGTTAGCCTAGGAGCAAGCACAGCCAAGAGTGGCTCTGCCACAGGAGCTTTTCCGCAACCTGTGAAGCGGTGCCCTGACGACCAAAGAGCTTGGGAAAAACTCCGGAACCGAGAGCTAGCGTATAATCGAAACCTGCTTTGGTTTTTGCATCTGTTCCTACCTTCAGGGGGGCTTTTGTTCCGCAGGCTTCATTTCCGTAGTGCGCTCGTTGCCAGTTTCGTTCTTCTTTTTGCCGCCGCCGTTCTGGCGGACCGTACCAACTTGAAGCCCGGAATCAACGCCTTTACGCCACAGCAGGATATTGAGATTGGCCGCAAAGCCGCCCAGGAAGTCGAACAGAAGATGCCCATGTGCAATGACCCGAAGGTCGATGCCTATCTCACCAAAATCGGCCAGCGCTTGATTGCGCATCTCAACACGCGGGGCATCGACTATCCCTGGGAGTTTCATTGTGTGAACGACAAAGCCATCAACGCTTTTGCGCTTCCGGGCGGGTTTGTGTTCATCAATCGCGGCGCGATTGAGGCGGCCGACAACGAGGCGCAACTGGCGGGAGTCATGGCCCACGAGCTGTCTCACGTGGCACTGCGCCACGGTACCAATCAGGTCACCAAGGGACAATATGCAGAGCTGGGCATCGGAATCATGGGCGCCGCCGGTAGCATCTTTGGGAGCGCAGCCGGCGCGGCGGTTGCCGGGGCAGGGAACTTGACCTTCGGCAGCGTCTTGCTGCACAACTCGCGCGGCGCGGAAACGCAAGCCGACGTAATGGGCACGCAGGTGCTGTACGATTCCGGCTACGACCCGCGCGCGATGGCCGCGTTCTTCGAGAACCTGAATGCCTCGACCGAGGGCGGCAAAGCCCCCCCGGAATTTTTTTCCGACCATCCCAATCCCGACCACCGTATCGAGCGTGTCGAAGCCGAAATTCGCAAAATGGGTGGTGCTCCTCCCGATGCGGAGAAAGATTCGCCGGAGTTCGAAGCGATCAAGCGCGAAGTGATGGCCCTGCCTCCGCCTCCCAAGACCAAACCCGCTCCGGCCCGCGGTTCCAACTCGGGTGCTGCCGGAGCGCCCGTCATTCCCAAGCCCGAGGATCCTTCGGTCAATCTCACGCTGCTGCAATACGGCAAAGTGTCTCTCTCGTATCCTGCCAATTGGAAGAACTACAGCAAGAAGAACACCTTGGTGCTGCTGCCGCACGGCGGTGTCGTGGATGCTGGCAATGGCCAAGGAGCACTGGCGTGGGGCGTGATTGGCGGCTTGGAGCAGGTGCACAAGAAGGCTTCGGCCAGTGATGCGCTTCAGGAAGCGACGCACAAGATTATTACTGCGCTTCTGAAGGAAAACGAGGGCATGGAAATCACTCAACAGCCCGCGGGTACCAACGTCGGTGGTTTGCCTGCACTTTCCACCTATTTTGGTAACGACTCGCCCGCCGGTGGCCGCGAAAAAGATTGGCTGATCACCGTGCTCGCGCCCCAGGGGCTCTACTATTACATCTGCGTTGCGCCAGAGGCGGATTATGCCCGCTTCCAGCCAGCCTTCCAACTGATCGTCGACAGCATGCACTTCCAAAAGTGACTTAGCCTGCATTTCTCAGCAGTTGCTTGGATAATTCGTAGTAATCGCAGAGCCTGTCATCCTGAGCGTAGCGAAGGAGCTCACCGTACAGTTTTGCGCGATGCCCGCAACAGGCACAATGTGGATGTTGGTTTTCGACGTCTTCTTTTCCTCGTAGCGGCGCGGGACTCCTGCGCCCCATGTCCGCACGCAGCCGGCACGAGAAAGACGTGACACCGAGCGAAGCGAGGAATCGGCTTCCGCCGACTCGCACGAACAAGCTAGATCGAAGAACCCACCATGGGGCGCTTTCCTTGTTCCCTGTAAATTTCCTCGGCGCGCTTCAATGCTTCGGTGATGTTCTCGCAGATGTTTTCCGCGCCTACGTGTCGATCGAATCCTGCTTCCTGCATCAACGCCGCGGGCTGCGACCGAGCCCCGCAAATCAGCATAGCCCGGCCGCTCTTATGAAGTTGGTCGGCAAGCTCTTCCAGTGCGGCGATTCCCGTGGCATCGATCGCGGTCATATTGCGTAAACGCACAATCACAATGGGCGGCAGTTCGGTTAGATTTTCCGTCACCGCCGCGATCTTGTCGGTCACGCCAAACAGAAATGGACCATGGATGCGGTAAACGGCGGCGTACTCCGGAATATCTTTGTCCTGCAAAATGTGTACGCGCCCATCTTCGATGTAGTCGTCGGTGACCCGCGATACCGTAGTAGTTTGTGAAATTTTCCGGATGAACGTGAATGCCGCAAGAATCATGCCCACTTCCACGGCCAGCGTCAGGTCCGCAAATACCGTCAAACTCAGCGTCAGGATCCACACCGCGATGTCCGCTTTCGTCAGCCGCAAAATCTCGGGAATTTCCGCCCAATCCCCCATGTTGTAAGCGACCATAAACAAAATGCCCGCCAAGGCCGCCAACGGCAGATTCTTCACCAGCGGTGCGGCAAACAGGATCACCGCCAGCAGCGTGAGCGCATGAATCATTCCCGCTACCGGTGTTTTTGCCCCGGAGCGCACATTCGTGGCCGTTCTCGCAATGGCTCCGGTCGCCGGCAATCCGCCAAACAACGGCGAAAAAATGTTGGCGACGCCCTGACCCACCAACTCCATATTGGGGTTGTGCTTGTCGTGGCTCATGCGATCAGACACCACCGCGGAAAACAGCGACTCAATCGCTCCCAACATCGCCACGGTCACCGCGGGCGACAGCAGATGCAGCAGCAGAATTGGTTGCAAGTGGGGCACGGCAATATGGGGCAAGCCGCTGGGAATGCCGCCAAATCGCGTGCCAATCGTTTCCACCGGCAGGTGCAAGAAGCTAACCAATGCGATCGATCCGAAGCACACCACAATGGCGCCAGGAACCTTTTTAAAGAAACGCATGCAGATAATCATGACCGCGAGCGAGGCAATTCCCGTTGCGGTCGCGGCCCAATTCAACGTATGAAAATTCTCGGCGATCGCGCCCATGCGATGGAAAAAATCGCCGGGCACATGCTCCATGCGCAAACCGAAAAAGTCTCGAATCTGTGTGCTGGCAATCAGAATCGCGATGCCATTCGTAAACCCCACGACCACTGGACGGGGGAAGTAGCGGACCATGGTCCCGAGCCCGGTCAATCCCAATACCACCAGCAGCACACCCGCCAGCATCGTGCAAGTGAATAGTCCGTCGATTCCGTATCTTGCGATGATCCCCAGTACGACCACCACGAACGCCCCGGTCGGCCCGCCAATCTGGGTCTTCGAGCCGCCCAGGGCGGAGATGAGGAATCCGGTCACAATCGCGCAGTAAATCCCCGCTTGCGGCGCTACGCCTGATGCAATCGCAAAAGCCATCGCTAAAGGCAGCGCCACCAGTCCCACGGTCACGCCGGCGATCAAATCGGAGAGGAACTTGTCGTAGCTGTAGTCGCGTAGCAGAAGCACCGATTTCGGCGTCCACGCCTCAAGCGAAAAGCTCATTTTGCGTAATTACCTGCTTCCGTCCAGATGATCTATTTTAGCAGGTGGGTACCGCGGGAGTGGCGACCTTATGTTCCTTGGTGTTTAGTTCGTCGACTTTTTCCTCGACGGGTTTCCAGCGCAGAATCGGTTTGCGCGCGGCTTGCACTTCGTCGAGCCGCCGGATGCGCGTAGTGTGCGGCGCGTTCTTCACGAATTCCGGATCGCTGTCCACTTCTTCCGCGATCGATTTCATCGCATCGATAAAATAGTCGCACTCTTCTTTGCTTTCGGATTCGGTCGGCTCGATCATCAACGCCCCAGGCACGATCAGCGGAAATGCCGTGGTGTACGGATGGAAACCATAATCGATCAGGCGTTTGGCGATGTCCATGGTGTTTACCCCACGCCTTTTCTGGATGGCATCGCTGAACACCACTTCATGCATCGACGGCCGCGTATACGGCAGATCGTACACACCTTCGAGATGCTTCCGAATATAGTTCGCGTTGAGCACCGCGTCTTCGGTGGCCTGGCGCACTCCCGGCCCGTACGCCAGAATGTACGCTAACGCGCGCACCAGCACCCCGAAGTTTCCGCCGAAAGCTCGCACGCGTCCGATGCTGTCCTTGCGCTGGCTATCCAGTGCCAGCCGCCCACCTTCTTTTTCCACCAAAATCGGCACCGGCAAGAATGGCTCCAGAATCTTTTTCATGGCCACGGGGCCCGCACCCGGACCGCCTCCGCCATGCGGCGTCGAAAACGTTTTATGCAGGTTCAGGTGCATCACATCGACACCCATATCGCCGGGCCGCGTCACACCCGCCAGCGCGTTCATGTTCGCGCCGTCCATGTACAGCAGCGAGCCGTTCGCGTGCAAAATTTCAGCGATCTGCGGAATCTGCTGCTCGAAAATGCCCAAGGTGGACGGATTCGTCAGCATCAGCGCGGCCACGCCAGGATTTACCTGCTCGCGCAAGTGCGCCATATCCACCTGGCCATTTGCGTCGGACTTGATATTTTCCACTTCGTAGCCGGCGATCACCGCGGTGGCTGGATTGGTTCCGTGCGCGGAATCGGGGATAAGCACCTTCTGGCGCGGATTGCCTTGCTTCTGCAGATAAGCCCGGATGAGTAAAAGGCCCGTCAACTCGCCTTGCGCGCCGGCCGCCGGTTGCAAGGTAATCGCGTCCATGCCGGTGATTTCGAGCAGGCATTTTTCCAACAGCGAAAGAATTTTCAGACAGCCCTGCGACAGTTCCTGGGGCTGGTACGGATGTTCCGTGGCAATGCCCGCCAACCGCGCGACATATTCATTCACGCGCGGATTGTATTTCATGGTGCAGGAGCCCAGAGGATACATCCCGAGATCGATGGCGTAATTCCAGGTCGACAGGCGCGTGAAGTGCCGGATTACCTCAATCTCGCTGACCTCCGGAAACCCCTCAACGCCGTTAGCGCGGTAGGCCGCTCCCAGCGCCTTGCCGGGGTCCACTTGCGGCACATCCAACGGCGGCAATTCAAAGGCGCGCTTTCCTGCCGAGGACTTTTCAAAAATTAAGCCCTCGTTCTGATTTACATGTCGCGAAGCTTTCTTGATCCTGTCTTTCATCCTCAACCTTATTCTTGACCTGGGTCTCCCGGAATCTGTGCGGCTCTCTTCCGGCAGACCAGCGGCGTAAAACCGGTGCTACAGCGCAAATGCGAAATCACTAAAGCGGGGTTTCTAGAGCCGCTTTTACCGCACCTGCGAATCTTTCGATCTCTGCCCGAGAAGTCGTCTCCGTCACGCACACTAGCGCGTGCTTGCTCAACTCTGGATAGGCCATCCCGAGCACGTACGGGCCAACGATCCTTGCCTTCAGTAATTCGGCATTTACCATCTTCACCGAGCGTGGCAACTCCACCGCGAATTCGTTGAAAAATGGCGCAGCGAAACTCCGCCGCACTCCGGGAATCTTGACTAGTTCGCTCAAGGTAAATTGCGCCTTGGCCAGATTCTGCTCGGCCAGTTCGCGAATGCCATCTTTCCCAAGCAAGGTCAGATGCACGGTAGCGGCCAGGGCGCAGAGCGCCTGGTTCGTACAAATATTCGAAGTCGCCTTCTCTCGCCGAATGTGCTGTTCGCGCGTCGCCAGCGTCAGCACAAAACCGCGCTGCCCGCACTGGTCGGTGGTTTCTCCCGCCAAGCGCCCGGGCATCTGCCGGACAAATTTCTCGCGCGAGGCAATCACGCCCACGAACGGCCCACCGTAGCTCGGAGCGAGGCCGAAGCTCTGCCCCTCCATGGCCACAATGTCCGCCTCAGCGGGTGGCTTGACCAGTCCCAAAGACAATGCTTCGGGCACGGCTACGACCAAGAGCGCCCCGGCCGCATGGGCCGCCTCAGCCAGCGGCGCCAGGGTTTCAATCGCACCGAAAAAGTTTGGCGATTGTACGACTACGGAGCAGACATCGTCACGCAGCGCAGCTTTCAATCCGTTCAGGTCCAGCGTCCCGGTCGCGCCGAAGGCGATTTCCTCCACCGTTAGACCCGAATTTTTCGCGTAGGTCCGCAACACTTCGCGGTATTCCGGGTGCAGCGAACGAGCCACGAGCACGCGGCGGCGCCCAGTCAATCGCTCGGCCATCAGTACCGCTTCGGTCGTCGCGGTCGAACCGTCATACATGGAGGCGTTCGCGACTTCCTGGCCGGTCAGTTGGCACATCAGCGTTTGAAACTCAAAAATCGCCTGCAACGTTCCTTGGGCAATTTCCGCCTGATATGGCGTGTAGGATGTCAGGAATTCTCCGCGCTGCAGAATCGCGTCCGTCACCACCGAGCGCAAGTGGGAGTACACTCCCGCACCCAGAAAACTGCTGTAGCCGAAGGAGTTTTCCGCGCCGCGCTCGGAAAAGTACTGAATGATCTCCGTTTCAGACAGCGGCCCGGGCAGATTCAACGGCTTTTTCAGCCGATACGCTTCGGGAATGGACGAGAACAAGTCTTCAATCGATTTCGCGCCGATGGTCGCCAGCATCTCCTCGCGTTCGGCGGGACTCTTCGGAAGATAACGCATTTAGGCAGACGCTTCCTTTTTCTTTTCCTCAACGTACGCTTCGTAAGCGGCCGCGTCCATCAAGCCATTCAACTCGGCGGGATTCGCCAGCTTGATTTTCACCAGCCACCCCGCGCCGTGCGGGTCATTGTTGATGGTCTCTGGCTTGTTCTGCAGTTCGCCATTCGCGGAGACCACTTCGCCGCTGGCCGGAGCGTAAATTTCGCTCACTGCTTTTACCGATTCCACGGAACCAAACGTTTTGCCCGTGGTCAATTTGCTGCCCTGGGCCGGCAATTCCACAAACACCACATCTCCAAGTTCGTGCTGGGCATAATCAGTGATGCCAATGGTCGCGGCATCCCCCTTGGCCTCCACCCATTCGTGTTCTTTGGTGTAGCGATAGTTTGTCGGATACGCCATTGGAGCACCTCTTTCGTGGCTTACTTCGCCGTAGCTTTTCTCAGCCGCTTGTAAAAGGGAGTCGGCACCACTTGCGCCTGGCACTTTTGTGCACGAATCTCCACGTAAATCGGGGTGGCGATTTCCGCGAAGGCCGGTGGCACATAGGCAAGAGCAATATTCTTGCCGAGCGTCGGGGAAGGAGATCCGCTGGTCACCACCCCAATCGCCGTCCCATTTTCGTCCAAACAACGATAGCCGTCACGCGCAATTCCTCGATCCACCATTTCGATTCCCACCAGCGTTTTCTTTAATCCGGCGGCGCGGGCTTTTTCCAGCGCGCTGCGTCCCAGAAAATCGCCTTTGTCCATCTTGCAGTATCGCTCAAGGCCCGCTTCCCACACAGTAATCGCGTCACTGATCTCGTGCTCGTAGAGCGCCATTTTGGATTCCAACCGCAAGGTATTCCGCGCTCCCAACCCGCAAGGCACGATTCCAAATTCGTTCCCGGCCTCGATCACCGTATTCCAAACGCGTTCGCTCGTGGCTACGTCCGACGGTACGTAAATCTCGAATCCGTCTTCGCCGGTGTAGCCGGTGCGGGCAATCAAGGTGTTTTTCAGTCCGCATACGGTTCCGTGCGTGAACCAGTAATTTTTCACCGCGTCCAGATTGGCGTCGGTCAACTTTCGCAGCACCTCCACCGCTTTCGGGCCCTGAATCGCCAGTTGCGTGTAGCTGTCGCTCAGGTCATTCACCACGCAGTCAAAGTGGGTGGTATTGCTTTTCACCCAGTGCACGTCTTTCTCTCGTGTGCCCGCGTTGATCACCAGCAGGTAATCATCCTCGCCCAGTCGATGCACGATTACGTCATCGACGAAAGTCCCTTGCGGATACAGCATCGCCGAATATTGCGCCTGGCCGATGGCCAGTTTCGACGCGTCATTCATAGTAAGGTGCTGCACCGCTTTCAACGCGCCGCCGGCCTGTTTTGCTCCGTGAATCCGAATGTCTCCCATGTGGCTCACGTCAAACATGCCGACGCTGTTCCGAACTGTTTTGTGTTCCGCCACCAATCCGCCGCTCGACGGATACTCCACCGGCATATCCCAACCACCAAAATTCACCATTTTGGCGCCAAGACGACGGTGCAACGCGTTTAAAGGCGTCTTTCGAAGAGCTGAATTGATGGGAGAGTTTACGGATTCCATTCCGTGCGCTCGGGCAAATTTTGATACTAGCATGCGCTTCCGGCCAGCGTCAAAACTCGACCTTAGTTGATCTTGATCGGCCGGGAGCCCTTCTGGCGACCCTTTACGTGCCGACTTCGCCATGCGCTTCCTGCAGGCTACTTGCTGCTTACTGTTCGCTCAGGTAAAGTCTTTTTCCGGAGGCGCTATGGCTGCTAACCGCCAACAAGTGCTCTGTTCGCAGTGCGACAAAACCGAGGAATATTGTCGCTGCGAAAAGTATTGCACCATCTGCAAGGGCCAGAACAGCGTTCGCCTGTGCGTCGATGGTCTTTACTATTGTCCGGAGTGTCGCGAAGCGTGCGACGTCGCGCTAGCCAACCAAAACTAACCGTGGCCACTCTACCCCATCAGATTTCCCTCCGGATGGATCCCGATGAACGATTGGTTGCTGCCGTGGGTGGCGCCGCTCGCTATTTGGCCGATGCTGCCGGTTTAGGCAACGAGACCATTCTGCAATTTCAGGCTTCGGTAGTTTCCGCCTGCAAGCACTGTTTTCATTGTCACGTTTCCGCGGAGCCTTGCGGAATCATCCTTCGCCGGTCGCTGGATCGCCTGGAAGTGGAAGTGGCGCTGCCGGGAACCGAACCGCCGTCCACAGAGAAGCCATCCTGGGAAGGCATCGACGAGGTGCACTGCGAATCGCGCGATCAAGCGGCGATTCTGCGCCTTACCAAATTCGTTCCCGCAAATCCCCCCGCAGACTAAAAGGAAAAGGCGCCAACTCGTGGCCGGGTGCCGGGTGCGCTCTGCTCGAATTGTGAGCATGGGTCTTGGGTTTGCGTCTTGGCCGCACACTACATCTTGAACGCGAAGGTATTCCTCTTAATCAATGAGGTCATCTGATCGTCGCTCACCGTCAGCGCCACCGACACGCGGTCTCCCGAAGGTGACACATTGGCCTGATCCAACAACTGCGCCAGGTCCGGGTTGGTCTTGCTGGCTTCGTACTTCTGGTACAGCAACCCCGCCTGCATCAGTTGACTGAGCGTGTTCGCGTCCCCGGTCGATCCGCAAACGGCCTGGAACTTTGCATCTACCCCGCCGCTCGGATTCGCGGTGATGATCATCGCCTGCAGTCTCTGCACCAACGCTACGGCGTCCGGAAACTGTTGTACTTGCGGAGCGAGTTGGCTCATCGCCAGCCGCGTGTACGCCGGGTTCAGCACCGCCCAAACCACGCTGGAGCCGTTCACCTCGTTAATCAGGCTATACATCTGCTCGTTGCGCATCAGCCCGTCTTCCTTGCCCATGTGAATATCCAGCAGCTTTTCCAAAAGCGGCTTGTGGCCGAATACCGCCTGGGAAGGATTCAAAAAGAAGAAGTAAAGATCGTCCGCGCCGGCGCCCGACCCGAAGGCAAATAGCGTAAAGTTATCGATCTTCGTGAGCGAAAGATTCTGCTGCTTAAAATAGGCCTCGGTGGTCTCCGGGTTGTAATTTCCCATGGCGATGCCAATGGTCATTTCGCTCGAGGGAACGCCCGTGTTCACCCCTTTTTCATCAGTCATGGACTGCGACACCAGGCCCCACACCAGTTCGTCTACTTGACTATTGGGGTCTACTCCCGCCGACGCCAGAAACTTTTCGAATTGTTTGAAGCGGTCCGGCAATATCTGCTCGCGCAGGGCAGGGAACCACTTTTCGCCGCGCGCTGACTTCAGGTCCACATAGCCGACTTCCCCGGTGTTCTTAGGAAAAAGCGCCAGCGTGTCCGCACTGACTCCACCCGCCTTCGCCGGACCAGCCGCGAACGCTGCAAGTACGAACAGCGCACAGACCGCCAGAATTCTCTTCGAAACCATCCTGATCCTCATTGCTTGCTCCTTGTGCTCGGCTGGGGAACGAAACACTATTTTACGACAGCGTTCTGGCGCTAACCTAACCGGTTGCGCAGTTCGGCAACCTTGCCCCGCATCGTTTCGACGTAAGCCGCGTCTTTTAAGCCATCCAGATTGATTTCCACGTTGGCCAGGGCACCTTTTGCTGCCGCTATTGCCATTAGACGCGCCACCTGCAAATCTGATTTCATAGATGCGGCGGCAATCCCCTCCAGTTGTAACAACCGACCCTGGAGCTGCGCGGCCTTCTCCGCCACCTGCAGAGGCACTTCGGCCGCCCCCTTGGTCGCCGCCTGAATGGCACGCTCCCGCTGGGCGGTTTCTTCCGGATTGGCTTGGGGTAGTTTGAAAGCCACCATCACCGCATCGTAGGACGCGGCATCGCGGTCGATCGCGTCGGTTAACGCATCCGCTGTTCGGCGCAGCTCCTCCAGCATTTCCGAAAGCTTATCAACGTGCAGTATCTGCGACTTTTTCTTGCGCGAGAGGCCCGCCACCATTTGCCCTAGCGCTGCCGCTAACGCCCCTACGTATGCGGAAACACTTCCACCGCCCGGAGTGGCCGTCGGGGCGGCAACGGCTTCGAGGAACGGCCGCGCCACACTGGCGAACTTTCCTTCTTTTGCTGCGATGGGCGCCCCCGTCAGTACCGCTTGCAGCTTGTTTTCGAACACCTGCGACGGCGAGAAATTCTCTAGTTGCAGGAAGTAATCCGCCGCCATCTCCATTGCTTTTTTCGGTATCAGCCCTACAATCTCGCTGCCTACCGGCATCGCCCCGTACCGCTCTGCTTCGCGCTTCACCATGGCATACACGCGGTGCATCGGTGTTTGCTCAAAATCGGTTAAATTGATCGACACCTGCGCCAGGTTCCGCGCCTTCAGCTCCACGCCCATGGACTTCACGTAGCGCAACCCCCCGCTGGAAAAGCGAATGGCCCTGGCGATTTTGTTGGCGATGCTTACGTCGGAGGTGTTCAGATTCACGTTATAAGCGATGAGGAACTTCCGCGCCCCTACTACCGTGACCCCGGCCGTCGGGTGCAGTTTGGGTTCGCCCACATCGGGCTGCCGGTCGTGATTCTTCTTCAATTCTTCGCGCAGTCCCTCAAACTGCCCTTTGCGCACATTCTCCAGATTGACGCGGTCCGGGCGCGTCGCTGCGGCCTCATAAAAGAAAATCGGAATGCGGTACCTTTTCCAGATTTCGTTTCCCACGCGCCGCGCCAGCGCCACGCAATCTTCCAGGGTCACCCCTTCGATCGGGATGAAGGGCACAACGTCGGTCGCTCCCACGCGCGGGTGCGCTCCCTTGTGCATGGTCATGTCAATCAAATCGAGAGCTTTGCCGGCCCCCAGAATGGCCGCCTCGCCCACGGCATCCGGCTCGCCTGCCAGCGTAATCACCGACCGGTTGTGATCGCCGTCCGACTCCCGGTCCAGCACGTACACTCCGGGTACGCTGCTCATGGCATTCACAATGGCGTCGACTTTTGCCGGGTCGCGCCCTTCGGAAAAATTCGGTACACACTCGATCAATCGGTTCATGTTCGTCGTTTCCGTGTATTTACCTGGATTTGAATACTCGCCCAGAACTCTTTAGCTAACGCGACACCGGTTATCCCGCACCGCTCTGCTGGCTGTTCAATCCCGCACGTAGATAATCTCGCCCTTCTTCATGGTCATCCAGCAGCGCTGCATTCCAAAATAATAGGGAATTTCGCGGTAATCCTCCACCTCGAACACCGCTAAATCCGCTTGTTTGCCGGGTTCCAGCGAGCCCAAGTGTTTCTCGCGTTTCAGCGCATACGCGGCGTTGATGGTCGCGGCCACGATGGCTTCCGCGGGGGTCATGCGCAATTCCGAACAGGCCAAGGACAGAATCATGGGCATGCTTACCGTGGGGCTGGTTCCCGGATTGTAGTCGGTCGCCAACGCCACCACTGCCCCGGCCTCAATCAGTTTGCGCGCCGGCGCGTAGTCCTGCCATCCCAGGTAGAAATCACAGCCCGGAAGCAACGTCGCCACGGTTTTCGATTTTGCCAGTGCGCGAATGTCGGCGGCATTCACTTGTTCCAGATGGTCGCAGCTGGCAGCCCCCAGTGCAACGCCGAGTTGCGTGGCGCCCGTCCGGCTTAATTGCTCAGCGTGTAGACGCGGCGCGAGCCCGTGCTCCTGTGCTTCACTCAGTATTCGCTGTGCTTGTGCGCGGGTGAATGCCCCCCGGTCGCAAAACACGTCGCAAAATTCCGCCAATCCCTCGTTCACTATTTCCGGCAGCATCTGCTCGAGCAGTAGTGCGATGTAGCGTTCCGCACCATCCAGCTTGCCGCGAAACTCTGCCGGAACAACATGTGCCCCCAGGAACGTCGACACGATTTCCAGCGGCTGTTCACGTTGCAAGTCCTGGTGCAGCCGCAAAATCTTCAACTCGCTGGCGACATCCAGGCCATAGCCGCTCTTAGCTTCCACCGTCGTCGTGCCATGCGACGCAAATTCTTCCAGGGCTACTCGTGCGCGCGCCTTTAACGCCTCGGCCGTAGCGGCACGCAACTTCTTCACGGAATTGAGAATCCCGCCGCCCTTTCGCGCGATCTCCTCATAGCTCGCTCCCTGAATCTTCAGTTCGTACTCTTCGGCGCGGTTGGCCGCATGAACCAGGTGGGTATGCGAATCCACAAAACCGGGCAACACCGCGCGCCCGCCCACGTCCAGTTTCTCTGCTTGTCGCGCTTCTTTGTGAGCCTCGATCTGTGCGCGCGGGCCCACGGCCGCGATTCGTCCATCGCGCACCAGAACTGCGCCATCCGCAAGCACGCCAAGTTTGGAAAGGGAATCACCGCGCCGGGGAGCGCCTCCCCGCAGCGTCAGCAACTGCGAAGCGCCTGTAATGAGCAAATTTTCGGTCAAAGTTTTGCTGTTGCGTCTCCGCGAGCGCGAAACCTACGCGCCTACGCCTACTCCTTGATACGCCGGCACAAATACATCCCTCACAAAAGTCTCAAGAGAGGTTGCCGTGGTATTTTCCGGCGAGCGTGGCTCCATCGCTACCACAATTCCGTTGTTGATCCCTTCGAACATCTCGATGAAGTAGGCCGCGGTCTTCGGCGGTGTCCCCATCTGGGTCAACACTTGTTGCACTTGTTCGTACGGGAACTGTGCGTATCTCAGGTCCGCCCTGTTCAGCGCCTTCCCAATAATCCCGGTTACTTCGTTCATGGTCAGGTCGCGTTCACCGAGCAGTTCCTGCGTGGTCTTGCCGTTGAAATCCAAGTTCAATAAACGTTCCGCGGCATAAGCCCCGATATCCCGCGTGGCGATCATGGGAATCGGCAGGTCGCCTTTCAAGGCGCCACCGAACAATCCCATCATCTGGATCATGCCGATGGCCGCCAGGTGATTTTCGAAAAAGTACGCTGCCCGCAAATGTAGAACGTTCAGCTTTTCCACGCCGTTGAGTTTCAACTCCGAGCGGTGCAGTCCGCCGATCGGCCCGGTGCCGGCTGGCGCCTGGGCTCCGTAGCTGCTCAGGTTCACTGCGTAGTGCACTCCGGCATTTCGTACCGCGGCAGAAATGGCGTCGCTCTCGCGTTCCTGATCGGCTTGGTAGTCCTGCGACTGCAGTCCCGGCGGGATCATCAGGAACACCGCCCGAGCATCCTGGAAGGCTCGCGTCAGCGCTTCCGTATCGGTAACATCCGCGATGAACGCTTCCGCTCCCTTTTGCGCCAAAGCCTGGAGTCGCGCCGTGCTGCGCCCGACGGCTCGTACCTTCTCGCCCTTTTCCAGCAGTTTTTTAGTGATGACCGAGCCGATATGGCCCGTCGCTCCCAATACCGTATACATGTCTGCTCCTCGACCGGTTTCCCGATTCCTCAGCTCCACAATCGCCTTTGGCGTTTGCACCGGCGCCGAAGGTTATTGCTCTAGAGCATCGGGATCTTTACGCCTGTCTTCTTTGCAAATTCGATCGCTTCCGGATAGCCCGCGTCGGCGTGGCGCGCAACGCCCATGCCCGGGTCGTTCGTCAGCACTCGTTCGATGCGTTTAGCCATCTCTTTGGTGCCATCCGCGCAGGTCACCTGACCGGCGTGTTGCGCGTACCCGATGCCCACGCCCCCACCATTATGAATGGAGACCCAGGAAGCGCCGCTGGCGGTGTTCACCAGAGCATTTAAAAGTGCCCAATCGGCTACCGCGTCCGATCCATCCTTCATCGCCTCGGTTTCCCGGTAGGGAGAGGCTACGGAACCGCAATCGAGATGGTCGCGGCCCATGACGATGGGGGCCTTCAACTCGCCCTTGGCCACCAGATCATTGATGGCCAGTCCGAATTTGTCTCGCTCGCCATAACCCAGCCAGCAAATCCGCGAAGGCAAACCTTGGAACTTCACTCTTTTGCTGGCCAAGTGGATCCAGCGCTTCAGGTGCTCATTCTGGGGGAACATCTCTAACACTAACCGGTCGGTTCGCGCAATATCCGAAGCTTCGCCGGAAAGCGCCGCCCACCGGAATGGCCCTTTTCCCTCGCAGAACAAAGGACGAATGTACGCGGGCACAAATCCTGGAAAGTCGTACGCCTTCTTTATCCCGCCTTCAAACGCAAACGTTCGAATATTGTTGCCGTAATCGAACGTCACCGAACCCAGCTTTTGCAAATCCAGCATGCCTTGCACGTGCTCGGCTATCGCGGCAATCGCGCGCTTCCGATACTCCTGTGGATCTTTCTTCCGCAGCGCTACGGCCTCTTCCAGCGTCATGCCATTCGGCACATACCCGTTGATCGGATCATGTGCGCTGGTCTGGTCCGTCAAGACATCGGGAACGATCCCGCGTTTCGCCAATTCTGGAATCAGGTCCGCACAATTGCCGACCAGCCCCACGGATGTGGCTTCGCCTTTCCGCACGGCGTTCTTCAAGATGCGCAGCGCTTCATCCAGCGACGTAACCATCACGTCGCAATAGCCCGTCTTTACCCGCTTTTTGATCCGTTCCGGGTCCACATCAATGCCCAGAAATGCCGCGCCATTCATCGTAGCCGCCAGCGGCTGCGCTCCCCCCATGCCGCCCATGCCGCCAGTCACCACCAGCTTTCCGCTCAGGTCACCGCCAAAATGCTGGCGCGCCGCCGCCGCAAAGGTTTCATACGTGCCCTGCAAGATCCCCTGTGTGCCGATGTAAATCCAACTTCCCGCGGTCATTTGGCCAAACATCATCAAGCCCGCGCGATCCAACTCGTTGAACTTCTCCCAATTGTTCCAGTGGCCCACCAGGTTGGAGTTGCACAGCAGCACCCGCGGGGCGTATTCGTGCGTCCGGAATACCGCGACGGGCTTACCCGACTGCACCAGTAGCGTTTCGTCGCCTTCCAGGGCCCGCAGCGACTTCACAATCGCATGAAAACAATCCCAGTTGCGCGCCGCCTTGCCCGTCCCTCCATAAACCACCAGGTCGTCCGGCCGTTCGCCGACTTCCGGATCAAGGTTGTTCAGGAGCATCCGCAATGCCGCTTCTTGTGCCCAGCCCTTACAGGAAAGAATTGTTCCCCGGGGGGCCCGGAAAGGCCCGCGGGTTGTTGCCGGATCGTTCACAGCAGGTAAAGTTGCGCCCATGACCTTCATCCTCTGGGCCTATCTTAACGCAGCTTCGTTCTATGGGATAATGACCACTATCACCAGGGAATTGGTCCAGGAGGCCCCGTTGCACCCATTTTCCTTCTAGGGTACATTCAAAAATCGCATGAGCTATATCTCACTTCCTGCCGCGCTGCTTCGCGCCATTGACCAGCACCCTACTCCCCGTGCCCAGATGTTTCGCGCCAAGGAGCGCTGGGAAGCCATCTCCTCCCAGGAACTGCTTCGCCGCATCGCCGGGCTTGCGGACTCGTTGGTCGAACTCGGTGTGAAGCCGGGCGACCGTGTGGGCCTGTTCGCTCCCAACTGCCCTGAATGGCATACCGCGGATTTCGCCATCAATGGCTCGGGAGCGGTGACCGTGCCGATCTACTTCAACGAATCCCCGGACCGCATGATTTACATCCTCAACCATTGTGGAGCGCAGGTCCTGTTCATCGCCGGGGTGCGCCAGTTGGAGAAATTTCTGCAAGCGCGGGAACAGCTCACTCAGATTCAGCAAGTGATCGTTGCCAATGCCGGCGACGCTATGCCCTCGGAATACCTGCGCTATGAAACCCTGATCGCATCTGCCGGTCCGTCGGAAATCGCCGGCTATCGCAACCTTGTTGCTGCGGTAAAGCCGGATCAACTGGCCTCCATCATTTACACCTCCGGGACCACCGGCGAGCCCAAAGGGGTAATGCTCACGCATGCCAATTTCAGCTCCAATGTGGCCGACTCCTGCGAGAACATCGTTCTTCGCCCGGAAGAGGATGTAGCCGTTTCGTTTCTTCCTTTGGCCCACGTTTATGGGCGCATGCTCGACTACCTTTATCTGTTTCAGGGCTGTCCCATCGCTTACGTCGAGGTGGTGGAAAATGTCGCGCAAGCCCTGCTCGAGGTGCATCCGACCATCTTGGCTGCGGTGCCGCGCTTCTTCGAGAAAATCTATGCGCGTTTGATGGAACAAGGCAGCAAGACCAGCGGCCTGAAGCGCAAGATCTTCAATTTCGCGATGCAAACTGCACGCGACTCCGCGGCCTGGCGCTGCGGCGAAAAATCCGCCAGTTTGCCCATCAAATTGAAGTGGGCCTTGGCGGACCGTCTGGTTTTCTCCAAAATTCGCGCGGGCACTGGTGGACGTTTGCGCCTGGTGCTTTCGGGCGGCGCGCCACTTTCGAAATCACTGGGCGAATTCTTCTGGGCCATCGGCATCCCCATCTATCAGGGCTACGGCTTGACCGAAACTTCCCCGGTGCTGACCAACAATTACCCGCACAACCGCGTCGGCAGTTCCGGTCGCCCCATTGCCAACGTCCAGATTCGTATCGCCGACGATGGAGAGATTCTCGCCAAGGGTCCCTGTGTCATGCAGGGTTATTACCGCTCGCCGGAAGCTACTCACGAAGTTCTTTCCGAAGATGGTTGGTTCAGAACCGGCGATATCGGCTATCTCGACAAGGACAATTATCTTTTCATCACCGATCGCAAGAAAGACCTGCTGAAAACCGCCGCCGGAAAATTCGTTGCGCCCCAGCCCATTGAAAATTGCCTGAAAACCAGTCCGTACATCCTCAACGCCATGATCGTCGGGGATCAGCGCAAGTTCGTCGTCGCACTCATCGTTGTCAATTGCTCTACCCTCGGTGCCAAGCTTGCCGAAGAAGGCCTGACGTTTTCCTCCAATGCGGAAATGGCGGCTCACCCGCAGACTTACGCGCTCGTGGAAAGGGAAGTCGCTCGTCTTACTTGCCACCTCGCGCAGTATGAAACCATCAAGCGCTTTGCCTTGTTGCCCGACGACTTCACCTTCGATAGTGGCGCACTTACCTTTACCATGAAGCTCAAGCGCCGCGTCGTCGAAAAGCAATACCACGAACTCATCGACAAGCTGTATTCCGACGTGATCGAACCCCGTCCCATTCTTCACGATTGACTCGTTGTCCTCCTCTTGGTCCCAGCACGCGGGAGGGCTACAATTTCTTTGGAGAAGCCCATGTCAGATCATCTGGTCATTGCAGGTCGTGCCTTTCAATCACGTCTCATCGTTGGAACAGGGAAGTACCGCAGCTTTCCGGAAATGGCTCGCGCTCACGCCGCGTCCGGAGCGGATATGGTCACCGTAGCGGTTCGCCGTGTGAACCTCACCGATAAATCCAAGGAATCGCTCCTGGATTTCATCAATCGCGAAAAAATCTTCATTCTCCCGAATACTGCCGCTTGTTACACCGCCGACGAAGCCATCCGCACCGCGCGTCTCGCCCGCGAAGTCGGCCTTTCGAATTGGATCAAGCTGGAAGTCATTGGCGATCAGCAGACGCTGTTCCCGGACACGGAACAGCTCGTCGAAGCCACCAAAGTTCTGGTGAAGGAAGGTTTCGTGGTGTTGCCCTACAGCAACGATGATCTCATTGCCGCGCGCAAGCTGATCGATGCGGGCGCCGCCGCGGTCATGCCTCTGGCCGCCCCGATCGGTTCCGGGCTTGGCATTCAAAACCCCGCGAATCTACGCATCCTGCGCGAGCGCATCACGGAAGTGCCTATGATCGTCGACGCGGGTGTTGGCACTGCCTCCGACGCCGCCGTCGCCATGGAACTGGGAGCCGATGGCGTGCTCATGAACACAGCCATCGCCGAAGCCGCCGATGCTGTGCTCATGGCCGAAGCGATGCGTGATGCCGTGGTCGCCGGCCGCAAAGCGTTTCTGGCTGGGCGCATGCCGAAGCGATTGTATGCTTCCGCATCGTCGCCGCTCGCGGGCGTGGTGCGCTGAACGCTGAACCTCACTTCGCAGCATGCCCGACCTTTGATTAGAAGTTGTCATCCTGAGCCAGCGCGGTTTGCGGGCGAAGGATCTCACCGTGCAGTTTTTTGCTTGGTGGCCGCGGCAAGCGCAGTGTGGATCGCTTGAGATCCTTCGCTGCGGTCAGGATGACCGGTGTCATGTAGTCACTGAGGTTAGTCCACGGTTGCGGTGAGAAATGCACACTAAATCCTTGGCGCGTACCGCCGCGGCTACGGTTTGCATCCAAAAAATACGCTTCCATCGCCTGTTGTTGTGGAGAATTGTCTTTGTCCACTCAGAAGAACGCGCGCGTGTTGATCACTGCCAAGGGCGGTCCCGAAGTTCTGAAGCTCGTGGAAGAGGATTTGCCTCAGCCTTCTTCGGACCAGGTGCGCGTTAAAGTTCTCGCCGCCGGCGTGGCCTTCGCTGATATTCTGATGCGCCACGGACTTTATCCCGGACAGCCACCGTTTCCGTTTGCGCCTGGCTACGATATCGTTGGCGACATCGATGCCGTCGGCGAACGCGTTGAGAATTTTCGTGTGGGGCAGCGCGTTGCCGCCCTGATCATGACCGGCGGCTACAGCCAATTCAGTGTTGTTCCTGCGATCCACCTGGTTCCGGTTCCAGATGGCCTGGATCCCGCCGAAGCCGTCGCGCTGGTTCTGAATTACGTCACCGCCTATCAGATGATGCATCGCGTTGCGCAACTGCGCCCCGGCCAAAGCATGCTGGTGCACAGTGCTGCCGGAGGCGTGGGTACGGCTGCGTTGCAACTCGGAAAAGTGATTGGCCTCACGATGTTTGGCACAGCCAGCAAATCGAAACACGAGCTTGTATCTGGATTGGGCGCGGTTCCGATCGACTATCGCAGTGAAAACTTTGTGGACCGGATTCACCAACTCGCGCCCGGCGGTGTCGATTGTGTTCTTGATCCCATCGGCGGACCGCAATGGTGGGATTCTTATCGCTGTCTGAAGCGCGGCGGAACTTTGGTCTGCTATGGAGTGCAAGCGGCCGTCTCGAAAGGGCAGTTGACTGCTGGCGCTGGCTTTGCGTTGCTTGGACTGATGAAGCTTCTGCCGGACGGAAAGAAGGCCACGTGGTACAACGTCAAGAGCCTTAGAGACCAACATCCCGAGCAGTTTCGCGAAGATCTTTCGAAGCTCTTCGAACTGTTGTCCACGCGCCAGATTGAGCCGGTAATTGCCGGCAGGTTTCCCCTGAACGAAGCGGCCCGCGCCAATGCCATGCTCGAAACCGCCCAGCTCACCGGCAAACTGGTGCTACTCCCGCGGGCGTAAAAACCGCGAAATCTGGTGCTTTGACTGCGGCTGGGCCTCTCGGTTTTTTGAGCTGTTTTGATTAACCACTGCGGTCATTTCTTGTCCGGCCGTTACAAGGTTGGTGACTGCCGCACCCAGTTTTCCATCCTTAATCCCGACACGCGTCGGAACTCCTTCTCATTATTTGTGACCAGGGTCAAGCCCGCGCTCATAGCATGCGCGGCAATCCAGAGATCATTGTTTCCAATCATTCGACCAGTTCGTTCCAGGTCTGCCCGGATCGCCCCATAGATGCCCCCGGCTTCCTTGGGTAACGGGAGAACAGGAAGCCTGTTGACGATTCTTGCCAGCAGCTCTTTTGCGCTTGCTCGGGCAACTGCTTTTGACACTCCATACTCAAGTTCGCCATACGTAATGACAGAAATTACCGCCTCGCCCTGACGGAGCCTTTCAAAGACCCGCAATACCGACGGTGGCTGTGCCCTCCGTATGTATATAACCGTGTTGGCATCAATCAGAAAGCGGGCATCCATCATAGCCCTCTGCGTCTTTGAGGTTTGTCCTTCTTCTTGCGGATGCCCAAAACTTCCTTGGGCAAGCGCGCGATGAGATGAAAGGCTTCTGCCATTCCGCCGGTGGGTTCGCGGAGAATGATTTCGTTGCCTCGGCGCTCGATTTCCAGTTCCTTGGCCTTCACGCGAAACTGCTTAGGCAGGCGTACCGCCTGGCTGTTTCCAGATTTGAAAACCCGTGCCGTCGTCATTGTTTTACGCCTCCAGTAGTGTATATACATAGTGTATATACAAGGTGAAATGGCGTCAACGTGACCGGTGCCTGGCTCAGAGGGTTTTGCCGTGGTAGCGCCCGGCCGGTTCGAACAACGACAGAATATTCGTCATGCTGAACAGATCCCGAATCTGCTGGCTGGCGTTCACCAATTCTACCCGGCACCCTCGGGTCCTCGCCGAAACGTATAGTCCCACAATCGCGCCCAATCCGGAACTGTCCATGTGCGGCACTTCCTTTAAATCAATCACCACGCGCTTGTACTTCGCAAAGCCTGCCCGCACCGCCTCTTTCAGCGCTCCGGTGTTCTCGAACGTTAACCGGCCGTGACATTCCGCCACCAGCGCCGCTTCAGCGTCATAACAGTGCACTCGAAATCCCCGCGTCGAACCGCTCGCTAGATCCGTCATCCTGCCCCCTCGCAAACCGGCGTGCCTGCCTGTCTTATCGCACTTGGCACGCTTTTGCCACAATTTCGCGCTTCGCCATCCCCGCCCAAGCTACACTGGGGCTGTGCAACGCAAGATCTTTTGGATGTCCTTTGGCTGCATCGGCCTGATTGCCGATCTGATCCTGCCGTTTTGGTGGGCTCTTGGCGCCACCATCCCGATTCTCGCCTTCAGTTGGTGGCTTGCCTATCGCAGCGAGTGGTTCAACTAATTCTTTCTATTGGCACGCAAATCAGGTATCACAGCGTCCGAAACAGAAAATGCCACACAGAATCCACGGCGCCGTGCACCAGCGCCGACCCGAAAATCGATCCAGTCTTCCGCCACGTCCAGCCATAAAACAAGCCTGCAATCGTCGCCAAAATCACATAACGCCAGTTCGGAAACCCCAGATTGGTGATGTGCGACAGGCCGAACAGCACCGAAGCCGTCCACCATCCTGCAAACTCGCTTTTCGAAGCCCTCGCCAAAAAGTTTTGCAGCAAGCCTCGGAACAATAATTCCTCCGGCCATGCCGTGAACATCAAAATCGCCAGGGAGATCCCCGCGTAATCCCCCAAATGGCTCCATTGCGGTCCCCAGCGAATGAAATGGATCGCGGTACCCAGCGGAATCGCAATACACGCGAACGCCAGGAAACTCCCGGCCACATACAAGGTCCAGTTCTTTCCCCAGCCAATCGAATATCCGATGCCCTTCGCGCGCCGGATCAGCAGAAACGATGCCAGCGCCACATCCACCGCTACCACCGACGTCAGCACGTGCGACAATTTCCCCGCGGGGTACGGCCACATCCAGGCCCGCGGCCCGAATTTCACGAATACCCAAATCCCTACGACGCTCACGAAATCTTGCCAAACGCCGGGGGCGGCAGTGCCCGCCCATACTGCCAGCGCCATCGGCACAAATATTAATCCGGCCATTTCCGCAACCCGCGTCCATAGCAGCGCCGACGTGCCCATCAGGTAGCCAATGTAGCTCAGCAGCAAACACACACCCAAGAGCACTCCGCTCGCCGCTCCGAGCTTGGCGGTGAGCCTTTCCGCCACGCCCTTCGCCGCAAGCAACAACATCACCAGCAGCACGAACGCAAAACAGGCACAGGTTGCCGCAAATGCCCGCCCACCGTAGCCTTGCGAAGTGGCGAACAGTGTGCCTCCGACGCAAAACAGCGCCCAGAACCCCAAAACCGACCATGCGCTCAGTTGTTTCATCTGCCTTTTTAGGCCTTGCGCCTCGACTCCCCTTACTTATATTTGCACATTCCGAGCGAACTCCCCGGCACAGGCTTGCGCAGAACCATTAAACTATCTGTGAGTGCCGCCTTGAAACGACTTGCCTACATCGACTGGATGCGTGGTCTGGCGTGCTTACTGATGTTCCAGACGCACTGCTACGATTCCTGGCTGCGCCCCGATCTCCACCAGACTCAACTCTACGGCCTCTCGCAGCTTGGCGGAACTCTTCCTGCCCCACTCTTCATTTTTCTTGCTGGAGTTTCCTTTGCCCTGGTCACCGAAAAACTCCGCGAGAAGGGCATGGCCCGCAATCAAATCGCGATCCAGACCATCCGCCGCGGCTCGGAAATTTTCGCTCTCGGGATTCTTTTTCGCCTGCAAGAATATCTTCTTGGCTTCAAGTGGGTTCCTTGGACCGATCTCCTGCGCGTCGATATTCTCAATACTCTCGGCGTGTCCATGATGCTCATGGGCGTGCTCTGCTGGTTCACCGCCGCTCCCACCGTTTCCGCGGCGCGCTCGCGTGGTATCCTCTGCTCCTTCGCCGCTGCCGCCATGATTGCCCTGGTCACTCCGCCTCTATGGACCAATTGGCGTCCCACTTTTCTGCCGTGGCCTCTGCAAACTTATATCAATGGTGTCCACACCTACCCGGAACCCCAGCATTGGCTGTTCCCCATTTTTCCCTGGTGTGCTTTTGCCTTCGCTGGCTTGGCGATTGGCTTTTTGGTTTTCAGCGAGTTTGCCCAGAAGCGCGAATCGCTGTTCTTCATTTTGCTCAGCCTCGCTGGCGTCGCTGCGATACTGCTTTCCATGCTCTTCGATTCGCTACCCATTCACCTTTACGCTGTTTACGACTATTGGCACTCCAGTCCGAATTTCGTGCTCGCGCGCTGCGGCGTTCTCCTGATTATCCTTTCCCTGATTTATTCCTGGTGCAAGTGGGGATGGGCGCAGAAGGGCTTCAGTCCAGCGATTCAACTGGGCCAAACCTCACTGCTGGTTTATTGGGTTCACATTGAGTTCGTCTACGGGCGTTTTTCGATCCTGCCCAAGCGGAGCTGCTCGATTCCCAAAGCAACGGCGGGATTAGCCATAATTTTCCTGGCTATGCTGGCTTTGTCGATTGTGCGGACGCGCTACAAGAACGCCAAGGTCAAGGCTTCGCCGGCCCCGGTGGCTCCGGTTGCTCCGGAGCCGGCAACTTAATAATAATTTCTCCCGGCTGTGCCAGTCCCAATTCTTCGCGGGCAATTTTGCGGATGGTCTGCGGATCCGACTTCAAGTCCTGAACGTCCTGCTCCAGCAGCGTATTCTCTTTGTTCAACCTATCGAGCGTACGACTGACCTTCTGTATTTCCTGCTCCTTGCGGCGCATCGCCAGGAATCCATGGGTGCCGAATACATCGTGCACCAGCAGCACTACGACAAAAATCACCAGTACCAGGCGCCCGTAAGCACGCCAGAATTTTTCCGGTAGTTCTTTCCAATGAATTGTCATTCGCCGTTCAATATCCACTCAGCAGCTTGGCGGCTAGCTCCTGGGCTTCCCCGCTTTCCTTGGCATGAAAACATCTGCCTCTGCATTGTGCTTTATCTGTCACGCCCGCAACATAAATTTTCTCTTCGCAAGTGTCCAACAGTCCACGGCCATCCATCCGTCGCATTTGCCTTCTGTTCGTCAGCACCACCGTTTAGCCAAGATGGTCGCATCTTTGTTCTGCACCACGTATGATATACGGCGCATTGCGCGATCATTCCAAGAACAAACCTCCGGGGGGCGCATGACCCGATGCATTGTGGCGTTCGGTTTGCTCGCAGGCTTGGGTTTTGGCGCCTGCAACGCCCACACTTCTTTGCCTGTATCGCTGAAGGAGCCGGCCTCTCCATCGACCCAGTCCACCCTCCCTCCTGCACCCGACCCGGCGTCCATGGGCGGTTTTGACGGCGCCCGAGCCTACGAGCATGTTCGCCAGCTTGTGGCCTTCGGCCCGCGCCCTTCTGGCTCGGAAGCACTTCATCGCGCCCAAGCGTATATCGTGTCGCAATTGAAGAGTTACGGCTGCCCAGTAGAGGAACACGATTTTCACGGTTCTACGGATTTGGGCGAAGTCGCCATGAAGAACATCATCGTGAAAATTCCTGGCAGCGGTCCCAACATTGTTATGTTCGCGACGCATTACGACACGGTGGCCATCCCTAATTTCGTCGGCGCGGACGACGGCGGCTCCGGCTCCGGTACAATGCTTGAGCTGGCTCGCCTGCTATGTTCCCGCAAAGGCGCCTTGAATGTTTGGATTGTTTTTTTCGATGGCGAGGAAGCCCAAGGGCAATGGACCAATCGCGAGAGCGTCCAGTGGACCGCCACGGACAGCACCTATGGGAGCCGCGAAATGGCCGCCAGCATGGCGATTTCCGGGGAGCTGAAGCATCTCAAGGCCATGATTCTGGCGGATATGATCGGCCCTGCCGATCTGCGCATTAAACGCGATACCAACTCCACTCCTTGGCTCGTGAATCTTATTTGGGACACCGCGGCGAGCCTGGGCTACGGCAAAATCTTCATCAATGAGCCTTATGACGTTGGCGGAGATGATCACTTTTCCTTCCTTCACCGCGGCATCGCCGCCTGCGACATCATCGACTTCGATGTCCAGACGACCTACTGGCACACGCCCGAAGACACATTGGACAAGGTCGCTCCGCGCAGTCTGGCTATCGTTGGCTATGTTTTCTTGGAATCTCTCCCCGCGCTCGAACGAAAATTCCGCTAAACCCTGGCGGCAGTGCGCTACAGTCTAGAGCTTTTCTGATCCGGCAATAAATAGAGCGCCTTAAGGGACGGCTTGGCCTGCGAATGCACCAAAGAGCGGAGTGCCCTGAAACCGATATGGTGGCAAGGTAGGCGTGGAGGACATCATGGAGGGAAACGCACCTCAGTTCGCCCATGTACTTCTTTTCGCTTGTCCGGTCTGCTCGCGGCCCTTGGCGACGGCCTGCAACAGTACTAAGCGCAACCTGGAAGAGGCCGACGGGCACTATTTTCGGACCTATTGCCACTGTGGCTGGAGCGGCGACGTGCTTGGCATGAAAGCGATCAAACACTGGGTACATGCATGGACGGAAAACGCACCCGTTGGGAAAGATGTTCCTGGATCGTGCGAGGGCGAAGCGGTGACGACCCGATAGCTTGAAGGAAATACCTGAAACAGTGTATTGGCGGGCCCGCACCTGCATCGCCATTCTCGTACGCGGGTGATCGCCTGTGCGAGTTGTCGTCGCTGATGACCATGCATTCATTCGTCAAGGCATTCGTGCGATGTTCGAGGCGAGGGGATGGACCGTGAGTGGAGAAGCTGCCGATGGTCAAGAGGCAATTGAGTTGGTGCAAAAATTAAGGCCAGTGCTGGTCGTGCTGGATATCAGCATGCCGGTTCTCAACGGTCTTCAAGCCGCTAAGGCCATCCGTGCCAGCGTGCCCTCGACCAAGATTATCGTCCTTTCCATGCACGATTCGCCCCACGCTCGCAAGGAAGCTCTCAAGGCCGGGGCTGATGGTTACGTGACCAAAACGGCAGAGCCCGCACTCTTGTTCCAAACCATTGAAAGTTTGCTGAAGCCGTAACATCTTGGCGCCCGTGCCGCCGTAGCTCGTTCGTGTCAGTGCACGTAATATCCACTCTTCGCCAAGATTACGTAATCGTGTCCCTTCTTCCCGTGCGCAGCACTGAGCCGAACATCCAGCTTGTGAGGCTTGCCGGTCGCTCCCGTGGCGTTGGTGTAATAACCCAAGGTATAGCGCGTCTTTATCCTTTTAATGAGCGCCTGGAATACTTGGTCGAGTTGCGCCACGTTGGGCACATCAAAAATTTCCCCGCCGGTCTGATCCGTCACGCGGTGAATGTTGACCAGCCCCGGCACCATGCTCGCGGCGATCAGCGTTCCCGGCGGATTGTAGCCGGGAATCTTCAGGTTATAGACCACCGCGTCGGCCGCGATCGTTTCCGTGACGATGTCGCGCGTGCCTTGTCCGCCGGCACTGGTGCCCACGTCGTCGCTGATCAAAATGATGACTCGGCGTCCTTTTGGCGGTGTGTTCAGCAGGTATTGCGCGGCCAGAAAAATGCCGTCATTGATGTTGGTCGCTCCACCTACTTGAAACCCGTTAATTTCCTTGCCTATCCCGGCCTTGTCCTTGGTGAACGGCACAACCAACTGCGCCTCCGTGGAAAACGTGAACAGCGCCACTTCATCCTCGGGCTTGAGCGCAGAAAGCGCCACGTTCGCGGCATCGCGCAAGGGTCCCAGAAATGGCCCGATCGAGTCGCTCAAGTCCAATACCAGCGCTACGTTCAGAGGAAGCTCGTCGCGGCTGAAGATATCGATTTTCTGCGGCACCCCATCTTCGCGCAGCTCAAAATCCTGTTGCTTCAATCCGTCCAGAATCTGGCCCGACTTGGTTTTCACCGTGGCGTCCAGCAGCACCAGGTTCACGTCCACGTGAATCACACCCGGTGCTGGTTGTTGCGACTGCTCTTGCGCGTAAGAAGTCCACGCCAGGAACAGCGCCACGGAAAGGAGCAAGGCGGCTCGCAAAGATGTTCGCGAAAAGGGGCACATTGCCAAGCCTCCATTATACTTGGCAACCTTCCCTGCGCCGCAAACCCCGAGTAGCAGAAAATTGCCTCATCAGGAGGTCGGGCTTCAGAGTCTGGGTGACAACATGTGGTTTTTCGTCAGGGCACGCCTTCACAGGCTACGGAAAAATTGTGCTTTTTAGGTGGCGGGGGCTTTCAGCCCCCGCGTGATTCGCTCAAAAATGACCTGGGCTTTAGCCCCTGAAGGCGCTTCGCCTGACTTTTTCCGCAACCTCTTCAGCCGCGCCGCAACCCGGGCGCCCTGAACGCGCTTCACTTTTACCGACCAGCGTTCGGATGATTGTGCCGCCATGCCCAGTATTCGCGCTGTTGTTCGTGGCTCAGCCGCGTATACTCGCGGTATTCATAGTGGCGTTCGGCCAGCCAGACGCGGTAGGCATGGTCCTCGGCGGGACCCCAGTAGTGGTAGTCGGAATAATAATCGTCGTAAACGCGCGTTCGCGCCGCGCATCCGCTGATCGCCAGCGGCGCAAGAAAACTACCAGCGAGCAAAATCGTAGCGAAGAACCGTTTTGCACGGACCATGGCACACTCTCCTTGATCTGGGTACTGATGCTTGCAACTAATCGCGCTGGGCTGCGCTTGACGAGTTGCACGCTGATCCACCGTGGCTGATCGCTGCCACCTGCTTGCTCATCGTGTCTCTACCGATAAAAACACCAGCGCACTGCGAAAGTTGCTGCGTGAGGGCCAGCCGAGCAAGTTGCCCAATCTTGTAACTTCCCAACCTCAGATTTAACCTCGCGTAATATTTCCTGCGGTAACCTACTCAGACCCAACTTTCGTGCGAACCCTCCGGCCCAGCACGCACACCCACTAGGAGCTTTCATGCCAAGAGAGAAGAGCACGCCATTGCCGCAGCCGGTCTTCAACGAGGGCAATATCACGCCGGATCCGAAGCGCTTCAAAGTGAAACATCCTTCCGATAATCAGCAGTACAAAGCGATTGACAGCTTGCTGACCAAAGACGTAGTCACCTTCGAACAGTCGCGCGCGCAACCCGGCGATCTGTACACATTAGCCACGGCCCTCGGCCCGCACGGTCCAGAAATCATCCAGAGTATCCAGAAAGCTGGGAATATCGTGTTCCATTGTGTCGGCGACACCGGCGCATCCAGCGAAGGGAAGTACGGCGACGAGTTGCGGGTCTCCGACCAACTCACTGCCGATGCCCAGACCAGCCAGGCCGCCGACCGGCCCGCGTTTTTCTATCATCTCGGCGATGTGGTCTACAATTTTGGTGAATCGAAATACTACTACGACCAATTTTACGAGCCTTATCGCAACTATCCCGCTCCCATCTTCGCGATTCCCGGTAATCACGACTCCTTCCTCATTCCCGGCACCGCTCCTGCTGACGCGCCTCTTGCCATTTTCATGCGCAACTTCTGCGCGGCGGTCCCCACCATCACGCAAGAAGCCGCTTCGCTGCATCGCACCGCAATGACACAACCCGGCGTCTATTTTGCGCTCGACGCTCCTTTCGTTCGCATCATCGGCCTGTTCAGCAATGCCCTCGAAGATCCGGGCGTGATTTCCAGTGAAAACGGAAAATGGTCCGCGGTGCCGGATTACCAGTTGCAATTCCTGGCAGCCCAACTCCAACGCGCCAAAAAAGAAAAATATGCGGGAGCCCTACTGCTCGCCATGCATCACCCGCCATTCTGCTACCAGCCTGCGCCGAAAGCCGCGGGAACCGGTGGCGATCACGCCAGCAGCCCCAACATGCTTCGCCAGATCGACGCGGTATGCAAAGCCCAGGGCCTCTATCCCCACGCTGTGCTCTCCGGCCATGCGCACAACTATCAGCGCTTCACGCGAACCATGCAATTCGCCGGTAAGAACATTCAGGTGCCCTTCATCATCTGTGGCGATGGAGGCCACGACGTGCTCAAACTCGTCCAAGGAAAGAACGGCCAACCCGCGCAAGAGCCGCAGTTTGGCCGGAACGTAGACTACCTCGAGCCAACCAAGCCAGCGGTGCAGGCGCAAAGCCTTGTACTCAACCACTACGACGATCAGAATTTCGGCTATTTGCGTATTGCCGTCGACGACTCCACCCTGAGCATCGCCTTCCATCAAGTGGGGCAGGGAAACATCGCGCAATCCCGCGCGGACATCGTCAGCGTCGACCTGGCCAGTCGAACCGTCGTCGCCAGCTAAGGCCCCCGAAATTCCGGGTATAGAATCATTCTCCGAGAGGCTACAGATGAAGCAGGAGACGAAGTTTCGTGTCGTGCTTGTAACCTGCGCGACGCTCGAAGAGGCCCGCAAGATTGCCCGCGACGTTGTAGAGAAGCACCTAGCCGCGTGCGTGAATATTGTCACCCACGCGGTCGAATCCTTCTACGTCTGGGAAGGCAAGCTGGAAAACAGCAGTGAATACCTGCTGATGATGAAAACCACCGGGGAGCGTCTCGACGATCTGCAGAAGCAGGTCTTGGCCCTGCATTCCTACGACACGCCAGAATTCATCGTCCTGCCCATCACTTCGGGCTCCGACGCGTATCTGAAGTGGCTTGGCGAATCTGTTTGCGAAACCTAAATGTACAGCAGTGCCTGATCGAGGTCCGCGATGATGTCTTCCACATCCTCAATACCCACCGACAAGCGCACCAGGCTGTCGCTAATCCCAATGCGATCCCGCACCTCTTTCGGCATCGACGAATGCGTCATCTGGGCCGGCAACGAAATCAGCGATTCCACCCCTCCCAGGCTTTCCGCCAGCGTGCAGATTTTCACCTGATTCAAGAAGCGCCGCGCGGCCTCCTCCGAGCCTAAATCGAACGAAAGCATCGCGCCCGGACCTTTCTGCTGCTTCCGGGCGAGTTCATGCTGCGGGTGATGCACCAGCCCGGGATAAAACACTTTGCGCACTTTCGGATGCGCGTCCAGGTGGCGAGCCACCGCCAGACCGTTGGCATTATGCTGCAGCATACGCACCGCCAGCGTCTTGATTCCTCGCGACGTCAGGAAGCAGTCCATCGGCGCCAGTCCCGCTCCCGCCGAGCGCTGAATGAAATAGATTTTTTCAGCGTCGTCTGGGCGAGTCAGCACCACTGTGCCGCCGGTCGCATCGCTGTGGCCGTTCAGGTACTTGGTCAGCGAGTGCACCACGATGTGCGCCCCCAGGTCGATCGGTCGTTGCAGATACGGCGTCAAAAACGTGTTGTCTACAACCAGCGTGGCATGGCGCTCGTTCGCCAGTTTGGCCATCGCCGAAATGTCCGTGATGCGCATCGTCGGGTTCGTCGGCGTTTCGATATAAATCATTTTGGTGTTTGGCCGGAACGCTCCCAGCACCACCGCGGGGTCCGACGTGTCCACGAACGAGAACTCCAGTCCGAAATGCACCAGCAGCTGCGTGGTCAGGCGATACACTCCGCCATACACTGCCTCCGATAGCACCACGTGATCCCCGGGACGTAGCAGCCGGAACACCGCATCAATGCCCGCCATTCCGCTTGTGAATACGTAGGCGTTCAGCCCGCCTTCCAGCTTGGCGATGGTGCGTTCCAGCGCCTTTCGGTTGGGATGATTCGTCCGCGCATAATCGTATCCGCCACGCGCTTTTCCCAACTCTTCATACTGGTAGGTCGACGTTTGATAAATCGGCAGAACCACCGCTCCCGTCGACGGGTCGGGTTCTTGACCCACATGAATCGCATTCGTAGCAAATCCCATTCCAGTTTCTCCTTGATGGTGCGCGCTGAGGCGCGCGGAGGACGAAGCGCTCCACCGCGGACAGATGGATGCCAGCTTGTCGAGGCTAGAAAAAACTTACAGGAGGAGCGCCAGCGAGTCAAATACTTGCACCTCTTGACGTGCCAGGAACTTCCGGCGACGATGTTGGGGGCATGATTATGACCCGAGTACTTTCAAAGCTCCTGCTCTGTTTCTTTCTCGCTGGCCTGTCCTTCAATCTTTCCTTGTGCGTGGCGCAAGACAAGCAAGAGAAAAAACAGGACGCGCCGTCTCCGAACAATCGCCTCACCATCGAAGTTACCGCCGGTGACGCCAACAAACCGGTCGAAAACGCCAGCGTTTATGTAAAAACCATTGAAGAACATCTTCTGAAAGACAAAAAGTCCGAAATCAATGTGAAGACAAATCAGGAAGGCGTCGCTCACGTTCCCGACGCGCCTCTGGGAAAAGTCCTGATTCAGATTGTTGCTGAAGGCTGGAAGCCTTACGGCCACTGGTACGAGATCACCGACCCCAAACAAGTGATCAAGATTCATCTCGAAACTCCGCCGAAGTGGTACTAAGGCGTCCGCGGTCACAAATTGTTTTGCAAAGTTTTCCTGTGATCCAACTCCGACGCTGTTGCGGCGCGAAATTCTCAGAAAGAGATAGCCACAAGAACGGAATTGCACAAAAATGGTGCAAACCGCATCATCGCGTTGAAATTCGGCGGGTTAGTCAGGGTTTTCCTGTAGTTTCCACAGGCTTTTCCACCTTTGTGTTGAAAACTTAACAAGCGAGAAATGTTTTTTCTGCTGTTGCGGAAGTCTGCGTGCCTGTGCGCCGCACGAAAAATTATTTCCATGACATTTTGACCTGCCCAACGCGCGAATGTTACAGTGGATAAACACACATAAAACGCATGAACGACAGTACCAACGGTCCTTTTTCCATGATGCAGATGTTCTGGGGCAACCTCGCGGCTCGTCCGCTGCGCTGCTTCTTGAGCATTATTGCCATTGCCATCCAGGTTGTCCTGGTGCTGATGATTGTTGGCATGACCTCCGGTGTGCTCTCGGATTGGGGCAAGCGCGTCGAAGGTGTCGGCGCCGACATTGTCGTCCAGCCCCCCAACGCCTCTATTTTCTTTGCGCTCTCCAGCGCCGTCATGCCCCAATCGTTTGGCGACGAAATCGAAAAGCTGCCCGGCGTCGACGTGGTTTCCCCGACGCTCTTCATGACCGACCAGAAAACCATGATGGTGGTCTACGGGATCGACTATGACAGCTACAAGGCCTTGGGCACCGGATTTATTTTCCGCGCCGGACGGCCGTTCCAGAGCGCCGACGAAACCATTGCCGACGACATCGCCGCGCAAACGCGGCACTTGAAAGTCGGCGATATGGTGACGCTCATCAACCGCCCGTTCAAGGTTTGTGGCATCGTAGTTCACGGCAAAGGCGCGCGCTTTTATGTTCCTCTGAAAACCGCGCAAGACATCTTGGGCGTGGAAAATCGCGTCTCGGTCTTTTTTGTTCGCAGTAAGGGCGACACCGCGGGAACCCGCGCGCAAATCCTCAACTTGGACCCCCACAACACCGTGCGCTCCATGTCCGAGTACGTCTCGCTGATGAGTTCCTCGAAGCTGCCGGAGCTTAAGCCGTTTATCCGCACCATGGTCGCGCTCGGCATTCTCGTCAGTTTCCTGGTGGTTTTGATGAACATGCACACCATGGTCATGGAACGTACGCGCGAGATTGGCATTTTGAAAGCGCTCGGCTTTACGCGCTTTGAAGTCATGGAAATGCTGTTGGGGGAGACCACGGTGCTAGCCTTCGCCGGCAGCCTCGTGGGCATCGTCATTACATTTCTGGCGCAAGCC
>Ga0335072_10001472_pt1 | contig 38303 bp, 32 predicted proteins | sample Lox_Sample_21_FD_206725 | JGI IMG/M metagenome (GOLD analysis project Ga0335072, IMG submission 206725) | Soil microbial communities from Loxahatchee National Wildlife Refuge, Florida, United States - Lox_Sample_2.1 | ecosystem: Environmental > Terrestrial > Soil > Wetlands | place: USA... | reverse complement strand
GGTCATCACGGTCGTTCCGCCGGCCCGTTGTCGGGCATGCCCAGCTCGTCCGCGAGCTCCAGGTACTTCTCCTCGGGCAGGACCAGCCGGGCCGCCCGTAGGACCGTCCTTGGATCCTCGTCGGGCGGGGTCAGGAGGTAGATCGTATCGTCGTGCCGGCTGTAGGTCACGATGAGCCGCTCGTGGTCGGCCTTGATGATGCTGGCCTTCCTCACCGCTAGCCGCCTGCGGCGGTCCCGGAGGCGGCGGCCGACGGCGAGGGCCGACTCGGTGAGCAGCGCTAGGCCCGTGACGATGCCGACGGCCAGGAGCATTGCCTTCAGCCACCGGGGCATGCTCCCGGCGCCAATTGTCGGGTGTGCAATCGGCTGAGCTGGCGGAGGCGCCGGTCCCGCGTGGATGGCTGATGGCGTGGTGCGGTCCGGGCTCGGTCGCTCGGGTGCTGGCCGTGCTCGCACCGTGGCCGGTGCCCGCGTCGTCGCGCGCACGGCCGTCAGGACGGTACCGGGGTGGATGATGCCGGGGTCGGATCCGATGGCCTGCCGGTTGGCCGCGTAAAGGGCCCGCCAGCCGCCGGGGATGCCAAGGGCGATGGCGATGCCAGACAGGGTGTCACCAGGGGCGACCCGGTAGCGAGCCGGCCAGGCCAGGCCGGCCAGGCCCAGGACTGTCCCTGGGCGGATGATGCCAGGGTCTGAGCCGATAGCCTGCCTGTTGGCCGCGTACACGGCCTGCCAGCCACCGGGGACGGCAAGGGCGGTGGCGATGCCAGACAGGGTGTCGCCCGGTCGCACGGTGTACGTTGCGCCGACGAGGGTGTGCTCGCCTGGCTGCCTGTCGACCGGCTGCGTGACAGCCGACAGCGTAAAGGTCATGAGGGTGACCTGGGTAGTTCTACTCGCGATGCGGTGGGTCGCCTGGACTGGTCTGGCCGGCCCTTCCATGCCGGCTGCTGCCAGCGGGGGCAGGATGCTCCAGGCGAGCACCATGCACGCGGACTTCGTCCACTTGCGCACGGTGGTCTTGCTTTCCTTCCTGGGGATCAGCGCCTGACGATGCAGGCCCGGCGCTGGGCATGAACCTGACCTGGGGAAGGAAGAGATCTAAGCGGGCGAGACTTCGGGGCGGTAGGAACGCCAGACAGGTCTAGTGCTGCCGTGGCGGGCAAGCCAAAGCGCGATGATCCTGGGTGCGGCTGGGCCGGTCAGGGCGCCGCCTGGCGCCGCGCTTCCGCCACTGGCCCCGCCTCCGCTGAAGCCGGTAGGGGCACCAGGGCCGCCCGAGCCAGCGATTCCCGTCGGCACGGACGGTTCCGGCGACCAAGTGAAGGGGCCGCTCGCGGCCACCTGCTGTCCGTGCCCCGTGACCGCCGGAACGGCCGGGGCCGCTGAGGAACCGGAGGACCACGCCGGTGACGCGACCCTGGCCGACGTCCACGACCCTGTGGACGGCTGGCTCACCCGAGTCGGCCACGTGCCCGTGGCCGCGGGCGTCCCGCCACCGGCGGAGGCGGCTGGGGCCACCGCGGTTATGACTGAGGAGACCACCTGCGTGGCAGCGCCCACGATCGGGACGCTAGCTGCCGTCACCGGCGCCACCGCCTGGGTGGCCGTGCGGATCACCGGGACGACCACTGCCGCCACCGGCACCTGCGTGGCCGTTCCCACCACCGGCGCAATCGCCGAAGTCGCAGGGGCTATTGCGGCTGTCACCGGCACCACCACGGGAGCCACCGACGATGTCACGGGCGCCACGATCGGAGCGACCGCCGCGACCATCGGGGTTACCGCCGAAGCCACCGGCGCTACGACGGGGGCAACCGCGGAGACCACTGGCGCAACTGCGGCTGTAACCGGGGGCACAACCGCCGTAACCGGAGCGACCACCTTGGTCGCGGTCCCGACCACTGGCGCGACCGCCGAAGCCACCGGAGCGACCGCTTGTGCGGCCGTCCCCACCACCGGCGCAACCGCCGGCGCGGCCGTCCTGACGACCGGAGCCACTGCTGTGGTAACCGGGACTGTCGCTCGAGCGGCCGTTGCCACTACCGGGGCCACCGCCGAACTCGCCGGGGCCGCGGCCTTCGTGGCCGTGCCCACCACGGGCGCCACCGCCGCGGTCACGGGCGCCACCGCCGAGGTCACGGGCGCCGCCGCGCGGGTGACTGTGGCGACGGCCGGCGCCGCCGAAGTCACCGGTGCCGACGTCTGCCTGGCCTCCGGGGAGACGGGCTCGGTGCTGGCAGGCGCCGGCGAAGTGGCCTGAGTCGCGGTCTTGGTGGCTGACGCCGCAGGAGACGTTACCGAGGCGGCCGCCTGCCTGACCGAGCTGACAGCCGAGCTGGTCGCCGACCCAGCCGGAGCGGACACGGAACTCGCCGCTGAACCAACCGCGGAACTGAGCGCCGAGACGGCTGACCCTGGGGCCGATGAGGCAGGCTCCGCCGGAGTCGCCGCCTGCGCCTGCCGCGAGAACAGCAGGAAGATGAAGAGCATGCCGACAGCAGCGATGGCAACTTGCAGCGCTCGGACTGCGATGCGGTGCACTACCGACTGCGGCATGAACATCTTCCCTCGGGGGGTCAGACGAAGTGTTCGGTCATCACCGTACGACGGGATTGCCTTTCCTTGCAAGCAATTAGGCCATATTCGTGGGATCCGTGACCATTGAGGGCAAGGAATCCGGTTGCAAATCAGGCCTCAGCATTCAACAAGAATGCACATTAATGGTGTCGCCGCGACGAGGACGCCGACAAGAACGAGGAACCGCGCAGATCCAAAACTATCTAATCAGGCTCGGGTCGGCGGCGCACGGTCGACATCCTGCCTGGCCAGCAGGGTAACACGGCCACACGGGTACCGATCGGCACCAGGATGGCGGGCCACGGCGGGACAATTTTCACCCCTCACCGAGATACGTAGGTACATATACCCACGGTCGGGGCTATCTCGCGTTTCATAGGTATGGCCGTATACCTATTTTCACCGTCGCGGCGATACGGCGAATAGAAAAATTGCCTGATCAGGTGTCGGGTTCCAGGACGTCCGAGGGATCGGCATCTGCTATCCGTATAGGAGACTTCACCGGCTTCAAGCGCCCTTCCCCAGCCGTCAATGGCAGGTGCCGCTGGCTCTCCGCTCGATGGTGGCCGGCGAAGGCCGTGGCGGCGTCCTAGTGCCGCCACGGCCATCATGTGCCGCCCGCTGCGAGAGGGATACAGAGGGATAAGGGGATTACGCGAAGAAGCCAGCCTCCGCCTCGTCGCTGTCGTACTGCGACCCCCAGGCCCACTGGGTGGCAGCCGCGCCCGACACGATGTGCGGGACGCCGGTGGGGTCGGCGATCCAGTACTTCACATGTGACTGCATCGAGGCGGGCAGCGTATCGATCGCGTCGATAACCGAGGGCCACTCCGCGATGAAGGTGTAGACGACGGCCGTTGCGCTCGGGTCGGCGGTCAGCTTCGAGGAGACCCAAGCCGCGGCTGCGGTCGGAGTAGCGTCACCAGGCTCGACATCCAGCACGTTCGCGTTGGGGTCACTGCCATTGACGTCGATCCACAGCACGTTCCCGTGACCCGCGACTGACGCGCTCGAGGTCGCGAAGGGACCGTCTGCGTAGACCGCGGCCGCCTGGCCTGCCGGTAGCACCCCGGGCTCGACCGAGTCGTAGAACAAGACCGGCTCGGTCGACGTCGTCTGGGCCGGCGTGGCCGAGGCGTGCGCGGCGGCCCCGCCAGATCCGCCGGTGCCCTGCTTGGATGCGGGACTTGGGGTGGACCGCGTGGATGCCTTGGCCCGAGCGGAAGGGCTGCTGGTATCCAGGTGGGCGGCCGCGGGCTGCCCCACCTTCTGCACGGAGGTCGAGCTCAGCGCGGAGGCTTGCCCGCTGCCTTGCCCTGATGCGGCCCGGGCGGAGGGCGAGCCCTGGCCGCCCTGCGCCGCGTCGGCTAGACCGCTGGTGCCAGCCCATGGGGTGGTCGCGCCGACCGCGGCGGCGGCGCCCAGCGCGGCGACGGCCACCGCGCCGGCGACCCACCGGTTGCGCACGGAGCGACGGCGACGGCGGGACACGGCGTGCCGGGCCGTGTAGCGCTTGGACTGCTCCTCGGCAGTCGGGGCCTCAACGGCCGGGAAGGGATTGGTCTCCGCGAGGAGCAGGGAAGCAGTAGAAGTGTTCTTCTTGCGCGCGGACAAAGGAGGTGAACCCTTGGACAGGGCGCCGAGGGGCGGCGCACGCTTCCACCCAGGGGCGCTGTCAGCCAGTGCGACGCACGATGGCTAGGACAGGGGCGCGGATGTCGACGCGGGTCAAGGCGACATGTTGCGAATGAGGGGCAACCATCGCACGCCTGGGTGCTATCTGACATAAGTAAACGACAGTGGCCTCTGTGGCGTCTCCTAAATGAATCAATCCACACGTGACATGACTCACGTTGTCGCTGGCGGTAATTGTCCGATCACGGAATGCCGACCTAGTGCGGAGGTCGAGTGAATTTTTCCTAAAGACACCGGCCCACCCCCGCCCCGAGATCGCATCAGAACCGCCCAATGGGGAAGAATCATCCAACGTGAGTGGCTGTGCCAGCCGGGGCAGACCAGCAAGGTAGACGAGCAATCAAGAGTACGGGCAGGGTCTTCCATGTGCTTCGCACGCGTACGACCAGTTCGACCAGTTTCACTGAGCCGCATGGCGGGCGGCGTGGTCCTTGCCACGACAACAGGGATCCTGGTGTGCACCGCGCTGGCACCGTCCAGCCTGGCCGCCACCCTTGCGAGCGGGAAAACGAGCGGGATAACCGGCGCCTTCGGCGCGAACGTCAGCACGAGCCCCGTGGTCTCACAGTGCCAGCCGCTGAAGTCATCGGGGTCATCGGGATCGTCCGGGTCCTCCACGCCGCCACCGACCGGGAGCGGCTCCGCGTCCCCGTCGCCTTCTGACTCGTCGACCAGCCCGAGCTCAAGCCCGTCCGCTTCTTCCTCGGGTACACCCGGCTCTTCCTCGCAGTCGCCGACACCGAGCAATACGCCGAGCACGACACCCTCCGATACGCCGAGCGCTACGCCCACGCCTTCGCCGTCCGCGAACCCCAGCACCTCATCGTCCGATGGGGCATCGGATTCGCCCTCCGCGGGCAGCGACGGAACGCTGCCGACAACGGCCCCCACATCGCCGAGCGAGACGCCTGCCACGCTTGATGCCGTGTACGCCGCAGCGGCGACCTCATCGGCGAGCCTCTGCATCAGCCTGCAGCGCTCCCAGGTAAGCATTAAGCCCGGTCAGGCCGCCCAGTGGATCGTGGGCGCCTGGACGGAGGGTGGCAATGTCCCCGGCACGACCATCCGCCTCACGGCCAGCCCGACGAGTCAGGTACCGGAATTCAGCTTCGGCTGCGGCAGCTACGACGGCCACGCCTCCTGCGATCTCGGGGAGGTCTTCTCAGGATCGTCGGCTCGTCAGGTCCAGGCCCGCATCACCGTTCCCGCTGCCGACGCGACGCTCACCTCCGTTAAGCTGACCGCCAGCGCGAGCGCCGCCAACCTGGTCAAGGACCCGTCAGTATCCGTCGCTGTCACGGTCAGCAAGAACAGCACGGCCGTGTCCTCGACCCCGGGCGGCAGCGCTACCGTGCCCGGTAGCTCGGAGTCGCAACTTCCTGTCGGCAGCCTGCCCGCCCTCGGCGCGGCCGGGTCCTCCTCGAGCCTCAGCCCAGGCGGAAACGCGTCTGGCCTGTTCCCGACGATCAACCCGTCGTCCGTGCCCAGCCCTGGGACCGCGCTGAATGCCTCGGCGCGGCCGGTCGCTGACAGCGTCGCGCTCCCGATCGGCACGCCAATCGTCGATGCACAGCTGGTCGGGCTGGCCGCCCTCGGCGTGGCCTTCCTGCTCGCGGCGACCCGGCTCTCGGTCCGCAGGCGCCCGGCTGCCGTAGCGGCGGCCCTGGGGGCAGCGGCGGCGGGTACTCCGCCGACCACGACGGCCGCAGTAGTAGAGCCTGAAGCAACCGAGCCGCCCACCAGGATCGAGTCCGATGAGGAGCCGGAGTCCTTCGATCCCGATGAGATCGATCCGCTGGACGAGTACGGCTCGCTGACAGCCGAGCCCCCCACCCGGCCCGACCCGGCCATCCGCGCCGAAGACGACCTGTAGCCGCCGCGATCAGGGGGCCGCGACCAAGAGGGCCGCGACCCGGGGCGGTGTAGCCGCGAGCGGCGGTGTGGCCGCCGTGCCACGAGGCACATACGCGAAAGCCGGGGGCCTGCTTGCCGCAGGCCCCCGGCTTTCGTAGCTGCTTACTTGATGACTTGCTCGAAACCAGGGCGGACGTTGAGCATCGTGCTCGCCAGCTGCTGGGTGGTCATGGTCGGCGAGACGAGCGTGCCGAAGCTGTCGTTGTCGAACCAGGCACACATCGAGACGGTCCCAGACTCGCCGGGGACGCTGGTCTTAGCACAGACCGCCTCACCGCCCAGTGTTCCCGCAGGCACGGTGACCGCGCCCTTGAAGGACTGGTCGAAGCTTGAGACCGACTCGGCCGGATCGCTGTTGGCGAGGTGGCCGCCGACGAACATGAAGACCTGCTGGCTGCCGCCCGCACCCGGAGTCAGGTTGCCCTGCGAGTACACGGCGTCCTTGATGGCGGAGGCCTGACCCGAGCTGCCCTCGACGACGGACTGCCGCAGCGCGTCGACGTTCATCGCCTTTTCCAGGCTTGAGCTCTGCGAGTAGCCGTCAAGCGAGGCCGGGGTCGAGATCGAGTGGGCCGGGCCACCGGGGCCGCCGAAGGCGAAGTGGGTCAGGACTCCCGCGATCGCGGCCGACGCGACCACGACGACGGCACCAAGCGCGATCCACTGGCGCCGGTCGCTGCTGCGCCCGCGACGGCGGCCGACGGCCCGCTGGCTGCCGGTGTCCGGCCGGGCCGGGAGCGTCTCCTGCAGGGCGGTCGCGACCGCGCGGGACTGCTCGGGACGGTAGCCGATGGAGATCTCTTCGATGTCCATGCCGGCGAAGGAGTCGAGCGAGGTCTCATCGGCCCAGGTGACAGGCCGATCGAGCAGCCCGACCGCGGCGCGGTCGGGCGCGGGCTGCCCGGTGAGGTCGGCCAGGTTGTCCAGCCGGGTCTCGTCGCCGTAGTCAGGAACGTCGAAGGAGCTGAAGCCCATGTCCAGGCGCGTTTCCCGAGACCGCCTCCCGCTGCCGGCAAACAGGCCGCCGCCATCATTTCCCACGGCAGAACGGTCCCTGCTGACTCCCGCACCGCCGCCATCGCCGCGCGAGTCATCCCGGCCGCCACCGTTGCCAGGCCAGAAGTTGTCCAGCCTGGTCTCATCGAAGCGAGTGCCCTGGTAGCGCGAGCCCAGCCCGTCGAAACCGTCGTCGTAGCGCGGGTCGTCGTAGGACAGGCGCTCGACGCTCGGCTCGTCGTAGCCGAAGGCAGGGAAGTCGGCGGTCCCGATGATCTCCGACAGGTCGTAGCCCGCGCCGTCAATGCCCGGCCTCGACAGGTCAGAGCCGTTGTAGGCGGTGGGGTCGTACTCACGTCCGTTGTACCCGGACCCGGCGTACTCGGAGGAGTTGTACTCGGAGGCCGGGAGGGCTGGCTGGCCGTGCGATGAACGGTCGTACTCAGCCGCGGGATACTCCGTGTCACCGTAACCCGAGGCGCGGTAGTCAGCCGGGCCGGAAGACGGGCCGGGGCCGGAAGAGTCGTACCCGGGAGCGCCATACTCGGAGCCACTGTAGTCAGCGGCACGGTAATCGGAGGCGCTGTAGTCGGGGGTGTCGTAAGACGAGTCGTAGGAGGAAGAGCCGGACCCGTTGTACGAGGAGTCTCCGTAGGAGCCGTAGTTGTCGAGCGCGGGGTAGCCACCTGACGGATGGCTGGACGGTAGGTAGGCCACGTCCATGTCGTCATCGTCGTACCGCAGCGGCTGGCTGTAGTCCCACGGCTGGGAGTAGTCGGCGGCCTGCCCGTAGTCGGGACCGGCATAGTCAGGCGTCGGAGCCGGCAGGGCCTGCCTCGACGGGTGCCCCGTGAGCTCGGCGTTGCCATATCCCCTGCTCGGGTCCTGGTACCCGGGCTCCACGAAGCCGCGGACCGTCCTCGTACCCGCTATGCCAGAGTCCTCAGAGGAGGGACCGTCGTATCCCGGGTTGCTGTAACCGGGGTCACCGTAGCCGAACCCGTCAGGCGCCGGGCTGCCGTAGCCACCGTCATTGCTGAAGGAGGCGTAGGGGTGCTCGCCGTGGTTCGGCGACGCGGGCAGTGCTGGCTGTGCTGGCTGCGGGTAGGCCGGCTGCTGAGGATAGGCCGCCTGCTGAGGATAGGCCGGCTGCGGCGGGTACTGCGCCATGTCCGCCTGCGGCGGGTAGGCGTAGTTGTCGCTTTGGTACTCCAGCCCGGAGTAGCCGCCAGGCCATGAGATCTCCGGGCCGAACGGCGCAGGCCGCTGGCCCATGGGATGACTACCAGAATCATCCGGAGAGGACGGCCATCCGCTCCTCATAATCTCGGTCACCTCACGTCTGGGGTACAGAGGGTCGATCTAGGTCACAACATCATCTCGGCAAACATTTGGCTCCGCTACCGGAACCGAGATATCAGTGTGATCAAACCCGAAGGAATCTGGTCTAACACCACTGAACCATGACATTTCGCCACGTCGTTCCCGTCATGCGCGGGTCCCAAGGTAGCGCCCGGGCCACGACCGCGACGGCAACTCGGTTGACTTCGTGGCCCACCGCGGCATCAGACGTTACCTAATCTCGTCACAAACAGTGATCGAAAGCTGCTCACAGTGCGGCCATGGGCGGGTTCGCCGCCGTGAAGTCCCCACCCAGATACATCGCGGACGGCTCGTCGTCAGCGGGCACGCCATGCTCGGCGATGATCTCCCGCGCGAACACCTCAGAGTCGTCCTGGGGCTCGTAGCCGAGGTTGCGTGCTTCCTCAAGTGACACCCAGCCGCCCCGGGTGTTGCCTGACACGCCGAAGATCACGCGGAAGCCAGGGCTGGGCACGGTGAGGCAGGCCTCGAAGAGCCGGCCCGCGTCGCCAGGGGAAAGCCAGGTGGACAGCATCCGCGTGTTCTGCGGCCGCTCGAAGCAGGACAGGATGCGGACGCAGACCACGTCCATGCCATGCCGGCGGCTGTACAGCGCCCCCAGCGCTTCTCCCGCCGCCTTGGATACCCCGTAGTAGGTATCGGGTGCGGGGAAGGTGTAGTCGGGGATGGGCGTGGAGCTAAGCGGCGTGAACCCCACGGCGTGATTGGATGAGGCGAAGATCACTCGGGGCACGCCGGCCATGCGGGCCGCCTCGAAGAGCGTGTGCGTGCCGCGGATGTTGACGTCGAGTATGCGCTCCCAGGGGGCCTCGCTCGGGATACCGCCCAGGTGAATGACGGCCTCGGCGCCCGTGCACGCGGCGACCATGGCCTCGGCGTCGGTAACCGACGCGACGATGGCCTCCTCGCCGCTGACGGCCGCGACCGCCTTGACGTCGACCAGTCGGAGCAGGCGCCCAGGTGCGGCCAGACGGGTCCTGAGCATGGTCCCGATCCGGCCTGCGGCACCCGTGATGACAATGATTGACATGGCAGGGGCTTGCCTTCCTACATGAGGACGTTATGTCCGAATAGTTGATCATGTTTGCTCAAGTACGTAATCCTTACGGATGTGATACCCCCGCACGGTCCCTTGGCGACCCGCCGGATGACCGCGCACTGGATGGTCCTCGCGGCGGCCGCGCTGACGACGCTCGTAGCGGCGATGGTCGCGGCCTCGCTCGCGGTGTTCGCGGGCCAAGCCCTGGGCCTAGCCGTCCGGCATGACCTGTCCGTCGCGTCGGGCACCGCGATATCGGTGACCGTCCAGGTGAGCGCGCCAAGCCAGGCTACGTCCGACACCGCCGCGCTGAAGCATTCGATAGGTGGCGCGATGCCAGGCGTCCCGTTCGGCTTCAACCAGGCGCTGTGGTCCGGCCCGCTCGGCCTCGTCGCTGGGGCGCTTCCCGCCACCCCGGCCAGCGCGGGGCGAGGCAACACGCCCACGGTCGAGGCCGCGTCCATGAGCGGGATCACCGATCACGCGGTGCTCGTGTCGGGCAGCTGGCCCGCCGGGGCAAGCACGCGCCAGCCCATCCCGGCCGCCTTGCCCGCCTCGGCCGCCGGGCTGCTGCACGTGTCGGTCGGCGAGGTGCTGACGTTGCGTGACCGCGTGAGTTACGCAACCATCCGCTTCAAGGTCACCGGGCTGTTCGCACCGCAGCGGGCCGCCGGCTCCGCCGCGGCGTACTGGGGGCTGAACGAGCTGCCGGCGAGCGGCGAGTCGACCGCCAGCGGGTTCGCGATCTACGGTCCGCTAGTCGTGGGCCAGTCCGTAATCGGAACGCTGGTCACGGCGAACTCTGGTGCGTGGGTGGCGCAGCCCGACATGGCGGCCTTCACGGGAAGCGACCTGGATCCGGTCGCGGCCAGCGTCGCCGCCTTGTCATCCTCGGTGCCCAACTCGTCCGCGATGCCGGGCGCGCAGCTGACTACCAGCCTGCCTGGCGTCCTGACCGGGACGGCGAGCAGCCTCACCGTGGCACGATCCCTGCTGGTGGTCAGTGGCTTGCAACTCCTCATCCTTGCCACCGCCGCACTGCTCGCGGTCGCCCGGCTGCTCGCGACCCAGCGGGAGGGCGAAAGCGCGCTGCTGGCCGCCAGGGGCGCGACGCGCTGGCAGCTCGCGCGGCTGACGGCAGCCGAGGTGATCCCGCTGTCCGTGATCACCGCGGCCGCAGGCGCGGTGGCGGGGATAGCGCTCGCGAGCGTGCTCGCCAGCGCGGGATCGCTGGCCAAGGCGGGTATCCGGGTGCCAGGTGGCACGGGAACCTGGCTGGACGCCATCGCCGCCGCGGCCGTCGTCGCCGTGCTCGCGATCGTCGCGCTGCTGGCCCCGGTGCTCGGCGGCACCGGCGCAAGCGGCGGCCCGGGTGCCGTCCGGGTGCGGCGCGGCAGGCAGGCCCTGGTGGCCGGAGTCTCGCGAGCCGGGGTTGACGTCGGCCTCATCGTGCTCGCGGTGCTGACGGGCTGGCAGTTGCGCCGTTACTCAGCGGTGAGCGGTACCGCGGGCATTGACCTCGCGCTGACCTTCGCGCCCGCACTCGCACTGGCGGCGGGAACGATGGTGACGCTCCGGCTGCTGCCCGCCGCGGCACGGACAGCCGACCGCTTGTCGGCGCGAGGCCGGGGCTTGGCCGGCTCGCTGGCGGGGTGGCAGTTCAGCAGGCAGCCGCTGCGCCAGGGGGGTGCCGCGCTGCTGATCGTCATGGCGGTCGCCACCGGGACGCTGGCCCTGGCCCAGCACGGCAGCTGGGACCGTTCCGCCTCCGACCAGGCGGCGTTCGCAGCGGGAAGCGACGTCCGGGTGGACGTGCCGGTGCAACTCGCTGCTGGCCAGGCAGGAACGGTGACCGCGGGCCAGGGCGTGACCCATGCGATGGCGGTATCCGTCGAGTCCGAGGCCGCGCCCGCCGAGGTCCTCGCGGTCAGCGCATCGCAGGCGCCCCAGGTGGTGCAGTTGCGCAGCGACGAGTCCACGCTGTCGCCTGCGAGGCTGTTCGGTGCGATCGACCCAGCGGGCCGGCTGCCGGGAACCCTCCTGACCGCGCCCCAGCCGGGCAGTGCGGCCGGCACGATCAGGCTCACCGCCACGCTGGGCGCGACATCCGCGAGCACAAGCTCGAATGCCAGGCTGGCCGCCGCGCTTGGCCCGGTGGACCTGACGCTGACCGTCTTCGACTCCACGGGAACGGCCTACCAGGTCCCGGCGGGCACGCTCACTGCCACCGGCCAGCCTCAGGTCCTCAGCGCGCGCCTCGGCGGGACCCGGCTGGCCTATCCACTGCGGCTGGCCGGCATCACCGCCACCTACACGCTGCCGTACAAGGCGGCCCCGTCAGCCGCCCTGACCATCACGGGCATCTCACTGAACGGGTGGACTTCGGACGCCAGTTCGCCCGACCTGCTGAGCATCCTGGGCCAGGGCCAGCAGGCTGACGAGCCCACGCTCGGTGCCCCCGCCCAGCCCGGCTCCATCGCCTCGCACACCAGCGGGCAGTCCGCGAGTTTCACCTTTGAGCCAGGCAACGGGTACACCACCGCGCCCCCCAGCACCACGCCTGAGCCCATATCCGGGCAGGTGGTGATGCTCCCGCCCGCCGCCAGCGTGCAGGCGATCCCTGCCATTGCCACGGCGTCGTTCATGGACTCAAGCAGCGCCTCCATTGGCTCGGTCGTCCCCACCACGCTTGACGGGGTCACCGTCCCGCTGAAGATCGTCGCCGAGGTGAACTCCTTCCCCACCGTCACCGCCGCGGGCGGCGCGCTCATCACGGACCTGGCCAGCTTGCAGGATTACCTCTCCAGGCAGACCCTGCCGCCGCTGCCGGTGACCGAGTTCTGGCTGGCCACGTCCGGACATCAGGTCCCGGCCAGGCTCGCGGCCAGCTTGCCGGCCGGGTCGGCGATCACCAGCCGCGCGCAGCTCACCGCGAGCACGACAAGCGACCCGCTGTCGGCCGCGCCGCAGGTGGCGCTGCTGGCCATGGCCGCGGCCGCCGTGCTGCTCGCGATCACCGGATTCTGGGTGTCGATCGCGGCCAACGTGCGCCAGCGCCGCGCTGAGACCGCGCTGCTCGCGGCGCTCGGCGTGACCCCGCGGGCGGCGGCCCTGCAACTGTTCATGGAGAAGCTGATGCTCAGCCTGCCGTCAGCCGCCCTCGGCCTGGCACTCGGGATCGTCGTCGCCCGGCTGTTCGTCCCGGCGGTCACGCTCACCTCGTCGGCGACGCCCCCGGTGCCGCCCGCGGTCACGCTCTATAACCTGCCGCAGGCGATCCCCCTGGCGCTGGTCGTCGCCATCGTCCCGGCCGCGGCGGCCGCGCTCGCCGTCCTGCGGCGGCCCGACCCGGCGGCCGAGCTCCGCGCGGCGGAGGCAGCATGAGCCGGAACGGAAACGTGGCATGAGGCGGATCACCGGCCGGATCACCGGCCTGGGGGCCGGGGCCAGCCTCGCGCTCGCGGTGCTCACCGGGGCCTGCGTCCTGGCCGCGACCGCTGGCCCGCGCGAGGCCCAGGCCACAAGCGCGCGGTCCCTGCAGCAGACGGTGACGGCGCTTTCGCCGGATGACAAGACGATCGCGGCCAGCAGCCCCCTGAACATGATCACGGAGGACATCGCCTCGTCTGGCCCGCAAGCATCCACCGGGTACCTGACCGCGGCCGCCCTTGGCACGATCACCAGCCAGTTGCGGGCCGACTTCGCCGGGGGCGTGCTGCGAATGGCGCCGGCCAGCCAGGCCTGGGCCGCCCTCACCTCAGGGCTGCGCCCGGAGACGACCACGCTGCCCGCGCTGAAGGGCATCCCCGCGAAGATCGAGATCACCTACAGGTATCCGGAGACAAGCCACCTGCAAGTGCTTTCAGGCAACCTGGGCACCCCGCTGCCAGCGAGTGACCAGGAGCTCTTCGAGACGCCAACCGGACCGTCCTCGAAGGTCGTGCAGGTCGCCGTCACGTCGCAGACGGCCTCCGTGCTGGGGCTGCACGCCGGGTCCCAGGTGGTGGTCGTCAGTCCGCCAAGCCCCGTCACTGGCGACTCATCCGACATCACCCTCGACGTCACGGGCATCGTTAAGCCAGCCGATCCCGATGACCCCTTCTGGACCCAGGACCCGGTGCCCGCGGCCCCGGAACTCCAGTCGCCGCCGCGCAACGCCCCCTACTGGGACGCCGGGTTCATCGCCGACCCAGACCAGGCCGTCGCGCTGCAGGAGTACTTCAACGGGACCGGCATGGGCGCCCTGTGGGAACTGCCGATCAACACGAGCAACCTGGGCGGCCGGGCCGAGGCACTGCACGACAAGCTGGCCAAGGTCGTCAACGCGACCCCGACGCTATCTGGCCCGCTGGCCCCGGCCGCAGAGGCGATCACCCTGTTCTCCGGCTTGACCGGGCCGCTTGCCCTCTATATCCAGGCCGCGCAGTCGCTGACCGTCCTGCTGGGGATCCTGTACGTGAGCCTCGCGCTTGCCGCCATCGTGGTGCTGCTGCTCGCGGCCCGGATGGTGGCCGTCCGCCGGGAAGCGGAGCTCGCGGTGACCCGGGCACGGGGAGGCTCGCTGGTGCAGGTCTTCTTGCTGGCCGGCGGCGGAGCGGCCATCGCCTGCGTCCCCATCGCGGTGGCCGCCTGGGCGCTCTCGGTCCTCCTTATCCCTAACGTCACCACCCTCGGTCAAGCCGCCTGGTGGCCTGGCCTGGCCACCCTGGTCCTCGCGGTCGTCGCCCCCGGCGCCTTCACGGCCTGGCGGCACCGGCTGCCACGCAAGCGGCACGCCACCAGGCCGGGCAGGCGCGCGGTGCGAGGAGGCGGCCGGCTGGTCGCCGAGGTCACCGCGTGCGCCGCGGCGATCGCGGGGATCGCCATCTTCAGGAACCAGGCACCGCAGCCAGGCCAGGGCATTGACCTCTACACGAGCGCCGCCCCCGTGCTTGTCGCGATCCCGGCCGTGATCGTCGTCCTGCGGCTGTACCCGCTCCTGCTGCGCGTCGTGGCCAGAGCGTCGGCCCGGCGGCGCGGCATCACCGGCTTCCTCGCGCTGCGGCAGGCAGCGCAGTCCGCCCTTGGCCTGGCCCTGCCCGCCCTGACGATCGTCTTGGCCCTCACCGTGGCGTCGTTCACCGGCATGGTGCGCGACGCCGTGGTCCGCGCGGAGACCCTGGCATCGTGGCAGGCCACCGGCGGGGACGTAACGATCGCGGCGACCGGCCAGGTCGCCGTCTCCACCGGATTCGGCACCAGTGCGGTACAGCAGGTGGCCGCGGTGCCAGGCGTCAGGCACGCCGTGCCGGCCTCGGTCATCCCCTGGGGTGTCATCGGCGGCTCCGTGGTAACCGGCGTGGCCGTCAATCCCGCCAGCTACGCGGCCCTCGTGGCGTCCGAGCAGGGCTTCTCGACCTTCAACCCGGGGCTGCTTGCCACCTCAGGCGGATCATCGGCGACGGTGCCCGTGCTGGCGTCACCGCAGGCGATCGCTGAGCTTGGCAAGCCGGGAACGGTCACGACGCTCACCGGGCAAGACGACATGGTCACGATACGGGCGCGCATAGTCGGCGAGGTGGCCTCCACGCCGGCGTTGCCTGGCGGCGGCTCGTTCGTCATCCTCCCCGTGCAGGTGCTTCATGACCTGCTCGGCCCGCCCCCGGTGAACCTGGAGATGCTCACCGGCCCGTCGATCGACATGACGCGCCTTTCCGCCGTGGTGAAGGCACGCGTGCCGGGAAATCCCGTCGTCAATACCCGCTCGTCCGCGCTGGCCGGACTGACTGGGACGCCGTTGCAGCGGGGTGCCTTCACGATCTTCACGGTGGCCGTCGTGTTCGCCATCGGCCTGTCGCTGGCCGTGCTGCTGCTCGAGCTGGCCCTCGGCGCGGCCGAACGGCGGCGGACGCTGGCCCGGCTGGCCACGATGGGGCTAGCCGAGGGACAGCGGGTGAGGCTGGTGGTGCTCGAGGTCCTGCCGTCGGTCATCGCGTCGGCCGTCGCGACGGCCGTCTGCGCGCTCGTGCTGCCCCGGCTGGTGGCGCCGGCCATCAACCTATCGGTCTTCCTGCCCTCGGGCAGCGCGCCGCTGCGGCCGGAGTTCACCTCGGTAGCGCTGCCGCTGGCGGGACTCCTGGTGGTGGCGGTCCTCGCGCTGGCCATCGAGGTCCGGTCTGAGCGGGGCCGCGGCATAGCGGCGACAATGCGTACATAAGCGAAGACGGGCGACGATGAATGGAGAGGCGATGACGGCCACCGCACTTGGTGCGGCCAGCGGGCATGCCGACTACGGCGCGGGCGCGCTGATCGCGTGCGACCGGCTGGTCCGCATCTACCAGGCTGAGGGGATCGAGGTGCAGGCCCTCCAGGGCCTCGACCTCCTCATCGAGCGAGGCGAGCTGACAGCCCTGGTGGGGGCATCGGGCAGCGGGAAGTCCACGCTGATGAACATCCTGGCCGGGCTGGACGCGCCGACGGCGGGCGCCGTCCGGGTCGACGGGCATGACCTCGCGGCGATGTCCGCGCGGAACCGGCTGCGGTACCGGCGTAAGACGGTGGGATTCATCTGGCAGCAGACCTCAAGGAACCTGCTCCCCTACCTGACGGCCACGCAGAACGTAGACCTGCCCATGCAGCTGGCGGGCCAGGGCAAGCGGACGCGGCGGGCACGAGCCGCTGAGCTGCTCGCGGCCCTCGGGGTCGCGCACTGCGCAGGCCGCAGGCCTGACCAGATGTCAGGCGGCGAGCAGCAGCGAGTCGCGATCGGGGTCGCGATCGCGAACTCACCCTCGGTCCTGCTGGCCGACGAGCCGACGGGAGAGCTCGACAGCGTGACGGCCGAGTCGGTCTTCGGCGCCCTGCGGACGGCCAATTCCGACCTTGGCGTGACGGTCCTGATCGTGACGCACGACCCATCCGTGTCCGGGCAGGTCCGCCGGGTGATCGCGATCAGGGACGGCAGGACGAGCACGGAGACGCTGCGCCACGACGGTCCCGACGGCGAGGGCAGCGGCCACGCCGTCGAGTACGCGGTGCTTGACCGGGCGGGCCGGCTGCAGCTCCCCCGCGAGATGACCGAGTCGCTCGGCCTGCGCGACAGGGTCCGCCTCGAGCAGAACCCCGACCACATCGGCGTCTGGCCCGACCGTCCCAACGGCGCGTCCACCGCCCCGTCCGCCGAGGCCGGCCACTGATGGCGATGATTGACGTCCGGGACGTCACCCGTACCTACGGCAGCGGCCCCACCGCCACCCAGGCGCTGCGGGGCGTCACGTTCGGCGTCCCCGAGGGGCGGCTTGTCGCGCTGCGGGGCCGGTCTGGCTCGGGCAAGACCACGCTGCTCAACATCGTGGGCGGGCTCGACACACCGGACGGCGGTAGCGTCCTCGTCGATGGGCACGACGTGACGGCGATGAGCGAGCGAGAGCGGATGCGGCTGCGCCGCGAGACGGTGGCCTATATCTTCCAGTCGTTCGGGCTGCTGCCCGTGCTGTCGGCGGCGGAGAACGTGGGCGTGCCGCTGCGCATCACCGGGACAGAGCCACGCGAACGGGAAGAGCGGGTGGCGGCCATGCTCTCCCTGGTGGGCCTGGCGGATCACGTAAGGCAGCGCCCGGGTGAGCTGTCTGGTGGCCAGCAGCAGCGGGTCGCCATCGCCCGTGCCCTGGCGATCCGTCCCCGGCTGCTGCTCGCGGACGAGCCGACTGGCCAGCTTGACCAGGAGACCGGCAAGCAGATCATGCGCCTGCTGCGCGAGGTCGTGCGTTCCGAGGGCGTGACCGCCCTCGTCGCGACCCACGACCCGGTCCTGATCGAGCTGGCCGACTCAGTCATGAACCTCGAGGACGGGATGATCAAGCCGGGCTAGCTGAGAGCACAGTGTCTCCCGCTCGGTTAAAAAATAACGACGCTGCGCAGCACGTCGCCCCGCTCCATCTTGGCGAAGGCCTCCTCCACATCGCCGAGGGCGATCGTCTCAGAGACGAACTTCTCCAGTGGCAGCCGGCCCTCGAGGTGCAGGTCGACGAGCATCGGGAAGTCCCGGCTGGGCAGGCAGTCGCCGTACCAGGAGGACTTGAGCGCGCCACCGCGGCCGAACACCTCAAGCAGCGGGAGCTCAAGCCGCATGTCCGGTGTGGGCACGCCGACCAGGACGACGACCCCGGCCAGGTCGCGGGCGAAGAACGCCTGCTGGTATGTCTCTGGCCGCCCGATCGCCTCGACCACCACGTCGGCTCCGAAGCCGCCGGTCAGTTCCCTGATTCCCTCGACCGGATCGGTGGCACTCGAGTTGATCACGTGCGTGGCACCGAACTCCCGCGCCCACTGCAGCTTCCTGTCGTCGATGTCCACCGCGATGATTGTCGCGGCGCCGGCCAGCCGCGCGCCGAGGATCGCACCGTCGCCGACGCCGCCACAGCCGATGACCGCGACGCTGTCGCCGCGTGAGACGCCGCCGGTGTTGATGGCCGCGCCGATGCCCGCCATCACGCCGCAGCCAAGCAGGCCAGCCACCCCGGGCGCGATCGCCGGGTTGACCTTCGTGCACTGCCCCGCTGCGACCAGGGTCTTCTCCGCGAACGCGCCGATGCCCAGGGCCGCGCTTAGCGGCGTGCCATCGGCCAGCGTCATCTTCTGTGTGGCGTTGTGCGTGGCGAAGCAGTACCACGGGCGGCCCCGCGAGCAGGCACGGCACTGGCCGCAGACCGCGCGCCAGTTGAGGATCACAAAGTCACCAGGCTCAAGCCCGGTCACGTCAGGACCGGTCGCCTCCACGATCCCCGCCGCCTCGTGGCCCAGCAGGTAGGGGAAGTCCTCCCCGATGCCGCCCTGCTTGTAGTGCAGGTCGGTGTGGCACACCCCGCAGGCCTGGACCCGGACCAGCGCCTCGCCCGGGCCTGGATCCGCCACGATCACCTCGGTCAGCGCAACCGGCTCGCCCTTGCCGCCAGCTACGATCCCAGCCACACTGCTCCCCATAGCCATGCCTCACAAAACGCTACAGAACGGACCGTCCACTCCGCCCCATCATCCCCGCTCGGCGGGCGGCTGGGAAGCCGGCAAGCTAGCCCAGCCGGTACTGACCGCGCGCGACGAGGACGGCCTTGCCGCCGACCAGCACTCGCTCGATCCGGTCTGGCGTGCCATCGACCCGGGCGTAGAGCACCGACGGCCGGCCCACCTGGGCACCCTGGCGGATCTCGATCTCCTGGCCGAAGCCGATGCGGCCGTGCCTGGCCAGGTGCACGGCCAGCGGGCCAGCCGCCGAGCCGGTCGCCGGGTCCTCGGGGACCCCCAGGTGCGGCGCGAAGTTCCTGACGGCCCAGTAGCCCTCGGCCTCGGCGAACACGGCCGTGCCGATCCCGACCCTGGCCAGGGCCGGCAGGTCAGGGGTCAAGGCCGCGAGCGCGGCCGGTGACGCCACCTCCACGTACACGTGCAGCGGCCCGTTGTCGTAGACATCGGCCGGCAGCCCGTAGCGCGCCGTCCCGAGCGCGGCAAGCAGTTCGGGCACCTGGTCGCAGCCGGTGATGACGGGGACCGGCTGCGACATCCGGCCAAAGGTGACCCGCCCGCCATTGGGGTCACGGTCCAGTCGCACCGGCACGAGGCCGGCCTTGAGCTGCAGCGTCACGCTGCCCTGGCCGAGCATCTCGCCCAGCACCCAGGCTGAGCCGAGCGTCGGGTGCCCGGCGAACGGCAGCTCGGCGCCGGGAGTGAAGATCCGGACGTGGGCATCGGCGGTGGCCGGATCGTCGGGCGGCAGGAAGAAGACCGTCTCAGAGAAGTTCAGCTCACGGGTCGCCTTCTGCATGCACTCAGCGGAGAGCCCGCGCGCGTCGGGGAAGATGCCGAGCTGGTTGCCCTCGAGCGGCGTGCCGGTGAACACGTCCGCGATGAGGAACTCCCGCACGTCTTCCGGGCCGCTACCTGGTTCTCCCGCCCACAGCCCCAGCTCAGGAACTCGCATGGGGCCGAGCGTATCCTCGCCCCGGCGCGGCAGGCAGGGCCAATCCCGCCGGGATTGGCCTGCGCTGCCGCGGCTCCGAGGTGCCCGTGCGGAGGCTGCTCTGGCGGGCCGCGATCAGGCCTGGCCCGCCTGCCGGCCGCGCCAGGAGACGGCGCGGCCGGTGTAGTGACGGCGGGCCGAGTCGGCGGTCATCACCGCGTACAGGGTGGCGATCAGCGGCAGGGCGGGGGCACGCAGCACCGACAGCCGGTAGAACCGGAGCATCGGCATGAAGCTGCAGGTCATCAAGGCCAGGCCGGCCAGTCCCGCCGACCCGGCGAGCACCCAGGCGTTCCCGGCACCTGACGCCGCCGCGATGGCCCCGGCCAGCAGCCCGGCGGGGGCGGCGGCGTAGAGGAAGAGCAGCCCGAGGATCGTTCCCGCCAGGGCCAGCGGGGAGTACCCGAGCTGGACGTAGGCCGAGCGGGCGATCATGTGCCAGAGATCGGCGAGCCGGGGGTAAGGCCGTACGCTGCGGATCTCGGTAGTGAGGCCCAGCCAGGTGCGGTTGCCGTCGCGCTTGAGCAGGGTGCCGAGGGCCACGTCGTCGATGAGGGCGCCACGAATCGGCGCCAGTCCCCCCGCCTTCTCAAGCGCCGATCGCCTGATCAGCATGCAGCCACCCGCGCCGGCCGCTACGCGCGACCGGGGATCGTTGACGCGTCGCGGCGGGTAGAGCTGAAAGAAGAAGTAGACGAAGGCGGGGACCACGATCCGCTCCCAGCCGGTCCGCGCCCGCAGCAGCGCCATCTGCGAGACCAGCGCCCGGTCATCGGACTCGGCCGAGGCCACGAGTGAGCGCAGCGCCCCCGGGTCCCAGGCGATGTCGGCGTCGGTGAAGAGCACGTACCCCTCGGCCCCGGCCGTCGCGTCGAGGCCCTGCTGCATGGCCCATACCTTGCCGGCCCAGCCGGCCGGCCGGGCCCGGCCGGCGACCACGCTGAGCGAGGCCCGCGCCGCGCCATCGGCCGCGGCGACGCTGGTGGCCACCGCGGCTGTCCCGTCCGTGCTGCCGTCATCGACCAGGGTGACCGCGAACTTCCCTGGGTAGTCCTGGCCAAGCAACGACGGAAGCGTGACGGGAAGCATGTCGGCCTCGTTCCGGGCCGGAACCACGGCCACGACATCCGGCCAGTCGGCCGGATCCGCTCCCGTTGCGGGCAGCCGCGGCCGGGTCCGCCAGAACTCTCCGTGCAGCAACAGCAGGTACACCCAGGCGACGGCGCTCGCCCCGCACACGATTCCCAGTACAAGCACAGGAAGATTATGACGGGGGTATCCGCCAGCCGATGACCTCACCGGACTCGGTAGCCGGCGGGCCGAGGAGGCGGGTGAGGTAGTTGGCGAGCGGTGACCCAAGGCCGGTCACCGCCACCACGTCGGTCAGGCCCGACTGCGAGATCCAGTCGACGGCCTCTTGCGGGGTGGGGGCGGCCGGGCTGGCAACCACGCCGACCGGGTCAACGGGGCCGGGGCCCGATATCAGCCACAGGTGGTCAAGGTAGGACTCCGTGGCGGACGGGCCGTAGCCGCCCACGTAGGCCTGCCCGCCCGCGACCGGCCCGATGAAGTATCCGGCCGCCATGTCGGTGGGCAGCCCGGTGTCGGCCTGCCAGCGCATCGGCGTGGGGTACGACCCGCTGGCCAGCGGGATCGTGAGGACTCCCCCGCCGGCCGGCACCCGCAGGTCCGTCAGCACCTGGGCCCAGCCCGCAGGGACGCCGTCGACTGTCGACGTCGGCAGCGGGGCCGGCAGCATCGGTACTACCGCCACGCAGACGGCCGCGCCGACCGCGAGCCTGGCCAGCAGCCGCCGACGCGCACTCGCCTGCCCGGCCATGGCGACCTGCCGCCAGGCCGCGTCGGCCGCCAGGGCGAGCAGGGCGGCCGCGCACCCGTCGGCGATGATGGAGAACCGGTCCACGATGGCGGAACTGGCAAGCGGCAGCCCCTCGAGCCAGTACCACGGCAGCTCGAGCCACCCATGGACATGCCCGTCCACCAGCAACATCCCGCCAAGTGAGAAGACCTCAAGGACAACGAAGGCGACGGTCAGCACCCGCGCCGCCAGCAGCCGCCATAGCGACCCGGCCGCCCAGACGAGCACGACCACCATCGGCCAGCCCAGGTAGCCAAGATACTCGGCCAGGCCGCCACCGAACTGGCTCGCGAACGTCGCGCTCCCCGCCGTGTGCACGAGCTGCAGCCCCGACGGCTGGACGAAGCCGTACAGGTCGTTTTTGTAGTAGTCGATCAGGTACGGGCTGCCGTGCTGGGTCAGCGGGCCGGCGAACTGTGTCCACACCGGGTACCCGGCGAGGATCACGAACACCCCGGCCGCCGTGAGCAGGCCCGCGGTCACCCGCCTGACCTGCTCGCTGGTGGCCGGGTCCGGGGGGCCGGCGATCAGGGCCCGTATCGCGCGCGCCTTGGTCACCAGCACGGTCACCAGCCCGACCGCGATCGCCACGACCGTGTTGAACAGCAGCTCCTCACACGTCAGGAGCTGCAGCGCGGCCGTCAGTCCGAGGCAGGCACCGGCCCGCAGCGACCCGGCCGGGTCGCGGCCCGCACGCTCGCCCCCGGGCCGCCCGGTGAGCAGCCGGGCCGCGAAGTAGGCGATCAGCGGAGGGAAGACGGCGAACTGCAGGTCGTAGTGGCCAATGGCGGACTGCGTGAGGGCAGGCGAGAAGCCGTAGGCGAGTCCCCCGGCCACGGCGGCCGGGACGCTAACCGACCAGCGCCGCAGGACCCAGTACAGGCTCGTCGCTGACCCGGCGAAGCCCACGGTGAGCAGGACATTGAGGCTGACCTGCGGCCCGAACATCAGCGTCAGGGGAGAAAGGGCCACGCCCGGGGCAAGCAGCGACGGGTTCCACATCGCGCTGACCCCGGTCGGGGCGTTCATCCCGCTGGTGATGAGGGCGGGCAGGTGCCAGTGAGCGATCGCGTCGGCGGTGTAGCGCATCCACCAGGCGGCCTGGTTGGGATCACCGGGGTTGCCCGCGACGATCCGGGACGACGGGTCCTTCCACAGCAGCGCCGTCACGACGATGGCCGCGATTAGGTAACTCGCCGCTACGAAAGTGAACTCATAGTGCACAAGCCCGGACAGGTAACGCCGCCGACGGGTAGGCAGCAGCGTTTGCGCGCCTGGCCCGTCGAGCCGGGGGGCTGGCGCGGACACGCCGACAGGGTACCTCAGCTGACCTCGCGCAGCCGCCCCGTGTCGACCTCGAAGATAAATCCCCTGATGGCCTCCTTGAACGGGACGAACGGGCTGGCCTTGAGCCTGGCGATCGACTGCAGCACGTCGGCGGCCGGGTCGGTGAAGGCCTCCATCGCCCACGGCGGGCGGATGCCGGTGTCCTTCTCTATCTCGGCCTTCAGCCCGTCGTCGGTGAACTTGGCCATTCCGCAGTCAGTGTGGTGAATCAGGACGATCTCGCGGGTGCCAAGCAGTCGCTGGCTGATCACGAGCGACCGGATCACGTCGTCGGTGATGACGCCGCCGGCGTTGCGGATAACGTGCGCGTCGCCGACGGACAGGCCGAGCGCGGCGTGCACGTCGAGCCGCGAGTCCATGCAGGCGACGACCGCGAGGTGCAGCCCTGGCTGCCCTGCCGCGGGGCCGGGAAATGTAGCGACGTACTTCTCATTACGGGCTAGCAGGTCATCGATCACGGTGAAATTAGATCAAACGATCATTGGCGCGCCACTCGCGGCCCAGAGATTTACTTCGATGCCTTTCGTTGTCAAGATCGTCTTGTTTGTTACTTGCCTGGCTGCAACCATCAAGTTGGGTCCAGCGTCTCCGGCTTCGGAAGACACCTCAAGAGAGAGGGCTGTGAGGTCCATGAAGACACGCATGCGGGGCACGGTTGCCGGGCTGGCGATGGGGGCGGGCGCGCTGGCGGTAGCGGCGGCCATGGCGCTACCCGGGGGGGCGGCCAGCGCCGCGCCCGCCCGCGTCCAGGCACCGGGGAACGCCGCCAGGCCAGATCGCGTCCCGACGCCTCCCAAGGGATCAAAGGGATCAAAGGGCGCGTACACGCCGCCAACCCGGACGCTCAAGTACGGAGACAAGGGCGCCGACGTGACCGCCCTGCAGCACCGCCTCATCGCCCTGCACTACTGGCCGGGCACGGTCAATGGCGTCTTCGACTTCGACACCGAGGAGGCTGTCTACGCCTTCCAGGGCATCAACGGGCTGACGATCGATGGCACGGTGGGAGCGAAGACGGCCAAGGCCCTGGTGACCCCGCACACCTATAAGGCCCACGACCCCGGCGCCGCCACCCGGGTTGAGGTGGACATCAAGGCAAGCGTGGGGGTCCTGGTCTTCTACAAGGACAACAAGGTCTCGCTGATCAGCCACGTCTCCAGCGGGGGCGGCTACTACTTCTGCAACCCCGACGGCAGCTGCGCCTACGCGGTCACCCCGACCGGCTCGTACCGTGCCAACATCTTCATGCCCGGCTGGGTCGCGGTGCCGCTCGGCGCGATGTACAACCCGGTGTTCTTCATCGGCACCGACTACGCGATCCACGGTGACACCACCGTGCCGGCCTACCCGGCCTCGCACGGCTGCGTCCGGATTCCTGACGACATCGCCAGCTGGTTCCACAAGGACCTCGACGTCCGCAACATCGACGGCGGCTCCGGCACCCCGATCTACGTGTACAGCTACAACGTGTAGGGGCAGTCGCCCGCTGCCGCCCGCGAGCGTGAAACGGACCGGCCCGCTTGGGAGAGCGGGCCGGTCCGTTCTGCCTAGGGATCCTGAGCCTGGTTACGCGCCCGGGATCTGGCGGGACGCCCCGTTCTCCGCTGCCTCGCCCTCGGGTTGCGCGATGACGCTCTTGCGGACCGAGTCCAGGATGGTCAGGCCCTGGCTGACCAGGCCCGCGGCGATCTCCCCGAGGCCATCGGCGCCGTTGAGGATGCTGACGTTCGCACCCGCCAGGCCCGATGCCGCCTCCTTGACGATCTGCGGGAGCTGGTTGATCAGCATCTGGTCCAGGGCCACCCGGTCGTTGGAGGCGGCGGCCGCGGCGGCGATGCGGGTGCGCTCGGCCTCGGCCCGGGCGAGGATCTGGACCTTCTCGGCCTCGGCCTCGGCGGGACGGATCACCTCGGCGACGAGCTGCTGGCGACGGAGATCGGCCTGATGCTGCGCCAGCTCGGCCTGCGCGGTGATGACCGCCTGCTGCGCCTCGGCCTGCGCCAGCGGGCCCGCCTGAGCCGCCATCGCCTGGGCCTTGTCGATCTCCGCCTTGTACTGTGCCTGCACAACCGCGGTCTGCCGGGCGAACTCGGCCTGCTTGCGTGCCGATGCCTGCTGTGCCTCGACGGCCTGCTGGTCGGCGTTGGCCTGGGCGATCTTGGCCTGTCGCTGGATCGCCGCGTTGTTCGGCGCGGCCATCGCCGCGATGTAGCCCGCCCCCAGGTCATCGATGGACTGGATCTGCAGCGAGTCCACCGACAGCCCAATGGTGGCCATCTCCGCCTTGGATCCGTCGAGCACCTCGGTGGCCAGCTTCTGCCGCTCGGTGACGATCTCCTCGACGGTCATCGAGCCGATGATCGACCGCAGGTGGCCGGCGAAGATGCGCCCGGTAAGCACGGACATCTGGTCCTGGTCGGACAGGAAGCGCTGGCCAGCGTTGATGATGGACTCGGGGTCGTTGCCCACCTTGAACGCGATGACGGCGCGGACGTTGAGCGCGATGCCCTGCTTAGTGACGCACTGTTCGGCGACCTCCGCCTCCTGCATCGACAGGGTGAGGTACCTGACCTTGCGGAAGACCGGCGCCACGAACGCGCCATGGCCGGTCACCACCCGGAAAGGCGCGCCGCTCGCCCCGCGGCCACCCGAGATAAGCATCGCCTCGTCGGGGGCGGGAACTCGATAACCGAACATGTCTTACTCTCCTGAAAACTGCTGGTTCTGCGCTGGACCATGGAGATGGGGGGCTTCGCCGAGCGGGTCTTCCCACGGGGCGACATCGACTGTCCGCGTTCCGCGAGAATCGGTGATGAGGACGGTGGAGCCTCTCGGCAGCGGACCTTCCGACCATGCGATGAAGTGCTCAGACCCGCCACGGACCCTGACCCGTACCTCGCCGGGGCCATCGGCCCCCCGAGTCGCGATGGTGAGGACACCCACCGCGCCGATGCATGATTCGTCACGCGCCAACGGAGCCACCCTCGAAGGAAGAAAGCCGTTGCTAGTAACTGTAGTCGTTTAGGGAACGGGGGGTTAACTCGGGAAGTTCCGGCGCGGAGGACCCGTCCTTCAGGCGGTTCCCGCGGGCCGTTTCCTGTCGCGGCCTCGTTCGTTAGGCTAAGGAAATGGCATCTTCCCGGACAGTTCAGGCGGGCGGTGGCGCGCCTTCCGCCGGTGCTGGCCCGGTGGCCGCGCGGCCTGGCCTCGCGATGACGGTCATCATGGCTGGAGTCCTGATGACCGCGGTCGACACCACGATCGTGGTCCTGGCACTCCCCGAGATACAAGCCAGCCTGCACGTGCCCCTGTCGTCGGTGGTCTGGGTCATCATCAGCTTCCTGCTTGTGATCACGCTGCTGGCCACCCAGGTCGGACGGCTGGGCGACATGTTCGGCCGGGTGCGGATGTACGAGACCGGGTTCGGCGTCTTCGTGCTCGGCTCGCTGCTGTGCGCCCTGGCCTGGGACGCCGGGTCGATCATCGCGTTCAGGATCGTGCAGGGCGTTGGCGGCGCGCTCATCATGGCCAATAGCGGCGCGGTCATCGCTGACCTGTTCCCGCGGGAGCGGCGCGGCCAGGCCTACGGCTTCACCGCGCTGGGCTGGACGGTGGGCGCGGTGGTCGGCATCGTCCTCGGCGGCCTGATCGTCACCTACCTGTCGTGGCGGTGGATCTTCTGGATCAACGTGCCGACCGGGGTCATCGCCATCCTCGGGGCCCTGCGGGTCCTGCGGGACACCGGCGTGCGGACCAGGCAGCGGCTTGACTACCTCGGCATGCTGACACTGGGCCTCGGGCTGTTCGGCGTGCTGTGGACAATGACCAAGCTCGCCTCTGAGTCCTTCAACGCCGCCCTGTGGGGCTTCCTGACTGGCGGCATAGTGCTGCTGGTGGCATTCGTGTTCATCGAGGCCCAGGTGGCGGCGCCGATGCTCCCGCTACGGATCTTCCGGGTGCCAACGATGGCAGGCTCACTGCTCGCCTCGCTGTTCCAGGGGCTGGCATCGTTCGCGGTGCTGTTCCTCGTGCTCATGTACCTGCAGGGGCCGCGGCAGCTGTCACCGCTGCACGCCTCGCTGCTGCTGGTGCCGGGGTACGTGGTCTCGTCGGTCGTGGGGGTATACGCGGGACGGCTGGCCGACAGGTTCGGTGCAGTGCTCCCGGCCACCCTGGGACTGGCGGTGCAGGTCCTTTCGCTCATCGGCTACGCGCAGCTGACGTTGTCCACCCCGCTGTGGGTCGTGGTCCTGCTCGCCTTGCTCAACGGGTGCGGGGCGTCGCTGTTCTTCCCGGCCAACAGTTCGGCCATCATGAAGGCCGCGCCGCCGGACATGTTCGGCATCGCCTCCGGCATGATGCGAACGTTCGCGAACGTCGGCATGGTCTTCTCGTTCGCGGTGGCGATCTTGGTCGCGTCCCGCTCGGTCTCGCGCCAGGTCGCGTTCGCGATCTTCGTGGGCACCACCTCGCTGCACGGACCGCCGGCCCGAGAGTTCTCCTCTGGGCTGCACGCGGCCTTTTACTTCTCCGTCGGCTTCATGGTGATCGCCGCGATCTTGTCCGCCGTCCGCGGCAAGCCCGAGTCCAGCTAGCAGGCTGGACGTTTTGCGGTCGATTGGGCGATGATGCATGAGGCGTACTTTTTGGGCGAAATGTTAGGCAGGTGGCATGCTCCAGGCCTTCGTGTTCGAACGAGTCGGCGTCGTCGTCGGGGACCTGTACTTCGTGGATCCCGAGCCGCTTAAAGGCCAGGAGGGCGCCGAGCATGGCGTCCGGCTTGAGCTGCGCGTCATCGACCGTGGCGACCTCAAGGGATCCATCTACTCCGCGACGCCCATCGAGGTCGGCCGGCCGATCTGGCGGGTCGACCTGCTCGAGTCCGTGGACGGCAAGCCAGGAAGCTACGACCGGACGCACCACCACCAGGCCTTCTTCGAGCGCACCTGGGACCCGCAGCCGCGCAAGTTCCTGCGCGAGCTGTCCTCTGACCCGCTCGGCTGGCTCGGGGCACAGCTCGCCGACCTGCCTGGCATCCTCGAGCGGGCCGGGGTGCCCGCCGACATCGCGGACCCGTCCGACTCCGGCAGCCTGCGCGAGATGGCCCCGGTCATCGTCGCCACCGCCAAGATGATGCTCGACCGGGTCAGGGCGGGCGAGCTTGGCGTCGCGCCCGTGGAGGAAGCCGACAGCATACGCAACGGCTGGCTGTAGCCGCCTACGCCCCGGCCGGGGGGCGGACGCGAACGAAGTTGATGCCCTGCATCGTCATCGCCACCTCACCATCGGCGGTGGTGGCCTCCATGAGGGTCCTGATGATCCCCCGGTCCGGCTTGCTCCGCGAGAGCCGCGCCTCGAGGACCGAGCCGCGCACGTACAGGGTGTCGCCGGGCCGGACCGGGCGCGGCCAGCGGACCTCGTCGACGCCTGCCGCCCCAAGCCCGCTTTCCGGGCTGATGAAGCGCTCGACTAGCTGACGCATCACCAGGCCGACCGTGTGCCAGCCGCTGGCGATGATGCCGCCGTACGGCCCCGCGGCCGCGGCGGCGGGGTCGATGTGGAAGGGCTGGGGGTCGTAGCGTCGCGCGAATTCGATGATCTCGGCCGCACTGACCGTGAAGCTGCCACAGTCAACGACCAGGCCAGGGACATAGTCCTCGAAGTACCTGACAACGCGCTCAGAAACATCTGTCACGAGCCAAGTATCCATCCGGGCTGCCCTTTACCCCAGAAGCGGCCCGGTAATGCAACGAGAGGGTAGCGATCTGATAACAATCGGTCGCCGATTCGTCACATTTATGTCACGTTAGCGGGCTTTGATCACGGGAAAGTCACAGAAAAAAATCGGTTTGCCTGCGGACTGGTTCGCGCTCCTGCGATGCTTCCGGAGACGGCTCGGACGGAACAAATGCTGACAAACCACCCGAACGAGCACTCACGGCACGTGCAAGGCTCGCCGATAGGCACTTCACCCCGTAGGCGGGCGCAGACCAAATCCTGGGGAGACCATGTCCGCTGGCAGCAGTGAGCGCCGGACCGTGAAGATTCTGCGCAGGGGGCGCCACGCGGCGCCGTCGCAGGTTGAGAAGGTCGCCGCGCAGGCAGGGAAGGCCGCTCCCGCGGTAGCTATCGCCGGCGCCCTCGTCGCCGTGCCAACGGCGCAAAGCGCCCTCGCAGCCACCGTCGCCAGCGGTCAGACCGTCGCCGCCGGCCAAGCCGCCGCGGCCGGAACCGTCATGACCGGCCATAGCACGACCACCGGCCAGACCTTCACGGTCACCCGCAAGCTCGCAGCGCCCGACGTGTACACCACGGGCAAGACGGTTCAGTCAACCACCAAGCGCATGTACACCGTCCGCAACGGGGACACGCTGTCCACGATCGCCGAGCACTTCTACCACAAGACCGCCGACTGGCAGTGGCTGTACCACGTCAACTCCTCGACGATCTCGGACCCGGACGTGATCTACCCGGGCCAGCGGATTTCCGTTCCGCTCGACCCGCCGGCCAACTACACGCTCCCTGATTACCAGCCCAAGCATGCCGCGCCCGCGGCCATCACCGCCAGCGCCAGCCAGTCCAGCGTCAGCAGCGACAGCTCGACCGCCGCGAGCAGCGGCTCCTCGAGCTCGCAGACCACGGTGGACACCGCGGGCTCAAGCACAAGCTCCCCGAGCTACGTCGCGCCGAGCGGGCAGTACAGCTGCTCGTCCCTTGAGGAGCTGTGGGACCAGGCGGGCGGCAACCCGTCCGACGCCTTCATGGCGGCCGAGATCGCGATGGCCGAGTCGGGTGGCAACCCCAACGCGATCAGCCCGACCGATGACTACGGCCTGTGGCAGATCAACGGGTCCAACGGCTCGCTCGCGACGCTGGACCCGTACGAGAACGCCAAGTCCGCCGTTGACCTGTCCAACGACGGGACCAACTGGGACGCGTGGACCACGTACACGGCTGGCCTCTACATCGGCCGCTGCTAGTAAGCGACATGGGGGAAGCCCCGTCCCCCCATGGAAGGCACATGGCCAGGCTGCCAGCGGGCAGCCTGGCCATTGTGCCGCCCGGCGGCGAGCGCTAGCGACGCGCCGTTGCCTCCGCGATGCCCTGGCGCGCGAGCTCGTCGGCCCGCTCGTTGCCGGGGTCGCCGTTGTGGCCCTTGACCCAGCTCCACTGCACCTCGTGCGCGGCCATCGCCGCGACTAGCCGCTGCCAGAGGTCCACGTTCTTGACTGGCTGCTTGCCCGCGGTCTTCCAGCCGTTGCGCTGCCAGCCGGGTAGCCACTTGGTGACCCCGTCGAGCACGTACTTGCTGTCGGTAAACATGTGCACGGGCACCGGCCGGGTGAGTGCCTCAAGCGCCTGGATGGCGGCCATCAGCTCCATCCGGTTGTTGGTCGTGGCCGGGTCGCCGCCGTGCATTTCCTTCTCGACGTCGCCGTAGCGCAGCACCGCTCCCCAGCCGCCAGGCCCCGGGTTCCCGCTGCAGGCCCCGTCCGTGTAGATGACCGCGTCTCCCATGCCGGCAAGGGTAGTGCCGCCGCTCGGCCACCGATAACATCCGGATCCGGTCAGTTGACGAGTAGATGAACTGCTACGACCCGGCCGTGACCCCAGGCCTCCCAATGTGCTCTGCTATTACTGTGATCAAAGCTCTACCTTCCCCGGGTTCTGATGACCCTACCGACCTAGCGCTGCTGGCCGGGCTGACCGTCGTGGATGACGACGATGACGACCCGGTCCTCCTATGGCCCGATGGGAGCCAGGTGGACACGTGGCGCGAGGACTACCCGTACGACGAGAAGATGCACAGGTCGGAGTACGAGCGCCAGAAGCGGCTGCTGCAGATCGAGCTGGTCAAGCTGCAGAACTGGGTGAAGAGCACCGGCCAGCGGATTGTCGTCGTGTTCGAGGGCCGGGATGCCGCGGGCAAGGGCGGCACGATCAAGCGATTCACCGAGCACCTGAACCCACGGGGTGCCACCGTCGTGGCGCTGGAGAAGCCAACCGAGCGTGAGCGCACCCAGTGGTACTTCCAGCGCTACGTCGCGCACCTGCCCGCCGCCGGCGAGATCGTCATGTTCGACCGGTCCTGGTACAACCGGGCCGGAGTCGAGAGGGTCATGGGCTTCTGCACCGACGAGGAGTACAAGGAGTTCATGCGCGAGGCGCCGGAGTTCGAGCGAATGCTGATGAGCTCGGGCCTGCACCTGACGAAGTTCTGGTTCTCGGTAACCCAGAGCGAGCAGCACACGCGGTTCGTCATCCGGCAGGTTGACCCCGTGCGGCAGTGGAAGCTCAGCCCGATGGACCTGGAGTCGCTGGACAAGTGGGACGCGTACACGGAGGCCAAGGAGGCGATGTTCAACTACACCGACACGCCGCACGCCCCCTGGACGGTGGTCAAGAGCAACGATAAGAAGCGCGGCCGCCTTGAGGCGATGCGGCACATCCTGGAGCAATTCGACTACCCAGGCAAGGATCCCGAGGTCGTCGGCAAGCCCGACCGGAAGATCATCGGCGCGGCCGCACCGCTACGGGAGCGCAACATGGTTCACATCTTCCCCGAGCTGTGAGACGGTGACCTTATGGCACAGAACGCGACAGCCTCAGACTTCTGGCGGGACGCGGGCACCGGGACGTTGCGGATCGGCACGGAAGATGAACTGCGCGAGGTCATCGGCGGCTTCCCCCAGACGAGGGCCGCGACCAAGGATCACGCCAGGCTGCACCCGCTGGAGATCGAGTGGCTGCGGCTCTCGCCGTTCTGCGTGATCGCCACCTGCGACTCCGAAGGTAACTGTGACGCCTCGCCCAAGGGCGACCCGGCCGGGCAACTCATCCACGTGCTCGACTCGGCCACCGTGGCGATCGGCGAGCGGCCAGGCAACAAGCGCGCCGACGGCTACCTCAACGTGCTGTCGAACCCGCACGTCGGCATCCTGTCGCTGATCCCCGGGCGAAGGGACACGCTACGGATCAACGGCCGCGCCACCCTGGTCAGGGACGCGCCCTTCTTCGATGAGATGACGGTCAAGGGCAAGCGGCCCATGCTGGCGATGGTGGTCGAGATCGACCAGGTCTTCTCGCACTGCGCCAAGGCGTTCATGCGCTCTCACCTGTGGGATCCGGAAACCTGGCCCGCCGAGGACGCCATGCCCACGGTGGCCGAGTTGTGCAAGATCATCCAGAACCCGGCCGAGAGCCTGGCAGAGCTAGAGGCACATTACGCCCCGGAGAACTACGAGCCGAAGCTCTACTAGCTGAGGGCGCGGGCCGGCGGGCCGCCCAGCCGAGCTAGGCCCAGAGGGCGGGGATGGTCACGCCGAACTCAGCGAACAGGGTCCGCAGCAGCGGCAGCGAAATCCCGATCACATTGTTGTGGTCGCCATCAATCGAGTCCACGAACCAGCCCCCGAGGCCCTCGATCGTGAAGGCTCCGGCCATGTTCAGTGGCTCGCCCGTCTGAACGTAGGTCGTGATCTCCTCGTCAGTCGGGGTGCCGAACCGCACCGTCGTGGCGGCCACGGCCGCAGCCTGCTTGCCCGAGGAGGCGTCGATGACGCAGTGCCCGGTGTACAGCATGCCCGAGCGGCCGCGCATGTCCTTCCAGCGCGCCACCGCTGAATCAGCCGACGGCGGCTTGCCGAGCGAGACCCCGTCCAGGTCGAGCAGGGAGTCGCAGCCGATCACGAGGCCGTCGCTCAGGTTGCCCGCGACGGCGGCGGCCTTCGCCCCGGCGAGGATGGCCACTAGTTCGGCGGTGGTGCCGGCCGAGTAGGCATCCTCGTCCACACCGCTGACGATGACTGAGGGCTCCAGGCCGGCCGCCCGCAGGACGGCGAGCCGGGCGGGGGAAGCGGAAGCGAGTACGACGCGCACGCGCAGACTTTACCGTCAGTCGCGCGTTGTATAACTGGACCCATGAGGTTCGGCCTAGTCGGCACGGGTTACTGGGCACGCGTCACGCATGCCACTGCTATCTCATCCACCCCCGGTGCCACGCTGGGGGCGGTCTGGGGGCGCAACCAGCAAGCCGCCAAGGAGCTCGCCAGCGAGCATGGTGCCACCGCCTTCGTCGGCGAGGACACCATCGATGACTTCATCTCGGCCGTTGACGCGGTCGCCTTTTCCGTCCCGCCCTACGTCCAGGCCCCCATCGCGACGCGAGCCGCCCAGGCGGGCCGGCACCTGCTGCTCGAAAAGCCCCTGGCGTTGTCCGTCGCGGAGGCCGACGCTCTGGTCGAGGCGACCGAGGTGGCCGGCGTCGCCTCGCTCGTGTTCTTCACGCTCCGCTTCGCCGCCGAGATCCGGGCCTGGCTCACCGACGAGAACGCGCGCGGTGGGTGGGCCGGCCAGGGCTGGTCCAGTGGCCACGGCGAGTGGCTGGGCGCCGCCCTCACACCGGAAAACCCCTTCAGCACCCCGTGGCGACACGAGCATGGCGGGCTTTGGGACCTCGGCCCGCACGTCCTGTCGCTGCTATGGGCGTCCCTGGGGCCGGTCAGCGGCGTGCACGCCACTCGCGGCGCGGCCGACCTGACCCACCTGGTGCTCACTCATGAAGGCGGCGCGACAAGCACCGCCACGGTTACGCTGAGCGCGCCACCCGCCGCCGCGGCCATGAACCTGTACGTCTGGGGCGAGGCCGGCCGGTCGATCATGCCGACCACCCCCATTGACCCTGTCCAGTGCCTGTGCACCGCGGCCAGTGAGCTCATGGCAATGGCAGCGTCAGGGCAGGTGAGGCATCCGTGTGACGCCCGGCTCGGTCGCGACATCGTGCGCGTCCTGGCCGAAGCCCAAGCGCAGCTTTTACCTGGGGGATAGAAGCCAATCCCCCAGACCCCCGGGCCCTCGTGCCTGGGCGCGCCGCCTTCCCTCGCCTCGCTTGGTCGTTCCTCTCGCGCTCGGACTCAGTCCAGGCGGCGCTGGCACTCGGGCGCTTTACAGCAGGTTGTTCTTGCGGCACCACTCGTCGGGGTCGGTGTCCTCGCTGGCAATGGCGGCCTGCCAGGAATCCTCCGAGGCGATGGCCTCGGGGACCGACGGGTACAGCGAGAAGGCACGGTCCAGTCCCGTGATGCGGAAAAGGCGCACGATGCGATCCGGGCTTGCCGCCAGGACAAGGGACCCGTCATTGGTGCGCAGGCGCTTGTGCCCGCCGACGATCGCGCCAAGGCCCGTCGAGTCCAGGAAGTCCACCCCGCGCAGGTCGGCGATCACGTGCGACACCCCGGTTCCGATGAGGCCGAGAATGGCCTCCCGCAACTGCGGCGCCGAGTACACGTCGATCTCACCGGCGACGCGAATGAGCGCGCAGTCGCTGCCGACCGTGATGGTTTCCAGGCTGAGGGGCTGTTGCACGCCGATCTCCAGCTGTCTGTAAGGGGTTGATCACAAAACTCTGAAAGTTCACGGTAGAGCATTGGACGAGCGTTGTCGAGGGGATCCCGATTCTCCCTCCAGCTGGCCTCAAGGTTTAGGCTTGCGGCCATGACGAATCTCCCCGCGGAATCGCCTGGATCCGGCAACCCCGTGCCGCCTGACACCTCTGGGCCGCGGGGCATGCGCGCGTCCGACTCCGATCGTGAGCGCGTTGCCGAGGCGCTTCGCGAGGCCGCCGCCGAGGGCCGGCTGGACCTTGAGGAGCTTAACGAGCGGCTTGACCTGGTATTTGCCGCTAAGACATATGCGGAACTCGAGCCAATTACCGCGGATCTTCCGACGACCGCCCTCACCCAGGAGACTCGGCCGGAGACCAGGCCGGACTCATTCGGGATAAATAGGTACGGAGGGGAAGCGTCGGACCACACGGCCGTGGCGATCATGGGGGCCTTCAGCAGAAAGGGCAGCTGGGTGGTCCCGCCGGTGATGTCCGCCGTGGCGATCATGGGGGGCGGCGAGCTCGACCTGCGCGACGCGCGCTTCGCGGAGCGAGTGGTGACGATCCACGTGACCGCGATCATGGGCGGCATCGAGATTACCGTGCCCGATGACGCCCGGGTTGAGGTCAACGGCATCGGCATCATGGGCGGCTTTGACCACCAGGCGGCCGGCGAGGGCCGGGCCGACGGCCCGACGATCATCATCAACGGCCTGGCTTTCTGGGGCGGCGTCGAGGTTACGCGCAAGACCCCCAAGCGCCACAAGCTCGGCCACGGCACAACCCATGAGCTGGACAGCTAGGATCGTGCTGGCAGTTGCGTTTTACGCAACAATTGGGAAGCTTGCGAGCCGCTAATCCCTCTGTGGCAGGACTTCGCGTGGATGACCTTTACGGCCTGGACCCCCTTGACCGCTGGCTTAACGCACGGCAGGGAAAGCAGCGCGCCGTCTTGCTCTGGTACCAGGCCTTCATCCCAGGCTGGCTTCTTGGCATGGTCGCCTGGTTCACCTGGGCATTCTTCGGCTCGGCGTCGGTGGTCGCGGTGCCTCTGATCGCCGGGGCCGCCGCGGTCCTCGCCTTGCCGCTGCGGCGTCTCCTGCCCGCGCTGCACGCGAGACGCCTCCGGCGGAACCCGGCCAGAACCGGCCCGGAATTCATGTGGCGGCTGATTGCCCTGACGAGCCTGCTGGCGACTGGCATGGCGCTTGCGGCCGTCAATCAGGCCGCCGGCCCGAGCCTGCCGGGTGGCCTCAAGGGGACGATCGCCCTGCTGGGGCCGCTCGAGTCCCTCGCGGTCCTTCCCCTGGCCTTCACGATGCCGCGCTACGCGAAGCGCTATGCAAAGGCCCGCCTGCCGCATTGGCCGCAGCTCCCGTACCCGCCACTTCCACCGCACCAGCCGCCCTCGTAGCCACTTTCGCCACCCCGCCGACCTCCGCTGTCTCGTTATCATCAACTGCCCGTCACATCACGGCAGATAACAGGCAAAAGAGAGAAGTGGCCTAGATTCCGCCTCCCGCAGAGTCAAGACGGGCGAATGCTGGTGGTTATGCCGCATTTTGCGGCATAACCACCAGCATTCGTGTGAAGCGGAGGCTCTTTGGCCGTCCCGCACCGTAACCAGGGCGACCGCTGGGGATCATGCGACTCACGGGAGGCATGTGATCCGCCGGTCACCCCAGACGCGCGGCGCGGCTGGCGCCGGCCTTGGGGCTAGCGCCGGCCGAGGGCTAGCGCCAGCCGAGAGCCGGGGCCACGTGCTTGAGGACGCTCTCGACAACGTGGGCGTTGTAGTCGACGCCGAGCTGGTTGGGGACAGTCAGCAGCAACGTGTCGGCCGCCGCGATCGCCTCGTCCTGCTTCAGCTGCTCGACGAGCACATCGGGCTCGGCGGCATACGAGCGGCCGAAGATGGCCTGCGTCTGCGCGTCGAGGTAGCCGATGTGGTCCTCCTCCTCGCCCCGGCCGCCAAAGTACATCCGGTCCCGATCGTCAGTGATCGGGAAGATGCTGCGGCTGACGCTGACCCGAGGCTCCCGGCTGTGGCCAGCCGCCCTCCACGCGTCGCGGAAGGCCTGGATGTGCTCGGCCTGCAGGACGTGGAAGGGCACGCTGCCTTCCTTGTCCTTATTGACCAGGGTGGAGCTTTGCAGGTTCATGCCCTGCTCGGCCGCCCACTCGGCGGTCTTGCGTGAGCCGGCGCCCCACCAGATCCGGTCCCTCAGCCCGGGGGAATGCGGCTCGACGCGAAGCAGACCCGGCGGGTTGGGAAACATCGGCCGCGGGTTCGGCTGGGCGAACCCCTGGCCGTTGAGGACCTCGAGGAAGACCCGGGCATGCTCGCGGGCCATGTCCGCGTCGTCCATGCCCTCGGGCGGCTGGTAGCCGAAGTAGCGGAACCCGTCGATGACCTGCTCGGGTGATCCCCGGCTGATGCCAAGCTGAAGCCGTCCACCGGAGATCAAGTCGGCGGCCCCGGCATCTTCGGCGGCATACAGTGGGTTCTCGTAACGCATGTCGATGACGGCGGTGCCGATCTCGATCCGGCTGGTGCGGGCGCCGACCGCCGCGAGCAGCGGGAACGGCGAGCCGAGTTGGCTGGCGAAATGGTGCACGCGGAAGTAGGCGCCGTCCGCACCGAGCTCTTCTACGGCCACGGCCAGGTCGATCGACTGGAGCAGCGAGTCAGACGCCGACCGCACCTGCGAGCCGGCGGACGCGGACCAGTGCCCAAAGGACAGGAACCCAATGTGCTTCACGAGGTCATCCAACACGGGCAGCGGTCAAGGACATTCCCGCACGGCGTAGCGCTAGCTGCCGCGGTCCTCCTCGAGGGTCAGGGGAACTCGACCGGGTAGGCCTGCGTGAAGTCGGCCGAGCGGCTGACCTTCTCCCATTCTGAGGCCTCGGCGATCTGTCTGCGGGAGTAGTCGAGGGCCATGTTGACGGCGTTCTCCCCCAGGAGCAGGTGCGACGGCGGGTTGTCGCGCTTGACGGCCTGCACGATGATCTGCGCCGCCCGCACCGGGTCGCCCGCCGGGCCGGCCGGGCTGGTGCGCATGCGACGGTGCATCTCGCCGATCGTGGCGTCGTACTCGGCCGGGATCTCGTGAGCGGTCATCGAGGACCCGGCCCAGTCGGTAGCGAAGCCGCTGGGCTCGACCACCATGACGCGAATGCCGAAGGGCGCGGTCTCGACGGCCAGGACGCGGCTGAAGCCGTCGACCGCGAACTTGGCCGCCTGGTAGCTCGCGATGCCAGGCGATCCGCCGACCCGTCCGCCGACCGACGAGAACTGCACGATCGTGCCACCGCCCTGGGCCCGCAACTGCGGTATGACGGCCCTGGAGACGTGGTACACGCCCCAGAAATTTGTCTCGAACTGGATTCGGAAATCTTCCTCCGCACCGGTCTCGATCGGCGCGACGTTTGCGTACCCGGCGTTGTTGACGACGACGTCGAGGCGGCCGAAGGCGGCGACGCCGGCCGCGATGGCCGCCTGCACGGCGCCGGGGTCGCTTACGTCGAGCGCGACGGGGAGCACCTGGTCGCCGTACTGGCTGGCGAGGTCGGCAAGTTGCTCGGGGCGGCGCGCGGTGGCGACGACGCGGTCGCCCGCGTCGAGTGCGGCCTGGGCGAGGGCGCGGCCAAAGCCGCGCGAGGAGCCGGTGATGAACCATGTCTGCTGCATGCCTACTAGTAAAACATGGTTTCATTATTTACGCAACCTCGTTGCATTAGATTATGCAACGAGGTTGCGGTAAGATGAGCCTCGTGACCCCCCCTCAGTTCCAGCGCGCGCGCTCGGCCGAGGCCAAGCAGCGGCGCGAGCAGTCCATCATGGAGGCGGCCGTGCGGCTGAGCACGGCCGACGGCATCAGGCGGGTCACGCTCACCGACATCGCACACGCGGTCGGGATGCACAAGTCGGCCATGCTGCGCTACTTCGAGACGCGCGAGCAGATCTTCCTCATGCTCACGGCTACGGGCTGGCGCGAGTGGTCGGCGGCGCTGCGCGCGGAACTGAGCCAGCTGAGCCCGGGTGTCACGGGGGCCGCGGTGGCCCGCGCCATCGCGGAATCGCTCGTGGC
>Ga0335072_10001471_pt1 | contig 38317 bp, 31 predicted proteins | sample Lox_Sample_21_FD_206725 | JGI IMG/M metagenome (GOLD analysis project Ga0335072, IMG submission 206725) | Soil microbial communities from Loxahatchee National Wildlife Refuge, Florida, United States - Lox_Sample_2.1 | ecosystem: Environmental > Terrestrial > Soil > Wetlands | place: USA... | reverse complement strand
CGGACGCCACTTGCCATCCTTGTCGATAAAGTATTCGATTTTCTCGTACTTGCTGGAATCCATGCCGGCCAGGATCGACCGCGCCGAGCGAATCGAGATTTCGTGCTCGCCGCTGCGGCCGCCGTACACCACGGCAACCCGTAATTTCATAGAATTCGCTTTCCCAATCCGGACATGATCAGTTCCACCGCCAGATCGGCGGTGCGGTTGGCTTCGTCGAGGACGGGATTTACTTCCACCACCTCCATCGAAGTCATGTGCCGGGAATCACAAATCATTTCCATTGCCAAATGTGCCTCGCGATAGGTAGCGCCGCCGCGCACCGCGGTGCCCACTCCGGGGGCGTCTGCGGGATCGACGAAATCCATGTCGAGCGAGCAGTGGAAACCCACCGTCCCGTCGCATGCCTTCCGAATCGCTTCTTCCATGACGGCGCGCAGACCGCGCTCGTCGATGTCGCGCATGGTGTAGGCATGCACCCGGGATTCGCGCACGTGCGGCCGTTCCGTGAGATCGACCTCGCGCAACCCGACGATCACGGTGTTGGCGGGCGCGATCTTGGGTTGGAACCCGGCGAGGCTGGCCAGGGGCTCGGGACCCATTCCCAGCAGGCACGCGAGCGGCATGCCGTGGATGTTGCCGCTGGGGCTGGTCTCCGGCGTGTTCATGTCGGCGTGCGCGTCGAGCCAGATCAAGCCGACGCGCTTGCCGCCATCGCGAAAGTGGCGCGACACACCGCTCACCGTGCCGATGGCTACGGAGTGGTCGCCGCCCAGCACCAGGGGCACGCAGCCGCGCCCCATGGCGCTGTGAACACGATTGGCGAGTTCCTCGCACGCCGCCGCAATTTGTGGGAGGAACTTGGCGTGCCGGTCGACGGCGGGCGCGGCTTCGGCCTGCTCCACCGGGATATTTCCGAGGTCCTCGACGTCATAGCCCAGCCCCTGCAAGCGCGAGTTGAGGCTCGCCACGCGCAGGGCGGAAGGTCCCATATCGACGCCGCGCCGTCCCTGCCCGAGATCGAGAGGCGCTCCGATAATAGCGATGCGGGAATGTGGCATAAGTCTCACACAGGGGGCGGGCAATCCTGCCGGCAGCCGTTTTTCCAGGCTGCCCGAGCGCCGGAAAGTGCGCAGAGGGCACCCACCGCGGGCTGAAAACCCGCCCCACTAGGGTCTTAATCTATACAGCATCCGAGGGAACGCAATCGTCTCCCGGATATGTTCCAGGCCGCAAATCCACGCCACGCACCGCTCGATTCCCATGCCGAAGCCGCCGTGCGGTACCGTGCCGTATTTGCGCAGATCGATATACCAGTTGAACGCTTCCTTCGGCAGTTGGTGTTCCTCGATGCGCTTGAGCAACAACTCCGGATCGTGAATGCGCTGCCCGCCGCCGATGATCTCGCCATAGCCTTCGGGGGCCAGCACATCGACGCCGAGCGCCACTTCCGGCCGTTCCGGATCGGGCTCGAAATAGAATGCCTTGATCCCGGTGGGGAAGCGGTCCACCATCATCGGCCGCTGCTGGTCTTCGGTGAGCAAAGTTTCATCGGTGCCGCCGAAATCGCCGCCCCACTGAATTTCGCTGCCCTTCGCTTGCAGGATCTTCACAGCATCGTCGTAACTCATCCGGCCAAATGGGGCTTGAATGGCTTCCAGTTTGCCGACATCGCGCTCCAGCCGCTTTAATTCTTCGCGGCGGCTCTCGAGTACGCGCCCCACCACGGAAACGATCAGTTCTTCCGCGACGCGTTTCACATCTTCCAGCGTGGCGTAAGCCATTTCCGGCTCCACCATCCAGAATTCCGTCAAATGGCGGCGGGTTTTCGATTTTTCCGCGCGGAACGTGGGGCCGAAGCAGTACACCTTGCCGAACGCCATGGCCGTGGCTTCGTTGTACAACTGGCCGGATTGCGTCAGATAGGCCTTCTCGTCTTCGAAGTAATTCACTTCGAACAGGGTGGTGGTGCCTTCGCAGGCGGCGGGCGTGAAGATCGGCGTATCCACCAGGGTGAATCCGTGGGAATCGAAGTAATCGCGGATGGCCTTGATGATTTCATGGCGCACGCGGATAATCGCATGCTGCCGCTGGCTGCGCAGCCAGAGGTGCCGGTGATCCATCAGAAAATCGGTGCCGTGCTCTTTCGGGGTGATCGGATAAGGATCGGACTCCGGCACGCGCTGCAGCACCACTAGGTTCTCGACGTCCATCTCGACGCCGCCGGCGGCTCTCTGCTCGGCACGCAGTTTGCCGGTCACGATGATCGACGACTCCTGCGTCAGGTTCTTGATGGTTTCGAACAGCTCTTCGGGTAGTGCGCTCTTCACGGCCACGCATTGCATGGTGCCGGAACCGTCGCGCACGATCGGGAACGCGATCTTGCCGGAGCGGCGCAGATTATAAAGCCAGCCGGCTATTTCGACGGTTTCGCCGATGTGGCCGGAAGCTTCGGAAATGTGAATTCGCGGAATCATGATGAGAGATTTTCCAGGCGGTCGAAGATTTCTATGGCATTGTCCAGGGGGTGCTGCGAGTCGCCGTGGTCTTTCAATTCCAGCAGGAGCGGAAACTGGTCCTGGCCGCTGCGCAGCAGGCGCATCGTCTCGTTCCAGTCGATCGCGCCACCGCTTCCGAGGAGCGGCCAAATATGGCTGTCGGATTTCCCGTCGTTATCGTGGACGTGCGTCGACCGGATGCGCTTCTTCATCAACTCGAACTCGGCCGCCACCCCTTTTCCCAGGTTGGCGTGGCCGGTATCGAAGCAATAATGCAATCCGACATGCGTCAGTTCCTCGAATTGCAGCAGGCGCGACGCCGAAGAAAGTTCGTTCGGAATATTCTCCAGTAAAATCTCGACGCCGCGTTGCCTGGCGAACAGATTCAACTCTTCGAGGGCCGAAAAAGCCGCGTCGAATTTATTCAGGTCGAACTCCTCGCCGCCCACCCCGATGTGCTGGATCAGGTAGCGGAAGGGAATGGTCTCGGCGATCTCGATTGCCCGCTTGATTTCGTCCACCATGGGCAACCGCTTGGACTTCACCGGTTCCGTTATGGTGATGACGGAATGCGGCCCGGACCGGCCCCAGATCTCGTCGTTGTACATGGGAGCGTGGAGCGAGTGCAGCTTCAATTCGGAATCGCGAAACCAGTGGCCCAATTCGGCAATCTGCGCCTTGTCCCGATAGTCCAGGTGCTGCCGGGCGCAAAAAATCTCCACGGCGGGGATTCCCAGCCCTTGAATTCTGGTCAGCAACGCCGACGTGAGCCGGTGGTTCACGAACAGGTGCGTCGACAATACGTGATTCATCGCTTGGTCAGTATCCTTCCGCCAATCCCCCGGTGCGCGGATCGGCAGCGCCTTCCAGCCATCCCGCCGAAAACAGGATCGCGTCGCAATCGCCTTGCCGCATGCCGGTGCGAACCTTATAACCCCACTTTTCGAGCAGGGCAATGGTGTCGGGCGAGTAGCCCGGTTCCATCAGCAACACATCGGGCATCCAGGCGTGATGGAAGCGCGGCCAGTTGACGGCCTCCTGCACATTCATTTTCCAATCGATCACGTTGATCATCGTTTCCAGCACAGTATTGATAATCGTCTGGCTGCCGGGCGATCCGAGCGCGAGGAATGGCTTGCCATCGTGCAGCACGATGGTAGGGGTCATGGAAGAAAGCGGCGTCTTGCGCGGCGCAATCGCGTCGGCTTCGCCCAGAATCCGGCCGGAATTATCGGCGATGCCGGGTTGCGACGCGAAATCGCCCATCTCGTTATTCAGCAGGAAGCCGAGGCCGTTCGCGGTGATCTTGTTCCCGTACTGATCGTTCAAAGTGTATGTCACCGCGACCACGTTGCCCTGCCCGTCGGCTACCGTGTAGTGGGTGGTCTGCTCGGATTCGTGGCCATTGAACACCGTGCCTTTGACCTGGTCGCTGGGGGTGGCCCTTTCGGGATCGATCGCGCTGCGAATCTTCAAGATGTAACTGGGATTCAGCATCGCCGTAACCGGTACCTTGACGAAGTCGGGATCGCCCAGATTCTGCGAGCGGTCGGCGAAGAAGCGGCGCATGGCCTCCGCCATGTAATGAACCGCCTTGGCCGAGCCCGCACCGTATTTTTCGAAGCCAGTGCCTTCCAGCACTCCGAGCATCTGCAGAATTCCCACGCCGCCGGAACTGGGCGGAGGCGAGGTGATGATGTCGTATCCCCGATATTGTCCCGTGAGCGGTTTGCGCTCGATCGCTTGATACTGCTTGAGGTCTTCCAGCGTGATCAGCCCGCCGTGCTCTTTCTGGTCCTGCGACAGCAGCCTGGCGGTCTCACCCTCGTAAAAGTCCCTGGCGCCGAGCCGCGAGATGCGCCCGAGCACGCGGCCGAGATCGGCCTGCACGAACGTGTCGCCCATTTCGTAATACTTGCCGTCGCGGAGAAAAATGCGTTTGGAATCGGGATACTGGTTGAGACCGCGCGCCGCGCTTTGCATCGAGGTGGCTTCGGCATCGGTGATGGCGTATCCCTTCGAGGCCAGCTCCACGGCAGGACCTACGAGTTCCGCCCACTTTCGCGTGCCGAATTTCTGCCAGGCGTATTCCATGCCGCGTACGGTTCCCGGCACGCCTGACGCGCGATACCCCACCATGCTCTCGCGCGTAGCTTTGCCATCGGGGCCCACGTACATATCGCGCGTGGCGGCGAGTGGAGCGCGCTCGCGAAAGTCAATGAAGGTAGTGCGGCCATCGGCCATGCGGAGGAGCATGAAGCCGCCGCCGCCGATGTTGCCCGCGCCCGGATGGGTCACGGCAAGTGCGAATCCAACTGCGACCGCGGCATCCACGGCGTTGCCGCCGGCTTCGAGAACTTTCACTCCCACTTCGGTCGCGTGCGGTTCAACCGTGACCACCATGCCATGCTTCGCGCGCACCGGATGCGCGGCCCACACCGGAATAGCGGCCGCCATCCATAACAGAGTCAGCGTGCGGCGCATAGAACTCGATTTTACAGCACTACCGCGCGGGGCGTCGTCTCCGCCATTCGAACAGTACCACGCCGGCAGCGACCGATACATTCAGCGATGAAATCTTCCCGGCCATGGGGATGCGTACCAGCACGTCGCAGTGTTTCCGTACCTGCTCGTGCAGACCCTTGCCCTCGCCGCCGAGCACAAACACGGTGGGAGCGGAGTATTCCACCCGATCGTAAAATTCCGTGCCGCGTTCGTCGAGGCCGTAGATCCAGTGCCCGTTTTCCTTCAGCTCTTCGAGGGTGCGGTTGATATTGGTGACGCGCGTGATCGGGAGATGCTCCAGCGCGCCTGCCGCGGCTTTCGCCACGACATCCGTTACGCTCGCCGCCCGGCGCTCCGGGATCACGATTCCACCCGCGCCGGCGGCATGGGCGGTGCGGACGATGGCGCCGAGATTATGCGGATCCTCCACGCCGTCGAGCACCACGATCAGGTCGGAGGCGGACAGGTCCTCGACCGCGGCGTACTTCTTCGCGGCGCCGAGAGCGACCACTCCCTGGTGCGCCGCCGAGCCCGCCAGCCGGTCGAGTGCCGGCCTCGGTTCGAATCGCACGGCAACGGAAGCCCGCCGCGCCATGTCGATGATTTCCTGAAGCCGCGGTCCGCCCGCGCCTTTCGCGATCAATATCCGATCCAGCGGATGGTTGGAGCGAAGCGCTTCGGCTACCGGATGAATGCCGCTCAGAATGGACATAGAGTTGGCATCTCACGCCTCCGGCATAATCCCGAGACCGTTGTTGAACCGGTTCGTGAGGTTCGCCATCCCGATCACCAGCGTGATTTCCACAATCTGCTCGTCGTTGTAATGCCGCCGCAATTCTTCGCGCGCGGTTTCCGCATGGGCCGTCTTCGTCAACTCGCGGGCGTAAGCGAGGACCGCCCGTTCTTCCGGCGGGAATGGGTTGTCGTTTCCCGCCTCAAGAGCGCGAATCTCGTCGTCGCCGATGCCTGCCTTGCGGCCGCCCGGCAAGTGGCTCGCGATGCAAAAGGCACACGCGTTGGTGTAGGAGGACGCCAGGTACGCCAGTTCCTTCATCCGCCGCGACACCGAACCGGGGCCGGTGATGGCCGCATAGAAAGCGGGAAAGTTCTTCAGCACTTCGGGACGGTGCGCCATGGCGCGAAGGAACGGGTTAGCTTGTTTGGCGCGGGCCTCCAGGCTTGCCAGAAATTCGTTGTCGGAAGGATCGATTAGTTTGACCGCGGATGCCATAGCACCAGTATAGATGCCGCGGCTCTCAGTAAAGGCCGCTGGAAATCCCCGCCAGGAACTTGACATCCCCCTCGACAAAGTCGAACCGGCCAAGCTCCTGGCGCGGCGTCCATTGCATCTCTTCGAAAACCACGTTGCGGGGTTCGCCTTCGAACTCCGTCACCCGGAAAAAGATCAGCCGGATGGGATGCTTTCCCGGATAGGTGTACTCGTACCGGGTTAATTCTTCGCTCGTAACGCTGTGGATGGCGAGCTCTTCGCCAAGCTCGCGTTCGAGGGCCTGCGGCAAGCTCTCGTTGCGTTCCACTTTCCCGCCCGGGAACTCCCATTTCAGGGGATGGGTCTGCGCCGCCTTACGCCGGCAGATGAGAATTCGGCCTTGCCGCTCGATAATTCCCGCCACCACTTGCAGCATCCCCATATTGGAGCATAAGTTGCCTCTTACTGGACCCTCTCCCAGGTGGCAACCGTTCCATAGGCCCGGTCGTCGGTCCCATTCGCAGCTACGAAGGCACGCACCTCAGCCGTAGGCGAGAAGACCTGCAGCCTGTCGTTGCTGGTGTGCACGGCGAGCGCCGAGGCCCGCTGCTTCAGCCAGTCGGAATCGAGAAATGCCCACTTCAACGCCGGTCCGTCGATCCACAGCCGCATGACGGCATGGCCGGGAATGCGGAAATCACTGTCGTCGGCGGGCGCCAGGTCCAAAAACTCGTCGTCCTTCACGCGGAAAAGCATCGCCTGGAACTCGAGGACCGTACTGCCGGAAAGCACCCTGATGGCATAACCTCCGCTGTCCCCAGGCCGGATGACCGCCATCGGGTCTTGACCGCCCTGCTCCTGCCAGGTTCCTACCAGCGCGGAGTCGATGGCGGTGTCCTTGGCTGTTGCTACCGGTTCCACCGAGAGCAGCCCCGGCGCCGGCGACTCGCACCCGGTAAGAATAGCGAACGCGGCCGCGGCCGCGAGCATCGATGTCAGTTTCATATTGCCCTCCACCAAAGAACAGCGTCGCGCCAAGCCCCAAATTGCATCTCCGTGCGATAATTCTTCGCATGATGGACAGGCCGCGATGGTGGCTCATCGTTGTGGCGGCCCTCATGGCCGCAATATTCCTCTATCAAAGCATCGGCCTGGCCGGCGCGGTGGCACTCTTTGTAGGATCGGTCGCTGCCCTTGCCGGCTATCGCGTCTACCGCTCGCGCAAGCCCGCACCATCCCGGGGTGTCCGATGCCTCACCTGCGGAGAAGCGCTGCCATCCACCGCCCGCGAGTGCAGGTTTTGCGGCAGCGCGCGCTGGACGGTCCACTAGATTTGTACGAAACATTACAATCACGCTCCTGTTTGGAACCTCACTGTAATCTCCGTCTTGATACATTTACAGGTTGATCAGGGTCTTGTTTTCGCCACGTTGACCGAATCCACCCCACATCTCAGGAGGGAAGACGCATGACAGGGTTTCACAAAGGAATTGTGTGCCTGATGCTGGCTGCCGGTATGGCAGCCGATTCGCCGGCCTTCGCCCAACAGGTTCTGGGAGCGATTACCGGCACGGTGAAGGATTCCAGCGGTGGGGCAGTACCGGACGCCGTCATCAAAGCCATGAATGGGGCCACCAATCTTACGGTCTCGGCGCACTCGCAAGCTAACGGTTCCTACCTCATCCCCGATCTTCCGGCGGGAACTTACAAGCTGAGCATCACCAAGGAAGGATTTCAGACGGAGACCCATACCGAGGTGCTGGTGAATGGCGATCGCACCACGACGGTGGACGGCAGCCTCCAGGTCGGCCAGGTGAGCACTACCATCGAAGTCACGGCAGTGCCCTTGATGAATCAGGTAGACACCACCAACGGTTATGTCATCGACCAGTTGACCATCCAGGATACTCCCCTCGGAACGGGTAGCTTCACGCAATTGGCAATCCTGAGTCCGGGAGTTCATGCCGACTTTCTGGGCGGCGCCGGGGCCAATGCCGGCCTCGGCAATCAGGCGATTTTCGCCAATGGGAATCGCGATACCAGCAACAGCTTTTCGCTGAACGGCGTCAGCACCAACAATCTTTTTAATGGCAACTCCACCAGCCAGGTTGGCGAGAACCGCTTCGTGCTGAATACCGGCGAGAACTTTGGCGCCGGCGGCAACATTCAGACCAGTGCATCGGTGTACGATGCGATCGGGCAGGCGCTTCCCACGCCTCCCACCGACGCCATCCAGGAGATCGCCGTCGATTCCGCCATGTACGACGCTTCGCAGGGCACCAACAGCGGCGCGCATATCAGCGTTCTGACCAAATCCGGCACGAACGCGATCCACGGGTCCCTATGGGAGCAATTCCAGAACAGCGATATGAACGCCGCACCGTTTTTCTACAATGCATCGCCGGCGATCACCACCAAAGACCCTTACCTCAACCGAAATATGTTTGGCGGGACGGTGGGTGGCCCGATCCGCAAAGACAAGATCTTCTACTTTCTCTCCTACCAGGGCGTCCGCGTGGCCGATGCGACCCTCGCCACACAGGACGCGACGGTGCCGTTGACGCTGACGGACGACCGTAGCCCGCAGGGTATTATCAACACGATTCAGGGCGCTTTCGGCCAGACCATCTCGGCGGCACAGATCAATCCGGCGGCGCTCAATCTTCTGCAGGCAAAACTCCCCAACGGCCAGTATCTGATTCCGAGCGCGCAGATTACCAATCCGACCACGGCGACCAACCTGGGTTACGACGCCGTGGTTCAGGGACCTAACTCCAAGGCCAATGTGGATCAGGGAATCGCCGACATCGATTACATGCTGAGCGACCGGGACCGTCTTTCGGGCAGGTTTTACATCCAGAACAACCCCACTACCAGCCCGTTCGGCGCCGTCGGTTCCCTGTTAGGCTTCGCGCAACAACTCAGTGCCGGCAGCGATGTCGCCACCATTACCAATACCGCAATCCTCACCCCCACCCTCACCTGGAACAGTCATGTCGGGTTTACCCGCATGCGTGCCTACGCCAACACGACCCAGCCATTCACGCCCGCGAGCGCGGGAATGAATCTGCTCGGTTCCAACACGTTTCCGCAGATAGACATCTCTACTTCAGACCCCACCGTTCAGAGCGGCCTGGAGTTCGGACCCAGCGCGAGCTTCGGCAACGCCGGCATGTTCCAGAATCAATGGGAACTCGGATCTACGGTGAATTGGGTAAAGGGCCGCCACACCATTGCCATCGGCGGGCAGTGGGATCACGCGCAGCTCAACATCATCAATAACAACACCAACGACGACACCATCGACTTCACGAACTTCGAAAGCTTCGTCGAGGGCTCAGTCCGCAGCGGTACGGCCACCACGGGCAGCGCCAGCCGCTATTACCGGTCCGACACGGTGGGAGCTTTCGTCAACGACAACTTCAAACTCCGCAGCAATCTGACCGTCACCATGGGCCTGCGATGGGATTACGACGGCCCGTTTACCGAGAAAACCGGCCGCCTGACAGCGTTCAATCCCAGTCTGTACTCTTATAATGCCGCCAGCGATACCATTACGAACTCCGGACTGGAAATCGCGGGCAGCGGATCCGATTCTCTGCTGCAACACACACAGGACGGCCTGGCGCCCAGAATCGCCGTCGCCTGGAGCCCGATGACGAAACTGACCGTGCGGACCGGCTACGGGATTTACTACGATCGCGGCGAACTGTTCACCTATCTCTCCCCACCCGCGGGCGGCGGATTCAATGGCCCGTTCGGCGTGACGCTGGCCCCGCCGTTCGTCAGCGAAGTCGCCGCCAAGCGAGGAAATAGTCTCTCGGCGCCCTTCGGCACGACGGCCCCTCCGCCTGCTCCGGGCACCGCTTCGGCATTCACGGCATATCTGCCCAATCTGGCGCAGACGACATCGGGCGACTTCCCGGCGGGGAACTTGTACGGTCCCATCATTTTCGGCGGCTACGACATCGGCAACAAGCTCCCCTATATGCAGAGCTGGACTTTCGATATTCAATATCAGCCCTCCAACACCTGGCTGCTCGATATCGGATATGCGGGCAACCACGGCACGCATGAAGTGGTCCCCATTCCCTTTAACCAGCCGCTAATCGCGACACCCCAGAACCCCGTACACGGCCAGATATACTCGTACGGCGGCACCGACCCCGGCGCCGGCTGCAACAACGGCACCCTGGATCTCGAACCCATCTGCCCGCCGCCGTTTTATGCCGGGAACGCAGAGCTTCGCGTGCCGTATATTGGCTACGACATGAACTCGGTGCTGTACGAAGCCGAGGGCATTTCCAACTACAACGCGCTGCAGATTCAGCTTCGCAAGCGCTTGTCGAACGGGCTGCAATTTACCGCATCCTACACCTGGTCGCACGCACTCGACGAACAGAGCGGTCTGGGACTGTTCTTCACCGGCAACAACCCGCTCGATCCGCATTCGAGCTACGCTTCCGCGGACTTCGACCAGACGCACGTTTTGCTGATCAACTACAGCTACGCAGTCCCGAAGTTCTCGGCGAACGCGGCCGTCAACGCTCTGACCAGCGGCTGGATCGTCGGCGGGCAGACCGTGGCGGAGAGTGGACAACCATACAGCGTTTACGACTATTCGGGTTCGGTTGCCAGCCTGTATTACGGCACCTACGATGACGCCGGCAACCCCATTGTCCCGCTCAAGCCTGGTGTCAGCGCGTCGCAGGCGGAGCTTCAGGGCACTACCGGCGTGAATCCCAGCAAGCCGGTGCTGAATGCCTCCGACTTCCAGCCGCAGTTCGTCGCGCCGGGCACGAACGGTGTTCCGCCGTGCGATGCCACTGGCTGCGACATGTACGAATCGCTGTTCGGCGCCACTGGCCGGAACATGTTCCGCGGGCCGTTCCAGGTCCGTTTCGATATGAGCCTGGCCAGGCAGTTCACTTTCAAAGACCGCTATCATTTGCGCTTTGAAGCGGACGCCTTCAACATATTCAACCATCCCGACTTCGACACGCCGAACAACGATGTGGTCTTCTTCCCGTACTACGAGGGACCGCCGGCGAATCCGCCGCAGGGGAGCCTCGGCGTGATCCAGCACACCATCGGCAGCCCGCGCTTTTTGCAGCTCGCGCTGCATCTGGTGTTCTGAGACCCGGCGCTTTACCGCCGCTTCCACGCTCGCGCGATTGCCACCCGCAGCGCCGCATAATTTGCCGCCGCCAGCATCAGCCCGAGCCCGGCGGCCAGCAGCAGAACCGGCCACCACGCGCGGTTGGGAAAGATCTCCTGCTGCACGCGGTACACACCAATCGCCAGGAACACCAGGCCGCTCACCAGGAAATTCTTCATCTGCCGGGGAATGCTGGCGAACACGAACACGCATGCCACAGCCGGCAGCAGCCATTCGTCGACGCGCTGCTCCATCACCGAATCTGCCGCGAGCCCGAGCAGCAGCAGGGACGTCATCACGTGTCCCGGAATTACGAAGCGGAACGATTTTCCCACCATGCGCACTTGCGAGGAAGGGAACCGGTCGCAAATGCGGTCGAGCGCCAGATAGATGCCGGCATTCAGGATGAACAGATATTCAATTTGCCCGCGGGTCCACGGCGCCAGCCATTTCAGCCAGTCCGCCAGCGGCTCGTGATAGGTTGCCGCGCCGCTGAGCGCCGCCAGCGTGAACGCGACGGCAAAGGGATAGAAATACCGCGAATCGTCGGGCATGCGCAGGCGCTCGAAAACAAATCCCGCCGCCATAAAGAGGATGGCGATTGGAATGAGGTCGAGATAGAAGCGGCCGGAATCGCGGTCGAGGCAATCGAGCACGCCCAGGCGCAGCAGCGTCGCCAATGCCAGCAGGGCGCTCATTGCCGCGAACATCAGCGAAAAAACCGGCGCGCGCGTGAATCGCCGGAACCACCAGCACACCGGCAGCGCGGCCAGCAGCGACCACCACAACTGGGCATTCGTCGCCTCCTTGGCAAACTCCAGCCGGTGAAAGAGTTCGAGCCGTAACTGCCCCTGCGTGAGGGCCGTGGCGATGTGCGTTTCTTCCAGCGTCACCAGCGCCGCGACCGGCGCTACCAGGCAGAAGGCCAGCAGATACGCGATCGCCACCCGGTAGTATCCGCTGCGCCAGGTGCGCACGCCCATCCATGCGGTGGGCAGCGCCGCGCCCCAAGCCACAATCACCGCCGGCGCGCCCGCCAACTGGGGGAACGGGAAGAACGTGAGCAGCGCCGTGGCCACGGCCAGAATCCAGGCGCCGAAGTACAGCGTCACCTGCGGCAGGGTCAGCCGCCGCACCTCCATAATCCAGGCGTCTTCGCGCTCCACCAGCCGCTCGTACCGTTTGCGCAGCGCGTCGTACTCGGCCTCGGAGACAATCTGGTCGTGGCGCCAGCTCTTCAGGTCGCGGAGGTGATCGCTCACCTGGCCCGCAATCAGGCGGGAGTAAGCTGCCGGTTCTGCCAGCACCGGCTCGTCCGCCAGATAGCGGCGCAGATCGTCCGCCATTTCACGCGCCGAGGCATAGCGGTGCGCGGGAGATTTCTCCATCGCCTTCAGGCAGATATTTTGTAGACCTTTGGGGATCGAAGGATCGATCCGGCGCGGCAGGGGAGGGTCCAACTCGCGAATGCGCCGCAGCAGATCGCCGGTCGCGTCCCGGCGAAACGCCGGCGTCCCGGTGAGCACTTCGTAAAGAATCGCCCCAAGCGTGAAAACGTCGCTGCGGGCGTCCAAATGGCTGCCCGCGGTCTGCTCCGGGGACAGATACTCGGGAGTGCCCGCCACCTCGCCGATGTTCGACCACCGCTCGCGCGCCTCCACATCGAGCGCCAGCCCGAAATCCAGCAATTTCGGTTCGAGATCCGGCCCCACCAGGATGTTAGCCGGCTTGAGATCGCGGTGAACGATGCCCTGCGCGTGCAGAAAATCGGCCGCCAGCACTACTTTGCGCATCAATTCGGCGCGCTGCGGAAAGGTGAGCGCCGCGGCGGCGCGCGTCAGCGGCACGCCTTCGAGGTACTCCATCACGAAGTGCGGAGGCTCGCCGGCCGGTCCCAGATTGTAAATGCGTACGATATGCGGATGGCTGACGCGCGCCAGGGCCCGCGCCTCGCCCATGAACCGAGCCTGCAACTGTGCGTCATCGGCGTAGCGCGGCGCCAGGGTCTTGATTGCCACTTTTCGGCCCAGCGCCTGATCGAACGCCAGCAGGACTCGCCCCATCCCGCCCGACCCGACTTCGGACACGATCCGGTGCCCCGAAAGTGTTTCCGGAAGCGACGCCGGATTTACGGCGCGGTCGATCTCCGCCAGCGCGTTCCAATCGGCGGCCAGTTCGGCGGGAACCGCCTCCGTCACCTTGCGATCGAGCAGGTCGGCGAACGCTTCCGCCAGTCTTTGCTCGCGCTCGGAATCCGTCATCGTTCCGCCTCGCTCAAAGCGCGGAATCGCTTCACCGCGCGATAGACCAGCAGCGCCACCGCCTCGCGCGATTTCCCGGTCCGTCCGGCGATTTCGGCTGTGGTAAGCCCTTCGATTTTGGCCATCAGGATCGCATCGCGGTAGTCCTCCGGCAGGGCGTCGAGGCGCGACAGGAGCCGCTCCACAGCTTCTTTCTGCGCCAGCAGGCGGCTTGGCGTTTTGGTATCCACCGGCTCCGGCCCCGCGGGATTGCTCTCCGAGCGGAAGGGAATTTCCTCCCCCGTGCGGCGCTCGCGCCCCTGGTAGCGAACCCGGTCCACAATGACGTGGTCGGCGATGGCCGACAGCCAGCACAGGAAACTGCCCCGCGCCTGGTAGGAGAATTGCCCGATATCGCGAAACGCTCGCAGCAGAGTTTCTTGCATGACATCGTCCACCTCTGCGAAGGTGCGAGTTCGCTTACTGAGTTTGAAATGGATTAAAACAGCCAGGCGCCGCTGGTATTTTTCCAACGCGCGCGAAAACGCCTCGCGGTCGCCGGCCTGCGCTTTTTCCAGCAGCGTAAAGGTGGATGTTGGTGATTCCATGGCGCCGGCGCCCATTATGATACCGCGCTGCCGGGGCCGGCAGTTCCCGCGCGGGAGGCTGTCGTGCGAAAATTACAAATAATGGCCTCGGTAAAGGGGGCCGATTTGTGCACCACGAGCCCAAATAGTTATGTCACGTATTCTTGACCGCATCGATTCTCCAGAAAACGTCAAGCAGCTTTCCATCGCGGAGCTGGAAAAGTTGGCCTCCGAAATACGCGAGGAATTGATCGCCGTTCTCTCCAATAACGGCGGTCACCTGGGTCCCAACCTCGGCGTTGTGGAACTTTCGCTGGCGATGCATTACGTGTTCCAAACCCCGAAGGACAGTTTCCTGTTCGATGTCAGCCACCAGGCCTATATTCACAAAATGCTTACCGGGCGGCGCGCGCAATTCAAGACCATCCGCACACCGGGCGGGCTCAACGGCTTCATGCTCCGTACCGAAAGTTCCCACGATTGCTACGGCGCCGGGCACGCCGGCACGGCGCTTTCGGCCGCTCTCGGCATGGCCGTGGCGCGCGACAAGGCCGGCGGAAAGGAGCACGTGGTGGCCGTCGCCGGGGACGCGGCATTTACCTGCGGAATAACCTATGAAGCGCTGAACAACATTGCGCACCACACCCGCCGGCTCATCGTAGTGCTCAACGATAACGAATGGTCCATCGACAAGAATGTCGGCGCCATCGCCAATTACCTGCACCACATTGTTACCAGCCCTCGCTACGATTACCTGCACGACCGCGCCGGGAAATTTGTCGAAATGATTGGCGGCCGCCGCGCGCTGCAAATGGCGCGCAAGGCCGAAGAGGCTGCCAAGAGCATGTTGTGGCCGAGCGTCATTTTCGAAGAGCTGGGCCTGAAATATTACGGCCCGATCGACGGCCACGATATCGGCACGCTCATCAAATCGTTCGAGCATTTGAAAAAAGCCGATCGCCCGGTTCTGTTGCACGTCCTCACCCAAAAGGGCAAAGGGTTCGAGCCGGCGCTCCAGAAGCAGAAGAAATTTCACGGTCTGGGGCCCTACGATCCCGAGACCGGCGAAACCAAACCGCTCAGCCGCCGCACGTACTCCGAGGTCTTCGCCGACACCATGGTGAAATTGGCCCGCTACAACGACAAAGTCGTGGCCATTACCGCGGCCATGCCTAACGGCACTGCGCTCGACCGCTTCCAGCCGCACCATCCCGACAAATATTTCGACGTCGGCATCGCCGAGGAACACGCCGTGCTGTTTGCGGCCGGCCTGGCGGCCAAAGGATTCAAACCCTTCTGCGCCATCTACTCCACCTTCCTTCAGCGCGCTTTCGACCCCATCGTGCATGATGTCTGCCTGCAGAACCTCCCGGTGGTCTTCTGCATGGATCGCGGGGGGCTGTCGGCCGACGACGGGCCCACGCACCACGGTGTCTTCGATATCAGCTATCTCCGCGGTATCCCCAACCTGGTCCACATGGTGGCCAAGGACGAAGACGAGCTTGCGGACATGCTGTTCACCGCCATGAAATGGGACGGGCCCATCGCCGTCCGCTACCCCCGCGGCATCGGGCCTGGCACGCCAGTGAAAGACGTTCCAGCGGCGATTCCCATCGGCAAGGCCGAACTGTTGCAGCACAGCGAGAACGATCGCGTGGCGATTTTCGCCCTCGGCGCCATGGTGCCGATGGGCGAGGAGATCGCGCGCAAGCTGGAAGGGCAGGGCATCGGCGCAACGGTCGTCAATGCCCGCTTCGTCAAGCCCATCGACCATCAGATGCTCGAATTCTTCGCCCGCACCGTGGACGTCGTGCTGACACTTGAAGACCACGTCCTGCGCGGCGGCTTCGGGAGCGCCGTCCTGGAGACTTTGAGCGATCTCGGGATCGCCACTCCGGTAGTGCGCATCGGCTGGCCCGATCAATTCATCGAGCACGGCAAGATCGACGCGTTACGTGCGAAGTACGGGCTGACGGCCGAAGCGGCAATGGAAAAGCTGGCGCCATATCTGGCAAATCGCGCGGCGGGCAATCCCGCCGGTAAACGCGTTACCGCCTGAAATCAGGTCCGCGCGGCTCGACACGCGGACGTTTACCGCAGCATCGCCAACCCAAATGCTAGAGCGCTGCGGCAGGCGGGCAGCGTCGTCCCGGGAATCCTGCCGGCTTCTCTTGGATTGAGCCGGATGCACCGAATTGCGGCACCTGGAAGACTGCCGCAGCCTAGCTGTGATGCAGGACTTGCCCTCCTACCACAAAAAAAAAACCGCGGCGCACGAGGCGCCGCGGCATGGGATGGGGGTATTATCTTGCGATCGGACTACTGTTTGACCGTCCGGCTCGCGCCGCGCGGCCCGCGGCCCGCGCTGATCGTATAATCGGTTGGAACCTGGAACAGCGAAGGATCCGGTTCGGCGCGAGTGATATTCGTCAACTGTACCGTCACGTTACCGTGAAGCGGGTCCACCCGCTTGGTCATGACCGGCACCTGGAGGTCCGGCGAACGCCACGTTTCCGTCACAATCTGAAGCGGTTGGGCGTTTCCAATCTGCCCGGCCGGGATGGTGCGGGTAACGCGGGTGCCGGTAGCCTGAATGCCATTGATAGTTTGCATTCCCAGGTCTGTGGTGACTACGTTGGGATCGCTCGCAGCGCCGTTTTGCCCTCTGCCCGGACGGCCTTGGAAATTCGGATTGTGGCCCCGAAAATTCGGGAGGGTCATCTGACGGGCGGTTTTCGCCGCGCTATCCAGTTCCGTATTCACGCCGGCCACCGGGTCGTGAATGCTGATCATCGTCCGGGTGGCAGTCTGCGCCTGCACTCCCGATTGTCCCTGCCCCGGCCGCCCGGCCGGAACCGTCCGCTCGGTCCGAACGCGCCCGGAACTATCGCGGTAAATGTTCGCCTCGGTCTTGCGGGTAATTACGTTGCCATTGGCCAACGTCTGGGTTTCTTCCGTGACTTCCTGGGCTGAATAGGGAGCGCCGGTCACCGTCCGGCCCATACCCATCCCCATGCCGAAACCCATTCCAGGGCCGCCGGGCCCCATCCGGCCCGCGCCCCTCGGCGGCGGACCCTGCGCAAAAACGCTTACCGCGGCGCATAAGCCGCAAACGATCAGGCATTTCTTCATGAAACCAATCCTCCCAGAACCTCGCGGCCGCTCAACATCGCTGCCTATAGAGACTTTCGCCCACGACGGAAAAAGTTCCGGAAGCGTGCAGCTTTTTTTAGCCGGGCCCGTGAAGACTTATACTGATGGTTAACAGTGACGACACACGCGTCGCATTATGGCCGGCTGGCGCTTTGGGCGATCTGTGCGTGCCTCATTCCCCGATCGTGGGCCCTCGATCCACACAAGACCTTGACTCAATACTCCCGGCACGTGTGGGGTCAGCAGGACGGGCTCCCCCAAGACACCATCAAATCCATCACCCAGACCCCCGATGGCTACCTCTGGCTCGGCACCGATGAAGGATTGGCCCGTTTCGACGGCTTCGAGTTCACGGTTTTCAGCCGGCCCGGCAGCGATTTGCCCGCCAACTCGATCACTGCCCTCGCGGCATCGCCCGACGGATCTCTTTGGATCGGGACCTCCAATGGTCTAGGTCTATACCGCGACGGCCACTTCCGCACCTTCACCGTCAAAGACGGCCTTCCCGACGACGACATCCGGGATCTTTATTCTGACCATGCAGGCACCCTCTGGATGGTTTCCGGAGTCGATGTCTGCCGCTTCCAGGATGGAAAGTTCACCATTTTGAAATCGGGCGTCGATCTGCCGATCACGGCAGCGCGGGTGGTGCGTGAGAATGCGCGTCACGAACTGGTGGTCGCCGGTTCCAACCTCCCCGATGCTCCCGGGCACGCATCGCTGCGAGTCGTAAGCGTGGCCGCCGGCAAGGTCGGCATGCTGGTTGACGACGAGCGGTTTGCCAAGGACGTAATCCAGACAGTACTTTCTGACAGCCATGGAAATCTCTGGATTGGAGGCACTTTGGGCTTGATCGAGCGCACCGCCAGCGGCGAACTTCGGCGGTTCGACTCGCAATCCGGATTGCCGGAAGATCTGGTGCGTTCGGTGGTGGAAGATCGCGACGGAAATTTATGGGTCGGGACCAACAGCGGAATCGCCCGCCTGGAAGGCGGCCGTTTCGCGGTTCCGGCCACTGGTAACGACAACCAGGTGGTGCGCGCTCTGTTCGAAGATCGCGAAGCGGACCTCTGGGTGGGCGGCAACGACGGGTTGACGCGTCTCCGAGACGACGTGTTCACGACTTACGGGAAGGCCGAAGGGCTGCCCAGCGACGAGCCGAACACGGTTTTCCAGGACCATAGCGGCCGCATCTGGGTAGGTTTTCACGATGCCGGGCTGATGTTGTTCGCGCCGGGTCAACCGCGCCTGTTTTCCCGCCGCGAGGGAATGCCGGATACCGAGATTTTTTCCATCCGCGAGGCGCCCGGCGGCGATTTATTGATGGGCACACGCGCCGGGCTCGTCCGGATGCACGGTTCCACGTTTACCCTGCGGGAACCGCCCGATCCGCAGCACAGCGTGGTGTGGGACGCGTTGGAAACCTCCGATGGCCGGCTCTGGATGGCGACGCCCAGCGGTTTGCTGGAACAAACCGCTAACGGAACGCGCACTGTGGCCGGCGGTGGTCCGTTGATTGTCAATGCCGTGGTAACGCTGTGTCAGGGCCGGGATGGCGTTTTGTGGGCCGGGAGTTATGGCCGGGGTCTCTGGCGCGTCAAGGGCGAGGAGCGGCGGCTGTTCGGTATCAAGGACGGGCTCTCGAGCGAAAATGTACGCGAAATCTATGAGGACTCGGACGGGATTCTGTGGGTGGGCACTTTCGGCGGCGGCCTCAATGCTCTCCGCAACGGCAAGTTCTATAACTTTACCCAGAAAGACGGGCTGCTGAGCGATAACATTGCGAACATCGTGGACGATGGCCAATCGCTTTGGCTTGCCACGACACGCGGAATCTGCCGCATTGCGAAGTCGCAATTGTGGCAATTAGCGGGCGGTAAGAGGAAGCGCCTCGAGCCCGTGAACTATGGCATGGATGATGGCCTGCGCAGCGCGCAATGCTCTCCGGGATATCCCACCGCCGGCGGCGACCGCACGGCCGATGGCCGCCTATGGTTCACCACCAGCCGTGGCCTGGCGGTTTACGATCCGCACGCGAAGAGGCCCGTTCCGCTGCCGCCCCAGGTGCAGATCTCGGAAATCACCACCGACGGACATGCCATTGACCTCTCCCACACCGCCTATCTCTCTCCTGGCGTCGAGCGCATTCGCGTGCGCTACACCGCCATACATCTCAGTGCGCCGGAACAGGTGTCCTACTCCTATCGCCTGGACGGCATGGAAGCAAACTGGGTGCCGGCGGGAGACCGGCGCGAGATCAACTACAACACGCCGAAACACGGGAATTACCGGTTCATGGTGAAGGCTGAACTCCCCGGCGGCCCCTCCACCGAAACGTCCTACGCTTTCGATGTGTTACCCCACTACTACGAGACCGCCTGGTTTCGCGCCCTGGTGGCCGCGGGCCTGTTGGGCATGGCGTGGGCTATCTATCAATTGCGGCTGCGCCAGATCCGTTCGCGATTCTCCCTGGTACTCGAGGAACGTGCCCGGCTGGCGCGCGAGATCCACGACACCCTGGCCCAGGGATTCGTGGGCATCTCCTCGCAGCTCGACGCGGTAGCCATGTGCATGCCCGACGAACAGTCGTCGGCGCGCAAGTACCTCGACATGGCGCGGCGCATGGCGCGGCATAGCCTGACGGAAGCCCGGCGGTCGGTAATGGATCTGCGCGCTTCGGTGCTGGAGGGGCAGGATCTGGCGGCGGCCCTGGAATCGGGCACACGCATGTGGACCGCCGGCGCGGGTGTGGACGTCAAGGTGGATGTGAGCGGGCCGGAGATGGTGCTCCCGCAGGAGATGGAGCAGCACCTCCTGCGCATCGCCCAGGAAGCCGTTACGAACGTGGTGAAGCACGCCGGCGCCAATCGCATCGCCATCAAGCTGCACACCGAGGCGCGCAAACTCTTTCTGCAAATCCGTGACAATGGCCGCGGATTCGACACGCCGGATGTATTTTCTTCGCGCGGAGGCCATTTCGGATTGATCGGCATGCGCGAACGGGCAGAGCGGCTCGGCGGCGAGCTGCACCTTGCCAGCAATCCCGGAGAAGGCACGGAAGTGGAAGTAACGGTACCCCTACCATGAGCGAGAAAATCCGAATTCTAGTGGCCGAAGACCACCTGGTGGCGCGCGTCGGCGTCTCCGCCATCGTAAACATGCAGGCCGACATGACGGTAGTGGCGGAAGCCTCTAACGGCCAGCAGGCGGTGGAGATGTACCGCCAATATCTGCCTGACGTTACCCTGCTCGATCTCCGCATGCCGGGAATGACCGGAGTGGAGGCGGCCATCGCCATCCGCGCGGAGTATCCGCAGGCGCACATGATTGCGCTGACCACTTACGGGGGCGACGAAGACATCCGCCGCGCCCTCGCCGCGGGCGTGCAGGCGTACCTCACCAAGGACGTGCTGCACGACGAGCTGTTGAAGGCGATCCGCGCAGTCCATGTCGGCCAGACCTACCTTCCATCGGCGGTCGCGGCGGCACTGGCCGCGCAGATGCCGCGTCCCGACCTGAGTGCGCGCGAAGTGCAGGTGCTGGAACTGATTGTGCGCGGTCTGGCGAATAAGCAGATCGCGTACTCGCTGAGTATTGCGGAGCATACCGTCAAGAATCACGTGAAAAGCATCTTGAGCAAGTTAGGCGTTCAGGATCGCACGCAGGCGGCGACGGCGGCGATTCAGCGGGGAATAATTCATCTGCCGTAGACGAGGCCGTGTGACGCGACCCTTGGTAGGGGCTATCTCACTTGTGCTCACGGTGGTGCCCGCCAGCCCCGGAGGCGAGCCCGTCAAAATCATCCCCCTGACGGTTTGCGAGGCGCTGGCCGACCGCCTGAACCTGAACGGGAAAACCATCGCCATCGTGGGAAGGTTCTTGGGCCACTCCTATCTGTCGGATGAGGGCGTGGCTCTGGATGCCGATCGGTGCCCGGACCCGGTAGTGACGGAAGAGCCCTCGCCTGAGGCCAATCCGAGGAGGAGCTTGACGTGGCTGAATGGCATCGCTTTGGCTAACTGGCAATCGGGGGGAAAAGCTATGCCTCTCGACCGGGAGTCGCTTGCTGCGAAAATCCGCGCGATCGGGAGATCGACTGAGCTCGGTTGCTATGACGACGTGACTCTAAACCAACGCTCGAAGAAATGGGAGCGCAAGAGGTTTCGTTACCGATGGGCGATCGCCTATGGAGAATTCAACACGAAAACATACCTGCACGGACCTAGCGGATTCGCCTGGGCTCCCGGGTACGTCCCCTCGAACGGTTTTGGGCTGATGGGTGATTTCCCGGCACGAATCTGGTTGACCGGCTATGCGGTCAAGATCATCGGCGAACTGGAAGCGTGCCCTGAATAGCGCATCGCAGGGGCCCTGGCCATCGCCACAACGAGTTATCGAGCCATCGCCAGAATGAGAAGGAGAGGCAATAAACGTCGACACCAGAATTCGCCATGTTACTAAACCCCGGACCGAACATCTTCCTGGAACTGGGCTTTCCGCCAGACCAGGCCAATCGCGGGCAGGCTGCGTCGCGCCAGCAGATCAACGACGCCCGGCTGCTGAAGCAGCAACTCACGGAAGAGTTGTCCGGCTGGATCGCGGGCCCATCATCTGAAGCAGGCTGCTCAGCCATGTAGGAATCGATAGCCCTAATTCCCCACGCAGCCCTTGCCCGCGGCGGCATTGATCACGATCTGGACTTCGAGCACGTCGGTGACGCCGCTGTGGCTCATGGCGTTCGAAAGCGAAGTAGTTCCGAGAGCCTGATCGATCGTCGTTTGCACGTCGGACATGGTTACGGCGCCGGTTTGATTTACATCGCAGGGCGAAAGCGGCCGCGCAGATGCTTCCTTGGACTTCGCGCTCGTGCCCCCACTATTTACGGCCGCTACTTTGTAATAGTATGTCGTTCCGTTGGTGAGGCCGCTGTCTGTGTACACCGTGCCGGCAATGCCAGTGGCGATCGGCGTGGCGCTTTCGGCGCCGGCGGCAGTGCCGCGATACATGTTGTACGACGTGGCTCCGCCCGCGGCGGACCAGGAGAGCGCGACCTCCGCGTTGCCGGCGCTGGCGGTGAGGCCCTGGGGCGCCGCGGGCGCGGTCTGCGCCGTGGTCACCGTAATAGTCGCACCGTTGCTGTTCCAGTAATAGTCGGTGCCCCAATTGGAGTTGAACACGCCGATCATTACAGTGTAAGTGCCGGTTGCCTCCGACGAGGGAACGCTCCAGGTGTACGTGTATTGGAGCTGCTGTCCCGCACTAAAATTCTGGCCGCTGGCGTAATTTGTGGACACCGCCGTGCCGCCGCTATTGAACACCTGCACCTCGACGATGGAGTTCGACAAGGATGCCGTCCCGGTATCCGTCACGGTGGCCTGAATGGACGTGCTGCCGCCCTGCGCTACGCTCGACGGTGTCGCGGCGGCCGAGGACGAGAATGTGAGCCCTGAGGTCACCGTGATGCCGCCGGCGGAATCGTTTGCGTACCACGCCTGCCCCGTGGCACTCGACACGGTGACCTCGATGGTGAAGGTTCCGGATACCGCGGGCGTGAACGAAAGCTTGTAAGTCTGCGTCTGATTGGCGGCGAAATTCTGCGCGGTGAAATTTTGCGAGGCCGCGGTGTTGCCGCCGGGGTCCAAAACCACGACCTGCACCGTGCCGGCGCTCAGTGTCTGGGCGGTATCGGTGACGCTGGCGGTGACAGTCGTGGATGTTCCCTGCGTCACGGGATTTGGGGATGCCGTTGCCGTTGCAGTGAACGCCGGCGGCACGGTCGGAGTCGCCGCGAGTTCCGTTGAGTTGCCGCTGCTGCCGGCGGAATTGGTGGCGGACACCACGTAGTAATAAGTGGTGCCGTTCGTCAGCCCGGAGTCGGTATAAGTCGTCGTGGTAGGCGTGCCGGCCGGGCTATAGGGTCCGCCGTGTACTGTCGAGCGGGCGACTGTATAGCTCGTCGCGCCGCCTCCGGCATTCCAGGTGAGCGTCACTGTGCCGCTGCCGACCGTCGCGGCCAGGCCTGTGGGAACCGACGGCGGGCTCGAAATGGCGCCCGGGGGGATTACGAACAGTGTAATGCTCTGCGAAGGGACCGTCGCAACGACGTTGTTACTGGAAATCGCAAGGTCGGCGAGGTGCGCGATGACCGTCTGCGAAGCGGAATTGATCTGCCAAACCTGCGCCGTGCCGGAGTTGGGAAAGTTCGCCAGGCTCACGGTGACCGGCGTGCTCCCTTGCTGCTTGTTGATCACCATGACGGTGAGCGCGCCATCGGCCGTGCGGACGGCGGCAAATGCCGAGAGGTTGTCGGGATTAGCCACGGCTGCCGAAACGCTGGTATCGCCGAAAGTAGAGTTTTTCCCGTCATAATTCCGGTAAATCTGGCTGGCGAGATAAGTCACATAGTAAGTGGTCGGGTTCGTCCCGGTGTTTTCGGCCACCGTCCATCGGGTGGCCAAGTCCAGGCCTTCGCGCCCGTAGATGCCGAGCACGTCCGCCTGGGTGGTGGCGCCGTTCAGATTAGGTTCGTCGCCCCAGTTGTATTCGGTACATCCGGTCTCGAGCCCGGGATAATATTGACTGACCATCGCCTGAAGCGTGGGAATCCAGTTCAGGATCCGGCCGTTGATCCCGATATCGCCGTACCAGGAAGGATCGCTGAACGCAGGGTCCCACAGGATGCGCGTCTCGCGATTGCGCGTCTGCTGGCCGCTCAGGGAATCGTCGCTGCTTCCGGGCACCGCGTTATAGCAATGGACCGTCAGGACGTCGAGCATTTTCGTTCCGGTCTGCTGCTGATAGGCGTAAAGCTGCTGGAGCAGCCACGGATAGTAATAGGTCTGGCCATGGGTGTTGTAATCGGAATTACTCGCGCCCCATCCGTTTGCCTGGTCGAAGCCGCTGAAGTACATCGCCCACCAGCTCCATTCTTCGAATCCGACGATTTTCGCGTCGGGATCGGCCGCACGGATGGCAGTGACGGTGGCGACGATCTTGTTGTACATCTCCTGGTACGCCGGCGGGCTCGGATGCACGTCGCGATGCGTGGAATACCAAAGGGAAGGCTCGTTGTCGAGGATATAGTATTTGATGCCGTTGGTAGTCGTCGACGCTCCGAAGGTATCGACGAAGTGTCCCACCCAAGCCTGCTGGATGGCGGCGCTGTTCGCCACTCCGGTATCGAGCGGATTGTTTCCGGTGATGTTCTGGTTTGTGGCGGCGCTGACGCCGTTTCCGGCGTCGGAATTCCAGGGATCGGTAGCCGTTTGGGCGCCGTACTTGGCGACGGAGAACCCCTCCAGGGTGGTACGATTGGGCCCCAGGTTCGCCAGGTAATCGATCATGGGAATAGTGAAAAGCGGCTCGGCGCCGGCGTTGGCGCGGGTGGTGGCGACATACTGGTCGGCCGACCCGCTGGGCGTTCCGCTGCCATCGGAGTAGGTCTCGAAATACCAATCGCTGCCGGCGGAGTGGGCGTCGATCTGCCAGTTGTAGCGCGAAGTCGAATTGCCGCCCCAGCGGTTGAGCGGCGCGTTCAGCAGTTGCATGTCCGTCGCCGAGCCATAGGCTATTCCGTAGATGTTCGGATTGATCGGATGGCGATTGGCGTTCGCGTCCACGCTCACCGAAGTGGCGGGATTCTGTGCCCAGGCGGCAGCGGCACATAAGACTACGGACATCAGCCGGACAAGCACTACCGCTATCGTGGTAAGACCGGCGGCAAGGCGTCAACGTCAACTTAAGTTAATGCTCCGGTGGTGTCGCGCTCTTGCCGTCACGGAAGGTGGGCTATTGCGAGACAAACGGTGGCAGCGGTTTGGATTGGTGATGGCTTCCATGGCGCGGAGGGGAGTAGCTCCGAAATCGATGCGAAAACCGCCCGCAGACGCGGGCGCGCTTTCCCGCGGAATCGCCAGGCGCTGCGCGCCCCCGGGGAGGAACGATCTCTTCAACCCCGTTTCCCCGTGCTTACACCGGAGAAGGTAGGGCACCGAGTTGGGTCATCAGGCCCACGGTGTCCATAATGATGCGAGTGTCTTTGATGCGCCCGTCCTCCAAACGATCAATGACAATACCCCAGACCTTCACTGGCCGGTCTGTCGCGGGAATACCGAGAAACTCACCTCTGTGGGTTCCGGTCCATTCAAAGCGGCTGGCGACTTTATCGCCCTCCGCAATTTGCTCCTGTATGGAGAAGACGATGTCGGGAAAGCCAGCGCGCATGGCGCGAAGGATATCTTTAAGGCCGTCAAGTCCGGGACCCTGCCCAGGCAGCGGTACTTGCTCGATAACGTCCTCCCAAACATACTGTTCTGCCGAATCGATTTTTCCGTGAGTGATCACTTCATCGGTAAAGCGGCGGACGATCGCGGCATTGTCTGGCGTCATTTCGGTTCTCCTTTAGATTTTCTAGCTCAGATCGTAGCCATTGTACCTGTTGAACTCGCCGGGCCTCATCCAAGATCGCCCGTTGGTGCTTGGAACTCGGCTTCTCACCGTCGGTCGCTGGCCGCGCTACGTCTCGAACGCCGATATGAATACCCGCCCGAAAAGTCGCGTTCTGGTCAACAACCAGGGGCCCCCGCCAGATCGTCGGTCATCTGCTCCGCCCTCGGTGGTGGTAACCTGTCGCTACGAAGCTCGGGATCGAGCTTGAGCGCGAGGTCGATCGCCGTTCAATTACCGAAGTGCCGGGAGTGATTGTCCTGTTGTATGGCGATACAAAGCAGGACGAGATTCAACGGGCCCGGCCGGCGGCGCAGGAAATTGTTCTGGACCGTATCGCCCACGGCGGACCTTGGGCGCACGCGCACATTCGGAGGACGGGATGGCGCGGCAAAGGCACCGTCGCGGCACAGTAACGATGAGCGTCGTTCAGATCTCTTGCGCGGCCCGCCGTTCCGCATCTCGCGCCCGCCGGTCCTGCTCCCTGCGAAGGCGAATCCAGGAGAGAGCCGCGGCCAGCGCCGCGACCGGCAGAACCGTCCACTCCACGCCGATTGGCGCGGACGCCGCGTGGTGCGCGAGCCACCAATTGACGGCCAGCGTCATAATGGGCAAGTCGAAGATGGCGAAAATGGAGACTACCGCGGCGGAGGCGGCGCGGCGGGTGGGCTCTTCGATGGCGCGGCGCAGCATCAGGTAAGGCGCATAAATGAGGAATCCGACCAGAGCGCTGGTCAGCCGCGCGTCCCAACTCCACCACGGGCCGCCGCCCAGACGTCCGGCGACAGCGCCCGCCACAATTCCGGCGGCGATCAGAATCAGCCCGATTTCCGTCACCGCCAGCGCCAGCGAATCGTACAGGAAGTTGCGGGAGCGGAGAAAAAGAATGCTGGAGACGGCTGCCGCGGCTGCCGCGGCGAGCGACGTCCAGACTGAGGCGTCGAACAGCGAGTGCAGCATCAGCCCACCAAAACCGTCTCGATCAGCGCCAGCGAGACAGCCGTGAAGACCACGTCGAAACCGATGAGCATTTTGAGCCAGGCAAAATCGTCCTCGGGGATCGGTTGCCCGTTCACCAACGACGTGGTCAGCCGCATGGCCGACATCAGGGCAGGCATCAGGATCGGGTAAGTCAGCATCGGCAGCATGACTTCGCGCAGCCGGATGTTGACGGTTAGCGCGCTGAAGATGGTGCCGATGATGGTGAGTGCCCAGGTCCCCAACAGCAGAACCACCAGCAGCCAGGGAAACTGGAGCGTCCAGTGTACGCGGTAGAAAATGCCGAACACCGGGAGGGAAATCAGTTCGACCGCCAGCACCAGCAGGAAGCTCGCGAGACACTTGCCGAGGAACAGCGCTGAGCCCGGAATGGGCGCCGCGATGAGCGCGTCCAGGCAGTCGTTAGGTAATTCGCGCGCAAAACTGCGATTCAACGTCAGGGTGCCGGCGAAGGCGAACACAATCCAGAGCAGGCCGCCGGAAACCTGCCGCATCATTTCCTGCTCGGGGTCGAAGGTATAGCTGAAGAGCAGCAGGATCATGAGCGCAAATGCCAGCGAAGCGTTGATGGCTTCCTTGGTGCGCAGTTCGGCCCGGATATCCTTCACCGCGACGGTAAGCACCTGGCGCAGGAATTTCATGCGCCCTCTCCGTAACGCGCATAGACGTACCCGGGATCGTCCACCATTTCCTGGGTGCGCTCCCCGTGGAACGTCAGTTGCCCGCGCGTGAGCAGCGCGACGTGGGTGGCGAGTTCGAGCGCTTCCCGCAACTGGTGCGTGGACATCACGATCGTCTTGCGCGCCGCCAGAGCTTCGCGCAAAAGACGCTGGAGCACCGCGATTGCGCGATCGTCGAGAGCCGTGAACGGCTCGTCGAGCAGCAGCACGGAAGGCTCGTGCAGAAAAGCGCGGGCCACCGCCAGCCTTTGCCGCATGCCGCGCGAGAATTCGCGAACCAGGCCGTTGCGCACGCGCTCCAGGCCGGTGCGTTCCAGCCATTCACGCGCCGATCGATCGGGGTCCGGCAAGCCGTAGAGTTTTCCGAAAAGGGTCAGGTTTTCGAGCGCGGAAAGCTCGTCGTAGACCGAAATGCCGTGACCGATGAAGCCCATCAGCCGGCGCGTTTCGGCTTCGCGGGGCTCTTTGCCGAAGATCTTGATCTTGCCGCGCTGCGCCAGGGAGAATCCGGCGATGGCGCGCAGCAGGGTGGTCTTGCCGGCGCCGTTGCGGCCGATCAACGCGAGACACGCACCCTCCGTGGCTTCCAATTGAATATTGCGCAGGGCAGGGTAGTCGCCGTAATACTTCCAGACGCCCTCAACCGCGACCGCGCTCATTGCTCTCCTTCGCTGGGACGGTCCCGTGAGCGCGATAGAGCAGCGCGAAGCCGAGCGCCAGAATACCAAGCGCGATGGCCAGGATGGGGATGGTCTTATCGTAGATTCGCGGCAGGATCTGTTCGATCTGCGGGCGATCGTCGCTGGCGCCGGCATCGCTGGCCGAAGGAGCGGGCGCGGCGCTGCCGGTCAATTGGATCTTGTACGCGGCGCCGGTAAAGCCGTAGAGATGCGCCTGCGTCTTCGGCTCCTGGCCCAGATCGTTCAGACCGTCGCCGGCGATGTTCACTCCGTTGGGGACGATGAGATAAGTGTTCTGGTCCTTGGTTACAATCTTGCCGTCGTACGGCGCGCCTTCGGTATAGGGAACCTGATAAGTCAGATCGAAGCGCGTCTCGCCCGGCTTCACGGGGTAATCGATTTCGAAAATGTCGGGCTTGGCGGTTTTTGCGGTCGGGGCTCCGATGGGCATGCTGCCCGGCCCGGTAACTTCTGCTTGCACTTTACCTTGGGCCGCGGCCGGCAGGAAGAAATGCAGCGTGCCGGCGCCGGGATCGTTCCAGGCGGTCGTGCCGGGGTTCTCGAACAGATAGGTTTCGTTGACGGTCATCTGTCCGCTGCCGGGCTGGAACAGGATCATGTGCTTGCTGACTTTCGCTTCGCCCGCCTGCTTCGACGCGCTATAGACTTCGACCTTCAGGCCGGTAGTGGGCGATCCGGGCGGCAGCATGAGGTTGTAAGTAACGCCATCGAAGGCCGCGCGGATGAGGTACGGCATGCCTCCGCCGGTATCCTGATTGATGGTGAACGAACCGTCGGCGCCGGATTTGGCCTGGTCGACCATGGTAATGCCTAATTGCGGATCCAGCTTGTTGAGCGCGACGGTCGCGCCGGGCTGCGGCTTTCCTGTGGTCTTATTGACGACGGTGCCCGTGACGGCGGCGAAGGCAGAGGTGGAAAGGACGGCAAACAGCGCCAGTTTCATTGGGCCAACCTCATCGGCTTGCCGCACTCGCCGCAGAATTTCAGGGCGGTCGGGAATTTCGCGCCGCAAGCCGGGCAAACGAACCCCGTAGGCGGAATCACCACCTTGGCCGGTGCGGGCGGAGGAGCCGGCGGAGCACCCGCGGCGGTCTTCAGTTTGTCGACTTCCGACAGCACGCGCGCCAACTCTTTTTGCAGATCTTTCTTGGTGCTTTGGTAGTCCGCGTCGGAGAGTTTCCCCAGGCGATATTCGAATTGCAGATCGCGCAGATTCTCGTAGATGGCGGCTTTGCGCTCATCCAGGTGTTGGAACGGTGAAACAGGTTCGGGCTCGGGAATATCCTTGGGTCGAACGCCCAGGATGAACGCGATAACGGCGATCGCGACAACACACGTAATAGCTATGATCACCGGCTCATTCCATGTTGGCCAGGTCTTTTTCGATCTGGTCTTTGTACTTCTCCAGCGCCGGGTCGTCGATTTCGATGGTGCCGACTTCGACCAGCGGCTTAGGCTTGCGGTATTTCCTGATGAACAGCCAGACTAACGCCAACCCCGGCAGAATCGCCAGATAGGGGATGATCCAACCGAACGGGCTGGGCGGCGAAAGCAAAATATCGGCGCCGAAATTCTGCACGAACGACCGGATGATCTGGTCGTCTGTCATTCCCAGCGCCTGCATCCGGGCAATCTGCTCCTTGCCGGGCTTGGAGTACTCGCATTGCAGCATGCTGCAGGTAGCGATAGTGTCCCCGCAGCCGCACTTGCAACGCAGGCGCTTGCCGACCCGAACCACGTCGGCATTGGGCTTTTCGGATGCCGTTGCGCCGCCCGGCGGCGGAGCCGAAGGCGTCTGCGCCAGCGCGGCCGTCACTAGAAACATACTGAACACCAAGCTGGCAGTCTTGGAAAATCGCGCGCGCGCGGGCGGCGCATTCCTCCTGGCTTCCGGCTCCTGGCTGCTGGCTTCTGGCTTAACTTTCAACCGTTGCATGAGATTTCGCGATGCCCACCACTTCCGTGCGGGCGTACTGCATTTTCACCTTGCTCGGGACCAGGCAGACCAGGGTGCCGAAAATCAGCACCAGCCCGCCGATCCATACCCACGACACCAGCGGCCGGATGTATGCCTGGAGAATGGCGCGCTGATTGTCGTCGGACATGCCGCCGAAATTCAGGTAGAGATCCTCGTTCGGCCGCACGCGGACGGCAACTTCCGACGTCCCCTGCTTGCTGGCGATATAGAAGCGCTTCTCGGGTTCGAGCGTTCCCAGGAAAGCGCCATTCTTCGAAACGTCGATGGTGGCGCGATGCCACTGGTATACCGGGGTGTCGCCCATCTGGATGTCGGCCACCTTCAACTGATAGGAGCCAATATTCATGGTGTCGCCGATATTGACTTCGCGCGTGTCGGCTTGGTTGAAAGCCTGGCCGCTGAATCCGATGAACATCAGCACGATGCCCATGTGAACCATGTAGCCGCCGTAGCGCCGCGTGTTGCGATGGGTCAGCTCGATCATGGCGCGCACCAGGTTCATGCTGTTCTTGCCGGCGATGGAAATCGCGCCCTTATAAAATTCCATGATCACCGTGAGCGCCACGAACAGGCAGAAACCGAAGGAGATCAGCGCATAAACGTGGCGGATGCCGAGCGCGAATAGCACGCCCACGAGCACCAGCGATGCAATGCCCGGAATCTGGAAATTCCGCCGCAGGCTCTCCACCGAAGTCTTGCGCCAGGCGAACAGCGGCCCAAGACCGGTCAGCAGAAGCAGAAACAACCCGATCGGGACCATCAGGCGGTTGAACCATTCGGCATCGAGCGAAATTTTCTCGCCGCTCACCGCCTCCGATACCACCGGGAACAGCGTCCCCCACAGCACCGCGAAGCAGCTCGCCAGCAGAATCAGATTATTGAAAAGGAAGCTCGATTCGCGCGAGACCACGCTCTCCAGTTCCGATTCGCTCTTCAGGTAGTCCAGACGATCGAGAATCAGGTAGACGGTCGCCGCGATGCCCAGCGCCATGAACGTAACGAAGTACTTTCCGATGTCGGAACGGGCGAACGCATGCACCGACTGCACCAGCCCGCCGCGCGTCATGGCTGTGCCCAGGATGCAGAGGAAGAACGTGGACGAGATGAGGACCATGTTCCACACCTTCATCATGCCCTTCTTTTCCTGCATCATTACAGAATGCAGGAAGGCGGTGCCGGCGAGCCACGGAAGCAGCGACGCATTTTCAACCGCATCCCACATCCAGTAGCCGCCCCAGCCGAGTACGTGGTATGCCCACGCCATCCCGAGCATGATTCCGGTGGATTGGAACAGCCAGGTGACCAGGGTCCAACGCCGGGTAGTGTGAATCCAGGCGTCGCCGGGCTGCCGGGTGATCAACGAACCCATCGCGAACGCGAACGGCACCGAGAATCCCACGTAGCCCAGGTAGAGCATGGGCGGATGAATCGCCATGGCGGGATATTGCAGCAGCGGGCTGAGCCCTTGGCCGTCCTGCACGCGTGTGATCAGCTTGTCCACCGCCAGCATGCGGAAGGGGTTGGCGATGAAGTTGTTCAGGAGCAGGAAAAAGGTTTCGAGGGTTGCGAGCACGCCCACCACCCACGGCATCATGTCGCGATGGCGCCGGCGATTGGTGAAGACCACCACCGAGGTGTAGGTCGATAACAGGAACGTCCAGAACAGCAGCGAGCCTTCCTGTCCGCCCCACCATGCCGCAAACTTATAGAGGATCGGCATGGACTTGTTGCTGTGCTCGGCGACGTAGGAGAAGCTGAAGTCGCTGGTGAGTAGTTTGTAGACCAGGATACCCGAGGCAAGGGCCACCAGCAGCCACACCGAATAAATCGCCCTGCTGGCGCTAACTATAAGAAACGGCTTGCGTTTGATGCGGCCGACGACGCTCGCCGCAGCGGCGTAGATGGCCACACAGAAGGCCAACAGGATGGCCAACGAACCCAGATTCTCCATAACACCCCTCTAGCGGTTAGATCGAGCTTTTACCGGAATTGATATTGGGAGCAGGCTGCCCGGGCGAAAGCTCCGGTTTGGACTCGTACTTGGAAGCGCATTTGGCCTGCACGGCTCCGGCACGGAAAACGTGATCGGTCCCGAGACGCCCATCGGCCAGCGCCTGTGCACCGTCCTTCAGCGTATCGGGCAGAGGATCGGTGCCCGTGTATACCACCTTCATCCGTGTATTTTGATACTCCAGCACGAATTCGGTTTGACTGCCGACGTGCTGGATCGAGCCGGCGGCGACGTTTCCTTCGAGGCGTAGGCGCTGTCCCACGGCTTTGCTGCCCATATCGTGCACTTCGTTTACGGTCTTGTAGTAGGCCTGCGATTGCTTCCCGCCGGTCACTCCCAGCCACACGAGAGTTCCCACTACGACCGTGATTAAAGCAGCAAATTTGCCATATTTCTTCATGCTACCCTCTTGAAATCACAGTATACACTGAAAGATCTGAGGGATATTCGGATAGTTTGGACCTATTTTGTGGGAATCCTCCACACCTCTTTGGGGGTAAGGGCCACGGTTCGCGCCAGCCTACCTTTGGCTTAGTCCCCCATCCACCGCCAGAATCTGCCCCGTCACAAACTCCGAAGCCTTTAAAAAGAAAACCACTGCGTCCGCGATCTCCTCGGGAGTTCCGCCGCGCCGCGCCGGCGTGCGCTCAATCAGCCGCAACCCCCGTTCGTCGATGTCGTCGAATGGAATCACCCCGGGAGCCACAGAATTTACGGTTATTTCGGGCGCGAAAGCGTTGGCCAGGGCGCGCGTCAACATGATCACCCCCGCTTTGGAAGCGCAGTAATGTGCATGTTCTGCCCAGGGACGGATGCCGCCCAGTGAACTGATATTGACAATTCTGCCGCCGCCGGTTTTGCGCATCAGGCGGGCGGCATTCTGGCAGCAGAAGAAAACCGCTTTCAGGTTCACCGAATGGATGAAATCCCAGTCCTGCTCGGTGATATCGAGCGGGTCGAACCGCGTGAAGCGCGCCGCATTGTTCACCATTCCATCCAACCGCCCCATGCGGCGTTCCAATTCCACAAACATGCCGCTGATTTCCGGCACGCTCTCCAGGTTGGCGCGTAATAATTCCGCGCCTCCACACTCTTCGGCCGTCCGCCGTGCCTGTTCCTCGGAGTTTTGGTAATGAATCGCGACCCGGGCGCCCTCGCGAGCCAACCGCAGCGCGATCCCGCGGCCAATCCGTTTGGCCGCCCCGGTCACCAGAATGACCTTTCCCGAGAGAGAATTTTCGGTGCCCACAGACACTATGGTCGCAGAATTGCCGCAAAGGTCAGTAGCAGCAGAGTTAGGGGGCAAAAATGACTTTTGAAGAAACCGCCGATAGCGCCGCTGAAACTGACTGCGGAGACGGGCTCGAAACTCTCCTCGAAGCGCAAAACAACCTGGAGGAAACTCTCAACGGGCTGGTGACATCGATCAACGCCTACTTGGAGGTGGTCGACACCCGAATGAAACTGCTCGAGCAGAACCTCGACGAACTGATTCTCGCTTCGGTCGAAGAGATACCTAGGTCGGTCAATTAGCGGCAGACCCGAGTTAGAAATCCGTCGCCTGGTTGAATGCCTTGGTGGGAAAAGTCGCCGGCACCGGCGGGGGCATGATCACCGGGTTGATTCGACCCGCCTGTGTCGGATCGAATACCACGAACCCCGCGCCGGGCGATCCCTTCGGGAGTGAATAATCGTCGGCCGGATACGATGGGTTGTTGAATCCGGGGTTTTGGACCACGCTGCCCGCGTCCTCTCCCAATTTCTGCCAGCCGGAGAGCGGAAGAAACGTCCACAACGCCTGCCCGCCGCAATTATTCATCGCATCCTGCGTTTCCTCCAGATGAAACGCCTGAGGATCGGCGGCGAATGTGCCGTCTGTTCGCCAGTACAGATTGCTATTCCACTCCTGATATGCCGCGAACGGCTCCTGTCCCGCCCACACGCACCCGCCCTGCACGTAGAACGGCGGATTCGAACTGCTGTTGCGGTCGAAGTAGAGGATGTTGTTGCTCGCGACGAAGAATAACGGGCTGGGCGGCACGCTGGTGAACGAATACGGGTCATATGCGTTGAGCAGCGACTGGCGGGCGTACGCCAGGATATTGTTTTTGACGGTGCTCTGCTGATTCGGACCGGCCCGCGGCCCCGAAAAACTCACGGCGTGGCCCGAAACGCGATACACCAGGTTGTTTTCGGCGTCGCTCAATCCGGTGAAATCGTCGAAATACAGGCCATCGCCGCCATACCCGTCGGAGTCCATGATCGATGCGTCGGTGACATCGTGCACCCGGTTGTTGAGCATCTTGTTACCGGTGCCGGTCTGCGGCGGCGAAGGCGTTCCCACACCGAAGTAGATCGACCCCGAGTCGTTCATGATGCCTTGAAACAGGTCGTAAACGTGGTTGAAAGAAACGATATTGTTGTTCGTGAACGGTGGATTCGGATCGGAATTGGCGCAGTAGCAGATTTTGATGGCGCCTTTGTAGCCGTCGTACACATCGTTGTGGGTATATAGATTATCGTGACCCTGGCCCTGCGCGATGCCGTGGGAACTCGCGTACACCCGTCCGTACCCCTCAACCACGGTATTCTCGACGGTATTGTACTCCGCGACGTTGGCATTAGTGTCGCTGGGTTGTCCCGAAGCGCCGATCCGGATGCCGTAGGACGCGACATCGTAAACCGCGCTGTTCTCGACCGTATTATTCGCGTTCACTGCGCTGGCGGAGTTGGAGACGCACCAGCTTTTCGAGCTCTTATCGACGCAAGAGATGAATTCGAGTCCTGTCCCCGAGGTGTGTGCGATGGTATCGGAATCGAGCGTGATATGCTGCGCGTTCTGGAACGATACTCCCGCGATAATGTCCGAGTCGCCGCCATACCCCGTGGCGGGCATGGTGTAGTCATCGTGCTCGAAGGTCAGGCCTTGGAACGTCACGTATTGCAGACCGGAGGCCACCAGTACCTGCGTAAGCTGCGGCACCACCACGGTGTCGGTGTTGGGATCCTCGCCGGGGTTGGCCAGGTAAATAAGCGTCCAAGGCGCCGTCGAACGGTCGAGAAACCACTGCCCGGGCTGGCTGAGTTCGTCCTCGACGTTTTCGACCAGATAGCGGTGATTGGGAATGAATCCGTGGGAAGTGGGATGGTCCACCTCCGTCGCGGTCGTGCCGGTGAGGTAGACGATCTGATGCGTGGTGTCGATGCAACTGATGCGCAGCTTGGAAACCGAATACTGTTCGAAGTTGACCAGTTCGATGTCGCCCTGTAGCGCGGGGCTGCCGGCCGGTTGCCCGCATTGGTTGCCGGCCGACGGCGCGAGGTTCTGCCACGCGCCGGAAATCGGGTCGGAAGAGCTGTATTGAAAACGATCGAAGCATTCCCATCCGCTGCCCGCGAAATACTCCGTACAGTTTGGATCGGGCGGTGACGCGGGCGGGGCGGCACCGGGCAGGTATACCGGGCCGGTATATCGATAGTAAGAGCCCAACGGCCCGCCCAATCGCGGCCGCAAACGCCGCACGTCATTGTAGAAAAGATTCTCGAAGTATTGCGTGGATTCCGGCAGCGTGGCTTTCCACTGGTTGCCGCTTACGTTACTCCAGTTGGCTACACGCATGCCCCCGCTGAGCACCGGGACTTCGCCGGGGTAGTTCTGGTACACGATCTGCAAGGTGGACGAGCCCGAATCCGCGGCGCTGAACATCTCGGTGGATGGAAGATAATAGGTTCCGCCCCGGAACTGAACGTCGATCCGGGTCAATCCGGATTTGCTGATGGACTGGAGATAGGCACGGGCATGATCGAGGGTCGCGAACGGACCGTCGCTGTTGCTGGAATCGGGCGTCGGAAGCCGCCCGCTCCAGGAGTCATTGCCATTCGGCGCGACATAGAACGTGACGGAAGTCGGCGCCGGTCCGGCGCCTTGCACCGTGATCAGCCCGACTGGCGACGCGGCCACGCCATTCACGCCGACCACCAGCGGATTGTCGCCGTTCGGGGCATTCGCGGGGATCGTTACATTGAGCTGAAACAGACCGGGCGATATCAGTGCCGCGTACCAAACACTTGCCGCCATGCCCCCGATCGTGACTACCGGCAATGGCGACAGATTTCCCGATTGCGTAATGGCGCCGCTTAACACTGCCTGCGACGTCGGCCCGAAACCGTTGGCGTAGAGCACCACGGTTTCGCCCGGCTTTGCCGGAGTAGTAGAACCTGGATAGAGACTCGGCGGCCCAATCAGGCTGTAGTCCGAGCTGTGTTGCGCCACCACGTACGGTCCGCCGTTGATGACGAATAGCGACGGGGACAGCGCGGCGGCTGTTACCATCGTCGGCGTGCTTGATGTGTTGCCACGGGTCACCTGCACCGCGACCGAGCTCGGCATCGCGTCGGGCGGGGTTAGTATATTGATCTGCGTGGGGCTGATGTAATAGATGAAAGCGTTTTTGCCGTTTACCGTCACGCCTACGCCATCTAGCGCAACCGGCATCTGGCCGTTGACGAAATCGGCAGCTTGCCAGATGCGGGTATCGCTGGACTTCGAAAGGTTGGCGCCTTTTACTTCTACCCAAGTGTTGGGGGCAATGATCGGAGTTTCTCCCTCCGCATTCGCCACGAGTGTGATGGATGGAGGCTGCGCCGAGGCTGAAGAAACCGCAACGAGAACTCCCAGAACCGCCAGACAATTCATCCCTTGAACCCTCCAAGGCGCAGTTTGGGAAAATCTTAACCTGCGAGGAGTCCCGAGGCACTATGAACGCTGCTAGTTCCCGCTACTTCACCGACCAGTACTGCCTCATCACTTCATGCGACCACCCGGGCTGCCGCACTTCCCCGCGCGGCAGGAATTCCGCCATTACCGGCTTGATGTCGAGCACCGGTGTGCCATCAACGGCATCCAGTTCGGTGACGTAGAGCTTTGCGCCTTCCACCCGCAGCACGCGGCAAATGGTGCTTCCGATGCGATTGGGTCGATACTTGGTGCGTTGCGCAAAAATGCCGACAGCCGGCCAGTTCGGGTTATTGCGCGGGCGCCGCGCTCCGGTTACGATCTTCGCCTCGTCGATGTTGTGAAGCAGGAACAGAATCTCGACATGCGAGAATTCCGCGATACCGGCCAAGGCATCGGCCGAAAAGCGGTCGATAAGGGCGATGCAGGCTTCTTCCTTGCCCCAGAAATCGTCTTCCACCTGGGTGCGCCTGGCGCTGACAAACGCTACCGGCTCCATGGTTGCAGTCATATTGAATCCGATCTTGTGGTGTCAAACGTCGAAAAGCTACCGTCTGCTTCGATTCACTTCAGGAGAAAAGAACCGATCAAATCCATGTTAATCAGGAACTGCCCCAAAACGCGATACCAGCCGTTCGCCAACCTTCCCAGATCGACAACGGTTTTGCGCGCCGCTGGCGAACTGATGTACGCGCCGGGAGCGGGAGCGAAGCCGGTGAACGTGCCGGTCGAAGTCCTGCGGGCGACGAGCGATCCGCCGAAAGACTATCTGTAGTTTGCGCCATTCTTGCCGCGGTGCTGCCATGGACCAGAAGCCGGTATCAGATCCTGCCCCCTGGCCAACTCGAGAAATGGAGGGATCGCGCTAAAGTAAGAGCTTATGGATTTGGAGCTGAGGATCTTACGCGATACCCCGCCGTGGGAGTGGCCTGGAGACGCGGGAAGAACCTTCAGGAAATTCCTGAATAATCCCAAGGCCGATGCGGCCGACCGGCTGATCGCCGCCGAGTTGGCGGGTGACTCCACCGTCATCGACAACGATGGGGCCGACGTATTATTGAACGTGCTGCGGAATGCCGGGGAACCGGAAGAACTGCGCGCCGCGGCCGCCGCGTCATTCGGCCCGGCGCTGGAGGCGGCGGACATCGAGTTCGACGAAGAAATCAGGGAGTTCGACGACCCTGACAGCGTGCCCATAAGCCTGAGCCAATTCCACACCGTCCAAGATGCGCTCCGCCGGTTGTACGCCGATGGAAGTCTGCCAAAACTGCTGCGGCGCAGGATTTTAGAAGCTTCCGTGCACGCGCCGGAGCCATGGCACGCGGAAGCCGTCGGGAGAGCTTATGGCAGCGGTGATCCCGATTTGGTGTTGACCGCAGTTTTCTGTATGCAGTACATTCGCGGCTTTGACAAGGAG
>Ga0335072_10001470_pt1 | contig 38319 bp, 32 predicted proteins | sample Lox_Sample_21_FD_206725 | JGI IMG/M metagenome (GOLD analysis project Ga0335072, IMG submission 206725) | Soil microbial communities from Loxahatchee National Wildlife Refuge, Florida, United States - Lox_Sample_2.1 | ecosystem: Environmental > Terrestrial > Soil > Wetlands | place: USA... | reverse complement strand
GGGCGGGACTCGGTCGTCGAGCCGTTGACCTCGGGTCGGATGACCGGAAGCACCGGCTCGGTCCGCAGGCGGACGCGGCCGGCCGGCTGCTCGCCGCGGATGATCTGGCTCGCCGTCCGGCTGTCCCGGTCCCAGTCGGTCATCGGCCCATCTTCGCACGGCTGCGCGCGAGCATCACGCGCGCGCCGATGTTCGCGAGCAGGATGAAGCCCATCAGCACGAGCGCGGCCGCCCAGACCCGATCCACGGCCTGGGCCAGCGGCAGGTCATACGACTGATAGATGAACATCGGGACGCTGGGGACGCCGCCGAACAGGTTGAACGACGTGGCGGTTGGGTTGAAGATCGAGTCGCAGATCAACAGCGGCGCGGTCTCGCCGGCGGCGCGTGCGATCGCCAGAATCGCGCCGGTGACGATCCCTCCGACCGCTGCCGGCAGGATCACCGTGAGCACGGTGCGCCAGCGGTTCACGCCGAGTGCGTCCGCCGCCTCGCGCAGGCTCCCGGGAACGAGCAACAGCACCTCCTGGCTTGCCCGCGCCATCAGCGGGAGCATCACGATTGACAGCGCGACGGCGCCGGCGAAACCCGACTCTTTATGCAGCGGGATGACGATCAGCCCGTAAATGAACAGTCCGACCACGATCGTCGGGATGCCCTGCATCATGTCCAGCGCGAGCTTGAGGATCCGCGCCGTTCGCGACCGGGCGCCGGCGAACTCGGTCAGGTACAGCCCGGTGAGGATCCCCAGCGGCACCGCGATCACCGCTCCCGCCACCGCGATCTCGAGCGTCCCGAGCAGATCGTTGGCGATCCCTCCGCCGGCTAGCCCCTGTGAGTTGTGGACGACGAAGCCGAGGCTGAGGGCCGACGCGCCGCGGCGCGCCACGTCGAACACGACGATGAACAGCACCGCCACCGCGGCCAGCGCCGCGGCCGTCGCGCTGACTCGGACGAGCCGATCGACCACGGTCCGCCGACGCAGGTTGCCCGACGGTGTCAGCGGCGCCGTTGGGTCGAACAGCCCGCTCTCGCCCAGCGTGATCGGGGTCGATGCGCTCATACCACCTTGCCCATCATCGCTGCACTGACGTCGAACCGGCCGGCGATCATGCGGGCCGCCAGGCTCGTGAGCATCGCGATCACCACCAGGACGAGCCCGGCATAGAACATCGCGGCCGTCTGCATGGGATTCACGGGGGACGGGAACTGCGTGGCGATCTCCGCGGGAACCGTCGACGCGGCCTCGAACAGCGACTTGTGGATCTGGGTCACGTCGCCGATCACGAACGAGACGGCGATCGCCTCGCCGAGCGCGCGCCCGAGCCCGAGCACCACGGCGGCGCCGACGCCGGACGCGGTGCTGGGCAGGATGATGCCCCGGATCACCTCCCACCGGGTCGCGCCGAGGGCCTCGGCGCCGTCCTTGAGCTCGGCTGGGATGGTCAGGAACAGATCGCGGCTGAGCGCCGAGATGATCGGCAGGATCATCACGGTCAGGACGATGCCGGCGGTGAATAGGCTGATCCCGGTCGTCGACGGCGGACCGAACAGGGGGATGAACCCGAGCGCGCTGTGCAGACCGGGCTCGAGGTGGTAGATGAACGGGACGAGCACGACCAGGCCCCAGAAGCCGTAGATGATGCTCGGGACCGCCGCGAGCATCTCGACCAGCGGACCGACCACCCCACGCACCCGCCGCGGCGACATCATGCTCAGGTACAGACCGATCGCGATCCCCAGGGGCGTGGCGAGCACCAGCGCGAGCAGCGAGCTGACCGCCGTCCCGTAGATCAGCGCGCCGGCGCCTTCGATGCTGAAGTTCGGCTTCCACGTCGTGTGCACGAGAAACCCGAGGCCGAAGCGGTGAATCGCCGGGCTCGCGTTGTTCGCCAGCTGATAGATGACGTCGGCCAGGGTCAGGACGACCAGCAGGCCAGCCAGCGCACACAGGCCGAACAGGACCCGGTCGCCGACCTTGCCGGCGGCGCGCGGCCGCGAGGCTGTGCGGGTGCGGGAGCCCCGCTGCCCCAGTGTGAGCCTTGCCCTCGAGGACACGGCGCGCAAGCGTAAGGAAAACGCGATCCGAGGGCTCAGTGGGCAGCCCGGCGTTCACAGGTTTTACACAACACGATCACGAATTGGCCACAGTTCCCCAAACCTGCATCGCGATGCTGTGCCCCGCTCGCGAGGGGCGGCCGGCCACGCCGAGCGAAGAAGCAATAGAAGGGTCGGCTCCGCCTGACGGCGGCGCCTTATTGGGATTCCCAAGAGGAAAGGAAGTTCTGCATTGAGGTCCAAGAAATTGGTTGGCCTGACGTGCGTCGCGTTGCTCACTGGCTGTGTTTTCGGCCTGAGCGCCGTCGCCGCGTCCGCCGCCACTCCCACGCTTAACGGCGCTGGATCGACACTGGTCGCCCCGATCGAGGCCGAATGGGCCGCGGTGTGGGACACAGCCAACAAGACCCTGGTCAACTACTCCCCGGTGGGCTCGGGAACCGGAGAGAAGGACATCGCCGCCGGCCTGGTGGACTTCGGCGCCTCTGACGCGCCGCTGTCCGTGTATCCGACCGCCCCGTCTAATCTCGTCCAGATTCCCTGGGCGTTGAGCGCGACCGGCGTCAGCTATCACATCAACGGCCTCAAGCCCAAGAACGCCGATCTGCACCTGACCGGGTCCGTGATCTCCCAGATCTATCTCGGTCAGATCACGAACTGGAACAACAAGCAGATCAAGGCCCTGAACAAGGGCGTCAAGATCCCCAGCAAGCGGATCACGGTGTTCTGGCGCAGCGATGGATCGGGCGACACGTTCGCGTTCACTCGCTACCTGTCGGACATCAGCGGTGCCTTCAACTCGAAGGTCGGCAGCTCGACCAGCGTCACCTTCCCGGTCGGCGTGGGCGAGGACGGCAACCAGGGCATGGCGACGGCCCTCAAGGCCACCAACGGCGGGATCGCCTACATCGCGGTCTCCTACCTGGTGGCAAACAGGCTGCCGGCCGCGGCGATCAAGAACGGCGCCGGCAATTACGTGGTTCCGAACCTCAGCGCCATCGCCGCCGCGGCGTCGGGGATCAGCGTCCCGCCTGGCAACCAGGTGACGATCGTCGACCCGGGCAAGCACCGCAAGAAGGCGTACCCGATCTCGACGTTCACGTACGCGTTCGTCCCGACGAACGCGCCGCAGGGAGCGCTCATCCGGTCGTTCATCGGCTACGCGATCACGCAGGGGCAGGACTTCGGGCCCTCGCTCGACTTCTCCCCGCTGCCGCAGTCAGTGGTCAACGCGGACGAGGCGACCCTCAACCAGATCAACTGACCGTCGGACATAAGCATGTCTCAACGGGCCCGGGCGCGATGCGTCCGGGCCCGTTTGACGTTCGGGCCCGTTTGACGTTCGGGGACCGGCTTCAGCGCAGCCCGACCCCGAGCAGCCGCTCGAGCTCGGCGATGGTGTCGTTGCTCGCCCGGTGATGAACCGTGGCCATGCCCAGCTCCGCCGCTGGGGTCAGGTTGAACGGCAGGTCGTCGACGAACACACACGACGGCGTGTCGATCCCGATCCGCTCGGCGCCCAGCGCGTAGATCTCGGGCGAGGGCTTGCGAATCCCGACGTCGGCCGAGATCACGACACCGTCGAACAGCTCGGCCAGCAGTTCCCGCGGGTACCGTCTCGTTCCCCAGGAGTTCGAGACCAGCCCGGTCCGGACGCCGGCAACACGAGCCCGGCGAACCGCGTCGATCATCTCCTCGTCGAGCGCCGAGCCGGCGAACAGCCGGTCGATCAGGTCCGGCGCGGCGACGCCAAGGTGAGCGGCGAACCTCGGCTCGAACTCGGCCTCGTCGACCGCTCCGGTCTCGAGCCCGATCAGCAGCTCGCGACACTCGCGGTCGTGGCGGAAGCGCTTCCGGACCGCGTCGGGCTCGAGCCCTTCGAGCGCGCAGAAGGCCCGGAAGGACTCGAACACGTCGGTGGTCAGGACGCCGCCCCAGTCGACCAGCAGCCCTTCGTAGCTCGCGTTCTCAGAGCCCACTGCGTGAGACCGCCGAGGCGCGGTCGGCGATCTCCACCACCCCCTCCCCGAACGTCTTCAGGTAGGGGTCGTCGGTGGAGCCGGCGGTGGCGCGCTTGTAGTTGCCCTCCATGAACACCACCGCCTTCCACAGCGCGAGTGTCACGTACCAGTCGAGCGCCTGCATCGAGCGGCCGGACCGCTGCTCGTAGCGCGCCACGAGCTCGGCCCGGGTGGGAAAGCCGGGTTGCACCGTCACGTTGTTCAGGTTGAACTTGCCCACGCGATCGCCGGGCTCGGTCCAGTGCATAAGCATGTAGCCGACGTCGGCGAGCGGATCGCCGATCGTCGCCATCTCCCAGTCGAAGATCGCGATCAGCCGGGCGGGTCCGCCCGGCGCAAACATCGTGTTGCCGAGCCGGTAGTCGCCGTGCACGATGGTCGCCGGGGGCGACTCGGGCAGGTTGGCGGCGAGCCACTCGCCGACCTGCTCGAACTGAGGCAAGTCTCTCGTGCGGTTGTGCTCCCAGAGTCCACCGAAGCGCCGCAACTGGCGTTCGAGATAACCCGTCGGCTTGCCGAAACCCTCGAGCCCGATCTCGGTCCAGTCGATGCCGTGGAGCTCGACCAGCGAGTCGATCAGCTCATCCGCGATCCCGGCACGCTCGGACGGCGTGTCGAGCGGCGCCGGAATCGAGTCGGCGATGACCTCCCCGTCGACCCGCTCCATCACGTAGAACGGTGCGCCAATCACGTCCGGGGCCTCGCACACGGCGAGCACCGCCGGCACGCGTGCGGGGGTGCCCTCGAGCGCGCGCAGCAGGCGCGCCTCACGCAGGACGTCGTGCGCGCTCGGAGGGAGCGGTCCTCGCGGCGGCCGTCGCAGGACCACACCGGTGGAGAGCGCAAACGTGACGTTGGAATGGCCCTCGCCGATCGGTGTCGCGGTCAGGTCGGCGGGCGCGTCGAGGCCGTGGGCCTCTAGGAACTGAAGCAGCGGCTCGAGCACGAGCAACGGCTCGCGCGCGTTCGCAGCACCCTCGGCGTGCGAGCGAACGACGTCGTCGGGGGCGAGTGCGGTTGCCATCGAGGTAGCGGAGGGTACCGGTGGCCCAACGCACACGAGGTCGGGCCACCTGGGCGAGGAGGAGCATGAGCAACCCCGAGCTACCCTCGACGTAGGCCCGTCGTCAGGCGCAGCCGTCAGGCGCCGCCGACGAAACTAATTCACCGCCATGCCCGAGCTACCCGAGGTCGAGATCACCGCCCGTCTGATTGGCGCCGCCGTCGCCGGCAGCGAGATCGAGTCTGCGCTCGCGCCCGGGATCAACGCCCTGAAGACGTTCGATCCACCCTTGACCGCGCTGACCGGCCGGCGGATCGAGCGGATCGGACGGCGCGGCAAGCTGTTCCTGATCGAGCTCGACGGCGACCTCGTGATCGAGATCCATCTGATGTCGGCCGGCCGCCTCCAGCTGTTCGACTCGCGCGCTTCGCTGCGCGACCGCACGTCGCGCTTCCTGCTGCGCTTGACCGACGGCCGCGAGCTGCGGCTGCGCGAGTTCGGCACGCGCCAGCGCGCCTGGGTCAAGCTGCTGCGCGCCGAGGACGTGGACGGCGAGGAGACGATCGCCGAGCTGGGGCCAGAGGCATGGCCTGATCCGCCGCCGTTCGCCGGGCTGCTCGACCAGCCGCGACCGCTTTACGCGCTGCTGCGCGACCAGCACGTGATCGCCGGCATCGGCCGCTCGTGGGTCGACGAGATCCTCCACGCCGCGATGATCTCGCCCTTCAAGCGCGGCTCTGACCTCGAGCCCGACGAGGCGGCGCTACTGCGCGAGACCGCCGTGCGCGTGCTCGGCGACGCGATCGCGCAGTACGAGGAGAGGCTGTCGCTGCCGATTCCCGACAAGCTGCCGATGCCGCTCACCGTTCACCGCCTTAACGGCGAGCCCTGCCCGCGCTGCGGCGACCGGCTCGAGGCGGTGTTCTACGAGGACTACGTGATGTGCTACTGCCCGACCTGTCAGACCGAGGGCAAGCTCCTCAAGGACCGGCGCCTGTCGCGTCTGCTGAAGTAGGACCTTGTCACCGAGGGCGGCCTGACGGCACAGCGCGAGGAAGAACGCCGCCGCCGACAGCCAGGCGAACACGCCAACCACTGCGATCAGGATCCAGCTCATCCACGGTTCCCTTCGGTCGGGTTCGCCATACGCAACCGTCGCCCACAACACTCGCCACGGAACGCGCTTTCCTAACCCGGGTCCATACTTTTTTGGTACCCCGGCTGCTCATGTGATCCAAACTGGCCGCGGTCGCGAAGTAGCTCTTTGAACCCGGACACAGGGATCCGGGCGAGCAGGCAGGGAAGAATTTTGCGGCGATCTTCGGATCGGATTCGTGGCCGTCGTCTGCGGCTGCTCGCCGACGACGACCTGATCGGGCACGTCCGTGAGGGCGAGGCCCTGGCGTTCGAGGTGATCTTCGACCGCCATGCCGCGGCGGCGTTCTCGCTGGCATACCGAATGTGCGGCCGGCGTTCGCTGGCCGAGGATGTCGTCCAGGAGGCGTTCGTTTCGTTGTGGCGCACCGGGATGCCCTATGAGCGCTCGCGCGGAAGCGTCCGGGCGTGGGTGCTGGGCGTCGTGCGCAACAAAGCGGTGGACGCGTTTCGTCGCGAGACGGTCAGGACCGGCCGCGACGTGCACGACGAGACGGCGGCCGAGCAGATTCCTGGACGCGAGCGGACCGACGCGGAGGTCGAGCGACGGGATGACGCGCGGCGACTGCGCGGGGCGCTGCAAGGACTTCCTAGCGAGCAGCGGCACGTGATCGAGCTGGCCTACTTCGGGGGGTTCACGCAGAATCAGATAGCCGACCTGCTCGAGCTGCCCGCGGGCACGGTGAAGGGACGGATGCGCCTGGGCTTGCAGAAGCTGCGGCTGTCGCTCGGTGAGCCGATGGGGGTCGCGTCATGAGTGGTTGCGATGCCGCCGCGTACGCACTTGGCGCACTCGACCCGGCGGAGGCCGAGGCGTTTGAGCGTCACCTGGCCGAGTGTGAGCAGTGTGCCGCGGACCTCGTCGAGTTTGGACCCGTCGTCGACTTGCTCGGGATGAGTGCCCCGCAGCATCCGGTGCCGTCGCAGCTGCGCCGCCGTGTGATGCGCGCCGTGCGCCCCGAGGCCCCGCGTAGGCCTGCATGGTCCGCGCGTGCGGCGCTCGCCACCACACTGGCGGTCGGGCTCGCCGCGGCGATACTCGTGATTGCCACGCTGGTGCCGGGCGGCTCGAGCAAGGCTCGGATTCTCGACGCGAGCGTGGTCGGCTCGGCCGGGAGCGCGCAGGTTCGTCTCCTCGACGGTCGGGCCGAGCTGATCGTTCGGCACTTTCCTGCGCCCGTGCCCGGCGAAATCTACGAAGTCTGGCTGAAGCGACCGGGCCGCGCGCCCGAACCGACCCATGCGCTGTTCAGCGTTAACGGTGGCGGGGCGGACGACGTCGGTGTGCCCGGCGCCCTCAGGGGAGTACAGGAAATCCTCGTCACCGAGGAACCGGCCGGCGGCAGCGTGATCCCCACGCACTCGCCCGTGATCGTCGGGCGGCTGAGCTGAACCCGCGCGGTGATCCGGATCGAGGGCCGGTCCGAACTAAGTGAGAACCACGATCGATAGGAGCATCCCATGATGGGGCTTGACAACCCAGTGCATATCGCGTTCGTGCTCGTCCTCCTGCTGCTCATTTTCGGCGCCAAGCGCCTGCCGGAGATGGGCCAGTCACTCGGGGCCGGGCTGCGCGGCTTCAAGGAGTCACTCAGCGGAGAGACCCACACCACGCAGCTCGGGTCCGGGCCCGATGCACCGCGCGTCGACGGTCTGACCGCGACTCATCGCGACGCCGATCCGCAGCGCGAGCGCTGAAATGCAGATGCCTGGCGCGACCGCTCTGCGCCGGTTCCAGCCCGTCAGCCACGACGCGCGGCTCAGCGCGGTCGATCATCTCGATGAGCTGCGCACACGGCTGATCGTCTCGCTGGTTGCGCTCGCGGCCGCGTTCGGCATCTGCTTCTGGCAAAACCACGAGCTGCTTCACCTGGTCAATCAGCCTCTGGCCGATCAGACCCAGCAGCAGGTCCGCGACGGCCACGGGCCGCTCGGCGCGACCTACACGGTGCAACAGAGCGCGAGGGACATCGCCCAGCAACTCGGCACGGTGATCGGCGCGCTCCGCGCACAGCCGCACACGCCCGCGATATCCGCGTCGCTCGCGCATGCCCAGAGCAGCCTGCGTGGCGACATCGCGCGGCTGTCGGCACCGCCCCAGGGCAATCGCCCGGTGACCCTCGGGATCGGCGAGCCGTTCACCAGCACAGTCACCGTCACGTTCATCTTCGCTCTGATCCTGTCGCTGCCCGTGCTGCTGCTCCAGGCCTACGGGTTCTTCATACCGGCATTCGAACCCAAGCAGCGACGCCGCATGCTGCCCATCACCCTCGCCATCCCGATGCTGTTTGCAACCGGCGTGGCATTCGGCTACACGGTCGTGCTCCCGGCCGCGCTGCACTTCTTCCAGAACTTCAACTCAGACCAGTTCAACGTCCTCGTGCAGGCGAGTCAGTACTACAAGTTCGCCGCCACCGTGCTGCTGGCGATGGGACTGCTGTTCCAGGTTCCCGTCGCGATCCTGGCCGTGACCCGCGCGGGCCTCATCACCCCGGCGCAGCTGAGACGAAACCGCCGCTATGCGGTGCTCGCGTGCGGGCTTGTCGCCGCGGTGCTTCCCGGTGACGCGATCACGATGCTGCTGGAGACGCTGCCGCTCTACCTGCTGTTCGAGCTGAGCCTGATCGTGGCCGCGGTCGTGGAGCGCCGCTCGCCGGCGCGTTGATCCGCCGCGCTGCGGACTGCGAATCAGCTGTCAAAGCACAACGCGCATCGTCGTGAAAGGAGCAGGTTTCGAATGGACCAAATCAATCTCGAAGCGATCGACGTGGACGGCGCCGTCCGAGAGGCGGCGGAAGAGGTAGCCGGCGACACCCGGTTTGCTTTCCTGCGCAAGGGAGCAATCGCCGGCGGCGCCGTCCTTGGCGGAGGGGCGATTCTCAGCGCCCTCGTGCCGAGTACGGCCTTGGCCGCCGGACGCCCGCCGAGCTCGTTCGGCTCTGGCGACGTCGGGATACTCAACTACGCCCTGACGCTTGAGTACCTCGAGAGCTCGTTCTACAACGAGGCGACCAGCCAGGGCGCGATCACCAATCCAGCGCTCAGGCAGTTCCTCCGCACCGTTACCCGGGACGAGAACTACCACGTCAAGTACCTCAAGGCGGCGTTGGGTAGCCACGCGATCAAGAAGCCGAAGTTCGACTTCCAGGGGATTCCGGGCGACCAGTCGAAGTTCGCCGCCACGGCGTATGTGCTCGAGAACACCGGCGTGCACGCCTACCTCGGCCAGGCGCCGAACATCCAGGCCGCGAAGGTTCTGCTGGCGGCCGCCTCGATCGTCACGGTCGAGGCCAGGCACTCCGGCTCGATCGGCCTCTACCTCGGCAAGGCGATCGCGCCGAACGGCCCGCTCGACAACGGGCTCAGCGCGGCGAAGGTCCTGGCCGCCGTCAAGAAGACCGGCTTCATCAAGTAGGCCGGCGAGGGGCCGCTTGCATGTCGGGCGGGCGCGAGCCCGCCCGAATCAAGCGTGTGTGCGTCTCGCTCCGCGACCGCTTCTCCGTCGCGGTCGTCCCGCCGCCCGATGGCTTCGAGAACCGGGGGCTCTGTCGACCAGCCCGTGCTCGAGCCCGAGCTGGCCGGCCAGCGTCGTGACGTCGCGGTGCTGCTCGGGGGAGAGAAGGGTGATTCCGACGCCCTTGCGTCCAGCGCGGCCGGTGCGGCCGATCCGGTGAACGTAGGTCTCGCTGTCGGCGGGTGGATCGAAGTTGATCACGTGCGAGATCCGCTCCACGTCGATCCCTCGCGCCGCGACGTCGGTGGCGACGAGCGTGTCCACCGCACCCGACTCAAAGCGGGCCAGCGCCTGCTCGCGCTGGCGCTGTGACTTGTTGCCGTGCATCGCCACCGCCTTCACGCCGTGGCGTGCGAGGCGCTTGACGAGCCGATCGGCGCCGTGCTTGGTTCGAACGAACACGAGCGTGAGATCGCGATCGCGACGGAGTTCGTGGACGAGCGCATCCACGCGGTGCTCGTGAGCGATCTGCACGAATCTGTGCTCGATCTCCGCGTTCGCCCGCCGGGCGGCCGGCCCGTGCTGATGGACCGCCGGGTCTTTCGCGTAGCGGTGGGCGATGCGCCCGGCCTCGCCGTCGAGGGTGGCGGAGAAGAACAGCGTCTGGCGCGTCTCGGGACAGGCGCCGACGATCCGATCGATCGCCGGGCGAAAGCCCATGTCGAGCATCCGGTCGGCCTCGTCGAGGATCAGGATCCGCACGTCGTCGAGCGTGAACGCTCCCCGGGCCAGAAGATCCTCGAGCCGGCCTGGCGTCGCCACCAGCACGTGCGAGGCAGCGGCGTTCTTGGCCTGCATAGCCAGGCCGGCCCCGCCGTAAACGGCGGTCACGCGCAGCGCGCGGGCGTGCGCGATCCCGCGGATGTCGTCCACGATCTGGGTGGCAAGCTCGCGGGTCGGGGCGAGCACGAGCGCGGCCGGACGCGGATCCTCGGCCGCGATTCGCTGCACGAGTGGGATGCCGAACGCGAGCGTCTTGCCCGAGCCGGTGGGGGACTTCGCGATCACGTCGCGCCCGGCGATGGCGTCGCCGATCACCGCGCGCTGAATCGCGAACGGCTCGGTGATGCCTGCTGCGGAAAGGGAACCGATGACGGCGCGCGAGACACCGAGATCGGCAAACGATGCTGTTGACACAAAAACTCCTTGACGGCAGCTACGGTGCCGCGGACGATTCGGGAGGCGAAGGCTGACCCGAACCGCTCGAGGGCGGAACCAAAGCAAGCTGCCTCGCGGCGGCGGATGCCGACCGCTCCAACGAACGTAGCAGCTACACGATCCAGAACGCCACGACGGCGTACTGCAACGCCGCAGCGGCGACCACGAGCAGATGGAACACCTCGTGGTAGCCGAAGACCTTAGGTGCCGGATCCGGTCGTTTGCGCGCGTAGATCACTCCGCCGACGCTGTAGAGGACGCCGCCGAGCCCCAGGGCCGTGACCGCGGCAATCCCGAGACGAGCCAAAAGCTCAGGCGTCGCGATAACCGCCATCCAGCCGATCGAGATGTACGTGGCCGCCCCGAGCCAGCCCGGAGCGTCGATCCAGATCAGCTTGAACACCGCTCCGGCGAGCGCCGCGGACCAGACGGCGATCAGGATCGCCGTCCCCGTCGTGCCGCGGAGTACGAGCAGCCCAAACGGCGTGTAGGTACCGGCGATGAGCACGAAGATCATCGTGTGGTCGAGCCGGCGCATCCAGCGGCGAGCCGCCAGCGTGCGCCAGTCGACGCGGTGATACAGCGCGCTGGTCCCGAACAACGCCGCGACGCTCAGCGCATATACCGCCACGGCGATCCGGGCGCGCGCGGATCCGGCCCCGAGCACCAGGTAGACGCCGGCCGCCAGTGAGACCAGGAAGGCCCACTGATGCAGGACCCCCCGCCAACGCGGCCTGATCAACGATCCCCGAGCTAGATCAGTTCGACGTTCGCCGCCGCCGGGCCCTTGGGGCCTTGCTGGGTCTCATAGGACACCTTGGCGCCCTCGGTCAGCGACTTGAACCCGTGACCCGCGATCGCGGTGTGATGGACGAACAGGTCCTTGCCAGCCTCGTCGGGAGTTATGAAGCCATACCCCTTCTCGTCGCTGAACCACTTCACAGTTCCGGTAGCCATCCGTTCCCTCCCGGGAGGTCGTGTGCTGCGAAGCGCGGGAGGTGCGAGAGCAACAACTACGAACGCTGGCACAACTTCGCCGGGCCAAGAGCCCGGCACGAGACGACCAGTTTACCCAGCATCTCCGATCGCTTTGCATTCCGCGCCTGCATCTTTCAAGCCGCGGTCGATAGATCGACGCCAAGGCTGGCTCGGATAGGATCGGCGTCCGTGGCACTGCAACCCGGCGACCAGGCCCCCGACTTCACGCTCCCCGACCAGCACGGCAACCCCGTGGCGCTGTCCGGTCTGCGCGGGCAGACGGTCGTCCTGTATTTCTATCCCAAGGCGGACACGCCGGGCTGCACCACCCAGGCGTGCAGCGTGCGGGACCACCGCGCCGACTACGCGCAGTCGGGCACGGTGGTGCTCGGCGTCTCGCCCGATCCGGTCAAGCCGATCGCCAAGTTCGACGAGAAGTACGGGCTCGGCTTCCCGCTGCTCTCAGACGAGGATCACGCGGTTGCCGAGGCGTACGGGGTCTGGGTGCAGAAGCAGCGCTACGGGCGCACTTACATGGGCAACGAGCGCACCACGTTCGTGATCGGGCCCGACGGGACGATCCGCGAGGTCTTCCGCAACGTCAAGCCCGCCGAACACGACGAGCTCGTGCTCGGGGCCCTCGCCGCGTCTTAGCCGCTTATTGCAGGCCCTCGCGGGCCTCGCGCACCAGGGTGACGGCCTCGGGGAAGATGTGCGCCATCACCGTGCGCAGCTGCTCGGCTTGCTGCTCCGTCGTGCCCTGGATGTTGATGCGGTTCATCGCCGCCACGGTCAGGTCGACCGCGAGCTTGATCGCGTTGTCCGCCCAAGCGAGACGCTGAGCGCCCTGCATCTGCTCGGCGAACTCGCCCAGCCGGCGCTGGAGCTCATCTGGGTCGCCGAACAGGCCTCCGAATCCACTTCCTTCCATACGATGAATGGTAGCCGCCCCGGCGCTCGGCGCGGATCGGCTTCGGCGGCGCCTGACGGCGGCGCCTGACGGCGGCGCCTGACGGCGGCGCCTGAGGATCCGACTTAGACTGACGGTCATGCAGCCCGAACAGCAGCTCGAGTACGAGGCACGCGTGCGCAACCGGCAGGTGGTGCTCGCCGGAGCCGCCGGCGTCCTGGTCATGGTCGCCGTGCTCGTGCAGCTGCCCGGAGCGCACGTCAAGGTCAACGAGCAGACGCTCGGCCTGATCACCGAGCACAAGCGAATCGCGCTCGATCTGGCCGGCTCCGTCATCAGCGCGATCGGCACGTTGGCGCTCGCGTGGACGCTGGCCTTCCTGTTCGGTGCGGCTCGCGCCCGCGAGCCCCGGACCAGGCCGGGCTTCATGGGACAGGTCGCGATCGCCGCCGGCGTGATCGCCGCGGTGGCCGGCATAGCGTCATCGGTCGCCTCGGCGCGCGCCTCGGATGAGTTCGTCAATGACGGCAGCCAGACGTGGCCCCAGGCCGACGCCATCCTGCACCGGGCCTGGGTCGTGATCCCCGAGATCGGGGTCTACCTCGGCGCTCTGCTGCTGGCCGTGTCCTTCGTGCTGATCTGCCTGGGCGCGATGCGGGTCGGGTTGCTGCCGCGCTTCATGGGTTATCTCGGGATCATCGCGGGCGTGCTGACGATCATCCCGATCATCCCGATCCCGATCGTCGAGGCCTATTGGCTCCTCGCGCTGGCTTACATGCTGAGCGGCCGTTGGCCGAGCGGCGTCCCCCCGGCGTGGACGAGTGGCGTGGCCGTACCCTGGCCCTCGAGCCAGCAGGTACGAGCCTCCCGAGCCCAGGGCGGCGGCCGGGCTTCTCGGGGCCGTGCCCCGGAACCGGTCCCGCAGCCCGCGGGCGGGCCGGCGCCCGCTGCCTCGACGCGGTCGACGGCCTCCAAGCGCAAGCGCAAGCGGCGTAAATAAACAGACGCTGAAGGGGCCGTGCCCCCTACTACATCCGTCCGGTCATCAGTTCGGTCCGCTAAGCCGGGCAACCGCGCCTGCCGATCTTGGCGTTAGCTGTCCCGGCTCCTGTCCACGCCGGGGGTCGGGACAGGTTCGCTTCGCCAGGCGACTGGAGAGCGAAACTGACGCAGATGCCGGACCGGTCTTGGGCCACTCGCCTGGGGCGCAGATCGCGGATGGCACTGTGCGGGCTCGATTCGGCGACCGTCGGGCGGCTGAACGCCGTTCGGCGGTCGCCGTTCATCGCGTCCGGACTGCCGCTTAGCGGCGTCTGCGCGCCACTCAACGATCCGGCCTTGTGAAGCGCGCCGCCCGGGTGCACCGTACGCGCCGACAATCGATGTCCAACAGGAGGCATTAGATGGAAGCCGCAAACATCGGGGCGCGCGAGGCTGATGTGGCGCCGGCGCCCGATCCCACCGCGGGCAGGTTGATGGGGTGGACTCCGGCGGACCCGGGCCCGCTTGGGCTCGCTGCGTTCGCGGGCACCACGTTTATGCTCAGCCTCATCAACGCCGGCCTGGTCGGCTCCGGCAAGGCAGTCGGCGGTGGTCTTTTGCCGATGGTCGCCGCGCTGGCGCTCGCCTACGGCGGCGTCGCCCAGTTCACCGCCGGCCTCTGGGAGTTCCGTACCGGCAACACGTTTGGCGCCGTCGCGTTCTGCTCCTACGGCATGTTCTGGGTCTCGTTCTACTTCATCGTCCAGTCCGTGGGCAAGAACGTGGGCAGCGAGGTGTTCAGCGGCCTCGGCCTGTACCTGTGGATGTGGGGGATCTTCACCGCGTACATGTTCATCGCGTCGCTGAGGACCACAGGTGCCGTCGCCGTGGTGTTCCTGTTGCTGGCGATCACGTTCATCATCCTCGGCATCGGTAACTCCGCGCTGGCCGGCGGGACCTCGGTGACCAACGGCACGATCAAGCTCGGTGGCTATCTGGGAATCGCGACCGCGCTCGTCGCCTGGTACGCGTCGTTCGCCGGTGTGATCAATTCGACGTTCGGTCGTGTGGTCGCGCCCGTCGTCCCGCTTAGGCGCTGAAGCGAGAAAAGCCACACGCCCAGGCTTGCCTGGTAGTAGAACTACGACAAAATCGTCGTAAACCTCGATGACTTGGAGCGCCGGCTGAGACGCCGGCGCTCCAGGCTGTCCAGCCGTCGGATGCCGCCCGCCCGGGGCGCGAGAGAGAAGGAGAGCTGAAGTGGCTGATGTGACACAGGAACCCCCTGCCGCGGATGAGACCGACGAGGCCTCCGAGGCGCAGATCGCGGTCCACTGGCGGGAGGAGGAGTATTACCCGCCGCCGGCGAGCTTTGCCGAGCAGGCCAACGCGAACGATCCGCACATCCTCGAGCGGTTCAGCGCGGAGAACTTCCCCGAGTGCTTCACCGAGTACGCCGACCTGCTCACGTGGGAGCGCAAGTGGGACACGCTCGTCGACACGAGCAATCCTCCGTTCTTCAAGTGGTTCGTCGGAGGACGTCTGAACGCATGCGTCAACTGCGTGGACCGGCATCTGGAGACGCGCGCTGAGGAGAACGCGCTGATCTGGGTTCCCGAGCTCGAAGAGGACGAGACGCAGGAGATCACCTACGCCGAGCTGCACCGCCGCGTGAACGAGTTCGCCGCGCTGGTGCGGGACTTCGCCGGCCTGGGGAAGGGCGACCGGATCACCTTCCACATGCCGATGGTCCCCGAGCTGCCAGTCTCGATGCTGGCTGCCGCGCGCCTCGGCGTGATCCACTCAGAGGTGTTCGGCGGCTTCAGCGGCACGGCATGCGGGCAGCGGATGGCGGATGCCCAGAGCACCGTGCTCGTCACGATCGACGCCTACTATCGCAACGGCAGTCTGATCGACCACAAGGCCAAGGCCGACGAGGCGATCGAGGAGGCCCGCAAGGAGGGCATCGAGGTCGAGAAGGTGCTCGTGTGGCGACGCATCCCGGGCGAGTATCACTCGGAGAGCCCGATGGTCGAGGGCCGGGACTACTTCATCGACGAGCTGCTCGGGTCCTACAGCGGCCAGCAGGTCGAGCCGGAATCGATGGCCGCCGAGGACACGCTGTTCCTGATGTACACGAGTGGCACCACCGGGCGGCCCAAGGGCGCCCAGCACGCGGTCGGCGGCTACATGTCCTACGTGGCCGGCACCTCGAAGTACTACCAGGACATCCATCCGGATGACATGTACTGGTGCTTTGCCGACATCGGCTGGATCACCGGCCACTCCTACATCGTGTACGGGCCGCTCGCACTCGGCACGACGAGCGTGATGTACGAGGGCGTCCCGACCTATCCCGACCCGGGCCGGCCGTGGCGGATCGCCGAGAAGCTCGGCGTGAACATCTTCCACACCGCACCGACCACGATCCGGATGCTCCGCAAGGTGGGTCCGGACGAGCCCGCGAAGTACAACTACCACTTCAAGACGATGACGACGGTCGGCGAGCCGATCGAGCCCGACGTCTGGCGGTGGTACTACGACTTCGTGGGCAAGGGCAAGGCCGCGATCACCGACACCTGGTGGATGACGGAGACCGGCGGCTTCCTCGGTTCGACGCTGCCCGGGCTTCAGCCGATGAAGCCCGGCAGTTGCGGACCGGCCGCGCTCGGCATCCAACTCGTGATCTACGACGAGAACGGCAACGAAATCCCGAGGGGGTCAGGCAAGGCCGGCTACATCTGCGTGCGCAACCCGTGGCCGGGCCGGATGCTGACCGTGTGGGGACAGGATCAGCGGTTCATCGACACCTACTACGCCCGCTTCAATAAAGACAAGGACTCAAAGGACTGGCGCGACTGGCCGTTCATGTGCGGCGATGGCGCGGTCGAGTCCGAGGACGGGTACTTCCGCATCCTCGGTCGCATCGACGACGTGATCAACGTCGCCGGCCACCGGCTCGGAACCAAGGAGCTCGAGTCAGCGGCGATCACGGTCAACGAGATTGCCGAGGCGGCCGCCGTCCCGGTGGTCGACGAGATCCGCGGCAAGATCGTCGAGATGTACGTGTCGGTGAAGCCAGGGGTCGACACCGGCGAGGACATCGCCGGCAAGGTGTCGGCGGCCATCGTCAAGGAGATCGGCGCGATCGCCCGCCCGAAGAACGTCTGGGTGGTGCCCGACATGCCGAAGACGCGCTCGGGCAAGATCATGCGCCGGGTGATCGCCGCGGTGTCGAACTTCACCGACACCGGCGACGTCAGCACGCTGGCCAACCCCGAGATCGTGGAGTCGATCCGCGAGCAAGTGCAGAGCGAGAAACGGGCAAAGGGCGAGGTTCCCCAGGACCTCTCGGCCAAGGAAAAGGAAGAGATCGCGACCTTCGGGAGCGGATCGGAATAAGGCGCCGCGAGCGGACCCTCCACCTAGGGGGGTCCGCTCACAACAAGTTAGTCAGCCGCCATCCACTGGGTAGAGGAACGCTAAAGAGCGTTCTCTTTGAAGGAGAGGTGGTTGGCAATGGCACGCACTGGAACGGTTTCCGCAGGCGAGCTCGAGGGCAAGCTCGAACAGCTCCTCGACGTCGAGACCTTCGATCCGCCGGACGAGTTCCGCGACGACGCGCTGCTCTCCGACCCGTCGGTCTACGACAAGGCTGAGAAGCACTGGAAGGGCTGGTGGACCGAGCAGGCCAAGGAGCTTCACTGGTTCAAGCAGCCGCGCGAGGACGTAGACGAGTCCAATCCGCCGTTCTACAAGTGGTTCAAGGACGGGAAGCTCAACGCCTCCTACAACTGCGTGGACCGCCACGTCGAGGCGGGCAACGGCGACCGCGTCGCGTTTCACTGGCGCGGCGAGGAGGGCGAGGAGCGCGACATCACCTACGCCGAGCTCCACCAGGACGTGCAGAAGCTCGCCAACGCGCTCAAGGACCTGGGCGTCAAGAAGGGCGACATCGTCGGGATCTACCTGCCGATGATCCCCGAGGTCGTCGTCTCGATGCTCGCCTGCGCGCGGATCGGTGCGCCGCACAACGTCGTGTTCGGCGGGTTCTCGGCCGACTCGGTCAAGGAGCGCATGGAGTTCTCGGAGGCCAAGACGCTGATCACCGTCGACGGCGCCCGGCGCAAGGGCAAGACGGCGCCGATCAAGCAGCAGGTCGACAAGTGCATGGACAAACTCGACGCGCTCGAGCACGTCGTCGTCGTCAAGGCGACCGACGCCGATTGCGAGATGAAGGACGGCCGCGACGTCTGGTACCACGAGATCGTCGAGCGGGCCGACGACGAGTGTCCCGCCGAGGAGCTCGACGCGGAGCACCCGCTGTTCGTGCTGTACACGAGCGGCTCGACGGCCAAGCCCAAGGGCGTCCTGCACACGACCGGCGGCTACCTCACCGGCGTGTCAGCCACGCACCGGTACGTGTTCGACCTCAAGCCCGAACAGGACGTCTACTGGTGCGCGGCCGACGTCGGCTGGATCACCGGTCACTCTTACATCGTCTACGGACCGCTCTGTAACGGAGCGACCAGCGTGATGTGGGAGGGCGCACCCGACTACCCAGACAAGGGCATCTGGTGGGAGATCGCCGAGCGCTACGGCGTGACGCTCCTGTACACCGCGCCGACGGCGATCCGCGCCTGCATGAAGTGGGGCCTCGAGCACGTCGAGAAACACGACCTCTCGAAGCTGCGCCTGCTCGGGACCGTGGGCGAGCCGATCAACCCCAAGGCATGGCTCTGGTACTACACGGTGATCGGCGGCGAGCGCTGCCCGATCGTCGATACCTGGTGGCAGACCGAGACCGGCGCGATCATGATCACGCCGCTCCCCGGGATCGTGGCCACCAAGCCGGGCTCCGCCACGCGTCCGTTCCCGGGTGTCAAAGCCGACGTCGTGGACGAGCGCGAGGGCAAGCCGGTCGACGAGGGTCAGGGCCTGCTCGTCCTCGAGCGTCCCTGGCCGTCGATGCTGCGAACCCTGTACAAGGAGGACGACCGCTTCGTCGAGACGTACTTCGGCAAATTCGGCCCGGAGACCTACGTGGTCGGCGACGCCGCGCGCAAGGACGAGGACGGCTACTTCTGGATCATCGGCCGCATCGACGACGTGGTCAACGTGTCCGGTCATCGGCTGTCCACGGCCGAGGTCGAGTCGGCCATCGTGTCCCATCGCCGGGTCGCCGAGGCGGCCGTCATCGGTCAATCCGACGAGGACTCGGGCCAGGCGATCTGCGCGTTCGTCACGCTCGAGGGCGACGACGGCGAGGGCTCGGAGGAGCTGGTGGCCGAGATCCGCCATCAGGTCGCGGACCGGATCGGCAAGTTCGCCCGGCCCAAGCGGATCATCTGGGCCGACGACCTGCCCAAGACGCGCTCCGGCAAGATCATGCGCCGGCTGCTCAGGGACATCGCCGACGGCAAGGCGCTCGGCGACGTGACCACGTTGCGCGATCCGGACGTCATGAAGCAGCTCGAGGGCAAGATCCAGGACGAGCAGAAAGCCGAGGAGAAGTAAGGCTCAGACGCCCAGGCGTCTACCCAGATCCCCGACGTGGCGGCGCGCCACGGGGATCACCTGGCCGTCAACGAAGACGAGCTCCGCCGTGCCTCCGAGCAACGGGCGGAGCTCGACGGCGCGAGCCAGGTTGGCGACGTACTGACGGTGCACGCGGACGAAGCCGAACTGCTCCCAGCGACGCTCGATCTCACCCAGCGTGTTGCGCAGCAGGTAGCGGCTGTCCTCGGTCACGATGCGAACGAAGTCGCCGTGCGACTGGACGTACAGGACCGAGCCGCGGCTGATCAGCCGGGTGGACCCGCCACGGGCGGCGGAGACGGCGACCATATCGGTCTCGCCGGCGGCCGGAGAGCCGGGACGCCGTCCATTGTCGTTGGAGTGTCCCTCTGCCGCGTCGATCGCCGTCGCCACCCGCTCGAGCGCCTCCTCGAGCCGGCGCCGGCTGACCGGCTTGCGCAGGTAGTCGAGGGCACGCAGCTCGAAGGCGTCAACCGCGGCGCCGTCGTAGGCGCTCACGAACACGAGCTGGGGTGGTGAGGCGAAGCGTCTGAGCACCCGCCCCAGCTCGAGGCCGTCGAGGTCGGGCATGCGAACGTCGAGAAAGATCGCGTCAAACGCCTGGCTCGAGGCCCTGCGCAGCGCGTCGTGGCCACCGAACGCGCACTCGACCTCGTGCACGGCCGGGAAGCTGCGCAGCAGGCGGGCCAGATCCTCGAGCGGTGTGTGCTCGTCGTCGACGGCCAGGATCGTCAGCCCATCCGAGCTCATGCCGACCAGGCCAGCTCGGGTTCCGCGACCTCGCCGCGCAGGTTGGGCACGGTCATCAGAGCTGTCGTCCCCTGTCCGAGATCGGACTCGATCCGCAGCGCGTAGCGCTCGCCAAACGTGGCGCGCAGGCGCGCGTCGACGTTGGAGACGCCGATGCCCCCGCCGGCGCCGGCCAGCACCGCCCCGAGCCGCTCGGGCTCGATGCCGACACCGTCGTCGGACACCCTCAGCTCGACGTCGCCGCGCACGATCCGCGCCGAGATCGCCACCCGTCCACTCCCCGCCCGTCGCTCGACGCCATGGCGCACGGCATTCTCGACCAGCGGCTGGACGGACATCGCCGGCACGACGGTCCCGCGCGTCTCCTCGGGGACGTCGATCGTGACGTGCAGGATGTTGCGGAAGCGGGCCTGCTCGAGGCGCAGGTACCGCTCGACGTGGTCGATCTCCTCGCCCAGGGTGACGTAGGAGCGCCCGTCGCGGAACAGATAGCGGGTGAACTCGGCGAAGTCGATCAGCAGGTCGCGCGCCTCCTCCGGGCGGGCGTGAATGTCGCCGGCCACCGCGGCCAGCGCGTTGTAGATGAAGTGCGGGGAGATCTGCGCCCTCAGCGCGCGCAGCTCGGCCTGGGCGACCCGCTCCTCCTGAGCGGCGACCAGCGACAGCTCGACCTGCGCTGAGACGAGGCTTGCGGCCTCTCCGACCACGCGCAGCTCGTGGTGGCTCGGCCGCCCCACCGACCGGTAGAAGGCGATCAGCGTGCCGATCCGTCTGCCCTGCGCGATCAGCGGCACGAGCACGGCCGAGCGCAGCGGGCAGGTCGGGTCCGAGGAGATCAGCCGCGGCACGATGTGCATGTGATCGTCCCTGGCCCGTTCGAGCAGCCGCGAGAGCAGGTCGCCCGGGCGGACCTGTTCGCGGCCCTCGCCATCGATCGCTAGCACCGCGCGCGTGTCGGCCAGCGCGATTGCGGCGGCGCCGGTCAACGCGCGCAGATTCGGAACCGCCCGCTCGGCGTTGCGGCCGGTCAATCCCCGGCGCAGGTGGGGCAGGGTGGCGGTGGCGGCGTGCAAGGCGGCCTGCATGGCCGCCTCGGGGGCTCCCGCCGCGGGCTGGTAGCGCATGGCGCGCCAAACCGCAATAACGATTGCGGCCAGCCCGATCCCTAAGCCGACGCCCAAAGCCAGATCCATGGTGAGCCTCATTAAGGTTACCGATACTTGTGCTGGTTGTTACGCGGCGCCTGGGTAGACATGATGGTGGGATGACCTTCACCTCCTACGAGCAGGCCCGCGAGCAGCACCGGTGGGAGGTGCCCGCGCGCTACAACATCGCCGTCGACGTGTGCGACCGCCACCCGCGCGAGAAGCTCGCGATGATCCACGAGGACTTTCAGGGGCGGATCCGCGAGGTCAGCTGGGGCCAACTGCAGGACGACTCCAACCGCTTCGCCAACGTGCTGCGCGCGCACGGCGTCGAGTCAGGCGATCGCGTCGCGATGCTGCTGCCGCCGACGCCCGAGACCGCGGCGGCGTTCTTCGGGGTGTGGAAGGCCGGCGCGATTCTCCTGTCGATGTCGGTGCTCTACGGGGACGAGGGCATTCGCCACCGCGTGAACGACTCGCGGCCGAAGGTGCTGCTCACCAACTCCGCCAACGCGGGCCGCATCGAGCGGGATCTTGTCGAGCATGTGCTGCTGCTCGACGACGAGCTCCTGGCGCGCGGCTCGACGGCGTTTGACCCGGTCGACACCGCGGCCGACGACCCGGCCCAGCTCTATTACTCCTCGGGCACGACCGGCCTGGCCAAGGGGATCCTGCACGCCCACCGCTACATCCTCGCGCACGAGGAGTTCATCTACTGCCACGACCTGCGCGAGAACGAGGTGTTCCACGGGATGGGCGAGTGGGCCTGGGCGGCCGGGATCTGCCCGCTGCTCGGACCCTGGCGGCTTGGCGCGGTCCAGGCCGTGTATCAGCGCGAAGGCGGCTTCGATCCGGACAAGCAGCTCGACTTCCTCTCCCGCCACGGCGTGAGCAACGTGTTCGGCACGCCCACGGCGATCCGATCGATGATGTCGATCTCCGACGCCGGCACGCGCTATCCGCAGAAGTTCCGGATCGTGTGCTCGGCCGGCGAGCCGCTCAACCCAGAGGCGATCCGCTGGTTCCGCCAGCAGTACGGCGTCACCGTGCTCGACTACTACGGGCTCACCGAGTCCTATCCGCTGTGCGCGAACTACCCGTTCATGGACGTCCGCGAGGGCTCGATGGGCAAGCCGATGCCGGGCTGGGAGGTCGCGATCCTTAACGAGGACGAGCGTCCCGTCGCGGATGGCGAGCGCGGCGAGATCTGCCTGAAGGCGCGCTCGAACCCGCACTACCCGCTCGGCTACTGGAACCGTCCAGCCGAGGACACCGAAGAGGCGTTCGGCCGCGACTGGTTCCACACCAAGGACGCGGCGCGCGCCGATGAGGACGGATACTTCTGGTACGAGGGCCGCGCCGACGACGTGATCATCTCGGCCGGGTACCGCATCGGCCCGTTCGAGGTCGAGTCGGCGTGCCTCGAGCACCCGGCAGTGGCTGAGGCCGCCGCGGTTGCCTCGCCCGACGAGCGGCGCGGCAACGTGGTCAAGGCGTTCGTGGTCCTCGCGTCTGGGCACGAACCGACGCCCGAGCTGGCCGAGGAGATCAAGGCGTTCGTGCGCGAGCACTACTCGGCCTACGCCTACCCGCGCCGGATCGAGTTCGTGTCCGATCTGCCCAAGACGCTGACCGGCAAGATCCGGCGGATCGAGCTGCGCCAGGCCGAGCAGGAACGCATGCGCGGCGTGGGTTGACCGGCGTGCCGCGTCAGCGGCGGATGTGAAGCTGGTGTGAGGCGGGCGGGGTCGCCTTGCAGTTCCCAGGGGCCTGCGATACCGTGCCCGCCGATTCCGGGGGGGCAGCGTCAACCAGAAGAGGTGATGTTTGATGATGCGTGCGCGCGTGCTCGTGCCCGTGATCGCGTGCCTCGCGCTCGGCGTGTCCGCGCCGGCCGCTCTGGGCGCCACGACGTTCCAGCCGAGGGTCGGCAACGCGCTCGGACTGGCGCCACCGGCCAACTATCACGGCACCCAGCCGAGCGAGCTCGGCGTGTTCAACCCGATCACCTACCACGGCGGCCCGACGATGGACCAGCCGGGCGGAGTCACCGTCCACACGATCTTCTGGGCGCCACCCGGCTATGCCTTCCCGGGCTCCCCGGGGGCCGGCATCCCGACCTACGAGGGGACGATCGAGAAGTTCTACACCGACGTCGCCGCTGCGAGCACGGGAACGGTCGGCGCAGCATCGACCTGCAGTCCGAGCAATCCGACGGTCTGCGACGACTTCACGGTCGAGCCGCAGTACGGCTCCGGGACCAGCGGAGCGCCGACCTCGGGCGCGTACGACATCAACTACAGCGACAACGGCGGAACTGCCCAGATGTATTCGGGCGGCGGAGCCGGAACCCTCAACGACACCGACGACTTCATCATCGACACCGATCCGTTCCCGGCTGCCGGGGACGGCGCGGGCGAGTGCACCTCGCCGCAGAACACCAAGGCGTGCATCCTGGACAGCGATCTCCAGACCGAGATCGACAAAGTCGTGCAGGCCACCACCGGCACCCCGCGCGGCCTGACCAACCTGTGGTACGTGTTCCTGCCGCCCGACGTCGATGAGTGCATCACGACGGACGTGTGCGGCACCAATGCCTTCGGCGGCTATCACTCGCTGTCGAACATCAACGGTCACGGCCTGACGATCTACGCCCTGACGATCGACCCGATCATCGAGATCGGTTCGGTTTCGCCGGGTGCCGATCCGGAGGGCAACCCGGACGCGGAGGCGGCCGTCGACATCGCCGACCATGAGACGAACGAGGCGATATCCGACCCGACCGGCACCGGGTGGATGGATCCGAACGCGTACGAGATCGCCGACAAATGCGAGTTCGGTTCCCAGTACGGAACCCCGCTCGGGTTCGCCTCCGACGGCTCGCCTTACAACCAGCTCATCGACGGCGACGAGTGGTACACGCAGGAGATCTGGTCGCAGGCGGACGGCGAATGCGTGCAGGCGGCCACGGCGACGATCTCCGACAGCCCGCTGCCGTTGCCGACGGTCAACCTGACCCAGTTCAGCCCGGACGTGAGCGGCAACATCGGCGGGATTACTCCCGAATCGGGCGTGCCGGTCGAGGTCGAGTTGATCCGCGCCGGCACGATCGTGGCCGATCAGACGGCCACGACGAGCGCGGGCGGAGGCTGGAGCGTCACACTCGGGCATCCGGTCGGTGATGACCGCGACGTGATCGAGGTCATCTACAACAACGGCAACGCCGGCACCGGCGTGCCCCAACAGCCAACCGAGGTGATCCTGACCGGCAACGGCGGGAATCCGTTCAGCGAAGGCGGCTGGATGGGCTTCTCCGACATGGACAACGGCGCGGGGGTCGCAGCGAACACGCTGACGCTGGCGCCCTGTTTCCAGACCGGTGTGCTCGCCTCGTCGGTGACGAGCCAGACGCCGACCGACTTCTGCAGCACGTCGCTCGACTCGGCGGCGGCGCCGACGACCACGACGGTCAACGAGGCGACGCCCGTCGACTGGAGTTCGACGGACAACCGCGCGGCCCAGCCGGGCGACACGGAGTTCCCGAACTCACAGGGCGCCCTCGTCACCCTGACCGTTCCGGCCGGGGAGCCGGGTTCGGTGAGCGCGCAGGGCACGTTCCTGTCCGGGTTCACCCCGACCGGATTTCCCACCTGTACCGCCGACCTCGGCGCGCAGATGGTCACCTGCTCGGGGCTGAACGACGGCAACGTATACAGCCTCACCGACGGCGGCGAGACCGTGAGCGGGCTGTCGTCCTCGGGAGGCGTTCTGAGCACCCCGATGACGGTGCACCGCAGCGACGTCATCGCGCTGTCGAACGGCACGCGGACGCTGACCACGCTGCACGTGGCCGACCTGCAGGTCCACATCAACGGCTCCAGTACATCGGCCCAGGGCAGCGCCGTGGCAAGCGGGACCTGCTCGACCGACGAGTACTGGGGCGGGCCGCTCACCGGCCCCGTGTTCAACAGCGAGGCGGGCGAGCCGTCGTCGGCTGACGGTGGTGGAGTCGCGGGAACCGGGCAGATCTGCCTGGGCGGGAATGCCGCCGGCATGCCGACAGACACGATCGCTCAGACCGACGATCTGAGCGGCGGCGAGACCGTGACCGAGGTCGCGGACGTACAGAACACCGCGCCGGTCGACTACGAGACCATGTACGGCGCGTTCACCGCGGCGGCCGAGGCCAGCGACGGAAGCTCACCGATCTCGCTCACGATCACCGATCAGAACGGCGACAGCGTGTTCTCGAGCGGCGACGTGACCAGTGGAGCAGCGGTTCCGGCGCTTGCTCCAGGCACCTACACGGCGGCATGGACGGTCAGCAACGCCAACGGTGACACGCGCACGGTGACCACGCACTTCATCGAGCAGTCGTCGCTGTTGGGACCGCAAGGCGCTCAAGGTCCGCAGGGCGTCCAGGGGCCGCAGGGCGTTCAGGGGCCACAGGGTCCGCAAGGGCCTCCGGGGCCCAAGCCGACGGTCAAGTGCACGCTCGAGAAGCACGGCAAGGTCAAGTGCACGGTCAGCTACCCGAAGCAGAAGAGCGAACGCACCAAGGGCCATGTCGCACTTGTCCTCACGAGAGGCGGCCGGATCGTGGCGCTCGGTCAGGCCCGGCTCGTGGATGGCAGGGCGTCGATCATCATGCGCGAGCTGCGGGCATGGAAGCGTGGGAGCTGGCAGCTCACGCTGGTCCAGAGTCAGTCGGCGAAGGCCGCCACGACTCAGACCATGACGCTCAGCGTCAGGTAGGACAGGCGGTGAACGAGGTCGGGGCCGGCGCGGTCAGGCGCCGGCGCCGGCCCGGGCGTGGCTGCGCATCTCGGCCAGGATCCGCTCGAGCCGCGGCTCGGTCTCGCGATCGACGTGCGTCATCAGCGCGCCGACCGACGGGTGCACAGCGCTGATCTGGGCGTGCATCTCGTGCGCGACCGCCCGGTAGCTCGGGTGGCCCTCGCGTCCCGAGCGCAGCTCGATCAGCTGCATCGCCTCGCGCGCGTTCAGATCCAGGATGAAGCGGATCCGGTAGCCGAGGCACAGCGCGTACGGCGCCGCCGTGGCGAGCCCGGCGTCGGCGAGGCGGTGGTACTCGCGGGCCGAGAGCCCGAGCGCGCGGCGGTAGTCATCGCCGCAGCCCGCCAGCTCGACCTGATCGGGCACGTCGGCCCCGAGCTCGGGGGTGAGCGACTGCCACTGGACGGTGAGCATGCGGTGGCGCTGGAGATCGCGGAAGGCGCCGTAGTCGGCGACGATCTCGAACCGGTAGCGCAGCGACTCGAGGCCGCGCCCGGGCCGCAGCCGGCGGTTGGACCGCTCGCCGGCGAGATCGGCCAAGAGCGCGGCGCGCGCGTCGGCGTCGAGCCCGCCCACCGCATCGCGTATCCGCTCTTCGCGGGTCGTGCCGGCTTCGAACAGGAGCGCGGACAGGAGGTCGTCCTCGTCGCCCTCGGCGCGCAGGAGGGTGACCGACGGCCCCGCCGGCCCGTCCGCGGTATCGAGCCCGAGGCGCTGCGCCCACCGCTGGCCCGCGCGCCCGCGCGCCGCCAGATACTCGATCCACTGCCCGCCGCGGTCGGGCCGCTCGATGCGGGTCAGGAAGCTCGGGATCACCCCGTTCAGTTCGTCGAGCATCATCCGGCCGTAGTCCCGGGCCTCGGGCAGCGGATGGGCGAGCAGGTGGAGGATCAGCTGCTCGTAGGTCTGCCCGGTCGCGAAAATGCCCATATGAGACAGCGAGCTCGCCGGGAGCAGCCCGCGCAACAGGTCGAGCGCCTTGGCCCGGATCGCCCGGGCGTGGGCGGCCGCCGGCTCGTCGCCGGCGCGGGGGAACTCGTGCTCCGCCCAGGCGCACACGCGGGGCAGCGCGGTTGAGTAGATCGTGAACAGCTCGTCCATCGCGTCCTCATATCGCGGGCCGAGGGCGGGATCGCGGTAGTACCGATACCGAGGACGGATCGGATCGGACCCGGGAATCGGCCCGTCGTAGGCGATGTAGCGGGTCGACTGCTCGAGGTAGGCGCCGAGCCGGGGCCGCTGCAGCAGCTTGGTGAGCACGTTGGAAACCCACTCGCAGGCCACGTGTGCGCCGCCGAGCTGCGCCACGGAGTCATCGCCGTAGCCGAGAAAGATGCGCTCGTAGAGCTCGGCGGCGCGCTTGCCCTCGCCCGCGTCGGTTCCAGCGGCGGTCTCGGGCGCGGGGAGGTCATCGGCGAACTCATCCAGGAACAGGCGTCGCAGCGTTCCCGGATAGCGCGAGTAGCGCGCGAACAGCGCCGCCTTGACCGTCTCGGGCAGGTTGACCAGCGCGAACACGGGGCGGTCGAGGTTCGTGAAGTACGGGCGCAGCCGCTCGCGCTCGGCCTCGCTGAAGCTCTCAACCGGGTAATCCACGGACGCCGCAGGCTAGCGCCCGCCCCGGCCGCCACGCCCCTTCGCCCCTGCATTAAGTGCCAAACCACGCCTCACCGCACCCCGGTTGGCGACGTAAGCATCGCAACCATGCTTATGTCGCCGGCAGCGTGCTCGGGCGGCGCGGTTTGGTCGGGTTTACGCGGCCAGATGGGTCCGTTTTGCCCCGTCCGCGGGCGCTTAGAACAGTCCGCTGAGCGCGTTCGCGGCGTGCGCGGCGAGGTGGAACAGCGGCGAGGGGAAGATGCCGAAGAAGATTGTCGCCGCCGCGAACCCCACGGCGACGACCACGAGCTCCGGATAGGCCAACGAGGCGCCGGCCGGGCCGGGCCCCTCCTCCCACTCGTCGTCGGCCTCGATCGAGCCGCCGGCGATCGGGGCCAGACCGCCCGCCCCGGCTGCGGCGCCACCGGCCGGCGCGGCCGGCGCCGGCGCGGGGACCGGGATCGGCGGGCGCATCCAGATCGTGGCGATCACCCGCAGGTAGTAGCCGAGCGAGATCATCGAGCCGATCACGAGCACGATCGCGAGCCACGTGTACGCGCCCGAGACGAGCGCGCTGATCAGCTGGAACTTGCCGATGAACCCGACCGTGCCGGGGATTCCGGCGAGTCCGAGCATCCCGATCGTCATCGGCCAGGCCAGCCACGGCCGGCGCGCGCCGAGGCCGGCGTAAGCGCTCAGGTAGTTGCCGTCGGGACGCTCGTGCTCCTGGGCCACGATCACCGCGAACGGCGCCAGGTTCATGGCGACGTAGAACATCAGGTAGAGCACGGTGGCTTGGACGCCGAGGTGGGTTCCCACCACGACCCCCGCGAGCATGTAGCCGGCCTGCGCCACGCCCGAGTAGCCGAGCATCCGCTTCACCGACGACTGGCCGAGTGCACCTACGTTGCCGACGATGATCGTGATCGCCGCGAGCGTCGCCAGCAGCGGCGCCCAGGTGTTCTGAGCGCCGATCGCCGCCACGTCGAAGAAGCGCAAGAAGGCCCCGAGCGCGGCCACCTTGGTGGCGGTGGCCATGAACGCGGTGATCGGGGTGGGAGCGCCCTCGTACACGTCGGGCGTCCACTGGTGGAACGGCGCCACCGACGCCTTGAACGCGAACCCGACGATCGTCAAGCCCAGCCCGGTGTAGACCATCGGGTTGCCCAGCGACCCGCCGGCGAGCTTCCCGGTCGACAGGGCGGTCCCGATCGTCGCGAAGTCGGTCGAGCCGGTGGCGCCGTAGATCAGCGCGAGGCCGTATACGAGCGTGGCGGATCCGACCGACCCGACCACGAGGTACTTGAGGCCCGACTCGAGCGAGCTCTCGCGCCGCGTCTCCGATGCGCACAGGATGTACAGCGGGATCGACAGCAGCTCGATCCCGAGGAACAGCGACACCAGGTTCTGGGACGACACGAACACGACCATGCCCAGCACGCTGAAGATGAGCAGCGCGCCGTATTCGCCGTGGCCGGACTCGCGCGGGGCGACCGTGCGCCACGACATCAGCACGGCGGCGATGCCGGCGATCGCGAACAGCATCGCGAGTTCGAGCGAGAGGCGGTCCAGGGCCAGCGGCGCCGAGCTGCATTTCGCCGCCGCGACCAGGCAGAACCCGCCCCTCCCGTGATGGGCGTGGTGGTGGTAGACCCAGATGTCGGCCGCCAGCGCGACCAGGAACACGAGCATCGTCAGCGCCGGCACGAACCGCTCGCGGATCACCGCGGGGCGCAGCAGGCCGACGATCAACACCAGCAGGCCGCCGCCGGTCAGCACGACGATCGGCGAGAGCGCCCGCCAGTCGATGTACGGCCCGACGATGTGGTGGGCGCTGGTGGCCGCGAGCAGGTTCATCGGAGCGCCACCCGAGTAGCCAATGACCCGACGGCCTCCTGGACCTGCGCCGGCGCCACCGCGGCTCGAACCGACGGCTCCGAGCGGCTCAAGCCGAACTGCGGATAGAAGGCCAGGACGATGATGATCAGAACGATTGGGGCGATCGCCACGATGTCGACCAGGCCGATGTCACGCGAGGTGACGCGCGCGCCGACGCGGTTGTGGAACACCCCGATGAACAGCCGCAGGGCGTAGTAGGCGGCGCCGACGACGCCGGCGAATGCGATCACCGAGATCGCCAGCTTGGACTGGAACACGCCGAGCAGGATCATGAATTCACCGATCCAGTTGGAGGAGCCCGGCATGGCCAGCGTGGCCAGCGTCACGATCAGCGCCAGCGCGGCGAGGACGGGGGCGCGGAACGCGATGCCGCCCATGTCGGCCAGCTTCTCGGACCCGCCGGCGCGCGCGGCGGCCGCGGCGACGATGAAGAACAGCGCGGCGGTAACCAGGCCGTGGTTGACCATCTGCAGCAGCGCGCCCTGATCGCCCGTCGGGCGCAGGGAGAAGATCCCCAGGACGATGAAGCTGAGCTGCGCGACGCTCGAGTAAGCGACGACCATCCGCGCGTCGGGCGTGGTGAAAGCGACAGCCGTGCCCCACAGGATCGAGACGAGCGCGAGCACCAGTATCAGCGTCTGAAAGTGCACCGCGGCGTAAGGGAACAGCGGCAGCACGATCCGCAAAAAGCCGTAGGCGGCGACCTTCGAGACGACGCCCGAGAACACCGCCACGGCGGGTATCGGCATCGCCTTGTAGCCGTCGGCCAGCCAGCCGTGGAACGGGACGAGCGGCATCTTGACCAGGAAGGCGGCGGCGAAGCACAGGAAGATCCACTCCTGGGAGGCGTGCGAGAGCGGCAGCGCCCGGAGCGACGTGAGCACGAAGGTGATCGACGTCCCGTGGTCGCTGGAGGCGAGCACGCCAGTGGCCACGGCGCCGGCGAGCATGAAGAACGAACCGACCAGCGTGTAGACGACGAGCTTGGTGGTCGCGCGCACGCGGTCCGGTCCGGAGCCCCACATCCCGGTCAGGAAGTAGAACGGGATCAGCATCAGGTCGAAGAACCCGATGAACAGCGCGAGGTCCTGGGCGCAGAAGGCGCCGAGCACGGCGCTCTCGGCTAGCCCGAACTGGAAGTAGAAGCTGCGCGGGCGCTCCCACTCGCGGAACGAGGCCCAGAACAGCGAGGCGCTGAACAGCACGGTGGTGAGCATCACCAGCGCGACGTTGAGGCCGTCGAGCCCGAGCTTGTAGTGGATCCCGAGGGCGGAGATCCACACCTTGTCGGTGACGAACTGGAGCCCGGCGTGCCCGAGCTTGAACCGGGCCAGGAACGAGATCGCGACGCCGAGCGTGGCCAGGCTGGCGACCGACACCACGCGACCGACGATGTCGCGTGGGAACAGCGCCGCGACGAGCGAGATCGCGAGCGGGAGCCAGATGAGGATCGAAAGGGTCATGCCACTACGAGCTCGAGATCAGGAAGTAGAGGGCCACGCCGCCCACGCAGACGATCATCAGCGCGGCGTAGTAGCGCACGAAGCCCGTTTGCGCCCGGCGTACGGCGGCCGACCCGGCGCGTACCGCGCCCGTCGTCCCGCCCGTGAATATCCCCTGGATCAGCGAGCGCTCGCCCACCGAGTCGACGAGCCGCCCGGTCCACAGCGCCGGCCGCACGATCAGGAAGTCGATCAGCTCATCGAAGTACCACTTGTGCCACAGGAAGGTGTACACGGCGCCGAATCGCTCGCGCAGCCGCGCCGCCGTTCCGGGCTGCTTGATCCAGATGCGGAAGGCGATCGAGATGCCGGCGATCGCGATCAGCGCGCCGATCACAAGTCCCACCCACGCGGGCGCCGCCTTGACGTCCACGTGGTAGTACTTGGAGTTGACGAACACGGGGTCGAGCCACTTGGTGACGCCGTCGTCGACGCCGGGGATCTGGATCAATCCGCCGATCACGGCGAGCACGGCGAGCGTGCCCATCGCGATCCGCATCGGCCACTCGCGTTCGGCGATGAAGTGATCCGGGCCGGGGAAGCCGACGTCGGTGTCCTCCTCCTCGCCCGTCATCGGGTTGCGCGGGACCTCGGCGTGCGCGAGGTGGCCGTGCTCGAGCTCGACCGCCTCGGGCACCGGGTCGCCGAAGAAGGTGCGGAAGATCATCCGGAACGTATAGATCCCGGTCAGCAGCGCGCCGACATAGCCGCCGATCCCCAGGATCACGAACGCGCCGCCGCGGTGATCGGCGAACGCGAGGATGTCGTCCTTGGACAGCCAGCCCGAGAACGGAGGCATGCCGCTCAACGCCAACCCGCCCACCACGAAGCACACGAACGTGAACGGCAGCGCCTTGCGGAAGCCGCCCATCCGGTCCAGCGACTGATTCCCGGCCATGGCGCCGATCACCGAGCCCGCCGACATGAACAGCAGCGCCTTGAAGAAGGCGTGGGTCATCAGGTGAAACAGCCCCGCGGAGTAGGCGCCGAGCGAGACCCCCATGATCATGTAGCCGATCTGCGACATCGTCGAGTAGGCGATCACGCGTTTGAGGTCGGTCTGCACGATCGCCACGGTGGCGGCGATCAGCAGCGTCACGCAGCCGCCGATCGCGCCCACGTCGGCCGCGGTCTGCCCCCACTCGAACAGCACGTGCATGCGCGCGATCAGGTACACGCCGGCCGTGACCATGGTGGCGGCGTGGATCAGCGCCGAGACCGGGGTCGGGCCCTCCATGGCGTCCGGGAGCCAGGTGTGGAGCGGTACCTGCGCCGACTTCGCGAAGGCGCCGACGAGCAGCAGTAGGCAGGCGGCCACGATCGGCGTGCCGTTGCGCGCGAAGTCGTGGTGGACCGACTTGAAGACGGGCAGGAACTGAACCGTGTGGGTGTGCTGGAAGATGATGAAGGTGGCGATCACGAGCCCGACGTCGCCCACCGTGTTGATCACGAACGCCTTAATCCCGGCGCCGGTCGCGGTGGTGCGCCGGTACCAGAACGAGATCAACAGGTAAGAGGCGGCCCCGACGAACGCCCAGCCGACGATCAGGAGCAGGAAGTTGCCGGCCAGGATCAGCAGCAGCATCGAGAACACGAAGTAGTTCAGGTAGCTGAAGTACCGGCTGAAGCCCCGGTCACGCGTCAGGTAGGTGACCGAGTACAGGTGAATCAGCGTCGACACGCCGGAGACGATCAGGATCATGAACACCGACAGCGGGTCGACCAGGATCTGTAGCTTCGCGTCGACGCCCGCGGAGACGTCGTAGTTCCACAGAGTCGCCGTGAACTCGCGATGGTCGGGCGCGAAGCTGAGCAGCTTGGCGAACGCGATCACCGAGAACACGAACGACAGCGCGATCGCCAGCGTGCCGATCCAGCCGGCGCTGCGGCCGGGCCACAGCCGGTATCCGAGCGCGATCGCGATGCACCCGACGAGCGGGCACAGCAATACGAGCCAGCCGGCGGTGGTGGCGCTCATCAGCGGCGCCGGATGGGTTGGGTGGACGGGTAGGTGGCGCGGCGCCGGCATGCATAAGCTGTCATTCGAGGCCGCACGGTGGGACCGTGGCAGGTCTTGCACGTCCCACGTGCATAAGCTGCCACGGTCGGCTCCGCAGGCGCCGAATGGCAGGTTATGCACGTCGGACGGCGGCGATCGCGACCCCCGCGGGTGGGGCAATGGCGAGCACCGTCGCGCGCGAGCACCGAGCTAAAAATCAAAGTCATCCGTGCAACTCGTTGAGCTCGTCGACGTCGATCGGGAGGCGCCGGCGGTAGATCGCGACGACCAGCCCGAGCCCGACAGTCACCTCGCAGGCGGCCACGACCATCACGATCAGCGCGAACACCTGGCCGTCCTCGCCGCCCCACATGCGCGAGAAGGCGACGAGGGCGAGGTTCGCGCCGTTCAGCATCAGCTCGAGGCAGAGCAGGATCACCAGCGGGTTGCGCCGGACGAGCACGCCACCGCCGCCGATCGAGAAGATCAGCGCCGAGACGACCAGGTACCAGCCGATCGCCACTACCAGCCGCCCTCGGGTTCGTTCCCGACTCGCTCGGCCTCGATCGCGTAATCCTCGTCCTGGGTGGCGGGACGAACGCCGGCGCCCTCGGCCATCGTCCCCGTGTACGCCGGTCGCCGGACCGTGAACAGGAACTCGTCGATCCGCTCCCCCTCGGCCTCGAGCCCGCGCCGGCGCCGGGCCAGCACGACCGCACCGACCGCCGCCACGAGCAGCAGGATCGAGGCGAGCTCGAACGGGAACAGATACTGGGTCAGGAACAGGCGGCCGAGGTGGGCCGGCGTGCCGAAGCCGGGGACATACGCCGCGCCGTGCGAGGACACGCCCGACAACCCCGCCCCGAGCATCGCGATGCACAACTCGATCGCGAGTGCGAGCGCGAACAGCGGCCCCAGCACGCGCAGCACGGCGCCGCTGGTCAGACGCTCCCCGCCGCCGACGTAGGCCACCACGAACACGTACAGGACCATGACCGCGCCGGCGTACACGATCACCTGGGCCGCCGCGACGAACTCGGCGCGCAGCAGCAAGAACAGCGCCGCGAGCGAGACCAGGTGGATGGCCAGCGCCAGCACGCTGTAGAACGGATCGCGGAGCATCACCACGCCGATCGCGCCGCTCAGCGCGCCGATCGCGGCGATGAAGAAGATGATCGCGGTGAACACCACGGCTACTCGCCCTCCCGGCGCAGCGGCGTGCGCTCGATCGGCTCGGCCAGCAGCATCTCCTTCGTGAAGATCAGGTCGGAGCGCAGGTAGTCCGACATCTCGTAGTCGTGACCCATCGTGATCGCGTCGAACGGACAGGCCACCTCGCAGTACCCGCAGAAGATGCAGCGAGAGAGATTGATTTCGTATACGGCGGCGTAGCGCTCACCGGCCGACACCCGGTTCTCGGGCGTGTTCTCCGCCGCCACCACCCGGATGCAGTCGGCCGGACAGGCGGCGGCGCACAGCGAGCAGCCGACGCACTTCTCAAGGCCCGTGTCCTCGAAGCGGTGAAGCTTGTGGCGCCCGCGGAAGCGGGGATAGACGGGCGTCTTCTCCTCCGGATACTGGATCGTGGTCGGCCCCTCGAGGATCCGCGCGAACGTCGTCTTGAGGCCGCGCAGCGTCTCGCCGAAGGTGCGGTAGGCGCCGGCCAGAGGGCTCGCGGAGGGCGAGCGTATGACCTCGATCACGTCGTCGCCGACGTCGTAGGGACTCATGCCACCACCACTATCGCGGTCACGAGCAGGTTGAGCGTGGCCAGCGGCAGCAGGATCTTCCACCCGAATGACATCAGTTGGTCATACCGAAGGCGCGGCAGCGTCGCGCGGATCCAAATGAAAAAGCTGAACACGAGGAAGGTCTTGGCGAGCACGACGAACGGGTCGACCCATCCGGGAGGATGGATTCCGAACGGCATCAGCCACCCGCCGAAGAAGATCGTCACGGCGATCGCGGAGACCACGATCATGTTTGCGTACTCGGCGAACAGGAACGCGATGAACGGGGTGCCGCCGTACTCGGTGAAGTAGCCGATGATCTCGGAGTCGGCCTCGATCAGGTCAAACGGCGCGCGGTTCGTCTCCGCGAACGACGCCACGAGGTAGATCAGGAAGCCCGCGAGCTGGGGGATGAAGAACCACAGCCGGGCCTGGGCGTGGACGATCCCGGTCAGCGAGAGCGTCTGAGAAGTGATGACCACGCCGACAATCGCGAGGCTCTGGGATACCTCGTAGGAGATCAGCTGGGCGGCGCCGCGCATCGCGCCCAGGAAGGCGTACTTCGAGCCCGACGCCCAGCCGCCCAGCATGACTCCGTAGAACGAGATTCCGGCCAGGGCGAACACGTACAGCGGCCCGATCGAGACGTCGATCCCGTACAGGCCGACGCGTTCCCCGAAGATGTGCTGGACGTTGCCGAACGGGATCAGTGCCATCGCGGCCACCGCGGTGAGGATCGAGATCACGGGGGCGATCCGGTACAGGGCGCCGACCGAGGTCGACGTCCGGAACGGCTCCTTCATCGCGAACTTGACGATCTCGGCCATCGGCTGCAGGAGCCCGAAGGGGCCCACGCGGTTGGGGCCGTAGCGAGCCTGGAACCGGCCGAGCAGCTTGCGCTCGTACACGGTCAGGATCGGCAGAACCGCGAAGATCACTCCGAAGATCACGAGCGACTTGATGATCTGAACCCACCACGGCTCGAAGTAGTTGACGTCCGCGAAGGCGATCACCGTTTATGCACCTCGACCGTGGGCTCGGTGAACGCGTTGGCCGAGGCGTTGGGGATGCCGTCGGCCAGGAAGACCGTGCCCGCCACGACGCCGGTGCGCACGTGGGCGATACCCCGCAGGCGGGTTCCGTTCTGGGCGATCTCGACCGACTCGCCGGAGGCGACGCCGAGGCGGTTGGCGTCCTCGGGCGAGAGCTCGATCTGCTGCCGGGCGATGGTGAACTTGAGCGCTGGGGACACCTCGACCTCGGGCGAGGCCCAGATCGAGCGGTAGGTGCCGAGCCGCAGCGCGCCGTTGGTGGCCGCCGCCGGGGCTGCCCCGGTGCCGTCGGCTTTCGATGCCGACTCGGTGGAAGCGAGCTCGCCCGGAGAGGCGGCCGGAAACTCGGACGACGCGTCGCGTTGCTGCCAGCGCACGCCGCGCCCGCCGATCTCCTCGAGCGTCAGCCCGCCGTAGAAGGGCACCGCATCGACGAGCTGCCCGAACGCCATCGGCGAGGTCAGCACGCCGGTGTCCAGGCCGGCGCGCTTGGCCAGCTCGGCTACCGCCCACCAGCCGGAGCGGACCTGGCCGGGATGGGCGATCGCGGTGCGCAGGCGCTGGAGGCGGCCGTCGGGGTGCACGACCGTGCCCTCCTTCTCGGCGCTGGACTCGGCCGGGAAGATCACGTTGGCGTACTCGGCCAGGCCTTCGGTGAGGACGCTGGCGTGGGCCACGACCAGCCCGGCCCGCGCGAGCGCGCGCTCCCACAGCTCCCGGTCCGGCTGGTCGCGAATCGGGTCGGTCTGGAACAGGTAGAGGGCGCCGATGTCGCCGTCGGCGGCCGCCTGGGCGATCTCGCGAGCACTACGCCCGGGGCCTGGTCCGCTGCTATCGAGCTCGCCATAGCCGGGGCCGCGGTCCGGCAGGACGCCGGCCTCGCGCAGCCCGCGCCCGTTGGCGCCGGCCGGGATCTCGAGCAGCCCGGCGCCCTCGTGCTCGGCCAACCCGAGACGCTGGGCGATGCTGAGCAGTGCACGCAGCGCCGCGGGGTCGAGCCGGCGTTCACTCCACACGATCACGATGTCTTCGCCGCCGTCGCGCAGGTAACTCGCGAGCTCGGCCATCGCCGTGGTCTGCGGATCGCGCGCGGATGCCTTGCCTGCGAGCGCGGCGTCCAGAGCGGTCAGGAAGGCGGCCTCATCGCCGGGCGCGTAGCGGCGGATCAGCCCGGCATTGGGATCGAGCGCGCTCGGTCGCGCGGTGGCGATTGCCAGCCGCACGCGGTTGCGCCGCACGCCCTTGCGGATCCGCAGATCGAAGATCGGCGCGTCGTCCTGTGGCTCACAACCGACGAGGAGCACGGTGTGGGCGAACTCGAGATCGGGGACGGTGGCCTGCAACCCGGGTGCCGCGAGCGCGGTCGCGATCTCGGACGGGATGTGCGAGCCCTCGCGGGAGTCGATGTCGTTGGAGTTCAGGGCCTCGCGCATGAGGCGCTGGATCAGGAAGCCCTCCTCGTTGGTCGCCTGTCCGCCGACCAGCGCGCCGACCGATCCCTTGTGGCGGGCCAGACCGGCGGCGTCGCCCAGCGCGCGGTCCCAGGACACCGGCCGAAGCGTGCCGCCGTCGCGCACGAGGGGCTGGGTGATCCGCTCGTCGACGTGGATGGCCTGGTAGGCGAAGCGGCCCTTGTCGCACATCCAGCCGTCGTCGACCTCGTCGTTGCCGCCCGGACCGCCGCCGGTGGCCGCGCCGGTGGCGTCGCGGCTGCGCACCCGCACGACCTTCTCGTCTCGGACGGTGAACTCGACGTTGCACTGAGACGGGCACAGCGTGCAGATCCCGCCGGCGCCCTCGATGTCCCAGGGTCGCGCCCGGAAGCGATAGGCCCGTGACGTCAAAGCGCCCACCGGGCACAGCTCGATGATGTTGCCGCTGAACGGGGCCACGTACGGGTGGCCGTCGTGCGTGCCGACGAACGTGTGCGCGCCGCGCTCCTCGAACACCAGCTGGTAATCCTCGGCGATCTCCTGCGAGAAGCGCACGCACCGGTAGCAGAGGATGCAGCGCTCGCGGTCGATCGCGATCAGGGGCGACAGGGCGAGCGGCTTCTCGAAGTGGCGCTTGGGCTCGATGAACCGCGAGCGGCCGAGACCCCACCCGAACGTGATGTCCTGGAGCGGGCACTCGCCGCCCTTGTCGCACACCGGGCAATCGAGCGGGTGGTTGACGAGCAGGAACTCGACGATGGCGTTCTGGGCCGTGTGAACGCGATCGGTCTGGGTGTGGACGACCATCCCGTCCTTGACGGCCGTCGAGCACGACGTCTGAAGCTTGGGGATCCCCTCGACCTCGACCAGGCACATCCGGCAGGCGCCGACCGGACTGCCGAGCTTGGGCTCGTAGCAGAAGTAGGGGATCTCGATGTCGCCCTGCTTGGCCGCGTCGACCAGCATCATGCCTTCCGGCGCGCGGACCTCGCGGCCGTCGATCGTCAGCTGGATGATTTTCTGCTGGGGGCGTGGCATGCGGTGGGGTGTTTTAGTGCACGGGGAACGGGCCCGCGTGCTCGTCCGCGACCCCAACC
>Ga0335072_10001469_pt1 | contig 38329 bp, 38 predicted proteins | sample Lox_Sample_21_FD_206725 | JGI IMG/M metagenome (GOLD analysis project Ga0335072, IMG submission 206725) | Soil microbial communities from Loxahatchee National Wildlife Refuge, Florida, United States - Lox_Sample_2.1 | ecosystem: Environmental > Terrestrial > Soil > Wetlands | place: USA... | reverse complement strand
CGGTGCGGCCAATCGCCGACTCCAGTGACGGTAAGCCCAGCTTGGCCAGCAGCGCCTGAATGTCGTGCGTCAGTTCCTCGAAGAACTTGACCACATGCTCAGGCCGCCCACGGAACTTCGCCCGCAGATCAGGCCGCTGCGTCGCAATGCCGGTAGGACAAGTGTTGAGGTGACACTGCCGCGCCATATCGCAGCCCAGTGCAACCAGAACCGCAGTGCCGAAGGCAAACTCATCCGCGCCCAGCATCGCGGCAAACAGAACGTCACGCGCCGTGCGCAGACCGCCATCCGTGCGCAAACGAACGCGCCCGCGCAGCCCATTGTGGATCAGCACCTGCTGCGCTTCCGCTAGCCCAAGCTCCCACGGATTGCCCGCGTACTTAATGCTCGAAAGTGGCGAAGCGCCAGTCCCGCCGCTGTGACCGGCAATGACAATGTAATCGGCATAAGCCTTGGCCACGCCGGCAGCAACCGTGCCCACGCCCATCTCGGAAACCAGCTTCACGCCGATCGCCGCCTTCGGATTGACACGCCGCAGATCATGAATGAGCTGGGCAAGATCTTCGATCGAGTAGATATCGTGATGCGGTGGCGGACTGATCAGCTGCACACCTGGTTGCGCATGCCGAAGCCGCGCAATCAGCTCCGTGACCTTGTGCGCAGGAAGCTGGCCGCCCTCGCCGGGCTTCGAGCCCTGTGCGATCTTGATCTCGATCTCCTCGGCGTTCATCAGGTACTCGGCGGTAACACCAAAGCGGGCCGACGCTACCTGCTTCACCTTGTTGTTGAGCAGATGCGCCGGAACATGGACACCGTTGAGCGGCAGCTCGCCAGTCGGATCGTAGACAGCACGGTCTTCCCCGCCCTCACCAGTATTCGAGCGCCCACCGAGCATGTTCATTGCAGCCGTAATGGTCTGGTGCGCCTCCGGGCTGAGCGAGCCGAGCGACATGGCGCTGGCAATGAACCGCTTATAGAAGTTCTCCGCCGGCTCAACCTGCTCCACCGCAAGCGGAGCGCCCGCCGGACGAAACTCCAACAGATCGCGCAGAACCGTCGGCTCCTTCTCGACCGCAATGCTGGCAAATGCGGCCCAAGCCTGTCCCGGTTCGGCAACAGCAGCAGCGCTGCGCGCCGTGCCTACGACCGTCTGCAGCAAACGCACAGTCTGCGGCTGCCAGGAGTGTGGCTCGGCCTTCTCCGCCTTGCGGAAGCGAATCCATCCGTAATCGGGCAAGTCTTTGACAGCAGTAGCAGTACCACCCGGAGCTTCGCCGGAAGCAGAATCGTCGCTATAACTGGCAAGCCACTGGTCACGAACCGGCTTCTCCAGCTCGGCAAAGCCAATCCCGCCAAGCGGAGCTGGCGTACCGAGGAAGCATTTCTCAATCACCTCATTGTTCAGGCCGATGGAATCAAAAAGGTGCGCGCCGCGATAGCTGTCGACCACTGAGATGCCCATCTTGGACATGATCTTGGCCAGACCGGCATCGAAGGCATGCAGCAGGTTCTCCTCGCCCTTCTCAGCATTCACCGAGCGCGCCGTCTCCAGGGCTAACCACGGGCAGACAGTTCCTGCGCCCATGCCCAGCAGCACCGCACCATGATGGAGATCGCGGCAATCGCCGGCCTCGACCGCAAGACCAACGCGTGTCCGCTCGCCCGCGCGAATCAGAGCATGATGTACTGCTCCAGTGGCTAGCGCCATCGGAATAGGAATCGACTGCTGGTTGCAACTGCGATCTGTCAGCAATAGAACGGCTGCTCCACCGCGCACGAGGTCAATCGCCTTGGCGCAGAGATCGTCGATCGCAGTCACCAGATTGCATGCCGGATTGAAAACACAGTCGAGAACCGCAAGCGGCAGGTCGTCCGCGAGTCCATGATGGCGTGTGCGCAGCGCTTCCATCTGTCCCAATGACAGGAAGGGCGACGAGAGCGAGAGCCCGGGCAGCGTCGCCTTCTTGTTCAGCAGGCTCGGCCACGGACCCAGACGCGTATGCAGCTGAATGACGATAGCTTCACGCAACGAATCGATCGGCGGGTTCGTAACCTGTGCGAAGCGCTGGCGGAAATAGGCGTAAACCGGCCGCGGCGCACGCGCCAACGGCGCGAGCGGTGTATCGTCGCCCATTGACCAGACGGCGTCCTTACCGTCGCTCGCCATAGGCTGCAGAATCATACGCACGTCTTCACGCGTATAGCCAAAGCCGAGCTGAAGACGCAGCAGATCGGAAGCTTCAAGCGCAGCCGCCGGCGTTTGTGGATCGAGCGTTGTCTCTTCCAGCAGGCTTTCGTATTGCGGCGCCGCGTCATCGAAAATCTGCAGCAACTCATCGTTTTCGTAAAGTTTGTGCTTTTGAAGGTCGGCAACCAGCATTTCACCGGGCCCGAGCCGTCCACTGTGCACAACTTTCTCTGGATCTAAATCTACGAGGCCGGCTTCGGAGCCAACGACGACCAGATCGTCTTCGGTCACGAAGAACCGGCAAGGCCGAAGTCCGTTGCGATCAAGCGCGGCGCCGACAAATCGTCCGTCAGTAAAGGAGATCGCTGCCGGCCCATCCCACGGCTCAAGGCAGTCTTCATTGTAGGCAAAGAAGGCAGAGTTTCCTTTGTCTACCGCGGGTGGCAGCAGCAGCCTTACAGATTCAGCAACGGTACGGCCGTTGTGTGCAAGCAGTTCCAGAACCTCATCCAGGCTTGTCGAATCCGAACCGCCCGGCGAGAAAATAGGCTTCAACTCTTCTGAGAGCGTTGCCGCACGGGCATCCATGCGCGCGCGGTTGCCCCAGACTGTGTTGATTTCGCCGTTGTGCGACAGCATACGGAACGGTTGCGCACGGTCCCATGATGGAGCCACGTTGGTCGCATAACGCTGATGGAAGACGGCGAATGGCGTCTTGAATTGCGGATCGGCGAGATCCGGATAAAACTCAGGCAAGAGCCGTCCGGCACACATGCTCTTGTAGATCATCGTCGTGGATGAAAGCGAGCACACATAGCCTGCCGAACCGCTGCGCTCAAACTGTTTCCGCGCCAGATACAGGCGGCGGTTCAGATGGTCGGCGTCCTTCGAGGTGATCAGCACATGGCGAATCACCGGCATTGTCGATAATGCGATTTCGCCGAGAATTTCAGGCCGGATAGGCACGTCGCGCCATGCCAGCACTTCGCAATTCTGGCGGGCCAGCGCATGCTCAAGTTCGACGTGCGATTCGGTCACATCCGGCGGGAAGAAGACAACGCCGACTGCGAGAGGCATGTCGGGTGTGAGCATAAGGCCGGTGGAAGCCAGCAGGAAATCGCGAGGAATCGCTGTACAGATGCCGACGCCGTCACTCGACTTGCCATCGGCTGCGACTGCGCCGCGATGCGCGAGGCGTGCAAGAGCCGTAAGTGCTTTCGCAAGAATGTCATGCGAAGGCTCGTTGCTAAGAGTTGTAACGAATCCCACACCGCATGAATCGTGTTCAAACCGAGGATCTATAAGAGAAGGCTGGGCTGGGGCGGAAGATACACCTTGACGCCCCGGTGGCACCGGTGAATCAAAAAAAGTTATGTAGCCCATAGGTAACTATACGACCCTTTTTCCTGGCAAGCGCCAAATAATTTCAGAAAATTGCACGACGTTTGGATTGAATGCGAGGAGTTTGTCAGCCTTTAACTGCGAAAAAAGAGGCAAAAACTTGCAACCATTGTTGACAATCTGCGTCTGTATATTTATACATTGAATTGTATTTTTATGCAAAGCGAGGCGCGGCGTATTGGCCGCGTTTTTTCAGTTTGAGCAAAACAGAGAGACACAATACGATCCGCGAACTGGTGGCCACAGGGGCCATTTCAAATCAGGAGGAGCTTCGCCGCAAGCTGGTGAAGCGCGGCTTTGATGTGACCCAGGCCACTGTATCGCGCGATATTCACGAGCTCCGTCTCTATAAGGGACCGAACGGCTATGCCCTGCCCAGTGGTAACGGCAATGGGCGGAATGAAGACGAAGATCTTCCTTCGATTCACGATGTATTAAGCAGTTTCGGGCTAAAAGTAAATCAAGCCCTGAACCAGTTGGTGCTGATCACCACCAGTGGCAGCGCGCAGGCCGTTGCCCTGGGCATCGACCACGAAGACTGGCCGGAGGTAGTAGGCACGCTTGCCGGAGACGACACAGTACTCATCATTTGTCCTGACCAGAAGCGGGCTTCGCAGTTGCGTACCCGACTTGAAGAGATGATCGGCTAATCAGCTTGAAGAAATAGAGATGAAGAAGACTTTACAAACCGCAGTAATGGGAGTGACTGGATACGCCGGCATGGAGTTGGCGCGCCTCTTGCTGCGTCATCCACGGCTGCAAGGCGTCGCGCCTTTGTTTCTTGGGCGCGCAGAGACAGCCAGGCATTCAACTCTGGCCGAACTGCATCCTCATCTCATGGACAACAATGGCTCCTGCTCGTTGAAGGTAGAGCCGTTTTCCTGGGAATTGCTCCGCGATCACGATTTAGACGTGCTCTTTCTGGCGACTCCGCATGAGCAGTCGCGCGAGATGGCGCCAGAAGCGATCGAGCGCGGTTTCCGTGTGATCGACTTGAGTGGAGCATGGCGGCTGAACGAGGCGCAAAATCGCGCGGTCTACAAATTTGAGGATGAGGGATCGGCAACGGCAGTTTCCGTCCAGGCAAAGAGCGTGTACGGTATGCCCGAGCTGCATCGCGAAGAAATCAAAGACGCGGAGTTGGTCGCCAACCCGGGCTGCTACGCGACGTCCATCATTCTGGCGTTGAAACCGCTGCTGGCTCTAGGATGGGTCGATCTCGATCGTGGCATTGTCAGCGATTCGAAGTCGGGTGTATCGGGCGCGGGAAAGACGCCTTCGGCCAAAACGCATTTCATGTATGCGGCCGACAATCTGTCAGCCTATGGTGTTTTTGGACATCGGCACACTGGAGAGCTGCTGGAGCAGCTTGATCTTCACTCCGAGCAGATCATCTTCACGCCGCACCTGCTGCCGATTCCGCGAGGAATTCTTTCGACAATCTATTTGTCGTGCAAGGAAACGAAGCAGGCAGCGGAAATCGAGGCCTGCTATCGCGAGTTTTATCAGGACAGCCCGATGGTCAGGGTCTTCCCTGCCGGACAGTTGCCGCAGATTCAATATTCGGTGCGCACGAATTATTGCGATGTCGGTTTCCATCTTGCTCCCGATGGACGACGATGCGTGATCGTGTCCTGCCTGGACAATTTGCTCAAGGGCGCCGCCGGGCAAGCGGTGCAAAACCTGAATGTGATGCATGGATGGAACGAATCGGAGGGCCTGGCGTGAAATATGTCGTGAAACTTGGCGGGGCCGCACTTGAAAATCCGGAGCTGCGCAAAAGCTGTGCCAGGGCCATTGCCGAGCTCGTCAAAGACGGCAATCAGGTCGCATTGGTGCATGGCGGCGGCGTGCAGCTGACAAAAACCCTCAAGCAGCTCGGCAAGCAAAGCGAGTTCATTGCCGGACTGCGTGTTACCGATGCGGAAACCCGTGACACGGCACTGATGGTCTTGAGCGGACGCGTGAATAAGTCACTGGTTGCATCACTCGGCGCGCATGGACAGGCGGCCGTTGGTTTATGCGGTGGCGATGGCCTCATCTTTCGCGCGCGCAAAAAGAGAACGGCCCCCGATCTCGGTTTTGTTGGCGAGATCGTCGCCTCGGACACGCGCTGGCTGGATGCCATCTGGAAGATGCGCGCCGTACCGGTGATTTCAAGCCTCGCTCTCGGCTTCGACGGCGAGTACTACAACATCAATGCCGACGAAATGGCCGCAGCCTGCGCCGCTGCCTGCAAAGCCGACGCGCTGGTTTTCCTGACGGATGTGCCTGGTGTTCGCGATGCAAACGGCGAGGTAATGCGCTGGCTGAGTGTGGACCGAATCGCCGCCCTGACGCAAGATGCTGTCATCAGCGGCGGCATGCTGCCGAAACTGAGCGCATGCCGCGAAGCTCTGCTGCAGGGAGTCAAGCGCGTCCGGATTCTTCCCGCGGAAGCAGCAGGGTTACTGCCCGATTTATGCAGCACCCGCGTCGCACACGGCACCGAAGTGATGGTTGCATAGGAGATCAAAGAATGAAGCTGGATGCAATCAAAGCAGCAGAGTCAAAACTGCTGCTCGCAACCTATGAGCGGAATCCGATTCTGTTTGTTCGCGGAGAAGGCGTCTATCTCGTCGACGAAAACGGAGACCGCTATCTCGATCTGCTGAGCGGCATCGGCGTCAATGCGCTGGGCTACGGTCATCCCGCAGTCGAGAATGCCATCGCCGAGCAGAGCAAGAGGCTGATCCACATCTCGAATCTCTTTTTCCATGAAGGACAGGCCGAACTGGCGCTGCGCCTGACGGAAGCCGGTGGTATGGATCGCGCGTTTTTCTCGAACAGCGGCACGGAAGCATGGGAAGCCGCTCTCAAACTTGCTCGCGTCTACGCAGGCATGAAGCGCAACGAAGGCAAGCATATCGGAACGAAATTCCTCGCGATGGAACAGAGCTTCCACGGTCGCACGATGGGCTCAGTAGCAACCACACATAAAGAGAAGTACCGCGAGCCATTCGCTCCCGTGATGCCGGATGTTGAATTCGTCCGCTTCAACGATGTCGCAGACTTGAAGGCGAAGTTCTCAAGTGACGTCTGTGCTGTCTTGCTCGAAGCTATACAGGGCGAAGGCGGTATCCGGCCGGTCTCACAGGAATTTATCGAAGCTGCTCGCGAATTGACCAAGTCCACGGGCGCATTGCTGATCGTCGATGAGATTCAAGCAGGCCTGGGACGCACCGGCAAGTGGTTCGCCTATCAGCACTACAGTGTAAAGCCCGACGTGACAACTCTCGCTAAGCCAATTGCGGGCGGTCTGCCCCTCGGCGTCATGCTCTGCACGGAAGAAGCAGCCCAGGCAATCCATCCCGGCATGCACGGGACAACCTTTGGCGGCGGACCGTTAGCATGCGCAGTGGCAGTCGCAGTTTTCGACACGATCGAAAAGGAGCACTTGCTCGATCACGTGAATGAAGTCGGAGATTACTTTCGCGAGAAGCTCGATCAACTCAAACAGAAGCACCTTGCCATCACTGCAATCCGCGGCATGGGCCTGATGCTCGCAGCCGAACTTGATTCAGCCGAGTTGGCGAAAACTGTTTTGGCGGAGATGATGAAGCGGCACATCCTCATCAATCGTACCAGCGAGACGGTGCTGCGCTTTCTGCCGCCTTTCATTCTCGGCAAGGAGCACGTCGATGAAGCCATCGACGCTCTTGACGCAATTTTAACGGAGCACGGACCGGCACACGCCGGCGAGCAGGCTCATCATATGAATGGAGGAACACACATTGGCTAGCAAGGCATATGCAGTTTTGGAACAGGAAGCTGGCCTGAGCGATGCGCTCGCAGGGCGCGATCTCTGCTCCATCGCCGATCTCTCACCCGCAGAAGTCGCCGCGATTCTCGACCTCGCGCACGACGTCAAAGCGAATCCGGAAAATTACCGTCACGCACTCGACGCAAAGCAGATGGTAATGTTTTTCGAGAAGTCATCGCTGCGCACGCGGATCACCTTCGAGACGGCCATCAACACGCTGGGCGGCTCTGCCATCTTCGTCGACCAGACGCAGTCGCCCTTGGGCGAGCGCGAGTCGCTGGCAGATATGGCCCGCAACCTTGAGCGCTGGGTTTCCATCATCGTCTTGCGCACCTATGCGCACGACACCATCACAGAGATGGCTCAATACGCCAGCGTCCCTGTCATCAATGCACTGAGCGATCTCGAGCACCCATGCCAGGCGCTCGCGGATTTCCTGACGCTCGAACAGCGCTTCGGCACAGTGAAAGGGCTGAAGTTCACTTATGTTGGAGATGGCAACAATGTTTGCCATTCCCTGATGCTGACTGCGGCTCAACTCGGCGCCCACTGCACGATCGGAACGCCGAAGAACTATGCGCCGAAGGCCGACATCGTCGCCCAGGCGCGGGCCATCGGCAATATCACTGGCAGCGACATTACTGTAATCAGCGATCCGGTCGCAGCTGTCACGGGAACAGACGCGGTATACACCGACGTCTGCACCAGCATGGGTTTTGAGCATGAGGCAACAAAGCGCGCGCCGATCTTCAAGCCTTACCAGGTGAATGAAGCATTGATGGCGCACGCCGCGCCGCATGCCGTCTTCATGCACTGCCTGCCTGCCCACCGCAATGCCGAAGTCACCGACGCGGTGCTCGATGGCCCGCAGTCAGTCGTCTTCGATCAGGCGGAAAACCGCATGCACGCGCAGAAGGCGCTGCTTCTTATGCTGCTTGGCGGTGTCACTGGCAAGAAGTCGCCTGCAAAATCTCATTGATGATTCAAGATTGAAAGGAAGTTTCTAAGATGTCGAAAAAAGTTGTGCTTGCATATTCGGGTGGATTGGATACCTCGATCATCATCCCGTGGCTGAATGAGAACTATGGTCTCGATGTCATTGCCATGGTCGCCGACGTGGGTCAGGGAGAAGATCTCGACGCTGTCGTGACCAAAGCCTATGACACTGGCGCGAAGAAAGTTGTCGTTCGCGATCTTCGTGACGAGTTTGTCCGCGACTACATCGTTCCCACGGTGAAGGCCGGCGCTGTCTACGAGAACAAATACCTGCTCGGCACCTCGATTGCGCGCCCTGTCATAGCGAAGCATCAAGTAGAAGTCGCGCTCGAGGAAGGCGCGGAAGCTGTTGCTCATGGTTGCACTGGAAAAGGCAACGACCAGGTGCGCTTCGAGCACGCTTATCAGGCGCTCGCGCCCGAGCTGAAGGTCATTGCTCCATGGCGCGAGTGGAACCTGAAGTCGCGCGAAGATTGCCTCGACTACGCGGAAGCGCATGGCATTCCCGTCGCTGCCAGCCGCCAGAAGATCCACTCGCGCGACCGCAACCTGTGGCACATCAGCCATGAGGGTGGCGAACTCGAAGATGCGAATAATGCGCCGCTTGCTTCCACTTGGGTTTGGACCAAGAGCCCGCAAGAAGCTCCTGATCGCGAGGAGTCTGTCGAGATCGGTTTCGAGAAGGGTGTCCCTGTTTCAGTCGACGGCATGAAGCTTGAGCCGGTGCAGCTGGTTGAGTTGCTCAACGAGATCGGCGCCCGCAATGGCGTAGGCCGAATTGATCTAGTCGAGAACCGTTTCGTTGGCATCAAGTCGCGTGGCATCTATGAAACTCCGGGCGGAACGCTCATCGTTGCAGCGCATCGTGAGCTTGAAGCGTTGACGCTTGACCGCGAGGTCTCGCACTACAAGCAGCAGATCGGCCTTCGTTACGCCGATCTGGTGTACAACGGCCTCTGGTTCACTCCGCTGCGCGAAGCCTTCGACGCGTTCGTCGAGAACACGCAGCAGAACGTAACCGGCTCCGTGAAGCTCTCGCTCTACAAGGGCAACCTCAGCATCGTTGGCCGCAAGAGCGAGTTCTCGCTGTACTCCGACGACCTGTCTTCCTTCACCATGGGCGACAGCTACGACCAGAAAGATGCGAAGGGATTCATACAGATCCTCGGATTGCCTGCTCGTACGCGCGCTCGTCTGCTTAACAAAAAGAAAGAGGCCGTAAAGTGAAGATGTGGTCTGGCCGCTTTCGCGAGCCGCTCGACCCAACCTTCGATCACTGGCAACGTTCGTTTGGCTTTGACCGGCAGCTGCTTCAGCAAGAAGTAGCTGCCAGCAAGGCGCACGCGCTTGCTTTGCAGGCAGCTGGCGTGCTTACCAGCACAGAACAGCCGACGATCGCTCATGCACTGGACGAAATCGCATCGCGCGGCTTGGCCGAAGATGCGCAGCAATGGATGGACGAAGCGTCGAACGCCGAGGACATTCATCACTTCGTCGAGATGAAGCTGGTCGAAGCCATTGGCGACCTGGGCCTGAAGTTGCATACTGGCCGCAGCCGCAATGAACAGATTGCTACAGATCTGCGCTTGTACATTCGCTTGCGTTCACGCACTCTCATCGCCAACGTCAGCAATTGGGCGCTGGCGCTCGTCGAACTGGCAAAGGCCTCCGGTGATGCCGTGATGCCTTCTTACACTCATCTGCAGCGAGCCGAGGCTGTGCTTGTTGCGCACTGGCTTCTCGCCTACGTCGAAATGCTGTTGCGCGATGCTTCGCGTCTCGAAGACTGCGTTGCGCGCCTGAACTACTCTCCGCTTGGCTCAGGGCCAATCGCGGGTGCAACGTTAGCGCTCGACCGCACGATCGCTGCGAGGGAGCTTGACTTCACGGCTCCCACTGCGAACAGCATGGACGCGACCAGCGACCGCGACTTTGTGCTTGAATACATTCACGCACTCACGTTGCTGGCTCTGCATGCGAGCCGGTTCGCAGAGGAAATCACTCTCTTCGCCACTGCAGAGTTTGGCTTCGTCGATCTGCCGGAAGCGTTTTCGACCGGATCGAGCGCCATGCCGCAGAAGAAGAATCCCGACCTGACGGAACTGGTTCGCGCCAAGGTCGGCCGCGTCAATGGCGCGGCCCAGGCGGTCACGCTGCAACTTAAGGGGCTGCCGCTTGCGTACAACAAGGATATGCAGGAGACGCAGGAGCCTGTCTTTGCCGCTACCAAGGCTATGCACCTGACGATTTACCTGCTGGCCAAGTTCACTTCAGCACTGAAGTTCCGCACTGAGCGCATGCGCGCGGCGTGCGAGAGCGGATTTTTGAATGCGATGGCTGCTGCGACATATCTTGTATATAAGGGTGTTCCCTTTCGTAAAGCGCACGAGAAGATTGGCAACGCTGTCCGCTATTGCCTGGACAAGGGTTGCGAGTTGAACGATCTGACCTTGGACGAACTCAAAGAATTCGGCGCCGAATTCGAACAGGACTTCTTTGCTGCCATCACGCTTGAAGCAACGCTCGACTGCCATGACGTCATCGGCGGCACGGCGCGGCATCGTGTTCATGCTGCAATCAAGGACGCCGAGGCCCGCGTGCAGAAGCTCATCGACACATACGGGTCGGTCGATCTCGGTAATTCCCAGCCGGCGGAGGCTGTTCATGCTGGTGCGTAAGGCGCGCCTTCAAGACGCAACCAACATCTACGAACTGGTGAACAGTCTCTCGCACGACGGCACCCTGCTGCGGCGTGCCTTCGCGGAAATTTGCGAGAATGTCCGCGACTTCACCGTCGCCGAAAGCGACTCCGGCGTCTTTCTCGGGTGCGGCGCGCTGCATCTCTACGGGCCGCATCTGGCTGAGGTGCGGTCGATTGTCGTGCGTCCCGAGGCCAAGAGCCAGGGGGTGGGCGCTAACCTGCTTAGCGCTTTGCTTGATGAGGCCGAAGATCACGGTATCGGCTGCGTTTGCCTGTTCACACGCATTCCTGATTTCTTCTTCCGTTACGGCTTTCGCGTCGTTGAAGACCGCGCGGCGCTGCCGGACAAGATCTTCAAGGACTGCCAGAACTGTCCGCGTCTGTACCGCTGCGATGAAGTTGCCATGGCGCGCGGACAGGTTCCAAAGGTCTCGATCCTTGGGCCGCGTATTGAGGCTGAGCAACTTGTCCGACTTACCGGTTAATCCTCCGTTCTCTCTCTCTCTCTCTCTCTCCTGGGTCGTGTGGATCACGTCCCTCCACGACCCAGATACGGACGCGCAACCTCAGAGAACTCTCCGAGACGGATCTTAAGATATATGCCTCGGCGATATCCGATTCAGCAGCTTGATCAACGGCTGCGCCGCAGCAGGTATTGGCGTATTGCCCTCGCGCACCATCTGAGCGGCATCGATAGCATTGCCATAAAGATCCTTGTTGGCGGTGTCGTCGGATGCCAGGGAGGCACTCCCTAATGAAGCGCCGGCGAAGAGTCCTTTCGACTGCGAATATGACAAGATGTCTACGTTCGGGTCGTTAAAGGCGGCAGCGTTCGCTCCTGACGGGCCTGCCACCGCAGAGGCTCCGGCGCCGAGCTTCAATTTGCCTGACAGGACCTTGTCCGCTCCTCGCTGACTGATTACGAGCAGAACATAGTCGGTGGAAGTGGAGCCAAGTTGCGCGCCCAGGCTACCGACGTCAAGGCTGTACATGATCGGCGCTCCCCATTTTCCCTCCATGGTGGCTCCAGTCCGGCAGACCAGCACGCCGCGTCCATAGGTCACCCCGAGTCCAACCCCTACCTTCTTAACGCCTGGATATACCAAGACACATCTTGCCTTGCTCCACGCGGTATTGGATATCTCCTTTTTGGTCGCGATCGTTTGCAGGACCGCGGTTGATTCAGCCAGCCGTTTGTCTACTTTCTGGGCAAAGACCGGAACCGACGATGCGAAACAGAGCAAAACTGCGATCAGACTGTTTTTCATTCGTAGCACCCCTTCTGTCTCATCCTCATGTATTGATCACGGCGTTCATGTGGCCTGTGCAAGCTTTGCACCGGTAGTTAGGGGCCCGGATTGTGACCGAAACGAACTGCGTTCGCAATGTACCACAGCCGACAGAGACAAACAAAGTTATGAAATGGGGTTTGCAAAAGGAGAAATCCTTTCCAGGATTTTTCTATTCCGACCGCAAAGTCTGCATCGGATCGACGGATGCTGCGCGACGCGCGGGGAGCCATCCGGCGAGGAGAGCGCAGGCGAGCAAGATGAGGGTCGCGCCGAGGAATGCGGGCATATCGAGTGGCTTGACTCCGTAGAGCAGGCTTTCGAGAAAGTGCGTGAGCCAGAGCGAGACGGCAAGGCCGGCGGCGACGCCGATTGCGGCAAGCGAAAGCGCGGAGCGCAGGACACGGCTCAGGACGGACTCGCGCGTTGCTCCCAGGGCCATGCGGATGGCGATTTCTCTCGTGCGCTCGCTCACCGAGTATGCGAGCACTCCGTAGATGCCGAGGAGTGAAAGCAGCAGCGCGACGGCGGCGAAGCTGCTCAGCAGAAGCGTGCTGAAGCGGCGCGGCGCTTCAGTGGAGGAGACTACCGCGTCCATGCTTTCGATGTTTTCGAGGGCGAGCAATGGATCCATCTGGTGGACGGTCTTTTGCAGGTCTTCGGCCAAAGCGGCTGGATTGCCCACGGTGTTCAGCACGAGATGTCCTCTGCTGTGCACCTTGCCTCCCATGACCTCGAACGTCTTTGGCCCGAACTGGCGGTTGAGCTGCAGCAACGGCTCATACATCTGGGGGTAGACCTGCTGGTCGAGTGAGCTTTGGCGAATGTCGCCTACAACGCCGACGATGGTGGCAAATGGAAACGGGCTGTGTGGATTTCCGCCGAATTTCAAGCGCCTGCCGATGGGGTCCTGGCCCGGCCAGTAGCGTTGCGCAAGGCTTTGACTAATGATCGCGGTGAGGGGCGCGTCGGGCTGGTCATCTACGGTGGTGAAATAGTGGCCCTGCAGCAGCGGGATGTGCATGGCGCGGAAGTAGTCGCCGGCGACGTAGTAGTTCGATGCGCTGCCCCACGGGCGTCCGTTATGCGAGACATAACCTTCGGGAACGAAGTTGCGGTCGGAGTAGACGCCGATGACAGGCACATTAGATGACACTCCGGCAGCGCGGACCGAAGGCAATGCGGCGAGGCGGCGAACCAGCTCCTGATAGAAGTGGTTCACCTTGTCCTGTGTTGGGTAGTCCTGCGACGGTAGCGTGAGATGCGCGGTGAGCACATGCTGCGGCTCGAAGCCGGGATCGGTTTCGAGCATGCGCGCGAAGCTGCGCAGCAACAGCCCGGAGCCGATGAGGAGCGATAACGCCAGGGCTGTCTCTGTGATGACAAGCACACTACGCAGGCGATGCTGGGCATGGCCGCTGCCCACGGAGTGGCCTCCATCGCGCAGGGCGTCGAGCACGTCGGTGCGAACGCTGGCGAGCGCGGGCGCAAGGCCGCAGAGGATTCCTGTGGCCGCGATCAGGACGAAAGCAAGCAGGAGCACCGGCCAGCTGATCGAGATTTCAGAGATGCGCGGCAGCGATGACGGCAGGAACGTCGCGCCGAGATGAACGACGATGACCGCGAGCATGATCCCAATAAAGCCGCCAATAATGCTGAGCAGCAGGCTTTCGGTGAGAAGCTGGCGCAGCACCGTGCGGCGCGCGGCTCCGAGGGCAAGACGGACGCCGAACTCGCGGCGGCGGCCGGCAGCACGGACAAGTTGCAGATTCGCGAGGTTGACGCAGGCGATGCAGAGCACGAGGAAGACTGCGCCGAGAAGGATGCGCAGCAAGGGACGCGCGCTTGCTACTGTTTCTTCTTTGAACGATGCGACGCGGCTGGTGAGATGGATACCGTCCTCGGGCGGTATCTGCGCCTCGATGGCGGCGACCATGCGCGCGAGATCGGATTGCGCCTGCGCGAGCGTCACGCCGGGTTTGAGACGGGCAATCGCGCCGTACTGAAAGTTGTCGGTCTCGTCCTGCTTTTCTTCGGGCGTGAAGTGGCCGGTCTTCTGCATCGGAAAAGCTGCGTCCGAGGTAAAGCGGGATTCCGAGGACATCAAAATAACGCGCGGAGACGCGGCTCTCGTGCGCATAGGTGACTGCTCCTCCGGCGTCGGCACCAAGCTTTGAGGTTGACGCCGCTGGTGCCGCCATAGGAGGCGAAGGTTGCGGCGGTTACGTTGTCCTTGAGAAGCTGCCAGGTGGCGCCGTCGAAGTTGTCGGCGTCTCTCTCGACTTGCTTGCCGTTGCTCGGGTTTATGCCTTCTTTATGAACCTGATCGCCGCGATGCGTTCGGGTTGCGGATACGGCAGCCGGCGCAGCATGAAGCCATCGACCATACTGAAGACGGCTGTATTGACGCCGATGCCGAGCGCAAGGGTGATGATGACGGCGAGGGCATAACCGGGATTCTTATACAACTGGCGGCAGGCGAAGCGGAGATCGTTCAGGAACATGCAGGCACACTCCCGACTCGAAGAGAGCAGTTTAGCTGCCACAGGTTGAAGGGCTAAATGGCTGGGAAAGCGATGGTTATTCCGAAAATCGGTGCGGCCGTTGTCCAGAAATTGAAACCGGGTGTATGGAAATGGACAGGATGATTCTTGGAGGCGATTGCTAGGAGCAGATTTCCAGGCCGTAGGAGGGCGCGAGAGAGAGAAGACGGTTGAGGGTTGAGAGGTCGTCTTCTGTCGGGCACCGACTGAGAGTGCCGGGCTGTCCCAGTTCCGCCCATAGCTGCTCGAAGCCTCCGGGCGAAAGGATGACCAGCATCTGGCCGGGGATCGCTCCGACATTTTTGTAGGTATGTGGAGTGCCTTTGGGGATGCGCACGAAATCGCCGTCGGCAACATCGAAGACATGGTCGCCAAGGATCACAGAAAATGCGCCTTCCACAACATAAAAGCACTCATCTTCCTTGTGATGGATGTGCGGAGGTGGACCATTGCCGGGGAATGACTTAATTTCCGTCACGGAGTAGGCCCCGCCCGTCTGCTGGGCGGTGGTTTTGATGGCATAGAAGTCACCCATGAGCCAGAAGCTCTGCCCCTGCCCTGTTTCAAGGACAGTGCTATCCGGGTTGTCTAGCACATTTTTGCTCATAGAATTGAGACGGGAAAAGTCGTGTTTCACATTGTAGCCCTAATTGACGCGTATTTATGTATGAAATTTGATCGCAAGCAGCTGATGGACGATCTCAGACCATTCGCCCTGGATATCGCCCGGAGATGGCGGTTTGCCTGCCTGGCCGTACCAATAGCGCGCGTTCGAAGCGTCGCCTTCTTTGCGATGAAGATAGGCGTGCACCCAGGCTGCGTCGCGGGAATCGATGTTCTGGGCAATTTCGTGGGCGCGCTGCCAGTCTCCTTTTGCGTCACACCACAACGCCTGCAACAAGGGCGCGAGGCCGTCGGGCGGTTCATTGTTCTGTAACGAATCACGGAATTGCTGCATCGTCATGATGTTTCTTCCCATCAAAGGCCTTGACAGCGGCGAGGCGAGTCGATTCAGTATATTACGAAACTAGGATTAAATAGGTCGCAGTTGGGTTATGATGGGAAAGGAATGTTAACTCCGCTGTAATTTCTGGCGGAGATTTGTTCTTGGAAATGTGTGAATTTTGACGGCATTGAGCGAACTGAAGATCGGACGGGCGGGTGTAGTGGAAAGTCTGCAGCTGCCGGACGAAATCCAGCACCACTTGATGCACATGGGGTTTATTCCGGATGCGTTGGTGCGCGCCGTGAGACGCGCTCCGACGGGGGACCCGACGGTATACGCGGTGGACGGCATGGAAGTGGCGCTGCGGCGGGAGACGGCACGGTGGATTTCCGTGCGGGAATTTGAGAGTGAGTCACAATGAGCAGCTGTTGCACTCCAGCCACGATCCAGATTGAGCCGAGCCACCGGACTGCCGGCAAGATTCAGACGGTGGCGCTGGTGGGCCCGCCGAACTCGGGGAAATCGACGCTCTTCAACCGGCTGACGGGTCTGCGGCAAAAAGTTGCCAACTATCCCGGTGTAACCGTAGAGCAACATTACGGCAAGCTGAGCGGGATTGACCGCAGCGATCTTACTCTTATCGACCTGCCGGGGATTTACAGTCTCAACACACACTCTGAAGATGCGCGCGTGGCCGTGGATGTTCTGCACGGCAGGATGCCGGGCGCGCCTGCGCCCGATGCGGTGCTGCTGGTGCTCGATTCCCTGCACCTACAGCGGCAGCTGATGCTGGCCGCGCCGATTCTTTCGCTTGGCCTGCCGACGCTGGTGCTGCTGAACATGAGCGACCTGATGGAGACGCGCGGCGGCGAAGTAGACACGCTGGCGCTGGCGCGGGAACTCGGTGTTCCTGTGGCGAAGATCAGCGCGACGCGCGGCACGGGGCTTGATGCGATCAAGCATTTCCTTAATAAGAAGAGCGAATCTGTTACTGTGCTTCCTCGTCTGGAGCTGCCGGTAGTAGGCAATCCGCGCTCGTACCGGCAGTGGGCAACAGGCATCAGCACGCGGACAAAATATAAGGCTCCGCTCTCTTCGGAATGGACGCGCAAGCTTGATTCCTTTCTGCTGGGGCGCGTGACCGGGCCGCTGCTTTTTCTGGTTGTGGTTTTTGGCGTCTTCCAGATTGTGTTTTCCGTCGGGCTGCCGATCAGCAATGCGTTCCAGACTTTTCTGAATGACGCCGGCACGAAGGCCGGACTATTGCTCGGGCATGGATGGCTGGAATCCCTCCTGATTGACGGTATCTGGAAAGGCGTTTCGGCGGTTCTGGTTTTCCTGCCGCAGATTCTGTTGCTGTTTTTGTTTGTCGGGATTCTTGAGGATTCAGGCTATCTTGCCCGCGCGGCGCTGATTGCGGACCGCGTGATGCGCGCCATCGGTTTGAATGGCAAGGCGTTTATTCCTTTGCTCTCGGCGTATGCCTGCGCGGTTCCGGCGATTATGGCGACGCGGACCATCGAGAACAAGCGCGACCGCTTCGCGACGATTCTTGTGACGCCGTTTATGACATGCTCGGCGCGGTTGCCGATTTACATGCTGATGATTGCGGCGTTTATTCCGAACAAGCCTCTGCTGGGTGATTTTTTTGGTCTGCAGGCGGCTGTGATGCTGAGCCTGTACGTGCTTGGATTCCTGGCGGCTCTGGCTACGGCGCGGCTTCTGAAGTCGTCGATCCTAAAGGCGTCGTCAGCACCGTTCATTCTGGAGCTGCCGCAATATCGCGTGCCCACGGCGCGCTCGCTTGGGCTGCGGCTGATTGATCGCGGCAAGGTGTTTGTGAAGCAGGCCGGCACTGTCATCCTTTGCGTCACGATGGTACTGTGGGCACTGAGTCATATTCCCTTCCATGCCGATTTGCCGCAGAGCATCATTGGACACGTTGGTCAGTGGATTGAGCCGGTCATCAAGCCGCTCGGCTTTAACTGGAAGATTGGCATCGGGTTGCTCAGCTCGGTGGTGGCCCGCGAGGTGATCGTCGGCACGCTGGGCACGCTGTATGGCGCTGATCCGGCGACGCAGTCGCTCAGCCTGCAGGCGGCTCTGCGGCACGACCTGACGCTGGGCGGCGCGATGGCTCTTGTTGTCTTTTTCGCATTTGCGATGCAGTGCACTTCGACCCTGGCCATCGTGAAGCGCGAGACGAACAGCTGGAAGTGGCCTGCGTTGCAGTTCGCTTACATGAGTGTGCTGGCATACGTGGCCGCGCTGGGGACCAACGTATTGATCTCGCACTTTTTCTAGTAAACTAAGAGGGGCAGCGGTGACATAGGGCCTGGTTTAGGCCCGGTATCCTGGCGTTCACCGCGACGGCGCTCAAATTTTCGGAAAATAGTTTCACCACAGAGAACGCAGAGGGCACAGAGATGCTCTATGCGAGGATTGCGTTCCCTGTCTGATGCAACAGGACAAAAGATGATTTCAGTCAGCAATGTAAGCATGCGGTATGGGTCGAAGATTTTGTTTGAAGACGTGACCACCACCTTCACGCCGGGCCGTCGTTATGGCCTGACCGGGCCGAACGGCGCGGGCAAATCGACCTTCATGAAAATTCTGACCGGTGAGATCGATGCACAAAAGGGCACGGTCGTTCGTCCGAAAAAGCTCGGTGTTTTGAGTCAGGACCAGTATGCCTTCGATGCCTATCGCGTGATCGATACGGTCATTATGGGCAACAAGGCGCTGTGGGCGGCGATGGAAGAGCGCGATGCCATCTACTCGAAGGCTGAGTTAACGGATGACGACGGCATGCGCCTCGGCGAACTTGAAGGCATTGTCGGCGAAGAAGATGGATACACAGCCGAAAGCGATGCGGCGATCCTGTTGCAGGGGCTTGATATTCCCGATGAGCTGCACGAGCGCAAGATGAGCGAGTTGCAGGGCGGCCAGAAAGTGCGCGTACTGCTGGCGCAGGCGCTTTTCGGCAATCCGCAGGCATTGCTGCTGGACGAGCCCACGAACTATCTTGATCTTGACTCGATCCACTGGCTGCAGGATTTTCTGGTGCGCTTTGAAGGCACGCTGATCACGATTTCGCACGACCGGCATTTTCTGAACAGCGTCTGCACGCACACGGCGGACATCGACTATCAGACGATCATCACTTACACCGGCGGCTACGACGACATGGTGCTCGCAAAGACGCAGGTGCGCGCGCGTCTGGAAGCACAGAACGAGCAGCGCGAGAAGAAGATTGCGCAGTTGAACGAGTTCATCGCGCGCTTCTCGGCTGGTACGCGTTCGAGCCAGGTGACGAGTCGCAAGAAAGAAGTAGAGCGGCTGCAGACGAACGATCTGGCGCGGTCGAATATTCAACGCCCCTATATTCGCTTCGATCAGATTCGTCCTTCGGGCAAGCACACGCTTGAGTTTGAAGGCTTGCGCAAGACCTATGGCGATCAGGTGGTGATCGATGGCTTTGCCGGTTCGATCATGCGCGGCGAAAAAGTCTGCCTGATCGGGCGAAATGGCCAGGGCAAGACGACGATGCTGAAGTCGTTGCTGGCGGGCGATCCGGATCTTGCCGAGAAGGATTTCACGCTGGACGCAGGTAATGTGAAGTGGGGTCATGAGGCGCAGATCGGCTACTTTCCTCAGGACCACGCCGGCGTGATCGAGCATGGCAAGACGGTCAACGAGTGGCTGCACCAGTTCGATCCCAAGGCCACGACGGAAGATATTCGCGGCATTCTTGGACAGATGCTCTTTCGCGGCGAAGAAGGATTGAAGCCGACTCAAGCGCTCTCGGGTGGCGAGGCGGCGCGTTTGCTCTTCTGCAAGCTGATGCTGCAGAAGCCGAATATCCTGATCTTCGACGAGCCGACGAACCATCTCGATCTTGAGTCGATCAACGCGTTGAACATAGCGCTGCAGCGCTATGAAGGCACCGTACTGCTGGTGACGCACGATCAGGATTTGATTGAGGAAGTCGGGACGCGCATCTGGCACTTCGAGAACGGCGCCATCGATGATTTCAAGGGGCCGTATGAAGAGTATGTGGCGGCTACGGCTGCGGCGAAGTAAGAACCTCGTGGGCTAAAGCCGTTTTTCAATTGCGCGGGCTAAAGTCCGCGCCTACCTTTTGATCTACAGAATTTATTCTCTGTGCTCATACTGAACGCACAATCGATCTCGAAAGCCTTTGGCGCAACTTCCCTCTTCCGCGATATTTCGTTCACGGTAGATGAGGGCGACCGCATCGGGCTGATCGGGCCGAATGGCTCGGGCAAGTCGACGCTGCTGAAGATCCTGGCTGGGACGATAGAACCAGATTCCGGCGAAGTGGCTGTACGCAAATTAACGCGACTCAGTTACGTTGAGCAGGATTCGGAATTTGTTGCGGGCACGACTGTTCGCTCTGTCATCGAAGCTGCACTGAAAAGTGCCGGTGCTCCTGAGACAGAGTGGGAGGCGCGCCTGCGGGAGACGCTTGGCCGCGCGGGTTTCGTTGATTTCGGAACAGAAGCGGTTACATTTTCCGGGGGCTGGCGGAAACGGCTGGCCATTGCGGAGGCCCTGGTGCAGAAGCCGGATGTGCTGCTGCTCGACGAGCCGACGAACCACCTCGATCTTGCGGGAATTGAATGGCTGGAAGGTGTGCTTGCGTCATCTCATTTTGCCTGTGTGGTGATCAGCCACGATCGCTATTTTCTGGAGAACGTCGCCACGCAGATGGCGGAGTTGAACCGCGCGTATCCCGGCGGCCTGCTGCGCGTGAAGGGCAATTACAGCGAGTTTCTGGAGATGAAGCAGGAGTTTCTGGCCGCGCAATCGCGGCGGCAGGAGTCGCTGGAGAATCGCGTCCGCATCGAGAAGGAATGGCTGCGGCGCGGGCCCAAGGCTCGTACTACGAAATCGAAGGCGCGCATCGACCGCGCGAATGAACTGATTGGAGAACTGGCCGATCTTGGCAGTCGCATGCAGACGCGATCTGCAGGCATTGACTTCAGCGCTACCGACCGTCAGACGAAGCGGCTGGTTGCTCTAGAAGAGATTGACTACTCGGCGGGGGACAAGAAGCTTTTCGATGGATTGAGTTTTGTCATTACTGCGGGCATGCGCGTTGGGCTGGTTGGTCCGAACGGCAGCGGGAAGACCACGCTGTTGCGGCTGCTCAGCGGTGAGATTAAGCCCAATGCCGGATTGGTTCAGCGGGCCAATGCTTTGCGGGTTGTTTATTTTGAGCAGGACCGGCAGATGGATGAATCGCTGACGCTGCGGCGCGCGCTGGCTCCCGAAGGCGACTCGGTGATCTATCAGGACCGAGTAATTTACGTGGCTTCGTGGGCATCGAGGTTTCTCTTTACCGGCGAGCAGTTGAATCAGCCGGTGTCGCGGCTTTCCGGCGGGGAAAAGGCGCGTGTGTTGATTGCCAATCTGATGCTGCAACCTGCTGACTTGCTGTTGCTGGATGAGCCGACGAATGATCTTGATATCGCCACTCTTGAAATCCTCGAAGAGAGCCTGCTTGAGTATCCGGGCGCGCTGGTGCTGGTGACGCACGATCGTTACATGCTCGATCGCATTTCGAATGTCGTGCTGGGGCTCGATGGCTTAGGCGGCGCGAAACGCTTCGCCGATTATCTGCAATGGGAGTTGTGGCTGGCGGAACTCAAAGAGCCAAAAGAGCAGAATGTACGGCAGGTTACCAAACCCGTTTTGACGTCATCGAAGAAAAAGCTCTCCTACCTAGAGGCCCGCGAATGGGCCGACATTGAAGACCGCATTGCTGCGGCGGAAGATTCGTTGCAACAGAAGCAGGCAGTGCTGGAGGACCCGGCAGTCGCCATCGATGCAGCGCGTCTGCAGGCAGCGCTTGCCGAAACAGAAGAGGCCAGGATTACCGTAGACGCTCTTTACACCCGCTGGGCGGAGCTGGAAGCAAAGCAGAACTAGAGCGGCGCCGTCAAACGCGGAAGTAGTCCGGCCGCCAGTTTTGAATCCTCTTTTTAATATCCTTTGCGCTCAGGTTATCTTTGAGGGTTTCTTCGACGAGTTGTGTGATTTCTGCGTCGGACGCAAAGCGCAACGCGACGAGCTGCCGCTCCGTCAATTCGGGGATGCGTGCTCGCAGGGGCTCGGGCAACAGCGCCATAAGCCGCATTCGCTCCTCCAGACGAATGACACGGTCCTGAACCTTCAGCGGATTGATGCGCACGAGAAAGGCGAGCACCAGCAGCGCCAGAGCAAGAATGACCATCCAGGCGGCCGCCAACCCCGGGTGCCGGACGAGATACACAATGGCGATAATCGCATTCATGACGAGAACGGGAATCACGAAAAAATGAAATGGAGGGTGCCGGCGCGCATGGTTGGCATAGGACTGGGTTCTGGTCTCGCTCATGTTTGTTCATCCTATAGAAAAGCCTTGCAATCGTCATGAATCCGGCCGGAATCCCTATTTTTTATGGCAGTTGCATATTTCATAACTAAATGCTGTAACCTTTTGAGCGTCCCATATTCTTATGGGCAGCAAGTCTCCCACCGGCGATCACAATGCCTGGTCTTAGGCTTGCAAATCCACGGAGGAATGACAACGTATGAAGCATTCAATGAAGACCTTGATGGTCGCCGCGGCAGTTTCAGGTTTGCTGGGCGGTGCAGCAACCGTGCAGGCAGCAACCTCGTCAACCAGCGCCACGTCAGTGGTCAAGGTGGGCAAAGCGTCGTTTGCCAACAGCTCAATGGACCAGGCTACAACCAAGCATTCGTGTAAAGGCAAGAATGATTGCAAGGGCCAGGGTGGTTGCAAGAGCAGCGACAACGGCTGCAAAGGCAAGAACAGCTGCAAGGGCAAAGGCGGCTGTGCGACTGACGGCTCCAAGCCCCACTAAGATCAACACATCAGCGGGCCGTGCAGTTGCGGCCCGCTGTGTTTTTTATCTGCAAGTTTGGAGTCGGCTGTGCCTGCGAATCGTTTTAATGGTTTTACCGAATACGGTGTCGGAATCGGACTGCGCATTCCGCACTACCGGCACATTCTGAACAAGAAGCCGGTGGTCGACTGGTTCGAGATCATCTCGGAGAACTATATGGTCGACGGCGGACGACCGCTGGAGGTGCTGAACCAGATTCTTGAACAGTACAACGTGGTGCAGCATGGCGTTTCGATGTACTTCGGTTCAGCGACTGCGCCCGATCCGGAACACCTGAAGCGGTTGAAGCGGCTGGTGAAGCGGACGAAGACGCCTTGGCTGAGCGACCATCTTTGCTGGGGCTCGGTCGATGGGCGGTACACGCATGATCTTCTGCCCATGCCTTATACATGGGAGGCGGTGAAGGTCACGGCGGAGCGGATTCGGAATGTTCAGGACTTTCTCGAGATCCCGGTTGTCGTTGAAAATGTTTCGAGCTATGCGGAATACCACGTTTCCGAGATGACAGAGTGGGAATTCCTGAACGAAGTTGTCGAGCGCGCGGACTGCGGCATTCTGCTCGACGTGAATAACATCTATGTTTCGTCGCAGAATCACAGCTTTGATCCGTTTATTTATGTGAATGCGGTTCCAGCGGATCGCATTGCGCAGATTCACATCGCCGGGCATTCCAAATTCGAGAAGTACATTCTGGACACGCATGATCATCCGGTGCTGGAGCCGGTGTGGCAGCTCTATGCGCGCACCATCGAACGCGCGGGCCCGACGGCCACGCTGCTGGAATGGGACGACAATATTCCCACCTTCGAAGAAGTGCATGCGGAAGCGCTGAAGGCGAACCGGTTTCTGCGAGCTGCTGTGAAGCCTGCCGCGCCAGAAATGGCGGAGGCGTCGCGATGAGCAACCTGCTGGAGATACAGCGCCGGGTCGCGGCTGCGATCATGCATCCGCTGACGCAGCAGGAGACAATGCCGCGCAAGCGCAAGGATGGCACTTCGAACAAGAGCGAAGCCGACGCCATCATCAAGCCGAATGACAGGCTTTCGTCGTTTGAGCGGCTTGAGATTTACAACCGGCAATACTGGCTCCGGCTCTACTCTTCGTTTGAAGAAGATTTTCCCGGATTGATGGCGGTGATTGGACGCAGGAAGTTCGATGCGCTGACACGCGCTTACCTGACCGACTTCCCTTCCACCTCATTCTCGCTGCGCAATCTCGGATCGCGTCTTGAAGAGTGGCTGCTCTCCCATCCGGACTACATTGAACCTCGCAAGGACCTCGCGCTGGATATGGTTCGCATTGAGTGGGCGCATATCGAGGCCTTCGATTCTGCCTCCGATCCGTTGATCGACGCCGACGATCTTGCGGATATACACGATGGTTCACTGTTGCATCTGCAGCCGCATTTACGGCTGCTCAAGCTGCGGTACCCGGTGGACGATCTGATTATCGACGTACGCAGCGAGAGCGGGAGCAGCGATGGGAGCAGCAACAATGCCAGCGTTGCGCGCAAGCGGAAGAGAGCTCATCACGTCGCGGCGATGGAGCCGGAAGAGATTTATCTTGCCGTACACCGTCACGAGAACTCGGTGTACTACAAGCGGCTTGGCCGCGAAGACTACCGGCTTCTATCGGCGCTGATGGCAGGAGAGCCTATCGGCAAAGCCATCGATCTAGCGTTTGAGGAGAGTGCGATTCCTGAAGACGAGCGCGCTCCATTTATTCAGGCGGCGTTTCAAACTTGGTCCTCGCTGGGCTGGTTCACCAGGTAATGAAAGGCGAGCATTCTTATGAGCACACAACCCGTCTCTGCTACAACCCAAAAGCCCTCGCTTATCAGAAGGATCAGCGGTTACTACTGCCTCTTCAAGCATTACGCCGCGCGGCTGGATTCTCCATTTCTGCTGCTTGTGCGGCTTTACTGGGGATGGCAGTTCGCACAGTCAGGCTGGGGTAGATTGCACAACCCGCACGCGGTTGAGTTTTTCGCGAGCCTCGGCATTCCGGCACCTGGGATCGTGGAGCCGGCTGTCTCTTGCCTGGAGCTTGTTGGCGGCATTCTTTTGATTGTCGGACTGGCGTCGCGACTCACGGGTTTGCTGCTGGCGGGCGATATGTTTGTCGCGTACCTGACCTCAGACCGTGATGCCCTGCGCTCGATCTTCAGCGACCCGGGCAAGTTCTATAATGCTGATCCGTTCACCTTTCTTTTTGCTTCGCTGATCGTGCTCATCTTTGGCGCTGGCTTCTTTTCTCTCGATTACTTCTTTACTCATCGGCGCAAGCGATAACCATGACCACACGCCAGGCTGCTGCGGGAATGCGGCAGGAGCGCGAAGCCGCGCTTATTGCTGCCATTCTTGCCGGAGAGCGCGAGAAGTTTCACGATCTGATTCGTCCCTACGAGCGGCAGGTATATCTCACCGCGCTCTCGCTGGTAAAAAATGAGGCCGAAGCGGAAGACGTGGCGCAGGAAGCAATTCTGCGCGCTTACCGCAAGCTGGCCAGCTTTCGCGGCGATGCAAAGTTCAGCACCTGGCTCATCGCCATCACGCTGAATGAGGGCCGCTCGCGTTTGCGCAATGAAAAGCGCGCCATTCTGGATTCTCTCGACGACCATGATGCCGAGGAAGGAGATTACACCCCGGCCGCATTGACCGACTGGCGGGAAGTACCATCGGAAGCTCTGGAAAGACTGGAGATGCGTGCGCTGATGGGCGAGGCCATCGCCAACCTGCCCGATCCATTTCGTCAGGTCGTGATCCTGCGCGACATGGAAGAGTTGAGCGTGAATGAGACCGCAGAGGCGCTGGGAATTTCCGTTACTCTGGTCAAGGTCCGGCTGCATCGCGCACGCCTGCTGCTGCAGAAACGCCTTGCGCCGCAGTTGCGAATCGAATTGAAACGCAAGAAAAAGAATGGGATTCTAAGGAGGTTGCCATGGTTCTGAATTGCAGACATGTGTGGGACCGCATCTCCGACTACATCGATGGAACGCTCGATCCCTCTGTGCGCGCCGATGTTGAGAGGCATCTTGCGCACTGCGAAATCTGCTCGGCGGTGCTCGACTCGACCCGCAACGTCATTATTCTGATGGCCGATGACCGCGTCTTCGAATTGCCGGTCGAATTCAGCAAACGTTTGCATGCGCGCCTGGATGCCGTACTGGCGACGGAGTCTCCAGAGGCTGTCTAAGTCCGGTACAGCGCGCCATTTACGTGGCTTGCCATTGTCCACATTCGTGAAACAACGTTGAAAATTTATTGTTCCGCCCCGGGATGCGGAGTATGCTTCGTATCAATCACCGAATGCATTTCTGGAGGAGCACTTGCGCACACTGCGATTCATTTTGCTGGCAGTAAGTTTTCTCTCGCTGAGCGCGTTGCGTCTTTCGGGACAAAGCGGCACAACCTACAGGGATGGCCCACGATTGACCTGCGCCTCCGATGACGGCAACCGGCACTATTGCGCCGCCGATACGCGCTACGGCGTGCGCATGGTGAACCAGCGCAGCGGATCGCCGTGCACGCAGGGATACAGCTGGGGCTATGACCGGCGAGGCATCTGGGTGGATCGCGGCTGCAGGGCTGACTTTATCGTGCGTGTCGCTGTATATCCACCGGGCTATCACCCGGGGCCGCCACCGCCACCGCCTCCGCCCGTCAATGCGGTCATCACTTGCTCATCCAACAATGGGGGCAGGAATTACTGTCCGGCAAATACTCGCAATGGCGTGCACCTGGTGCGGCAAAGAAGCGATGCTCCCTGCCGCAGCGGGTATAGCTGGGGGTTTGACCAGCGCGGCATCTGGGTGGATCGCGGCTGCAGGGCAGATTTCGCCCTTGGCAGATAAGCCAAACGTAAAAGGAAATGGCCTCCGCATCGTCGGAGGCCATTCTGTTTCACTGCAAACTGCAGCTACTTCACCTTGGCGAAGATGATGAGCAAGGTGAAGAGAGCCAGCGACTCGATGAAGGCCAGGCCGAGCACGAGGATAAGCTGGATTCCGGCGCGCGCTCCGGGGTTGCGGGCGAGCGCTTCAGCGGCTGAGCCGGCGACGCGGCCCTGTCCCAGGCCGCAAAGGCCAGAAGCGATGGCCATGCCGATGCCTGCGCCGATGGGGACCCAGCTGGGAGCCGAGCTTCCGGCTGACTGTGCGAACGCGGGCGATGCCATGCAAAGCACAGCCAGCGTCATGAAAAGATATTGCAGTTTGCGCATTGTATTTCTCCTTGCTTCCTTCAAAATGTGCCGTCAGTGGGTGGTTGAGGCTCACCGTGCTGGCCCCCTCACGCTCACGGCCGCGTTGCCGAAGTGGAAGCAGACTCCGGACGCGAAACTTTCCTAAATCGTGGCATCCATGTGCGCCGTCGCTTCGCCGAGATAAATCATCGTCAGCAGCATGAAGACATACGCCTGAATCAGTGCTACGCCTAAGTGCAATCCGAGGAAGATCACCGGAATGCCGATCGGGATCATCGAGAAGAAGACGAGCGTCAGCAAATCGCTGGCGAACATGTTGGCGTAGAGACGGACGGTGAGCGACATGACGCGCGTCAGGTTGGAAATGATCTCAATCGGGAACATGAGCGGCGAAATCCACAGAACCGGCCCGAGGAAATGCTTGAAATACCCGATTGGCCCCTGCGTGCGCACGCCGTGGTAGTTGTAATAGAAAAACGTAACGATGGCGATGCCGAGCGGGACGACCGGACTGGCTGTCGGCGTTGCAATCCCGGGCAAGAGGCCCATGATATTGCAGATCAAGACGAAGGCCAGAATCGTGGTCACGAACGGAAGATGCGCTTCGTAGCCGTGACGTCCCATTACGGACTGCGCCTGCTCGTCGACGAAGCCATGCACCATCTCGGCCAGGTGCTGGAGGCGCGTCGGCTTCTCAACACTCAGCGTTGCCCGCACCACGATGAAAAACACGACCATCACAAGCGCCACCACGAGCTGAAGGGTGAACCTGTCATTGATCGGCGCGGCAGGGCGGGCGGGATGGATGCCAAGCTTATAAAGCAGCGCGGTGACCTGGGCGCCGAAGAGGTGATTAAGCAGACCTGTGAGTGCGAGAAGTAAGCTATGCATGACTTCCTAAAACGCCGTGTTCCTTTGTAGGTAATTTGCTGCGGGTGCCTTCAGGAGCGGATCATACGCACGGCTTCGACGGTAAGTGCGAAAACGCCTAACACCAAACCGGCAACGAGCGCGTAAACCGATCCATGGAAACACCTTAGACTACCATAAAGTATGCCCCCAGCGAGCAGCAGACGCAGGAAAAAGGTGGCCATCACGCGCGCCACGCCGGTCGTCTGCTGCTTGTCGAGCCGCGCATTGATGAAGGCCACCAGCCGCTGCCACTCCCATAGACCGGTTGCGGAAATGATGGTCCCGGCGAGAAGCAGCCCACCCGTTTGCCAGCCATAAACAAATGTAAGCACCACGGCGAGAACCACGCCGATGATCACGGTTGCATGGAAAGCGCGGCGCAGGGCCGCCTTCAAATCTGCGTCGGTAAAGCCAAAAGGGTGGCTGCTTGCTGTCACTTGATCTCTTTCCCTGACGCGGCGACCAGTCGGAAGATCTGAATGAAGCCTGCCACAGCCCCAAAGATGATGCCGACGAGATAAATCCAGTTCTGGTGCAGCCATTTGTCGAGAAGCGCGCCGAGTGCCCATCCGACAAAAACTGCGACGGGAAGGACAAAGGCGATCTGCGTCAGCTTTTCTGCGCGCAGAAGCGTGGCCATTCCGCCATCGTCTTTTTTCGGAGGTGGGTGGTGGGAAGCCATGGCTTGCAGATGCTCGAAGCTTGTTATATCACTTTGTTCCGTTCAGAGGTCAGCGGGCCGACGACTCGCTATACTGACAGTTACCTATTTCAAATTGCAGCAAGTTGAGGCGCAGACGTGTTTGAATCCGAGTTTGAGCGGAATCTTTTCGCTCTTCGCAAGGAGAAGCTGAACCAGATCACCGCTCTTGGACAGCAGGCTTATCCGAACCAGTACATCGCTTCCCACACCATCGCCGATATCTGGGCGAAATACCGCGAGGCCACGGCAGAAGAGCTGGAGGCAAATCGCGTCGAGGTTTCCATCGCCGGCCGTTTGATGGCGATTCGCGGCCAGGGCAAAGCCGGCTTCGCGCACCTGCAGCAGAACGGCGAGCGTCTGCAGATTTATGTCCGCAAAGACGATGTGGGCGAAGAAGCGTTCCAGCTTTATAAGCTGCTCGATCTGGGCGATCACATCGGAGTGAGCGGCTACCTTTTTCGCACGCGCACCGGCGAACTGTCCGTGCATGTGCAGACGATCACCTTTCTCTCGAAAGCCATGCTGGCGCTGCCCGAGAAATATCACGGCCTCTCGGATGTGGAGCTGCGCTATCGCCAGCGCTACGTCGATCTCTTCATGAACACGCCGCTCAATGAGGGCGGACTCGACGAGATCAACGTGCGCGATGTGTTCATCAAGCGCGCACAGATATTGAAGGCCATACGGAATTTCTTCGACGCTCGCGGCTACATCGAAGTGGAAACGCCGATGATGCAGCCGATCGCTGGCGGCGCGGCGGCGCGGCCTTTCGTCACGCATCACAACGCGCTTGACATGGATCTCTTCCTGCGCATCGCGCCGGAGCTTTATCTCAAGCGCCTTGTAGTTGGCGGCTACGACCGTGTCTACGAGATCAATCGCAATTTCCGCAACGAAGGCATCTCGACGCAGCACAATCCTGAATTCACGATGCTGGAGTTCTACCAGGCATACGCGAACTATCACGACCTGATGCAGTTGACGGAAGAGTTGATCGTCTATGTCGCCAAAGAAGTGAACGGCACGACGATCACGCACTTCAATGACGACGAGATCGATCTATCGAAATGGCGTCGCTATTCCATGCGCGAGGCGATCATCGAGTTCTGGCCGCCCGATGCAGGCCCTAAGCCAGAGATGCGGGATTTCGCTGATCGTGCCAGCCTACTTGGATTGCTTGATCGCACGATTGCACAACTCGGAGGAACAACCGTCCAGACAATCGAACGATGGCCTGATAGCTGGAAGTCGGCGGAATCTAGGGAAATCAGCAGTCATCGGCGTATTTCGAAGTTCACTTTCGTCGAAATTCGTAACCGCTTTACCCCATCAATGCCACCGGGCAAGATCATTGCGGATATTTTTGAGGTCGTTGCCGAGGAGCGCCTTATCCAGCCAACGATCATCTACGACTTCCCGCTCGCCATCTCGCCTTTGTCCAAACAGAAGCCCGACGAGCCGGAATGGGTGGAGCGCTTCGAGTTCTACATCGGCGGATTCGAATTAGGCAATGCCTTCAGCGAGCTGAACGATCCGGAAGAGCAGCGCAAGCGTTTCGAGCAGCAGATCACCCAGCGCGAACACGGCGACGATGAAGCGCACCAGATGGACGAAGACTACGTGCGCGCATTGTCCTATGGCCTTCCGCCAACCGGAGGTGAAGGCATCGGCATCGACCGTCTGACGATGATCCTTACCGGGGCGCGGTCGATTCGCGATGTGATTCTGTTCCCATTGTTAAGGCCACAGAAGGATGCGGAAGAATAGAGCGTTGTTCGTCCACAGCGCTCACCCCCCTCCTGTTACTGATGTCATCCTGAGCGCAGCGAAGGATCTGTTTTTTCGCGGCTGGGGAACAATCTATCGAGTAACAATCCATTCTGATGACCCAAAGAACCTATTACACCTACATCGTGGCGAGTTCGAGCCGCAATCTGTACATAGGTGTCATGAACGATCTTGAACGACGCGTGACAGAGCACAAAGATAGCAGCTTGAGAGGCTTCACATCAAAGTACCGCTGTCATCGCCTGGTCTGGTTTGAGCGCTACAGCTGGATCGGACAGGCCATTGCACGCGAAAAAGAATTAAAGGGCTGGCTCAGAGCGAAGAAGATGGCTCTGATACAACAAGAGAATCCCACGTGGGTTGATTTGAGTGAAGAATGGGGAACCAAGTTCTGTTATCGCGAAATAGAGTAAGAAGCAGATCCTTCGCTGCGCTCAGGATGACAGCACCAGAGTCGTCGTGTCTATGACTATGTCGCATCTATGACTGAGCAACAGTAAGCAGCAAAGGCTCGCCGTCAGTAATCATCAGCGTATGCTCGTGGTGGGCGGCGAGTCCTCGATCTGCGGTGCGCATTGTCCAGCCATCGTCAGCCAGAAAAGCCGCGCTGGATAGGCTGGCAATAATCGGCTCAATGGTGATGACCAGCCCCTCGGTCAGAATTTGCTTTGCCTGTGGATCGGCGAAATTCGGGACGCTTGGCTGTTCGTGAATGGTGCGCCCGATGCCGTGGCCGCAGAGCTGATGAATCACAAAGAATCCGCTTCTCCGAACTTCTGCCTCCACTGCGCGGCCAATTTCATAGACGCGATTTCCCGCGCGGGCGACGGACAGAGCACATTCAAAGGCGCGCTGCGCGCAGGCAGCTAAGCGCTGGCCGAGCTGCGATCCGTTTCCAATGACGACGGATTCGGCGGCATCGGCCATAAAGCCGTCTTTCTCAATGGTCACGTCGAGCTTGAGCAAATCTCCATCGCGCAGTTTTCGCTTGCCGGGGATGCCGTGGACAATCTCGTCGTTCACGCTGATGCAGCTCACTCCGGGAAAGCCGTAGACCAGCGCGGGCGCCGAGCGCGCTCCATGCTTACGCATGATGTCTGCGCCGATGTCATCCAGCTCGGCAGTCGTGATGCCGGAGCGCGCGGCGCCTTTCATGGCGTTCAGCATCTGACGAACGATACGCCCCGCGGCTTTCATTCTTTCTAATTCTTCTGGTGTGTTGATTGACATGCCTCGCCTCGATTCTGTCACTCGCCAAGCAAAAAACGCCGCGTGCTGAATGCCCTTCCTGTTGCGCCGTCGCACTCAATCATTGTCGCGGCCATACGTGGATCGCCCTTCGCGGCTTCGAACTTTCCCGGCATGCCGGTGAGAAAGCGATTCAACACCAGCTCTTTTTCTACGCCGATGATGCTGTCGTACGGGCCGCTCATGCCTACGTCCGTTTGATAGGCTGTGCCACCGGGCAGCACGCGGTCATCTGCGGTTGGCACATGCGTATGCGTGCCGAGCACGGCGGTCACGCGGCCATCGAGATACCAGCCCAGAGCTGCTTTCTCTGATGTTGCTTCAGCGTGCACGTCAACGAGGATGACTTTCGCTGTGATCTCTTTCAACAAGGCGTCGGCCTTGCGAAACGGGTCGTCGCTCGATCCCATAAAGACACGGCCCTGCAGATTGATGACGGCGTAAGCCTGTCCGGATGCGAGTTCGCCCTGATAGAAGCCGTAACCGGGTGTTCCGGCAACGTAGTTCGCCGGACGAATCACGCGGCGTGCGCGCTCGTGGCTGTCGGCGGCCGCAGAGTTGAGGTATTCGATAATCTCGCGCTTGTCCCACACATGGTTTCCGGTCGTGATCACGTGCGCGCCAAGATCGAACAGTTCCTCGGCGATGGCCGGCGTGAGTCCGAAGCCGCCTGCGGCGTTTTCCCCATTGATGATGAGGAGATCGATTTTATGTTGTTCGACGACGTGACCGAGATGTTCGCGCACGATGCGGCGGCCAGCGCTCCCGAAGACGTCTCCCACAAAAAGAATGCGCAACGACTAACTCCGATTCACAGAATAAGAATCTCTTATTCACTTTAGAACAGCTTCCGTATAAGTCCTATTTGATCTATTACGGTTACATACATTTTGTTCAATTTGAGATATAGATTCACGAAACCTATGGTAGCGTGGCAGTATGGCCGTCAATACCCGATTCGCTACCGGCGTCCACGCCTTGCTTCTGCTCGCTGCCGAACCGGATGTACTGCAGACCTCAGAGGATGTGGCACGTAAGCTAAACACGAACCCCGTCGTGATTCGGCGCGTCTTTTCGCTGCTGCAGCAGGCGGAGCTGGTTGAGAGCCAGAAAGGCCCCAGCGGCGGCTCGCGCCTGGCCCGTTCCGCCAAGGAAATTTCGCTCGCGGACATTTACCGCGCGCTCAATCCGGGCGATCTCTTCCATGCCTCTTCAGTGCATGCTGGCCCGAGCATAAAACTGAACCAGGCATTAAACCAGGTCTTCAAGGAAGCGCAGAGAGCGCTTGAGAAAGAACTGGCGCAGACCAGCCTGAATCAGCTGGTGAAAAAAGTCGCAAGAAAAGACAAGCACTAATCTCTTACATCTGGGCAATGCTGAGAATGTTGCCGTCCGGGTCTTTGAACCAGGCGATTTTTGCGCCGCCCGGCGCAGTCCAGATGCCGTCTTCATCCTGCGGCACGTGAGGATAACGCTCAGCCTTCACTCCGGCATTCGCCAGAGCACGGGCCGTTGCGGTTGCGTCTTGCACCTGCCAACCAAGCACAGTGTAAGGCTGCGGCCGCACTTCATTGACCAGCGTGACACGCAGCATGATGCCGCCCACGTCGAAGGCGAGCGCAAAACCGTCTTCATAGAGCATGGTTAATCCCAGCGTGTCGCGATAGAAGGCGCGCGCCTTGTCTGCATCGCTGACTCCGACAAAAGCCATGAGCTTTTCATTCCCAAGCATGAAGCACCTCAAAATCCTTCCCCGGCAGTGTAGACCAGAATTGTGAATCCGGCGTAGGCTGGATGAATTCCTGTCCGATCCTCATGGCTCTGCTCACAGTTCTCTACTCCTGCGTTGTGTTCCTGAGCGCGTTTCTTCTTTTCCTGGTGCAGCCCATGGTGGCCAAGCAGCTCCTGCCGGTGCTCGGCGGCTCGGCTGCGGTGTGGACGACGTGCCTCGTCTTTTTCCAGTCGGCGCTACTGCTCGGTTACCTGTACGCCGATTTCATGGTGACGCGCCTGCGGCCGCGGGCGCAGGCTTTGACGCATGTCACGCTGCTGGCAGTCGCGCTGGCGACGCTAGGGCTGCACATCCGCGCCAGCCAGTGGGCGGCGACCTGGCATCCGATGCTGACGGTCTTTGGGCTTTTGAGCCTGATCATCGGGCTGCCCTATCTCGCAATGTCGGCAACGACGCCGCTTTTGCAGGCATGGTATACGGGCAGCTTTCATGCGAGCTGGTCTTACAGGATGTTCTCTCTTTCCAACGCTGGCGCGATGCTGGCTCTGCTTCTTTATCCCACTGTCATTGAGCCGCACGTCACGCTGAAAACGCAAACACGCGGATTCTCGACAGGATTTTTCCTCTTTGCCGTCTTGTGCGGCGGCATTGCCTGGAGCGTGCGCCAGACGCTGCCAGATCACCCGGCGCTGATGAAAGCGAAGGATGACAACGAGGCGATATCGCCGCAGCGGAAGGCGCTGTGGCTTTTGCTGCCGGGCTGCGCTTCCCTTCTGCTGTGCGCTTTTACGAACCACCTGAGCCAGAACGTCGCGGCCATTCCTCTGCTCTGGATCCTGCCGCTCGCGGCGTATCTTCTCAGCTTTATCATCGCGTTTCACTCACCCAGGGCCTACCCGCGGTGGCTGATGGTGCGGCTTGTCGCATGCACGCTGGGTGTTCTCGGCTACCTGATGCACGATCTGCATGGAGGCCTGCCGGTTCAGATATCCGTTCCGCTCTATTGCCTGTGCCTGTTTATCCTGTGCTTCTTTTTTCATGGCGAGCTTTACCGGCTGCGTCCTGTTGCCGGATCGGCTACCGGCTTCTATGTTCTGCTTTCGCTAGGCTCCGCGCTGGGAGCGCTCTTTGTCGGCGTGGTTGCGCCGAATCTCTTCCGTGCGAATTACGAGATGTCCATCGGACTGGTGCTCACTGCGGTCCTGGCTCTGATTGTGATGTGGGATTTCGGCGTTGTCGCGCGCCTCTTCTGGAGCGCGGTTTCACTGGCCCTTGTCTGGGTTGGTATTTCGCAGGCGCTCGCATGGCAACAGGACGCGATTGTGCAGCTGCGCAGCTTCTATGGCACGCTGCGCGTTACGGAAACGCACTGGCCGCCGCTGGCGGAGACAACGCGCACGCTCTATCACGGAACGATCCAGCATGGCGTGCAGCTCTTCGGCAATGGATTGCGCATGCAGCCCGCTTCTTATTACGCACCGTCCTCGGGCGTGGGACTGGCGCTGCAGCTCTGCTGTGAGGGACGGGCAAAGCGCGTGGGCATTGTGGGACTGGGCGCCGGGACGATAGCCGCCTACGGCCGGCCCGGGGATATATTTCGTTTTTACGAGATCGACCCGCTGGTAGAACGCATTGCGCGCAGCCTGTTTACGTATCTGCGTGAAAGCCCGGCGCATACGGATGTGGTGCTTGGCGATGCGCGCTTTTCCATCAGCCGCGAGCGCGGCGATCCTTACGATGTGCTGGTGCTCGACGCGTTTTCCAGCGACGCCGTGCCGGTGCATCTGCTTACGCAGCAGGCGCTGGCGCTCTATCGCAGACACCTTGTGCCGGGTGGCATTCTCGCCTTCCACATATCGAGCCAGTATCTCGATCTTGAGCCGGTGCTGGCGCGCGAGGCGCGGCAGGCGGGAATGCACGCAATCGTCATCCACTCCGCAGGCGATGAGAGCCGTGGGATCTTTGTTGCGGACTGGGTGCTGCTGACGAATAATGAGCAGTTTCTTTCGCGGCCTGAGATTGCTCGTGTGGCGAAGCCCGCGCAGATACAAAACGACGTCGGCCTATGGACGGATGATTATTCCAGCATCCTGCCTGTTCTGAAATGGCCGCCGCGTGTTCATTGAGGCTGCTCTGGCTTAGGTTGTGGAACAGGCGTTGCCTGTCTGGATGAAGGTATTTCCTTGGGCGCAGGCTCGGGGATGGTTTTGACGATGACCTCCCCGAACCCGTGCTGATCGTCACTCACACTGGTGATGCGGCCGGCTTGGTTGTAAGTGATATCCCACAGCCTGTAATCGGTCGGCGAAATTGGATCTACAAAACGCACTTCGTGCTCTTTGCCGCCCACGGAAATGCGCAATGTCGGCGGAGGCGCTTTGATCATGCGTATATCGAGGCTTGGCTGCTTCGGCACCTGCAGGCGCGGGCCGGTCATCTCGGCGTAGCAGACGGAGAGCAGGAGCCATTTTCCGTCGGGACCACTGTTTTTTTTCGCTACCTCAGCAGGCACGATCTGGCTGAAGAGCTGATAATTTCTGGGATCACTTGGCGCCGGCTTGAAGCGCGTCGAGCCGTGGCTGAGCACGGGCACGACCCGGATGCGTCCGCCATTGCGGGGCACGAGCACAGTGAAAAGTGAGTCGGCGCCTGCCGCGTCCTTGCTGGCATAGCGCAGCATGACGTAATCCGGGACCAGCGGACAGACAACCTGCTCGTATGTCCACCCTCCTGCGCTCACGTCATAGCCGTAGAATTCGGCTTCTGCCAGCACATCGCGTTTGCGCTTTTGCAGCAGGCCGGCATCCTGCGGATCGAGCTGGTCCGCGGAGCGATGTTCAAGCGAAAAATACTGCAGCTTGTCCTCAGGAGCAGCGGCTGCGTTCGTCTGCTCCAGATTCCCGGCTTGCGCTGCGGGCGGGTTGGGTGAAGGCGTGTTCTGCGCACAAAGGTATGGAGCCAGAAAGAATATGAGAGCAACCGGGGAAGCCAGGCTCAAAAATCTCATCATCGCGTCTTACTCTAACATTTAGTTTCCATTGAGACGGAAAAGGCAGCCTCTTCGGCTGCCTTTCCTGAGCGATGGATCACTCTTACCTGCCGCTCGGATGATGAGTGTGCCTCGCCGTCGGCTTCTTTGGAGCAGCCGGGGGTTCACCGTCCTTGAGAATGATCATCGGCGGGGTCTGCGTGTACGAGTCAAAGGTGCCTACGTACTTCACTTGGGCCCCGGGTTGCGGCACCTCTTTGAGCGGCGTCTTCATGTTGATCGTGAAGTCGGCCTTCTGCGATTGCTTCGCATCGTCGGAGACCGCAAGTTGGACGCTGTCGGCGGTTGCCGAAATGACCGTGCCGGGAACTTCAGCCGTCACATCCTTGAGAACGTCCCATACCTTGCCGGCATCTTCCGGTGTTCCGTTGGCCAGGATGAATTCCTTGTCAGCCAGAGCCAGCGTCTTCAGATCAGGCGTGCTGACCACGGCCTGGTGCGCCAGGTCCTGCGGTGAAGGCGGCGGAGGCGCGGGAACCGGCTTGTAGGAATCCGGTGGAAAGAGGTTGGTCTGGGTCAGAGTCTTGATCTGGTCAAAGCCATCCATGCCGCCGTGGTACTTCTTGTACCAGTATTCGGCCGCCTTTTCGATCTGGTCTTTGTAGCCGGCGGGAGCAAACTGAGCCGCGCGCGTGAGGAACCAGATACCGTTGACCAGGTCCTTGGGATCTTCTGAAACATACGCATTGCCAAGGTTATAGGTCGCCAGCAGGCCGGGGCCGGCTTGGGTCTGCGCGGGATCGGAATAAGACTTCAGTTCGTTGGTATAGGCTTCAATCGTGGACTTGTAGTCTTTCTTGGCAGCGGCATCAACGGCTTCCGCGTCATAGAAGATGGGCGTCGTCGCAGCCTTCAGCTTCTGGTAATCCGCTTCAGAAAGCGCCGGCGGCTTGGGCGCGGCCAGCGCCTGCTTGGCCTTGGCGGCAGCGTCATCCAGCTTTGACTGATCGTTGGTCGCCTTCTTCTCCATGTAAACAACGATGGTGAGAGCGCGAATGCTGTTCGGGTTCACCTGCAGAAGGCGCTTTGCCGCATCGACTTCCTTGTCGGCCTGCCCGGCCTGCTCGTAGGCCGCCATCAATTGTTCCAGCATATCTTCCTTCACCACGCTGTTCGGATATTGCTGGAGGAATTGCTCGATCGCCGCGGCTTTGGCCGTCGGAGACGACTGCCCCACCGCGTTGGTGTAGGCGTTATACTCAGCGGGATCTTTGATGGTGATCTGGCTGGATTGTGCACCCTGACTCTGGCCATCATCCAGCGCCAGTGCGGCAGGCAGACAATATGCGGCGCCGGTGGCAACAGCCAACACGGAAGCAACGACGACTTTCTTCATTCAACGCTCCTAGGAAAAACTCCTGAATAATTGCTCGATGCGGATTTAGAGGGTGCCATGTCGCACCGAAGCGCGCGAGGCCATTCTAGCCTAAGACACTCGAAAGTCCGATGCGATGTGCTGAATTATAGAAATCCGCGCTATCAGTGACAAGTAACTGCTTTTCGCAATTCCGTCAATGCGAAAAGTGAGATGCTTCGAAACAGCAAACCGTTGACCTCTTACTTTTGCCTCCTGCTGCATTCTTCAGACACCGGGGCCGCGCAAAGAGTGCCACAATCTTGAAAGGAGCTTCTCATCACATGGAACTCAAAGGGCAGGTAGCCTTGGTCACGGGAGCAGGAAGCGGCATCGGCGCGGCCATCAGCCGTCGGCTGGCCGCGATGGGAGCGTCTGTTGTCCTGGCGGCGCGGAATCTGACGCATCTGGAGCGCGTTCAGCAAGCGATCACGGCCGACGGCGGCTCGGCGCAGGCGGCACGTCTCGACCTGCTGGACGAACGGTCCGTCGCAAACCTGGCTGAAGAGGTCGAGCGCAACTATCAGCGCTGCGACATT
>Ga0335072_10001468_pt1 | contig 38357 bp, 36 predicted proteins | sample Lox_Sample_21_FD_206725 | JGI IMG/M metagenome (GOLD analysis project Ga0335072, IMG submission 206725) | Soil microbial communities from Loxahatchee National Wildlife Refuge, Florida, United States - Lox_Sample_2.1 | ecosystem: Environmental > Terrestrial > Soil > Wetlands | place: USA... | reverse complement strand
TCTCCCGCTGTTAATGCAGATCGTCGCGGCGTTTCTGCTGGGCGCCGGCATGATCATGGGCTCGCGGCTCATCGGCCGCCATCGCAACACCGCCATCAAGCTGGCCGCATACGAGTGCGGCATCGTGGCCCAGGGTGACGCCCGCCACCGCTTCAGCGTCCGCTTTTATCTCGTCGCCGTCCTCTTCATCCTCTTCGATGTGGAAACTGTCTTCATGATGCCCTGGGCCGTCATCTACCGTAAGCTGCCCCAGATCACCGGCTCCCGCTTCTTCGGCTTCTGGGAGATGGTGGTCTACCTCGGCTTCGTCGGCGTCGGCCTCTACTACATCGTGCGCAAGGGCATCCTGAACTGGAACCAGGACAAAGCAGACCTGTAAGCACGGCGGATCGCCGCAAGACCCGATCCTGCGAAAACGCGCAACCCGAAATCTCGAAACTTGCCTCGCGCGCTCTTTATGCCGGGGCCCTGGAAGGCGGAACTGTTCACGATGAGCGATGCGCCTCTGAAAACCCTGCCCGATAAACAAGCGGTCCTCGCTGAACTCTCCGGGCACCCGGCCGTCAAGGCGATCCTTTCCTGGAACGCCGATGCTCTCAAAAAGGCAAAATTCGATCGCGGCGAGCTGACCCTCACCGTTGTCCCCGAAGAGATCGTCGCCGCCTGCCAGACCCTCCGCGCCGCCGGCTACAACTTCTTTGAGGACATGACCGCCGTCGACTGGTTTCCCCAGTCGCCCCGTTACCAGCTCAGCTACCATCTCCTCTCGCACAAGTTGAAAGAGCGCATCCGCCTCTGCGCGCTGCTGGACGATCCCGACCCGGCCATCGAGTCCATCACTTCCGTCTGGGCCGGCGCCAACTACTACGAGCGCGAGGTCTTCGACCTCTTCGGCGTCCATTTCCAGGGCCATCCCAACCTGCGCCGCATCCTGCTGCCCGACGATTGGACCGGCCACCCGCTCCGCAAAGACTATCCCGTGGAGGGCTATCGCTGATGGTTGACGTAGGCACGCCCATCCTTGAAGTTCCGGAGGCGCAAGGCACCGAAGGCCAGCACATGATCCTCAATATGGGTCCGCAGCACCCGTCCACGCACGGGGTTCTGCGCCTGGTGCTGGAGATCGACGGCGAAACCGTCCTCCGCCTCTATCCCGAAATCGGCTACCTGCACACCGGCATCGAGAAGACCTGCGAGGCCAAGTTCTACCAGCAGGTCGTCCCGCTCACCGACCGCATCGACTACCTCGGCCCCATGGCCAACAATCTCTGCTACGCGCTGGCCGTGGAAAAGCTGCTGGAGCTCGAGATTCCCCCCAAGGCCCAGTGGATGCGCGTCCTGCTCGCCGAGCTTACCCGCCTCAACTCGCACCTCATCTGGCTCGGCACCCACGCCATGGACATTGGCGCGCTCACCGTGTTTCTTTACACCTTCCGCGAGCGCGAGGATATCCTGCGCCTCTTCGAGGCCATCGCCGGCCAGCGCATGATGACCAGCTACATCCGCATCGGCGGGCTTTCGATGGAGCCGCCCCTCGGCTGGCTCGACCGCCTGCAGGAGTTCATCAAGGGACTGCCCGAAAAGATCGACGAATACTCGAACCTGCTCACCGGCAATCCAATCTTCATCAACCGATTGAAGGGTGTCGGCTATCTCTCTCAGGAAGATGCCATTGCACTCGGCGTCACCGGCCCCGTCGCGCGCGCCTCCGGCATCGATTTCGACGTCCGCCGCGACATGCCCTACTCCGGCTATGAGAAGTTCCAGTTCCAGGTCCCGGTCTCAAACGACTGCGACGTCTGGGCCCGCTACCTGCTCCGCCTCCAGGAGATGCGCGAGAGCATCAAGATCATCCAGCAGGCCCTCGACGGCATGCCTGAGGGCCGGGTCACCGCCGACGCGCCCAAGATCGTCCTGCCCGACCGCGAAAAGATGAAGACCCAGATGGAGGCGCTGATCCATCACTTCAAGATCGTCACCGAGGGCTTCGCCGTGCCGGCCGGCGAGGTGTATCAGTGCATTGAATCGGGCCACGGCCTGATGGGCTATTACGTCGTCTCCGACGGCACCGCCAAGCCCTACCGCGTGCACATGCGCTATCCGGGATTCGCCACCCTGCAGGCCCTTGAAACCATGTGCCAGGGCCGGCTCATCGCAGACGTGGTCGCCGTCATCGGGTCGATCGACATTGTGCTGGGGGAGATCGATCGTTGAGCCTTGGAGGCGCTCGTGGTTGACTACGGAAGACTGATCGACGAGGAAAAGCTGCGCCGGGACTCGGCCATTGCGGCCGCCGAGGCGCGCAGAAGGCACGAAATCGAGCTGGTGGCGTTTTTCCGGAGCGTGGAGATCGATCTGGGCAAGGAGATGGCGAAGGCCAACGCCGAGCTGGAAAGGCGCAGCGCTCCCAAAATCGCTGGCCCGTTCCGGCCGGTAAAGGATGAGGAGACGATCGAGCTAACCTTTGGCGCGCGCCGGCCATGCTGCAGGCTGATGCTTGAAAACATCGCGGTTGAAGCGGGCCTGGCGAAGATTCGCGTGGAGCTTTTGAACGATGCCGGAGACGTGGCCGGACGAATGGATTATTTGCTGGAAGAACAGGGAGCGGAATTGAAGGCGTATCGGCCGCTGGTGGAGGGATTCCCCGACCGGGCGGCAGAGATGAGTTCCGCGACAATTGCGCAGGAGATTGTGCCGGGGATCATTCGTGGCCGATTCCTGTGAGTCGCGCGCAGCGGTCTATGGCGAGATGTGGCGCTCGCTCGGCGCCCTGCTGCGCAGTTACACGGCGGCGCACGGATTGCGCCAGAACCGGCAGGCCGCAATCGAGCTGGATGAGGAACGCATCGTGGTGCGGCACGGCGGCAAATGGCTGAAATTGGTGCGCAGCCACGCAGCCGTTACCTGGATGCGCGAAAATGGAACCAGGGGTACCCTCGAATTAACCGAACACGGACGCCTACGCGGCGCATCGGGAGAAGAAGAGCTGGATCTGGCCGCAGAAGCCTGGGCCCGGGAGTTGATGCAATGAGTTCTGAAAGCAAGACCATCTTTTCGCCGCAGCTTGCGGCCCGCTTCGACGCCCTGGTCGAGAAATACCCCGTCCGGCGCTCGGCCCTCATCCCCATGCTCCTCTACGCGCAGGATGAGGTCGGCTATCTCTCCGACGCCGTCATCGCCGAGGTCGCCCGCCGCATCGGCATCACCGAGCTCGACGTCCGCAACGTCGCCAGCTACTACTCCCTGCTCCGCTTCAAGCCCGCCGGCGAGTACAACATCCAGGTCTGCACGAACATCTGCTGCATGTTGAGGGGCGGCTACGAGATCCTCGAGCGCTTCCGCGAGGAGCTGGGCGTCGACCCCAAGGGCGTCACCGCCGACGGCCTCTTCTCGCTCGAAGAAGTCGAGTGCATCGGCGCCTGCTCCTGGGCCCCGGCCATCCAGGTCAACTACGACTTCCACGACGAGCTCAAGCCCGACCTCGTCCCCGGCATCATCGACGGCTATCGCAGCAAAGCGAAGGCCAAGGGGAAGAACAAGAATGCCTAGACTGGTCTCCCATCCTGACGAGTTCAAAATCGTCTCGCGCCGCTTCGGCCAGGGCGCGGCCCAGATCGACCGCTACATCGAGCTGGGCGGCTACGAGTCGGCCAAAAAGTGCCTCGCCCAGGGCCCCGAATGGATCATCAACGAGATGAAGGCCTCGAACCTCCGCGGCCGCGGCGGCGCCGGCTTCTCCACCGGCATGAAGTGGTCCTTCGTCCCCAAGCAGTCGGCCAAGCCCAAATACGTCCTCGTCAACGGCGATGAGAGCGAGCCCGGCACCTGCAAGGATCACCTGATCTTCCTCCACGACCCGCACGCCGTCATCGAGGGCACCATCATCGCCGGCCTCGCCATCGGCGCCAAGGTCGGCTTCATCTACCTGCGCGGCGAGTACCGCTACCTCCTCGAGATCGTCGAGAAAGCCGTCGCCGACGCCTACCTGAAAGGCTTCCTCGGAAAAAAGATCTTCGGCACGGATACGGACTTCGACGTCATCACCCAGACCGGCGCCGGCGCCTATGAAGTCGGCGAGGAATCGGCGCTGATGGAGTCGCTCGAAGGCAAGCGCGGCATCCCGCGCATCAAGCCGCCCTTCCCGGCCGTCGTCGGTCTCTACGGCGGACCCACCATCATCAACAACGCCGAGACCATCGCCACCGTGCCGCACATCATTGCCATGGGAGCAACGGCCTACTCCGACGTGGGCACCCAGCGCAACGGCGGCACGCGCCTCTTCTGCCTCAGCGGCCACGTGGAGCACCCCGGCGTCTACGAACTGCCCATGGGCTACAACCTCAAGAAGATGATCTACGAGGTTGGCGGCGGCGTGGCCGGCGGCCGCAAGCTCAAGGCCGTCGTGCCTGGCGGCTCCTCCACGCCCGTCCTGCTCCCCGAAGAGATCGAGAACCTGGGAATGGACTTCGACCAGGTGGGCAAGGCCGGCTCCATGCTCGGCTCCGGCGGCGTGGTGGTCATCGACGACCAGACCTGCATGGTCGAGTTCGCCCTGCGGACGATCGGTTTCTACCAGCACGAGAGCTGCGGCTGGTGCATCCCCTGCCGCGAGGGCACCGACTGGCTCAAGAAGTCGCTCACGCGCTTCCACGCCGGCTTTGGCACGGCCGCCGACATCTCGAACATGCAGTACCTGGCAGAAAACATGCTGGGCCGCACCTTCTGCCCGCTCGGCGATGCCGCGGCCATGCCCACCATCGCGTTTTTGAAGAAGTTTCGCAAGGAGTTTGAGGATCATTTGGACGGAAAGCCGTGCCCGTACGCCAAAGAGGGCGTGCCGCAGTTGACCGTGGTTTAGGTAGTAGGTAGAAGGAGGCCATCAGGTCCGATCGCATGGAGACGACGTTAGAAAAGGCGGAGGTCCTGTCCATCAAGGATGATCCCAGATGGGACGAGGCATTAATCCAACAGATGATCGCCGAAAATCCGTCTATCCTGGGTCTCGGTCCCCTGTTGCTCCGCGATAAGGAGCGCACTCAGCCGCATAAGGGCCGCCTCGATCTGCTGCTGCAATCCGAAGATGCAACCGCGTGGTACGAGGTGGAAGTTCAGCTTGGTGCTACCGATGAATCGCACATCATCCGTACAATCGAATATTGGGATATCGAACGCAAGCGATATCCGGACCTTCAACATACGGCAGTCATCGTTGCTGAGGAGATCACAAGCAGGTTTTTCAACGTCATTAACCTCTTCAACCAAGCGATTCCAATCATCACCCTGAAATTGTCAGCAGTGAAGATCGGCGACAAGATTGGACTGCTGTTCACAAAGGTGCTCGATTACGAACGGAAAGGTTTGGAGGCGGCCGGGGAGATCACCCAGCAAGTCACCAGGGCAGATTGGGAGAAGTACGCTAGCACGGAAACAATGCGGCTTGTCGACAAGATTTATGAAATTGCCAAGGAATTTGACTCCCGCATCAGGCTCACCTTCAATAAGAGCTACATAACGGCGAATCTTGGCGATCCGCACAGCATCGGACTTTTCATGAATCCCCAAAAGAGCCAGTTGCGATTAACAATTCGGATCCCAGAATCGAAGGAGATAGATGAACTTTGTGAATCGCAGGGATTCGATCCCGATTTCAGCACTTACTGGGGCGGATATAAATTCGCCATTAAGCCGGGAGAGTTTGAAAGACACTCCGGATTTTTCAGAAATCTGATTGAACGTGTGTACAGAACGGGGCAGACGAATGCATAAGGCGCGCGAATATCTGGTGATCTACGAAAAAGGCGCGAACAATTGAAGTGCATTTTCCCCTGACCTACCCGGGTGTGGCTCGCTGGGCGATGATCAGGAAGACACGCGAGCGAATATGTGCCAAGCAATGGAGCTCTATTTAAGCGAGATGGTGAAGGCCAGCGAACCTATACCGAACGCATCGGCGACGACCGTCAACATCGACGAGTTCGATCCCGGCCACGAGACGAAACAGTATGTATTGGAGTGGCTTGCCGTGTCGCTCCCTCCGTCTCATTCGCTAACAGAAACGACACAGGCAGCATAGGAAATTCATGCCCGACGTAACCTTCACAGTCGACGGAAAGAAGCTCACTGCCCCCGCGGGCACGCTGCTCATCGAGGCCTGCCGCAAGGCCGGCATCGAGATCCCCGCATTTTGCTACTACCCCGGCCTCAGCCTACAGGCCGCCTGCCGCATGTGCCTGGTGCGCATGGCCAAGGTGCCCAAGCTGCAAACCGCCTGCACCACCACGGTCGCCGAGGGCCAGGAGTTCATCACCGAATCGCCCGAGATCGCGCAGGCCCGCAAGGCCACCATCGAGCTGCTGCTCGGCAACCACCCCCTCGACTGCCCCGTCTGCGACGCCGGCGGCGAGTGCGAGCTGCAGGACATGACCTTCAAGTACGGCGCCGGCGAGAGCCTCTACACCGAGGCCAAGAACCACCGCGACGAGCAGCAGTGGTCCCCGGCAGTCTTCTACGACCGCCCCCGCTGCATCTTGTGTTATCGCTGCGTCCGCATGTGCGGCGAGGGCATGGACGTCTGGGCCCTCGGCATCGAAAACCGCGGCGCCCGCTCCGTCATCGTGCCCAACTCGACCGGAGAAGACGGGAGCGGCAGCCTCGACTGCGAAGAGTGCGGCATGTGCATCGACGTCTGCCCCGTGGGCGCGCTCACCAGCGGCAGCTACCGCTACAAGACCCGCCCCTGGGAGATGAACCACGTCTCCACCGTCTGCACCCACTGCGCCGACGGTTGCAAGGTCACCCTCGGCCTGCGCCAGTTCACTGAGGGCGCCGAGATCATCCGCGCCGACAACCGCGACAAGAACGGCATCAACAACGACTTCCTCTGCGCCAAGGGCCGCTTCGGCTTCGACTTCGTCGACAGCAAGGACCGCCTCGCCACCCCGCTCGTCCGCAACCAGGCAGGCAAGCTCGAGCCGGCTACCTGGGAACGCGCCCTCCGCTTCGCCGGCGAAAAGCTCAAGGAGATTCGCGGCGCCCGCGGCGGCGCGTCCATCGGCGTCGTCGGCTCCAACCGCACCACCAACGAAGAAAACTACCTCCTCCAGAAGTTTGCCCGCACCGTGCTCGGCACCAACAACATCGACCACGAGCGCACCACCGACTACCCCTCCTTCGCCCGCGCCCTCGCCGGCCACACCGGCAAAGCCGCCGGCCTCGGCGAGATCGCCTTCGCGCCCGCCATCCTGCTCATCGGCGGCGACCCCACCGAGGAGCATCCCATGCTGGCCTGGGCTCTGCGCACCGACGCCCGCCTCAGCAAAGCCCGTATCTACGTCGCCAATCACCGCCCCATCAGGCTTGAACGCCAGGCCAAAGCGACGCTGAACCTCGCTCCCGGCGGCTACAAGGACCTTCCCGCCCTCCTCGACAAGGGCGACTCCGAATTCGCCAAAGCGGTTCTCGCCGAAGAGTCCCTTATCGTCATCTTCGGCGAAGAGTTCCGCGGCGCCGATGTCGACGCTCTCGTCTCGTGGGGCCTCAAGCGCGGCAACGTCAAGTTCGCCTATCTCGGCGACCACTCCAACTCCCGCGGCGCAGCCGATATGGGTCTCTTCCCTGATCTGCTCCCCGGCTACGTTCCGGTCGCGGCCCCCGGCCCATTCGCTGAGTACGCCAGTCTGCCCTCAACCCCCGGCAAGACTCTTCCGCAGATGGTCGAAGCCGCCTCCAGGGGCGAACTCGGCGCGCTGCTCGTCGTCGGCGCCAATCCCATCTTCAAGCTCGGCGTCGATCCCGCGGCCCTCAAGAACACTTTTGTCATCGCGCTGGAGCTCTTCCTCACCGAGACCGCCTCCGTCGCCGACCTCGTCTTCCCCGCCGCCAGCCTCTATGAAAAGTCCGGCACTGTCACCAGCACCTTTGGCGATGTGCAGCTCGTCCGCAAGGCCGCCGACCGCGCCAAGGTCAAGCCCGACTTCGAGATCCTCGTCCGCCTCGCCGCCGCCATGGGCGCCGACGTCAAGTCGCTCGTCCCCTTCGGCAGCACGGCCGTTCAAGGCGACCTCGGCCAGTCCCGCGGAGCGCAGTCCGGCGAAGCCGACCGCCATGCTGTCTGGCTCACGTCGAAGGGCCTCGAACCCCGGCTGAGCCCCTTCGATCCCTTCGCCGCACTCGACGAGATTACGCGCCTCGTCCCCGGCTACGCCCTCGACCGCATCAACCTGCTCGCCGGCAACGCCGCCAGCGCCGATCCGGGCACCGGACCGGGTTTCGTTCCCATCGCATCTCTTACTTTGCCGGAGCTCATTCATCCCACGCACGACGGCCTGTTCACCTCCGGCACGCTCGGCCGCCACAGCGCAGCGCTTCATCAGATCGAACAGCACCAGACACACGAACTGACGGAAACAGCCGCGGACTGAATCACGCAGATCGAATCGTTTATATCAGGGCACGACTTAAGCCGCGCCGCAACAGGCAGCAACAAAAACCCGGGCTTTAGCCCCAGACAACAGCGCCCGATTCACAGCACGAGGCCAAACGCAGTGACAGTTCTTACATTTTTTCTCTGGAGCCTTCTCAAAGTTGTCGTAGTCATCGTGGTCATGCTCCTGGCCGTCTCCTACACGGTTCTGTTGGAGCGCAAGCTCGTTGGCCGCATCCAGAACCGCTGGGGCCCCAGCCGCGTCGGACCCTTCGGCCTGCTCCAGACCCTCGTCGATGGCGGCAAGCTCTTCCTGAAGGAAGACATGACGCCCACCAGCGTCTACAAGCCTCTCTATCTGCTGGCGCCCATCATCTCTCTCGGCTGCTCGCTCATCTCCATTGCCGTCGTTCCCTTCGGCGCGCCCGGCATCGGCCCCCAAGGCGTCGACCTCTTCGACATCGCCAACATCAACATCGGCCTGCTCGTCATCCTCGGCGTCACCTCTATCAGCGTCTACGGCATCGCCCTCGCCGGCTGGTCCTCGAATAACAAGTACTCGCTGCTCGGCGCGCTCCGGTCCTCGGCGCAGATGATCAGCTATGAGCTCGCCCTCGGCCTCTCGCTGGTCGGCGTGGTACTCCGCGCCGGCACCTTCAACCTCCGCGCCATCGTCGAGCAGCAGGCCGTCAAAGGCATCGCCACCTGGAACATCTTCGGCGGAATGCAGTTCCTGGCCTTCTTCATCTATCTCATCTCCGCCTACGCCGAAACCAACCGCGCTCCCTTCGACCTGCCCGAGGCTGAAAGCGAGCTCACCGGCGGCTACCACACCGAGTACAGCTCCATGAAGTTCGCCATGTTCTTCATGGCCGAGTACGGCAACATGATCACCGTGGGCTGCGTGGCCACGCTGCTCTTTCTTGGCGGCTGGACCAGCCCCTTCGGCGACCTCATCCCGCCCCCGCAGAACATCTTCGTCCACGCCGTCGTTCCCATCTGCTGGTTTGTCGTCAAGGTCTTTTTCTTCCTCTTCCTGTACATCTGGGTGCGGGGCACGCTGCCGCGCTTCCGTTACGACCAGCTCATGAACTTCGGATGGCGCGTCCTTTTGCCGCTCGCCATCCTCAATGTCGTCGGTACGAGCCTTTGGTACGCGTACCGCTGATTTACAATTTGAAGGGATTTCCCGAGACTCGACTTCTGGAAGTTCCCGCCTTGCGCCTCTCGTGCTTCCCCATAACCGGCCGGCCTCTTTCACCGGCATAGCCTCGAACGCGGCGGAACGATGCACCTGATTCTGTTCTTCCTTTTTGCCGGATTCTGCCTCGCTGGGGCCGTCAACCTGCTGCTCCAGACCCATCCCATTAACAGCGCCCTCTCGCTGATCGTCGTCATGACCTCTCTGGCCGTCCTTTATCTCCTCCTCGGCGCCGAGTTCCTCGCGGTCGCGCAGATCATTGTCTACGCCGGCGCCGTCATGGTCCTGTTCACCTTCGTCGTCATGCTCCTCAACGCGGGCCGCGAAGAGCGCACCATGGGCAGCCGCATCGCCCGGCCCCTCGGCTTTCCCGCCGCCGTCGCCCTCCTCGCCGTCATCGCCACCGTCATCCTCAAGGCGCAGGGTCTTCGTGTCGTCGACGTCAAGCAGGGCATCACCTCCACCGCCGACCTTAGCGCTGTTCTCTTCCACGAGTTGCTTCTGCCCTTTGAAGTCACCTCGGTCCTCATCCTCATCGCCATCCTCGGCGCGGTCGCCATCGCCCGCAAAGAGAGCGGAGAAAGGACGGCCACCAAGTGATCTCGCCCCTCGCCTCCGAAGTCCCCGTCAGCTGGTACCTGCTCCTGAGCGCCGCCCTCTTCTGTCTCGGCGTCGCCGGATTTCTCATCAAGCGCAATCTCATCACCGTCTTCATGTCCATTGAGCTCATGCTCAACGCCGTCAATCTGAGCTTTGTAGCCTTCGCCTGGCAGTGGCAAGCCGTCAAGGGTCAGATCTTTGTCTTTTTCGTCATGATGGTCGCCGCGGCTGAAGCCGCCGTCGGTCTGGCCATCATCATCGCCGTCTACCGCGCCCGCGCTACGCTGGCCGTCGACCGTATCGACCTGATGAAACTATGAACGGTTCTCTTTATCTCTGGCTCATCCCGCTTGCGCCTTTCGCCGGGTTCCTCATCAACGGAATCGTGGGCGGCCGTCTGCCCAAGGTCCTGGTCACGTTCGTAGGGCTTGTCGCACCGTTGCTTTCATTCTCGATCGTCGCTCGCGACGCCTTTTTCGTCTGGTCCGGCTCGCTGGCGCTCCCGGTCGCCGAACAAAATGCTCCGGCCTGGATATCGGTCGACACACTGCACATTAGCTTCGGCTCCGTCTTCGACCAGCTCTCCATGGTCATGCTGCTGATCGTCACCGGCGTAGGCTTTTTGATCCACGTCTACTCCGTCGGCTATATGGCCGACGACAAGGGCTATGCCCGCTACTTCAGCTACCTCAATCTCTTCCTCTTCTTCATGACCGCCCTGGTCCTCGCCGGCAACGTGCTGCTCATGTTCGTCGGCTGGGAGGGCGTCGGCCTCGCATCCTACCTGCTCATCGGCTTCTGGTTCCAGAAGGACTCGGCCTCGAACGCCGGCAAAAAGGCCTTCATCGTCAACCGCGTCGGCGACTTCGGCTTCCTCATCGGAATCTTCCTGCTGCTGGCCACCTTCGGCACGCTTTCCTTCAGCGAGATCAGCGCTACGCTCGCCGCCAGCCCCGCCTGGCAGGGCGGCGTCTTCAACGTCATCGCCCTCTGCCTGCTCTTCGGCGCGACCGGCAAAAGCGCGCAGCTTCCGCTCTATATCTGGCTGCCCGACGCCATGGAGGGCCCCACGCCGGTCTCCGCGCTCATCCACGCGGCCACCATGGTCACGGCCGGCGTCTACATGATCTGCCGCACTCACGTTCTGTTCAATCACGCGCCCTTCGCCCTCGGCACAGTTGCGGTGGTCGGCGCGGCCACGGCCTTCTTCGCCGCCACCATGGGCCTGGTCCAGAACGACATCAAGCGCGTGCTGGCTTACTCCACTATCTCGCAGCTCGGATACATGTTTCTGGGCTGCGGCGTCGCGGCTTACTCAGCGGCCATCTTCCACCTGATGACCCACGCCTTCTTCAAGGCCCTGCTCTTCCTCGGCGCGGGCGCCGTCATCCACTCCCTTGGCGGCGAGCAGGACATGCGCAAGATGGGCGGCCTCTGGAAGACCATGCCGGTTACCTTCGCCTGCATGACCGCCGCGGTCATGGCCATCTGCGGCATTCCGCCCTTTGCCGGCTTCTTCTCGAAAGACGCCATCCTCTACGCTGCATTTCTTCACTACGGGACGGGCGGCAAGCTCCTCTGGGGCGTCGGCGCCCTCACAGCGCTGCTCACTGCCCTCTACATGTTCCGCCTCTGGTACATGACCTTCCTCGGCACATCCCGCTCCGAGATCCACCATCCCCATCCCACGCCCGCCTCGATGCTCGTCCCCATGACCATCCTGGGCGCGCTCTCCATCTGCGGCGGCTGGATCGGCATCGAGCACTTCGGCGGATTCCTGGAGCCGGTGCTGGGCGAGATGCCCACCAAATCCGGCAGCGCCCTCACCGAGTGGGTCCTCACCGGCATAGCCGTTCTGCTCGCCCTCGAAGGCTGGCTCATCATCGACAAGTACTACCGCCGCAAGCCCGAGCGTCCCGCGCAGCTCGCCGCAGCCGTGCCCGGCGCCTACAATCTGCTCTTCAACAAGTACTACGTCGACGAGTTCTACGGCTGGACCGTCGTCAAGCCGCTTTTCGTCATCTCGCGCTACGTTCTCGGCTTTTTCATCGACAAGGCCGTCATCGGCGGCGCCGTCTGGCTCATGGGCGGCACGGCCACGTTGTCCGGAGCCATCCTGCAGCGCTGGCAGTCCGGCAACATCCGCTCTTACGCCGCCTGGCTCGCCGCTGCCGCCGCTGCCGTCCTGCTCTTTATCGTCGTTCCCTGGACCTCGGTCCTGGCCGGTATCGGAATCCACATTCACATGGCGGGGCATTGAGAACATGGACGGACTCAATCAATCGATTCTCACGGTCATCCTGCTGGTGCCCCTCGCCGGCGCCATCCTCGTCGCCCTTCTGCCCGACCGAGGCAAGCTCCCCAACTGGATCGCCCTGCTCACTTCGCTCGTCACCTTCGCCTTCACCCTCCATCTGCCCGCTCGCTTCGCCGCCGCCCAGCCCGGCTTCCAGTTTGAAGTCAACCACAAGTGGATCGCCGACCCGGCCATCTTCTACCACGTCGGCGTTGACGGCCTCAGCCTCTGGCTGGTCGTCCTCACCGGCCTGCTCGCCCCCATCGGCGTCCTCGCCAGCTGGAACGCCGTCAAAGAGCGCCGCAAGGTCTTCTTCTCCCTCTTCCTGGTCCAGCAGACCGCCATGTTCGGCGTCTTCGTTGCGCTCGACATGATGATCTACTACGCCTTCTGGGAGCTCTCGCTCGTCCCCATGGCCGTCCTCATCGCCATGTACGGCCGCAAAGACGGCCCCCGCGCCGCGCTCAAATTCTTCCTCTTCACCTTCATCCCCTCGGCGCCCCTGCTCGTCGCCATCCTCTGGCTCTACGCCCACACCCACACCTTTAACTTCGTTTACCTCCAGATCCTCATCAATCAAGGCTGGGTGCCCGCCGCCGACCTCTTCTGGTGCTCGCTCGCCTTCCTCGTCGCCTTCGCCGTGAAGGTCCCGGTCTTCCCCATCCATGGCTGGATCGCCGACACCTTCAACGAAGCCCCGGTCGCCCTTGCCATGGTCGTCGCCGGCAAGCTCGGCCTCTACTCCATGCTTCGCTTCCATGTGGAACTGTTCCACGCGCAATCCCAGGCCATCGCGCCCCTCATGATCGCCCTCGCCGTCATCGGAATCCTCTACGGGGCGTGTCTCGCCCTCGCCCAGCGCGACTACTGGCGCCTGCTCGCCTTTGCCGCCTTCAGCGAGTACAGCATGATCGTGCTCGGCATCTACGGCCTCACCTTCACCGGCTGGACCGGCGCCGTCTACCAGATGCTCAACGTCGGCGTCGTCGAAGGCGCCCTCTTCCTGCTCCTCGGCGCTATCGAAAATCGCTACGGCACCAGCCAGATTCAGGCCTATGGCGGGCTTGCGGCCAAGGCTCCGCGTCTGGTCTCTTTCTTCGTCATCGCCTCGCTCGCCATGGTCGGCCTGCCGCTCCTCAACGGTTTTGTCGGCGAGTTTCTCATCCTTTCGAGCACCTTCACTGAGGTCAGCCACGGCTGGGCCGTCGCCGCCGCCCTCGGCGTTATCCTCGGGGCCACGTACATGCTCTGGCTCGTCCAGCGCATCTTCTACGGCGCGGAGAGCGAACTCGTCCATGCCAACAGCCCCGGCGATCTTGGCTTCCGCGAGCTCGCTGGCGTCGCCCCGCTCGCCGTCCTCATGCTCGTGATGGGTGTCGCACCCTCTCTCTGGTTCTCCTCCATCCAAACTGGCGTTCACGGGCCGCTTGTATCGCAGCCGGCGCAATCCAAGAGCCCCTTAAAGACACCCGCCTCAAGTCCAAACACCACGCCCGCGGAGGCCATCCAGTGAACGAACTTCCCAGCATCCTCCGCATTCTGCCTGAGGTCGTCCTCACCCTCACCGGCGTCCTCATCATGCTCGTCGATGCATCGCTGCCGCCCGCATGGCCGCGCCGCCATCTCGGCTGGGTCGCCGCCGCTGGCGCCACCTGCGCTCTCTACGCCAGCCTCCTCCAGTTCCTCATGCCCGAGGGCACTGGCTTCTTCGGCACCGTCGAGACCAGCGCCTTCACCATCTTCTTTCACGTCCTCATCTGCGGCCTCGTCCTCGTGGCCATCCTCATCTCGCTCGACACCCTCCCCGACGACACCCACCACCAGGGCGAGTTCTACGCCCTCAGCGTCTTCAGCGCCGTCGGCATGTGCCTGCTCACCGGTGCGGTCGAGCTGCTCCTCGTCTTCATTGCTCTCGAGATCTCCTCCATTGCCACCTACATCCTCGCCGGCTTCCGCAAGACCACCGGCCGCGGCCCCGAGGCCGCCATCAAGTATTTCCTGCTCGGCTCCTTCGCCACCGCCTTCCTGCTCTACGGCATCGCCCTCATCTTCGGCGCCACCGGCACCACCCAGATCTACGAGATCGCCCACACGGCCGCCACCGCACCCAACCGCCTCTTCGTCGACGCCGCGCTCGCTTTCATGCTCGTGGGCATCCTCTTCAAGGTCTCCGCCAGCCCCTTCCACATCTGGACCCCCGACGTCTACGAGGGCGCGCCTGCGCCGGTGGTCGCGCTGCTCTCCACCGCTCCCAAGGTCGCCGCGTTCGCCTTCCTCTTGCGCATCGTCTACCAGATGTTTCCCAGCCTCCACGCCCTCTGGTCGCCGCTGCTCTGGGTCGTCGCCGTCCTCTCCATGACCATCGGCAACCTGGCCGCCCTGCGCCAGCAGAACATCAAGCGCATGCTGGCCTACTCCTCGATCGCCCACGCCGGCTATCTTCTCGCCGCCTTCGCCGGAGTCGGTTCCACCGGCATCGCCGCCGCCGCCTTCTACACCGCCGCTTACGCCGCCATGAACATCGGCATCTTCGCCGTCGTCACCGTCGTCAGCGGATACGACGAGAAGCTCCCCATGGTCGGCGACTACCGCGGCCTCATCTACCGTGCTCCCGTCCTCGGCTGCGTACTCATCTTCTTCCTCATCTCCCTCACCGGAATCCCCTTCACCGGCGGCTTCTTCGGCAAGTTCTACGCCTTCTCGGCCGCCATCGGCGGCGGCGCCGTCATCCTTGCCCTCATTGGCCTACTCAACTCCGGCATCGCCGCAGCTTACTATCTGCGTTTCGCCTTCGTCTCCGCGCAAAAGCCGGCGGCCAATCACGATCAGCCCCCGGCGCCCAAGCCCCAGATCGGTGCAGCCGTGGCCGCGGCCCTCGGTCTTGCGGTTTGCTCCACTCTCATTCTCGGCATCGCGCCCAACGAGGTCCTTCGCGTAGCCGAGTCTGCCGGCCACACACTGCAGGCGCCCGCGCCTGCGCCGGGCGAAGCTCCCGTGGTTGCGCCGTCCGCTCGTCCGGCCATCTCCATGCCGTAGCTCCTCCACGCCAGGGCGGTACAATCTCATCAATGAAGCTAGGCGAGCTGGCAAGCCGTTTGGGCGCGGAGCTGCGCGGCGACGCGGACCTCGAAGTCACTGGCGTCAAAGGCATCGAAGAAGCCGGCCCCTCTGAAATCACCTTCGTCGCCAACCCCAAGTACGCCGGCCTTGCCCGCAAAACCCACGCCGCCGCCGTCCTCGTCGAACCCGACTTTCAGGAGATCCCCGCCGCCACTCTCCGCATCGCTAATCCCTATCACGCCTTCTCCCGCGCTCTCGCCCTCTTCTATCAGCCGCCCGCCTACCCTCCCGGCATCCATGCTACCGCCGTCGTCGATCCTTCCGCGGAGATCGGAGAAGGTGCCCACATCGGCGCTTACGTGGTCATCGGTCCCAATGTTCGCATCGGGCCCCACGCCACCCTGCTCCCGCACGTGGTCCTCTACCCGGGTGTCCAGGCAGGCAGCTATTTTTTCGCCCACGCCCATGCCGTCGTCCGCGAGCACTGCATCCTCGGCGATCACGTCACGCTTGAAAACGGGGCCATCGTCGGCGCCGACGGCTTCGGCTTCTCCAAAAGTGAAGCCGGCCACTGGGAGAAGATTCCCCAATCCGGCCCCGTCCTTATCGGCGATCGTGTGGACGTGCAGGCCAACGCCACCATCGACCGCGCCACCGTCGGCGCCACGGAGATCGGCGACGGCGCCAAGATCGACAACCTGGTCCAGGTGGGCCACGGCTCGCGCGTCGGCCACGACACACTTCTCTGTGCCCAGACCGGTCTCGCTGGCTCTTCCTTCATCGGCAACAACGTGATTCTCGCCGGCCAGGTCGGCATCGCCGGCCACTGCTCCGTCGGCGACGGCGTCATCCTCACCGCCCAGTCCGCCGTCTCCCACGACGTGCCCCCCGGCAAGATGATCTCCGGCTCGCCCGGCTTCGACAATCGCGTCTGGCTGCGCGCCACGGCCATCTTTCAGCGCCTGCCCGAGCTTCTCAAGCGCCTCGATCGCCTCGAAAAGCAGATTGCGCCGCAGTCCAAAACCGAAAGTGAAGCTCAACCTGGGGAGACGCCCCAATGACAAACTCAGGCCGTCCGCGTGCGGCCCTGGCCGCCGCACTGCTCATGCCTTGCTTCCTCGCGTTGGCCGGCTGCCGCGCCTATCTCGTCTGCACCACCGTCGTCAACCGCACCGGCGCCGTCGTCAATCTGCTTGAGGTCGATTATCCCAGCGCCAGCTTCGGCGTCGACTCCATGGCCCCCGGCGCTCAGTACCACCAGCGCCTTCAGTTTCGCGACCAGGGCCCGCTCACCGTCGCATACACTGGCGCTCAGCGCCATCAGTACACGGTCACGGGCCCCACGCTCTACGAAAAGCAGCAAGGCTCGCTCGAAATCGACCTGTTGCCCGGCGGCAAGGTCGAGTTCCATGCCCACCTTACGCCCCCGCCCAGCAACCAATAAGCACACTTCGCCTGGGCTGCCTTTCGGTGCCGCATTGAATGCGTGACGATTTGAATCGACTCAGCCGTTCCTGCCTCAGTGCACCATGCTCTGGAAGAGCGGCGACTTCAGCAGGCTGGCAAACTCCGTGTCCGACGCCGCGAACTGGATGGAAAGCTGCCCCCCGTTCGCGTCCACGGTCGTGTCCGTCAACGCCTGCTTCTCCGCGGCGGTGCTGCTCATCTTGCGCACCATGATCGCCGCCGTCAGCAGCGACGACATCGTGGCCGCCGAGAACGCGTCGCCCGTCACGATCGTCAGGTCGAAGTTCACCCCATGACTAAAGTCCATCGTGTACCACGACTCCTGCAGCCGCTTCCGCACCGTGTCGAAATCGGTCACCGAGCCGGCCTGCCCCAGCACCTGCTTCATCATCGTCTGCGTGCCCTGCCCGTCCAGGATGCTCCACAGCGCCTCGGAGTCCACCGACTGCATGGCGCCCATCATCGGCTGGTTGGTCAGCATGTTCTGCGCCAGCCCGTCCCGCGCATTCAGCGCCGCCTTCACCGCGTCGCTGCCGCCAAAGATCATCGTCGAGGGATCCACGAGACAGAACGTCATTCCCGACTTGCCCATCGGATAAATATTGTTGCTGCGCAGCACCGCCGGCTTGATCTTCTTCTTCTGGAAGTTCGCCATGATGTCCTGCACCGGGAACTGCCCCTGCGCAATCCCCACCGTGTTCAGGTCGTCGCTCGAATTCGAGGTCCTGTACAGCGCAAACGCCAGCACATCCACGTACTGGTCGATGCTGCCCCCCCCGCTCGTGGTCACCGTGAACTTGCTCAGCGCATCGTCGAACTGCTTCAGTTCGGGCGGCATCACCCGGTCCCTGAGCGCTATCGCCGAGTTCGAGTTCTGCATCGCCGTGTAGTCGATCACCACCAGTTGCTGCACGTTGTACGGAATCGCCGACCGCGCGTCGGTCGAGAGCTGCGCTGCGTGCGCCACGGTGGCCACCAGCAACAACGCCGGCGCTAACGAAATCCTGAAAAATGCCTTCAACAATCCTCTCCTCTGGAAGGCGATTGCTCCTCGTATCGAGTCCAGCCAATCCCTTGCCTGTCCGGCTCCGCCCCGCCGCTGACTGCGCCGGGGGCTTCCATCCTCAACTCAATTGTACGCGGCGGGATTTTTCCCCCGCCGGCGCGCAAACTCACCCCGCCTTCATCGTCTGGTCGGGCCAGGCGAGCGGGGACCGCAGGCGCCGCTCGAGGATCTTCGCCTCTGGATCGAACCTTGCCAATTGACGCATCCATTCGCTTTGCCGCTCGCAAGCCGCCTCCGGCAGCAGCCCCACCACCTCGCATTCCGCCAGCGTTGTCTTGTGCCGCGCCGCCAGTTCGGCAACCCTGCTGTACACCTTCGCGAGTGGCGTCGCGTGAAAATCCGTGATGTTCATCGAGAGCTGCGTCCGCCCCTGCGCCAGGACTCCCAGCGCCTTCACGCCCTTCAGTCCTCCTGATGAGGCCCGGATCTCTCGCGCGATAGCCCGCGCCGCCGACACATCGGCCGAGTCAAGATAGATGTTGTAGGCCACCAGAAACTTCCGCGCCCCCACCGCGCACGCCCCGGCCGTCGGGTGCAGCCCTGGCCCCCCCAGGTCCGGATGCCGCGAGGGATCGTTGCGCACCGCATCCCGCAGCCCTTCGAACTGCCCTTGCCGCACGTCTTCCAGATTCGCCCGGTCCGGCCGCGACGCCGCTGCCTCGTAAAAGTACACCGGCACCCCGAACCGCCGCCAGATCTCGAGCCCCGCCTGCCGCGCCAGCAGCACGCACTGCTCCAGTCTGATCCCGGAGACCGGCACAAACGGTATCACGTCCGCGGCGCCGATGCGCGGATGCACGCCCTGCTGCCGCGTCAGGTCGATCAGCTCGGCGGCCTTTCCCGCGCCGCGCACAGCCGCCTCCACCACCGCCGCCGGCTCGCCCGCCATCGTCACCACCGAGCGGTTATGATCGGGGTCCATCGACCAGTCCAGCAGGTGCGCCCCGTCCACGCGCATTGCCGCCACGATGGCCTCCACGCGCCTTGCGTTCACCCCCTCCGAAAAGTTCGGCACGCACTCGACTACCGGTTCGCTCATCTTCACTCGACCCCGCGGCTATCAAGGCTTCCCGTTCCTCCGCGGCGTCACCTCCAGAACGTGTAACCAATCTGAATCTGAATGCTCGCGTTCACGCCGGGATTGCGGTCGCCCAGCGATGCCGACGAGATATGCACGGCATTCACTCCCAGGTCAATCGACTGCCGCTCGCGCGTGAAATAGTGAAAGCCTACCCCTCCCTGCGGGGCGAAGTTCCACACCGAGGTGCCTCCCGGCGTTCCGTGCGGCACCAGTTGATCCGGCGGGAACTTGTGAAACGTATAGATCAGCCCACCCGCCCCCTGAAACCATGGCTGAATCCACCGCGACCGCGTCAGAAAGTTCCAGCGCAGGATCACCGGCGTCATCGCCAGCCCGTGGTACGTGCCCCCGCCTTCCGGCGCCTCGTACGACTGCCCGTCAAAGTTAAACGTCTGTTCGTGCGGCGCCGGCGTGAAGGCGACCCACAACGGCATGATGTTGCCGCCCAGCTCGAACTGCCCGCTGAAGATCCCCGCCTTGATCACCGGCGTCAGCGGCTTGCCCAACTGAACGCCGCTCCACAGGAACTTGAAGTCCGACCGGTTGCCCACGCCCATGCCCCAGTTCACGAACGGCCCGTACTCCCAGCTCATCTTGTCGCGAACCCGGGCCACGGGGTTCGCGGCCGCCGCGCTCTGATCGCTGGAAAGGGTTTCGGCGGACGCAAAGACCGATCCCGCCACAAGTACCAACACAAGAAGCCTCACGCCTCGAATCAATGCTCTTCCCTTCTCATTGGACATCTTTGCAATCAAAAAAAGACCGCCTCAACCGGGCGGCCTTTTCACTGCCTCTCGTTCCGCCTTATCCTGCCGCGGCCTCCATCTGCGCCGCGTCCATATCGAAGTTCGAGTAAACGTTCTGCACGTCGTCGCTGTCTTCCAGGGCCTCCAGCAGCCGCACCATCTGGCTCGCCGCGCTGCCCTCCAGCTTGTTGTAGGTCGAGGCCAGCATCGTCACTTCGCTCGCCACCGTCGGAATCCCCGCGGCTTTGACGGCCGTCAGCACCCCTTCGTAACCCCCGGGATCGGTAATAATCTCCCAGGTGTCGCCCTCATCGTTCAGGTCCTCGCCGCCGTGCTCCAGCACGATGTCCATCAACTGCTCTTCAGTAGCCACCGGCTTCTCAACCGCGATCAGCCCCTTCTTCGAGAACATGAATCGCACCGAGCCCGACTCGCCCAGGTTTCCGCCATTCTTCGAGAAGGCGTGGCGGATCTCGCTCACCGCGCGGTTGCGGTTGTCAGTCAGCACTTCCACAATGATCGCCACGCCGCCCGGCCCGTACCCCTCGAAGGTGATCTCCTCGTAGGTGGCGCCTTCCAGTTCTCCGGTGCCGCGCTGAATCGCCCGCTTGATGTTGTCGGCCGGCATGTTTTCGGCCTTCGCGGCCAGAATCGCCGTCCGCAGCCGCGGGTTGCCATCCGGATCTCCGCCGCTCCGGGCGGCGATGGTGATTTCCTTGATCAGCCGTGTGAATATCTTGCCGCGCTTGGCGTCGAGCGCGCCCTTCTTGTGCTTGATGGTGGCCCATTTCGAGTGGCCGGACATGTCAACCTCAGAAACTCTAAGAATACCGGCGCGCCCGGCGCGCCTGCCAAGTGATTATATCACTCGCGACGATCGCTGAGGTACGCCCCCGCTCGGCCGTCATTTCGTTTCAATGCAAGAGCTTCTGCCCTCGCCGCTGCAGCCGGTCGGCTCCATCCGGGCCGCCTCCGCCCTGCGCTTTCATCCTCGCCTTGCGCCCGCGCTCCGCCGATTCAGCGCCGGTGGCCATCCCCGCAGTTCGAAGACGTCAAGCAGAATTGCGTAAACGATCGGCCCCGCCACCTGCAAGATCATCCCCGCATGGAACTGATGCATCCGCATCAGGTACTCCGCCAGCCCCGCCCCCAGCAGCACCCCGTTCACGCTCAGCCACACGCACGCCGCGCGCCGCCGCCAGAACGCCAACACGCTCGCCGGCAGCATGGTCAGCGAGTTGATCACCGACACGCTCACATCGAAGTAGGTGTCGCTTGGCCCGCGCGTGATAAACGGCGCCATCACGAACGGCAGAAACCCCCACAGGATGCCGATCGCCAGCAGCGTCCGCAGCCAGAACTGCCGCGCCTCGCACTTTTCCTCTCTGCCCACCGCAACCGCCCTCATGCCCAATCTTCGACCCAGGTCTTCTTCGCGCATTTTTGTGCCGGCATCTGCCCGAGCGTCTCTGAAGCGCCAGTATACGGCACGGAATCCGCAACATACGCTAGGGGCGACGCGTCTGCGCCTCCGGAATTCACCAGGATAAGTCCCATCGCCTCAGCGCCGAATTCAATTTTTCGATATATTAAAGATTCAGTCTAGTCCCGCCCGCGGCTAAGGCTGCTCAGGCAAGCCTCTCGATGCTGTACAGGGCGATCTCCGTAGCCGGAATCGCATCGCGGGTGTGTACTCTCTGTACCAGGCTGACACACGATTCGGGAAACTCCCGTGGGAAAGGCCGCCATGAAACCATTGCACCGTCGCTTTGGACCGCCGCCGCCGCAGGGCCTCTATCATCCGCAAAACGAGCACGACGCCTGCGGCATGGGCTTCGTCGCCAGCATTCGCGGCGAAAAGAGCCATGAAATTATCCGCAAGGGCATCGAGGTCCTCATCAACCTCACCCATCGCGGCGCGGCCGGATGCGACCCCGAGACGGGCGACGGCGCCGGTATCCTCATCCAGATCCCCCACGTCTTCTTCGCACGCGAGTGCGGCGAGCTCGGCTGGCAGCTTCCCGCCTCCGGCGCCTACGGCGTAGCCATGTGCTTCCTGCCCGTTGAAAAACACAGCCGCCTCCAGTGCGAAGGCGTCTTCGAGCGCATCAGCCAGGAGGAAGGCGTCAAGGTCCTCGGCTGGCGCGACACACCCGTCAACGGCGACGCCATCGGCCGCGAGGCCCGCAACTCCCAGCCCTACATCGAGCAACTCTTTGTCACTCGCCCTGAAGGCCTGGACGAAGAGGCCTTCGAGCGCCTGCTCTATCGCATCCGCCGCCGCACCGAAAATGAAATCGCTGACTCCGACATCGAGGACAAGGAGACCTTCTACGTCCCCTCGTTCTCCTGCCGCACCATCATTTACAAGGGCCTCATGCTCGCCCCGCAGATCGAGCGCTTTTACTTCGAGCTCGCCAACCCGCTCGTCACAAGCGCCCTCTGCCTCATCCACCAGCGTTTCTCCACCAACACCTTCCCGAGTTGGAAGCTGGCCCACCCCTATCGCTACGTCGCCCACAACGGCGAGATCAACACCATCCGCGGCAACGTAAGCTGGATGAACGCCCGCCAGGGCGTCATGAGGCACTCCGCGCACGACGGCCAGATCGACAAGCTCTATCCCGTCGTCGTCGCTGGCGGCAGCGACTCCGCCTCCCTCGACAACGCCGTCGAGTTCCTCTACCAGTCCGGCCGCTCCCTGCCCCACGTCATGGCCATGCTCATCCCCGAAGCCTGGTCCGGCAATCCCGACATGGACGAGGACAAGCGCGCCTTCTACGAGTACCACGCCTCCCTGATGGAACCCTGGGACGGACCCGCCGCAATCGCATTTACCGACGGCCGCGTCATCGGCGCCACCCTCGACCGCAACGGCCTTCGCCCCGGCCGCTACATCGTCACCAAGGACGACATCGTCGTCCTCGCCTCCGAGACCGGCGTCCTCGACGTGCCCGCCGAAGACATCCGCAAGAAGGGCCGTCTCCAGCCCGGCCGCATGTTCCTCGTCGATACGATCCAGAAGCGCATCGTCTCCGACGCCGAGATCAAGAAGCAGTTGGCCGCCCGCCAGCCATACGCCGACTGGCTCAAGCAGGAACAGGTCACCCTCGACGAACTCCCCGAGCCCGCCCGCATCATCGCCTCCAACCAGGAGACCCTGCTCCGCCGCCAGCGCGCCCAGGGCTACACCGAAGAGGATCTCCGCATCCTCCTCGCCCCCATGGCCGCCAACGGCCAGGAGCCGATCGGCTCCATGGGCACCGATGTGCCCCTGGCATGTCTATCCGATCATCCCCAGCCGCTCTTCAACTACTTCCGCCAGCTCTTCGCGCAGGTCACCAACCCGCCCATCGACCCCATCCGCGAAGAGCTCGTCATGTCGCTGATCAGCTACATCGGCACCGAGCGCAACATCCTCAACGAGGCGCCCGAAAACTGCCACACCCTCAAGCTCACGCACCCCATCCTCTCCAACCGCGACCTCGAAAAGCTGCGCCGCATCTCGTCGGGCGACCTGCTCGCCACCACCCTGCCCGCGCTCTTCCGCGCCGCCGACGGCGAAGAGGGCCTCCGCCGCGCGCTCGACGACCTGAGCGCCCGCGCCTCCCACGCCGTCACCTCCGGCTACACGCTGCTCATCCTCTCCGATCGCGGCATTGACTCCACCTACGCCCCCATCCCCAGCCTGCTCGCCATGGCCGCTGTCCACAACCGCCTGGTCCGCGAGAAAACCCGCACCCAGGTCGCCCTCATCATCGAGAGCGGCGAGCCCCGCGAGGTCATGCACTTCGCGCTCTTGATCGGTTACGGCGCCAGCGCCATCAACCCCTATCTCGCCATCGAGACCATCCACGACCTCAAGCGCCGCGGCCTCCTGCCCGAGAAGATCGCCGCCGAGCAGGCCGAAAAGAACTTCATCAAGGCCATCGACAAGGGCCTGCTCAAGACTTTCTCCAAGATGGGCATCAGCACCCTGCAAAGCTATCGCGGCGCACAGGTCTTTGAGGCCGTCGGCCTCAACAAGGCCCTCGTCGACAAGTACTTCTCCGGCACCGCGTCCCGCATCGAGGGCGTCGGCCTCGACGTGCTCGCCCGCGAGGCGCGGATCAAGCACGAGTACGCCTTCCAGCCTCTCACCGGCTATGAAACCGAACTTTCCGTCGGCGGCCAGTACCAGTACCGCGAGAATGGCGAGTTTCACCTGATCAACCCGCTCACCGTCAGCAAAGTCCAGCATGCCGTCCGGAACAACAATCCGGCCACCTTTCAGGAGTACACCGACCTCATCGACGACAAAAACCGCACCCTCTGCACGCTCCGCGGTCTCCTCCAGCTCAAGTACTCTGAGAACCCCATCCCGCTCGAAGATGTCGAGCCCGCCAAGGAGATCGTCAAGCGCTTCACGACTGGAGCCATGAGTTTTGGCTCCATCAGCAAGGAAGCCCACGAGACCCTAGCCATCGCCATGAACCGCATCGGCGGCATGTCCAACACCGGCGAGGGGGGCGAAGACGAGGAGCGCTTCAAGCGCGACGCCAACGGCGATCTGCGCCGCAGCGCCGTCAAGCAGGTGGCGAGCGCCCGCTTCGGCGTCACCACCAACTACCTCGTCAACGCCGACGAGCTCCAGATCAAGATGGCCCAGGGCGCCAAGCCCGGCGAAGGCGGCCAGTTGCCCGGCCATAAGGTTGACGAAGTCATCGCCAGGACCCGGCACTCCATCCCCGGCGTCGGCCTCGTCTCGCCCCCGCCCCATCACGACATCTACTCAATCGAGGATCTCGCCCAGCTCATCTACGACCTCAAGAACGTCAACCCCAAGGCGCGCATCGCCGTCAAGCTCGTCTCCGAGGTCGGCGTCGGCACCGTCGCCGCCGGCGTCGCCAAGGCCCACGCCGATGTTGTCCTCATCTCCGGCGACAGCGGCGGCACCGGCGCATCCCCGCTGAGCTCCATCAAGCACGCCGGCCTTCCCTGGGAGCTCGGCCTCGCCGAAACCCAGCAGGTCCTGCTCCTGAACGATCTGCGCAGCCGCATCAAAGTCCAGACCGACGGCAAGCTCCAGACCGGCCGTGACGTCGTCATCGCCGCCCTGCTCGGAGCCGAAGAGTTCGGCTTCGCCACCATGCCGCTCATCTCCATGGGCTGCATCATGCTGCGCAAGTGCCACCTCAACACCTGCTCGGTCGGCATCGCCACGCAAGACCCCGTCCTGCGCGCCCGCTTCACCGGCCAGCCCGAGCACGTCATCAACTTCTTCTTCTTCATCGCCGAGCAGATGCGCCAGCACATGGCCAAGCTCGGCTTCCGCACCGTCAACGAGATGGTCGGCCGCGTCGACAAGATCGACGCCGCCATCGCCGGCGACCACTGGAAGGCCAAAGGCATCGACCTCTCCACCATCCTCCACGCGCCCCCGCTCCCGTCGCGTGTCGCCCGCCGCTGCGTCATCGCGCAGGATCACGGCCTCCACAAGGCCCTCGACCATGCGCTCATTGAAGCCGCCACGCCCGCCCTCGAATCCCAGAAGCGTGTCTCCGGCACCTTCACCATCCGCAACGTCCATCGCACCGTCGGCGCCATGCTCGGCGGCGAGATCGCCCGCCGCTACGGCAGCGCCGGCCTACCCGACGGCTCCATCCACTTCAAGTTCCACGGCTCCGCCGGCCAGAGCTTCGGCGCCTTCGTCCCCTCCGGCGTCACCCTCGAGCTCGAAGGCGATTCCAACGACTATCTGGGCAAGGGCCTCTCCGGCGGCCGCATCGTCGCCTATCCGCCCAAGACCTCCAGCTTCCTCCCCGAAGAGAGCATTCTCGTCGGCAACGTCGTCCTCTACGGCGCCACTTCCGGCGAAGTCTTTCTCAACGGCATCGCCGGCGAGCGCTTCGCCGTCCGCAACTCCGGCGCCACCGCCGTAGTCGAAGGCGTCGGCGACCACGGCTGCGAGTACATGACCAACGGCCTCGTCGTCGTCCTCGGCGCCACCGGCCGCAACTTCGCCGCCGGCATGAGCGGCGGCGTCGCCTACGTCTACGACGATCAGGGCGACTTCTCCACCCGCCGCTGCAACCGTACCAGCGTCGATCTCGAGCCCCTCGTCCACGACGCCGACATCCATCGCGTCCGCGCCCTCCTCGAGCGCCACCGCGACCTCACCGGCAGCCCCCGCGCCGCCTGGGTCCTTGAACATTTTGCCAGCGAGCAGCCCAAGTTCATCAAGGTCTTCCCGCACGAGTACAAGCGCGTCCTCGGCCTCGACCGCATCGAGCGGGTCTATGTTTCGCCCACCAGCACTTCGCCCCTCGTGGCGACCACGCCGGAGGAGGCAGGTCTTGAAAGGGCACGACATTAGTCGTGCCATAGAGGCTCAACAAAACACGCGGCTTTAGCCGCCGAGGGATGGTCTTAACACCGTCCGGCTTTTATGAAGGTGCATCATGGGTAAAGATACTGGCTTTCTTGAACTCGACCGAGAGCAGCCCGTCCGCCGCAAGGCACAAGACCGCATCCACGACTGGTTCGAAATCTATCAGCCCTTCGCTGAAGATAAGCAGCGCCAGCAGGGCGCCCGCTGCATGGACTGCGGCGTCCCCTTCTGCCACACCGGCTGTCCCGTCAACAACCTCATTCCCGACTGGAACGATCTCGTCTACAACGGCCGCTTCGAGGCGGCCATCCGCCGTCTCCACTCGACGAACAACTTCCCCGAGTTCACCGGCCGCATCTGCCCCGCGCCCTGCGAGGCCTCCTGCGTTCTCGGCATCAACGCGCCTCCAGTCTCCATCAAGCTCATCGAGCGTTCCATCGTTGACCGCGCCTGGGACGAGGGTTGGATCCATCCCGAGCCCCCCGACCAGGCCTCCGGCAAGAAAGTCGCCGTCGTCGGCAGCGGACCCTCTGGTTTAGCTGCAGCCCAGCAGCTTCGCCGCGCCGGCCACTCCGTCACCGTCTTCGAGAAGGCCGACCGCATCGGCGGCCTTCTGCGCTATGGCATCCCCAACTTCAAGCTTGAGAAGCACGTCCTCGACCGCCGCATCCGCCAGATGAAGGCAGAGGGCGTCACCTTCCTCACTAACGCTCATGTCGGCGTCAACGTCCCCGTCACGGAGCTCACCGAGCACTACGACGCCATCCTCCTCTGCGGCGGCGCCGAGCATCCCCGCGACCTCCCCATCCCCGGCCGCGAGCTCAAGGGCATCCACTTCGCCATGGAGTTCCTGCCCCAGCAGAACCGCCGCAACGAGGGCGACCCCGAGCAAAAGATCGTCTCCCATCCTTCGCAGTCCATCCTCGCTACCGGCAAGCGCGTCGTCATCATCGGCGGCGGCGACACCGGCGCCGACTGCCTCGGCACCACCCACCGCCAGGACCCCTTGAGCGTTCACCAGTTCGAAATCATGCCCAAGCCCCCGGCCGAGCGCGCCGCCTCTACGCCCTGGCCGTTGTGGCCCCTCCAGCTCCGCACCGAGGGCGCCCACGAAGAGGGCGGCATCCGCGACTGGAGCATCAACAGTCTGAAATTCACCGGCGACGAACATGGCAACGTGAAGCAGCTTCACGCCGTTCGCGTCGGCCCTCCGCCCAAGTTCGAGGCCATTCCGGGCACTGAGTTTACGATGGACGTCGACCTGGTCCTGCTTGCCATGGGCTTCCTGGGCCCGGTCCGCACCGGCATGATCGAGCAGCTAGGCCTGGAGCTGGACCCGCGCGGCAACGTCAAGACCACCGACTTCATGACCTCGGTAGAAGGCGTCTTCGCCGCCGGCGACATGCGCCGCGGCCAATCCCTGGTAGTCTGGGCCATCGCCGAAGGCCGCAAAGCCGCCGCCGCCGTCGACAAGTACCTGGCCACCCAAACCGAATCCCGCAACCAGCTCCAGCGCGCCCTCACGTAAGCGCTCTTTTTGAATAAAGCCCTACGCCACCGATGCTGTCATCCTGAGCAGCCCGACTCGCCTACGGCGAGTTACGGATGGTATGAACAGGGATCGTGCGGGTAAGCTGGGTTGACTGTGGGTTGCGGAAGTAGGCCGGCTGCGTAATTGGTGCATTTCGAGCCCGATCCTGAGCATGGCTCCAGATTTTGTGATCGCGATTTAGGTGACGTTGGCCGCTTGCGGTCTGCGATCGCGTTGAGGAGATTACCCGATGCACAGTCTGGCCCGATCCCGGTAACGGAGGAGCAGTGGGAAAACCGGTTGGTAAGGGAAGGAGTCTGAGTCTGGAGTGCATCGAGCCCAACGCGGCGGGGATCGATGTGGGGACAACGGAAGTCTATGTGGCCGTATCGCCGGACCGGGAGGCGGAGCCGGTGCGTTGCTTCAAGACCTTCACCCGCGACTTGCGGGAGATGGCGGCATGGCTGCTGCGATGCGGCATCACCACGGTGGCCATGGAGTCGACGGGAGTCTACTGGATTCCGCCCTACGAAATCCTGGAAGAGGCGGGGATGCGGGTTTGCCTGGTCAACTCGCGTTACGTGCGCACCGTGCCGGGGCGCAAGTCGGATGTGAGCGACTGCCAGGGGCTGCAGTACCTGCATTCGGTAGGGTTGCTGAAGCCCTCGTTTCGCCCCGATGCGGCCATCTGCGCCCTGCGTTCCCTCAGCCGACATCGCGCCAGTCTGGTGGAAAGCGCCGCCGTGCACATCCAGCACATGCACAAGGCTCTAACGCAGATGAATCTGCAGATTCATCACGTGTTGTCGGACCTCACCGGAATCAGCGGCATGGCCATCATCGAGGCGATCGTGGCCGGACAACGCGACCCTCTCCAACTGGCCGGCCTGTGCCATGCCAAGGTCCACGCTGACCGGCAGACGGTGGTCCAATCGCTCACTGGAAATTATCGGCCCGAACATCTGTTTACGCTGAAGCAATCCCTGGCCGCCTACAAAAGCTATCAACATTTACTGGCCGAGTGCGACCAGGAAATCCAGCGCCTCACCCGCACCATGTCGGGCAAGGTGGACGGCGGCACAGCGGCCAGCCACACCACGCCCAGCCTGCAAAAGCGCCGCAAAAATCAGTCCCATTTCGATATGCGCTCGGAACTGCATCGGCTATTCGGCGTGGATCTGACCGCCGTGCCGGGCATCAACGCGCTCACCGCTCATACGCTGCTGGCCGAAGTCGGACCCGACCTGAGCCGGTTTCCTTCCGCAGATGCGTTCGCCAACTGGCTGGCCCTGTGCCCCGGCAATAAAAAAAGCGGAGGCCGGGTTCTGTCTTCCAAGACCCGCCCTACCAGCAGCCGCCTCAGCCACGCTCTCAGAGTCGCTGCCCAGACTTTGGCCCGTAGCCGTTCCTACCTGGGCAATTTCTACCGCGCTATGCGTGCCCGGCTCGGGGCTCCTCAGGCCATTACCGCCACCGCCCACAAGCTAGCCCGCATCCTCTATCACCTGCTCACGACCGGCGATGCTTACGACGAGTCGGTCTTCGCCCGGGAACAACTCAAGCAAAACCTCCGCATGCAAAAACGCCTCTCCAAACAAGCCCAAAACCTTGGCTTTCAACTCGTACCCATTACTGCCACAGTGTCTTGTTCATGAGGAGCGACCGGACGCGAAGCGGGAGGGAGTCGAAGGACCTGCGTTCCCCTTCCTAGAACATTTCTAATTTAAGTATCTACATTTATGCCGGGTGCCCCAGGTCTCGCTTTTGAAACTTGGGAAATACCTAACTACCGCTCCTGACAATTTCTCTCTCAACCCCAGCTCTCAAGCGGCCGCGATCTGGCTGAAGATCTCCGCCAGCTCAACGTAAAGCGCCGTCGCCTTCACCTCAAGCCGCCCCGCTTCCATCCACTCCGCGCCGGCCTGTGCGCGTCTGGGGATCGACGGTCCACACCGTCTCCACGCCCATCGCCCGATAGTCCTGCGCGCGCTCCTGCGTGTCGGAATAGGTATCGTCCGGCGAGAGGATTTCGACCACCAGCAGCGGCGGTTCAGTCACAATCTCCGGCTGCGGCTCCGCGGCCATCACCACCAGGTCCGGCACGCGAATCCTGTTCTCCGCCACCCGCACCCGCTGTTCCGTGCTCGACGCGGTCCCCCACTCCCTCTCGTGATTCACAAACCACGCGGCCAATAGCGCCTGCACCCTGGCGTGCTCCCACTTGCCCACATTCCGCTCCTTGATCTCGCCATCCACATACTCGCGGTCCGGGCGGAAGCTGGCCGCCAGATACGCCTCAAGCCGAACATGCGAAATCGTCGCCATGCCATCGACCTAGCACAAACTGGATTTGGGTGCCCCATCCTTCGCGCCTTTTGCGACGGGTGGGCCTGGCGCCAACTCTCAAGCCGCCCCAGCCCCACGCCGAAAATACCTTCCTGCCTCCGGCCGGAACAGCAGCCACGCGATCGCCACCAGAAACGCCGCATGTCCCGCCATCTTCCCGTAATCGGGCACGCTGATCGCCACGTGAAACGCCAGCCACGCCACCGCCAGCCACCGCGCCCAGTTCTTCCCCACCAGCAAAAACACGCCCGTCACCACCGCCGCCAGTTCCGTCGCCTCCACCCACACGGCATCCTTCTCCCATGCCAGCAACGAGTGAAAGTGCGCGACAAACATCGCCCCGCCCACCGCCAGAAAGAGCAGCGCGATCACCCAAATCGAAACCGGCCTCTTCGCACTCACGATCGTCCTCCGTCCCAACCCTGACCACTGATCGCCGTCCCTTGCATTGTGCCACATTTTGCTCCACAATTGATCGATGCCGAGCGTAAACCTCCGCCAACTCCGCGACACCCGCCAGCTCAAAGCCTGGCTCGCCGCAGGCCAGACCGTCGAACTCCGCGAGCGCAATCGTATCCTCGGTCGCATTCTCCCCGAACTGTCGGCGGGACAGTCGGATGCATGGCCCGATTTCGGGGCCCGCCTCAAACGCATCTACGGCGATAGCGTTCTACCCGCCGTCGAAGATCTGATTGAAGAAAGGGATAGCCGCGATTGACCATCTACGCGGACAGCAGCTTCTTTGTCCCGCTCTACGCACTTGACGCACACTCGGCGGAAGCCACGCGTCGCATATCCTCAAAGCCTGCGGTCTGGTTCACCCCATTCCACCGCGCGGAGATTGCGCATTCACTCCATCGTCAAGTCTTCCGTGCGCGCATCTCAGCAGCAGTCGCCGCCCTCGCATGGAACGAATTCGAGAAAGATTGCCAACAAGGAATCTGGCATTCTGTCGAGTTCTCCGATAGAACCTGGCAGACCTGCATCGACCTGGCCCGCCGCCACGGCCCCGCCCTCGGCGTCCGCACCCTCGACTCTCTGCATGTAGCCTGCGCCCTGGAGCTCCGCGCCCAGCGCTTCTGGACCTTCGATGATCGTCAGGCCAAGCTGGCGCAAGCCACCGGCCTCGACATCAGCTCCTGATCCAGCGCTCCCGCGCCGCGCCCGCCTGAACCCGCTCAGTCCTCAGCTCACCAGCTCGAACGCCCGGATCGTCTCTTTCCGCACCGTCAGCCGCTCCACCAGATCGGTGCGCACCTCGTACCCACGCCCCGGCGTATCCGGCAACGCAATCTCGCCCTCGCGCGAAACCGTGATCTCCGGCTCCACGATGTCCTCGGCCCAGTACCGCGCCGAAGCCGATACATCTCCAGGCAGCGTGAAGTTTTCGAGCGTCGACAGCGCGATATTGTGCGACCGCCCCACGCCCGTCTCCAGCATCCCGCCGCACCACACCGGCGTCCCCCGCTCCTGCGCCGCGTTATGCACCGCAATCGCCTCCGAGAACCCGCCCACGCGCCCCAGCTTGATATTGATGATTCGGCACGACTCCATCTCGATCGCCGCCAGCGCATCCCGCCGGTTGTGGATCGACTCGTCCAGGCAGATCGCCGTCTCCAGCCGCTTCTGCAACAGCGAGTGGTAGTAGAAATCGTCATGCCACATCGGCTGCTCGATCATCAGCATGTCAAACGCGTCGAACTCGATAAGATGATCCAGGTCCCGCATCCGGTACGCCGAGTTCGCATCGCAGCTCAACAGAATATCCGGCCACCGGTTCCTCACCCGCTCGAACACCTCCACATCCCAGCCCCGCTTGCACTTCAGCTTGATCCGCTGGTACCCGGCCGCCAGCTCCTTCTCGATCATCTCCATCAGCTCCGCAACCGTCGGCTGAATCCCCAGCGATACCCCGCACGCAATCCGTTCCTGCACCCCGCCCAGCAGTTTCCACAGCGCAACCCCTTCCCGCTGCGCCTCCAGATCCCAAATTGCATTCTCCAGCGCCGCCTTCGCCATCCGGTTGTCCCGCACCTGGTGGAAGATCTTCGGGCAATCCCCTCCGTGCTGCGGATGTGCCGCCGCCAGCGCCGGCGCCAGCTCCTGCACCATCACGTGCCACGCCGACTCCGTCGACTCCCCTGAAAAATGCGGATGCTCCGTCGCCGTGCACTCGCCCCACCCCACCAGCCCCTCCGAGTGCACCTCGGCCAGCAGCACCCGCCGGTCCTTGGTCGCGCCAAAGCTCGTCTCGAACGGCCGCAGCAGCGGAATCTGCAGCTCCCGCAAGATAATCGCATCAATCCTCATAACGTCACGCCTTCCTCAATCGTATGAATCATGCTTCATCTCCACTGGGCCGCGGCCCCAGCTCAAAGACTCCATTCCCCTCGGCGTCCCGCGCAAAGCCCAACACACTCAAGCCCTGGGAAAACGCCCTCTGAAACTTCCGCCGGTTCTCCGATTGCACTGCCAAGGCGCGATCCCGATCCGCCTCCGTCGCCTTCCACTCCGCCACAGCGGCCGGAACCCATATTCGTTCTGTAATCTCCAACAGCTCCTGTGCGCGGCCCTCCAGCGTGGCTTTCACCCTTGCTGAATCCAGCCGCCACTCCGCAACCAGCCGGTCCGTGGGCAATCCGCCCTGCAGACGAGAAGAGGATACACCATAAAAATCCTCAAGATAGGTGGAAACCACCGCCCCCAGCCTGTGGATATTCAGATAAGCGTTCTTGATCTCCAGCGGGTCAAAGGTCCACTCCATCAGTCGGAACCCCCGCTCCAGCGCCTCAACCCGCTGCGCCCGCTTCAGTTGTGCCCCCAACCCGCGATTCCGGTACGCCGCCCGCACCGCCAGCATGTGCGAGTGCAGATAAGGCCGCAGCCCGCCGCCGTTCGTCTTCACCCCCGGCCACGCCGCCGCAAACCCCACCAGCGCCCCCGCGCCCCGCCCCGGCTCCACGCTTCCCAGCTCGCTATCGAAGGCCCCTATCACCTGGCCTCCGATCTTCTGCGCCACTCTGAACGCCCTCCGCGGAATCACGTCGCTCTCGTCAAAGCCCCACGTTTCAATCTGGAGCTGCACGCAGCCCTCAAGCTCGTCATACCCCTCGCAGTCGCGAATCCCGATCATCGCTGACCCTCGGCAACAGCCTTCGGCCCGCCCTCAACAGCCACGTCCGCTCCGTCCCCTCCCAGCGCCCGCTTGGCCTGCTCCCAAAGCGCCTCCAGCTCTTCCGGCTTCAGCTCCTCGAGCGGCCGCCCCGCCGTCTGCTCCATCTCTCTGAACCGCTCGCGGAACCGCAGATTGCACCCTCGCAGCGCCATCTCCGCGTCCGCGCCCAGGTGCCGCCCCAAGTTCACCACCGTAAACAGCAGATCCCCCAGTTCCGCTTCCACCCGTGGTTTCGCGCCCGCATCCGTCCGCGCCGCCTCGGCCTCCAGCTCCGCGGTCTCCTCGGCAATCTTCGGCAGCAGCTCCCGCCAGTTCGGCCAGTCAAACCCCGCCTTCGCCGCCTTTCCGCCCAGCTTGGCCGCCTCGGCCAGCGCCGGCAGCGCCCTTTGCACGCCGTCCAGCCGCGACTCCGCGCCCGCGCCGTCCCCGCGCGTCTTCTCCGCCCGCTTGATCTCTTCCCAGTTGCGAAGCACCTCCGCCGCGCCCTCCACGTCGGAGTCCACCTCAGCCCGGTTCCCCGCCGCCCGCGCCGCCTCGTCCCCAAACACATGCGGATGCCGCCTGACCAGCTTCCGGTTCAGCTCCTCCAGCACCTCGCTGATCGTGAAATGTCCCTCGTTGGCCGCCATCTCCGCGTAGAAGAGCACCTGTAGCAGCAAATCACCCAGCTCTTCCTTCAGGTGCGCCCAGTCCCGCCGCTCAATTGCGTCGAAGACCTCGTAGACCTCTTCCAGCGTGTACTTCTTGATTGTGTCGAAGGTCTGTTCCCGGTCCCACGCGCACCCGCCCGGCGCCCGCAGCCGCGCCATAATCCCCGCCGACTCCGCGAACAGCCTCGCCGCGCCTTCCACATCGGTTGCATATCCCGTGCCACGAGTCTCTTCTTGCGGTTCTCTCTGCGCTGGGTCACTCCCCCTGACATTCATGCACCTCCAGTCTACCGCGCCGCCAGTTGCCGCAGTGTCCCATTACGATGCACGCCCGCAGCACGATGCGGCTGCCCACAGTACGATGCAGGGACCCGGTACGAAATAGGAACCCGTTACGGTGTGGATGCCCCATCCTTCGCGTTTATTGCGAAGGGTGGGCCTGGCCCACCGCCCCAGCGCCTCGTTCTCCACCACAGGCCGGCGACCCCACCCTCGCCGCGTCTTTGTTCTTGCGGCTAGGGTGGGGTTGGCCCACAGCCCAGGCGCATCGATCTCCACAACCCGGTGCTGCTGCGTCCCGTGTGACCCACAACCTGGAAATGCACAAAAACAAAATTATGGGTGCCCCAGGGCTAGATTTTGAGACCTGGGATGGCAGAATAACCGCGCCCGATCCCGCTCGGCAGCCGCCCCAACCTCTTCGCGCCCTTTACGAAAAGGATGGGCCTGCCCCAAGGCCCCCCGTCCAGCTACACTTACCCCGTGACCAAAGAACGCTGGGCACAGATCGGAATCACGGTTCAATTCCTCATCGTCGTCAGGACCCTCGGCGAGTACTTCCGGCTCAGCCACGTCCACGGCGCGCGCTTCTCGACCGCCGCCGCCACGCCCTACATCGGCGGCGCTCTCATCGCCGCCTGCCTCTGCTGGCTCGGCGTAACCCTCTACTTCTTCCGCCGCTACGCACTCGCCGCCTGGCTCGCCTTGGCCACCGTAATCATCCTGCTGGCATACAAAATCGCCATCATCGGCCGGTAACCACCCACTCCAATCGCCCGTCCCCGCCCCCCTGGTCCTGCGCCCACACGCTCGCTTGGTGGGAGAACCTTCCCCTCCTTGGCTGGCTCTACAGCATTTTCGCTTCGAGTGTTGACAGAACCGGCGCTGCTGAGTGGCTCTTTCCTTTAAAAAAAGCCACTTTGGCAGATGCGGCAATGTCAATAAGTGGAGCGAAAATGCTCTGAGCTATCGTCTCAATTTCCCCACGCCATGCTAGCTCTGCGGCCAACAGAATTATGCCAGCCCGACGCGGCGGACCAGGTCCGCGAATCGCGGGTCGCCGCGGATTGGGTCGAAAAATGGGTGGGTCTTCAAGAACTGCAGAATATTCGATTGTTCCCGGTAGGCCTGCTCGAGCCAGTAGAAGGCCTGATCGTTGTCGCCGAGTCCCAGATACGCATTCACAAACGCGCCCGCCGGGATATAGCCCGCCTTCCTGCGCCGCTTCAGTTGTTCAAGGAGCTGAAGCGCATCAGTGCGCCGGCCCGCCTGGGCATACGCTCGGATCAGGACCCCTATGGCTGCAGGGCCGCCTTTCGATAGAGACGAAGCCTTCTCCAGCACTGGAATCGCCTCGGCCGGTTGCTTGTTGGCGACCAGGGCAAAGCCCAGACCCAGCAGAGTACCCGCGTCCTCGGGCTGCACGGCGAGGGCGCCGCGCGATTCACGGATGGCCTCGCTGTACCGGTGCGACTGAAAGAGAATCCACGCCACGCTGCCGCCAGTAACGGCGAGCGGATCCAACTCCCGGGCTCGCTCGATCTGCGCGACCGCTTCATCCGTTCGCCCCTGGCACAGCAGCCACAAGGCAAATCGAGCGTGAGCATCCGCGCCGTTGGGGTTCAGGTCGAGAGCGCGCCTGTACTCCACCTCCGCCTCGGACCAGTGCCATTGTTCCTGCAGAACATTTGCCAGCACCACGTGCGCTTCAGCCATATCCGGATCCAAAGCCAGTGCCTTGCGGGCAAAGCTCAGGACCTTCGGCCGCGTCTCTGCGGGAGATGCTCCGGCCAGGACCGTCCCGAGTTGGGTGTAGGCCTCGGCCAGGCCCAGGTATGCGGGTGCAAACGTCAAGTCCTCATGGAGCGCATCCTCAAAATAGTGGACGCTTTGCTCGATCTGAGCTCCGTTTGCGTGATCCAGAACATATCTGCCTTGCAAATAGCTCTCGTAGACTTCCGGCGCAACAGGACGCGCGGAGCTCAGCCGCTGGTCTTCCTCCCCGGTGACGGTCACTTCCACTTTTTCGGCAATCGACCGCGCCATTTCGCTCTCCAGGGTGAGCGCGTCGCGCATTTCACGGTCATAGGTCTCTGACCAGAAGTGCGTGTCGGTTGCGCCGCGAATAAGCTGAGCCGTGACGCGGATGCGATCGCCCTCTGTGATCACCGAGCCCTCGACGACGGCGTCCGCACCCAGTGTTCTGGCAATCTGCGGTAAGGAGAGCTGCGAATCCTTAAAGCGGATCACGGACGTGTACGAGATAACTCGCAGGTTGTGGATGTTCGCCAGGCGCCCGATGAGAGCCTCCGTGATGCCGTCGGCCAGGTATTCCTGCGCCGGATCTCCAGACAAATTTCGCAGGGGCAGCACTGCGAGCGACCGTATCCTGGGCTGAACCTCATCGGCTGCGCGATGCCCCAACACCAGCCAGACGGTAGCCAGCAGGCAGATGCAGACGGCCGCGGCCGGCGCCACCCATCGCCGGGCCCTGCGAAGGCCGATTGCGCCGGGATTGCTCCGGTCGGCCGGGGGCGTCTCCGCCTCGGGCTTGATCTCAGCCGCGTTGACCGGCAAACTGCGGCTCTGGACCCAGGCATCAAGTTCTTTGGTCAGGCTATATACTGAGCCGCGCTTCTCGTGCGCATGCCGGTAAACCGGCATCCCCTCGCGTTTCTCCCAGCGCTGGGCGGTCGTAACGTCGCGATTCAGATATGCCGCGATCTCCTTCCATGAATCGAGCCGCTTTCCCGGTGGACTCTCTACTGGCGGAATTTCAAACGACGGCTCACCCATCGAAACCTCCTGGGCAGCCCGGCATATCGCAGGGAAGTTGGCTAATTATAGCCCTGTCGCTCCGGACGGCAATAGGCGGTATTTGACGGTAAGCAGCAATTCCATCTCTTGCATCTTGACCGGCTCTGCAAGGTGCACGACTGTGATGTCAGTTCAGGCGTAAGGTCGCTGAAGTTCGGTTCACTTCCATCGCTTCCCGGTAAACGGGCCTTTGGGCAGTTCGTGAGTCTTCGGTACCTCAGGCGCCAATCCCAAAACTGGAGATCCTCATGAAAAGCAAAGCCATGACTTCGGCGGCACGCGTGTTCTCACTGCTTCTGTTCGTTTCAGCCACCTTTGCATTGGCCCAGGACCGCAACTCAGTGCACTTCAGCGGCCTGATCAACGATTACTCACCCCTGAGCGCGAGCGTCAAAGGCAGCCCATGGGAAATGCATGGTCAATGGTCAATGGACGTCCACCCCGAATGGGGAACCGCCGACTTCGCAGCGGATATGACGATGTCCGGCTATGGGAAAACCTCGACGGGCGCCGTCGATCCGACACAGCCCCTCGTGAACCCCCACACCCATCACATCAGGTTGACGAATGTCAGCGTCACCTGGAACATGACCGGCTGCCCCGCATACCAAGCCCCCGTCCCTGTAATGGGCTTTCAGTTGAACGGCACCGTCAGCCTGTTGACGGGCAATGGAAGCATCGCCCCCTTCGAGACGGATCCGCCTTCATCGACGCTGCAGGTCTGCGTCACCGGAGGCAACAATGTCCCGTACTCCCTCCCGAATTCGAACATTACGCTCGTGTTCGGGGGACCTGCGACTACGCATTTCGGACCGCAGGCCATCCATGGCGTCGTGCGCATCGCTTCGGTCGAGTCGACCTCGAATGACCGATATCCCTCTCGATAAACGACCAGTCGGGATACTGTTGGCGAATCCAGTTTATTAGGCGGGCAACCGCTGAACTGTCTCCGTCTCCCGCCCCTCTGCGGGTGCCCTCGGTCCCTCGCTTTTGGGGACCGAGGATAGCGCGGCCCCAATCTCCACCTCCGAAATTCGAAATAACAAAAGCTCAATCGGAAGAATATGACTCTTCAAGAGTCGGCTCATGTTTACCGACGTCTTCCTGCGTCATTTCAGTTGTAGATATCAGGCGTGGGTGTTGAAAAACTCAGTGCGCATGAGCGGATTTTGCTGTGATTTTTATGGCAACGGGAGCGGCTTGGCAGCATAGTTTGACCATGCTGTTGAGGATTGCCATTGATGGAGGAC